>Ga0308164_10001615_pt1 | contig 25618 bp, 34 predicted proteins | sample PhyTR2_FD_201031 | JGI IMG/M metagenome (GOLD analysis project Ga0308164, IMG submission 201031) | Phyllosphere microbial communities from UC Gill Tract Community Farm, Albany, California, United States - DLSLT.R2 | ecosystem: Host-associated > Plants > Phyllosphere > Unclassified | place: USA... | reverse complement strand
TGGCCTGATTGATCAGGCACCAGTCGGACCGTCACTCGGCGGTTCACGGGACGTTAGCTCAGTTGGTAGAGCAGCGGACTTTTAATCCGTTTGTCGTGGGTTCGACCCCCGCACGTCCCACCAACATAAGTCGTTGTCAGCACTCAGTTTTGTGAGCATGCTGACAACGACTTTTTCTTTTGTCGCGACTGCTTTTGGCTTCATGTAGCCATGGTGTAGCCATCGGTACAGGGTTTCCTTCCCCCCGGTGAAGACCGCAGCGACCGATGCCAACCAGTTGTGCTCATGCCCTAACAGGCCCGAGATGCAGCTGAAAACGTCAAGCACATTGCTTTCGTCAGTGGCATCCCTCGTCCCGAGGCTTGATCCCAAGCGTCCTGAAAGTCTTCCGAAGATCTGATTCCTCGGTTGAGGCTGCGCGAATCATGAACGAGCGCAGAGGTGCAGCTTGGGCTCGCTGTACCGGGACACATTTACATCGCTCCCTGTATGCCATGACATCAGTCTGTTCAAACCTGAGCGCGCGTCCGATGCGGTAGCAGGGTAGGGGGCCGGCTGGTGCAGCCAAGCTGTACATGGTCCGCGGGGCGACCCCTAGCAGGGCTGCTGCTTGTTTGACCGTCAGCATCACACTCCTTTGCGTTCATGTGAAGGTCAATGCACATCCGACCTTAGCTATGCTACGGCTGCAGGCTCTTCGCTCATTCGCCTTTTTGTATCTCGCCTCATCTCTTTATTGTTCAGGGCGGTAAGCTTGCGAGTCACGAAACGCGCTGAAACCAGTACAACCAAACTATGAGCAAGCTGAATTACGAATCCGTCCTGAGTGCTTTTCAAAAGATCGGCGCGCGTCGGGCAAATGGTGCATCGTACAAAGGTGCTCGTGGCATTTCCGTCTCTGGGACTGGTCAGCATTTTCGTTTTTGGAATACAGAAATTAAAGAAGGGAATGGGACGGTAGAGATCAATCGTCAAGTCGGTGCCTCGCGTCCCGAGTGGCTTTCAGGGCCGCAGGGCATGAAGTTTTTCCGTGCTCTTGAAGAAGCTAAACGTAGCCGGCAGCCCATTTTCGGGGTCATAGGTATCAGATCAAGCAAACCTGACAGGAACGGCAATTCGGTTGCTACAAGCGCAGCCGCACTCTTGAATTCTTTGGGCAAACCCGCCGAAGGCACTGTAATAGAGGCAGATTCACGCACAGGGCGCCTTTTAGTCCGTTTCAATGACGTCCAATTTGGCACCATAGGCGAGCGGACGCTCATGCGGGATTCGCAGGATCAGCCACAAGTGTTCACTACAAGTGAGTTGGCTGAACGTACAGCAGGTGGCGACGCCTATATTAGAGTCAAGGCAGGCAAAGTCAAAGGACTGGCGCTACGACTAGATCGCAACCCACAAGCGCCTTCTATCGTGATTGTTGGGGACGGCCCCAAAATCAAAGCCAATGCTGAGCTTTTTATGGGGAGCGGCACTGCTGCTCCTGTGTATATCAAAGAGCACATAAACCAGTGGAGATTTGAGGGGCAGTTTCGTGCCGTCGCTTACAAAAGAGATGCGGAGACTATTTCGACATATGGTGAAGGAAGAGAGCCGAAAAGTATATCTGGCATCCTTTTTCTAGAACGGGAGCAGCAAGATACAAAAGAGGTTTTGACCAGAGGACGAGGCTTCGTGGATCCCGCACTGCGGGTTTTAGTTGAGCTAGCGGCTGTAAAGGCGGTGTCACATCGCTATGAGAGCCTCGGCTTCAAAATAAAAAGTGTGGAATCTGAGAATTGTGGTTTCGACTTATTGGCAACACGAGGCGAAGAGGTAATACATCTTGAAGTCAAAGGAACAAGCGGTTCAACACCACGCTTTTTCATTTCTCGAAATGAGCGCCGATGCTCAGAGGAAGATCCCAAGTGGCGACTGGTGGTAGTAACCAATGCCCTATCTACCAAGCCAGTCATCTACGAAATGACTGCGGCCGAGGCCATACGCCTCTATGACTTCGACGCCCTGAGCTGGGAGTGCACGTTGCGTACGTAGGTGCTAAAAGGCTCGAAAGTCCGTGCCCGACTGACGTGAGCGACAAAGGCCCTACTCGACCGCCCAAAGTTTTGTCGTGTTCTGCGGTCGGCAAGATTGGCCGGTTGCTACTGCTACTCTTGCTACAGTTGCTACACATGGGAGGTTTGGAGCCTGTTTCCGGCTGATGTTGGACGGTTGCTACAGCTACAGTTGCTACTCTTGCTACAGATAGAAAATCATGAGGTCGCTGGTGAAATACTCAGAAGCAGGTCAAGCAGAGAAAGATCGCATTCATGAGCATTATCGATATCGGTTTTACCAATTAGATGGACTTCTCGTCTCAAACGCGGAAGGGGCATGGCAATACTTGCTTGCTGTAAATGGTGGCGGAGCCGCAGCCGTGCTAGCTTTCATTGGCTCTGTCGAGTCCCTGCGCAAACAAATCTGGCCCTTCGTTGTGCTTGCCCTTTTTGTGCTGGGTCTACTTTTCGTTGCTTGGGGACGAGCTTATGTATTTCACCACATGGCTAATTTGCTTGAAGTATGGGATAAACAGTATGACCGTTTGCGAGCAGATCAAATCGACTGGAATAGCATGGTCCAAAACAGCCGTGCTTTAGTTAAAAAAGGTGGGGTAGTACCCATGAGGCTGGCTTATGCATCCCTGGTGATGTTTGTTGTCGGGCTTGTGGCGTTCTGTTTTTTCTTTTATCAGTTCAAGATATAGGTTTGATAGCACAGTACTTAAAGCCAGACCGCCACTGCGGTTGTCGATGCGGATGTTTGGAGGCCAACAAGCGGTCCCGACACTCAAGGCTAAAGGATTCTCAACGTCCGCATGCTCCCATCATTTGTTGAATTGCGGTGAGATGAGCTTGAGCAACTTTCGTTTCGGCTTCACGTTGAATATTAGCCATTTCTGGTTGCATGTGGCGCCATTCGCCAGCCACCCTGCCTCCTTGCGTTGCAATTCGATCTGCTTCTGCCCTAAGTTCATTGCATCGCAATGCGTCTTGAATCTTTTGTCTGTGAAAATTTGCAGTTTCTCTATTAACCTTTTCGTTTGATGCAAGAGAACTTTGTAAATTTATAATTGTGTTTTGTGCTGATGCTAAATCAGATTCTTTACGAGAGACTGCAGTGTTTGCAGAGGCTATAGCAGATTCCAAAGATTCTATTTTGCTCATCAATGAAGAGTTTCTAGTATTCAATTCATTGTTCGTTTGACGTAGAGTAGAAGTTTCTCTAGCAAACCTGCTTTCCCAGTCGGCATTTACCTGAGCAATCTTCGCTGCTTGTTCTCCTGCGGAAACTGCATTTCTATTATTTAGATCACTTTTAAGCTGAGTTACCTCGTTTTCGAATTTTAAGCCCGACACCCATTGTCCTGCAGCAAAGCTCAGGGCGATGATGAAAAAAGAAATTCCAATAAACCAAAGAATAAATTGTCGCAGGTACTTTACGGGTTGTGCCTTAAGGAAAGCAAGCATAGATCCGATGCGGGCTTCCTCAGCGTCGGGTAAATTCAGTCCGTTAAAATCGTTTTGATTTTTCAAAACTATTCCTTCTAAGTATTTTTGAGCAGTGTGTAAACAAAACTGCTGGGTAGGCGCATTGGAGGTAGGTGTTACACAGAGCTGTGGAAGCATGTAGTTCCCTGCGGCGCAGAATTTGTCGATGTGCAACGTATACGAAACCCCCGACAAGCTGGTTTTGCAGTGCTACTGACAGGTCAAGCGACTTGGCCAGCGACCGATTAGACCGCGCGGCGTCTTCGCGCGCTCGCCCAGGCCGTTCGTGCGCCGCGCGCGCGCCGCCGCCGGCTACGAGCGCGAACTGGTGGTGGGGCAGTGGGGACTGATTCCCTGGTTCGCGAAGGCGCCCAGGCTCCGGTTCCCGACCAACAACGCCTACTCCGAGGAACTGGCGCAGAAGGCCAGCTACAAGGACCCGTGGAAGCGCGGCCAGCCAGCTAGCCAGCTAGCCAGCTAGCCAGCTAGCCAAGGGGAGGGGCTATTAAAGTGTCGCGCCGGCGCCTACAAGCTCAGCAGCGGCCCATCGCCGGAATCCTGACGCGGTCTCGAGCATGCTCGGGCAGATTACGCCGCTACTCTTCTCTGCTTTGGATCTAGGATTTCAACATGAGTCTTCCCAGCAATCTTTTTGAAACGTCTCAGTTGGAAATTCAGCGCTTGATCGTGGATCGAGTGCAAGAGGGACCCCACCTCGACTTCAAGCGTGACTTGCCGCAGACATGGGACCAAAGCACCAAGCACGAGTTTTTGGCTGACGTGACTGCCTTTGCCAACGCCAGCGGTGGAGACATCATCTACGGCGTCGACGAAAACAGTGCGGTTGAGGCAGCAGCAATTTGTCCGCTCGTTTTTGCCAGCGTCGACCAAGAGGTTCGTCGGCTTCAAGACTTCATATTGAATCTGGCAGAGCCACGGCTCCCCGGGGTTCAGGTCCATCCTGTAGCAGTCACCGAAGGCGCGACAACCGGATACGTCTTGATCATCCGCATCCCTCAAAGCTGGGCGGCGCCACATCGTGTAAAGACCAACCAGCACATTTTTGTGCGCGAGGGGCTTCGGAAACGACCTCTCGATGTCCCGGAGCTGCGGGCGTTTTTCCTGCGCACTGAGAGCCAAGCTCAACGGGTGCGAGACTTCCGCACGGACCGTCTTGCCAAGGTGCTTACGGGGGACACCCCGACCCTACTTAAAAACGGACCGAAACTCGTGGTTCATGCGATCCCCACGCAGGCGGCGCTTGGCTTGGTGCAAATTGATCCAGTGCCGTACTCCCGTGGAACTTCGTACTTGCCCAGGATTGCCCAGCGCTCTGGCGTTGCGGCTACTCTAAATTTCGATGGAGCCTATGCAGCCATGTCGCGGAGTAAGGAGCGGACAGATGGCTACACCCAACTCTTTCGGCAAGGGTATTTCGAAGCCGTGTGGGTGCTGCCTCCCTACCCCGACCTCACTGAGTCTTTTCTTGCTGACGTCGCCTATGAGGACTACATCAACCGCTTCCTTGGCCAAGTGCGTGGAGAACTTGACCGACACGGCCTGAGGTACGACATGGCCGTATTCCTGTCCTTGCTTGGCGCCGATCAAGTGGTTTTCTCCGGACCTTCCGAGTATGGACGTGGTGGCCCTCCCATGCTTCACCGGTTCGACCGTCACTCACTAATCCTGCCCGAGGTTCTGATTCCAGCCGAGGTAATGCCTGGCCGGGGCATGCGTCCAGCGTACGACTTGATGTGCCAATCCGCCGGGATGGAAAGGTCGGTCAACTATGGGCCGGATGGAGAGTGGAAAGCTGATCGATAGCCAGGTGCCCAGCGTTGGCAATGGACACCTTCGCAACACTTGGGCTGTAAGCCTGGGGATTTCTCAAGTAAGCGTCAACACTGAATAAGCCAGATCAAATGCACGCTTGAACGCAGCCTCCTTTGTGAGTTGAAGAGGCCCGGAAGCTGGACCATTAATCTTGTCTTCTGAAAAGCCTATTCGCCTTGCCGCATACACGTGCCATGCCCAGCCGTCATGGGAAGCGGAATAACCAACTGCAACCGTGAATGTTTTGCCTTGCAGCTCTCCCCGCGTCGTGTAGCGAGGGCCGTCTTCGACTGCCACAACATTTTCAAACCGGTCATCCATGCTGTCCTCCAACTTTGGGGGTTCAGTATGAACCAGCAAGTAGCGCGACAGCGCGAGACTCTCTGAATCTACGAGATGATGTTTGAAGCCGTCATCAAGGTGCAGTTTGCTGGCGTCGATCTGGATGGGGCGCAAAAAAAGCAACACAAGGACAAACACAAGCCGTGGCCGAAGGCACTCGCCGGTCATCAGAGACGCTCACCTCAAACTATGAGCACCTTCTACGAAACGTGAGCACCTTGGGCGCCTCGCCGGCGTCGAGTCGCCCAGGGCCCGCGCTAAGCCCGCACCGGGTGCGGAGTTACCTGTGGGGGGCTACTGCTTGACCGGTCATTCGTGCCCTCATTCGTGCCCGGAGGAAAGTAGGGCACGAAAGGGCTGCACCGTGTACGAATGCGGGGGCGCGCTACTGGCGCACGCCGAAGGTGTCCATCCCGGGCCGAAGGTGTCCACTCCGAACGATGGACACCTTCGCCGGATCTTGGCCACCTTCGGAGCCTAAAAATGAGTCTAAGGGTTTCTACCGTTAATTAGTACACCGAAACTAGTTGTTTAGGTATACGATTGATCCATGGACAAGACAAAAAGCACATGGGGCGGCCCAGGCCGAGGAGGCGGAAGACGGCCCAAGGTGGCCGGCGCCCCGGCTACATCGCCTATCACGGTGAAGCTGACCGAGGCGCAGAAAGAGAAACTGCTGCGCCTGGGGGGTGCGTCATGGATGCGAGAGCGCATCGATCAGGCGGAGGACCCGACGCCTAAGGAATGAACGCCGCGCCTCAGGGCGAGCCGGGTTGAATTTTCAGCCCAGTGATCTGAGGCATAAATGCGAACGGCCACAGGGGGTGAGAGCCCTGCAGCCGTTCTAACCAAACGTGCAACTCTTGAAGGACCGCACATCATGGCTACCCAGAAGTCTACCCAAGTCGCGCCCGATGGCGCCATTGAAAGCCTGCTCGGCGAGATTGCGAGCATGGCGTATTGCACAGATAAGCATCTGAGCAATCACCCCGCCGACGTCAACGACGCCTACCAGTACGAGGCAGACATGCTGCGCGACGTGGTCGCCCGCATGGGCTGGATTGCCGACATGGCCCTCAAGCGCCTGGACAGCATCAACTGCATCCACGGCGGCGACGCCGCTGCTTGGCTCCTGCCCGCCCGTTGCACCGACCTGCTGTCCAAGAAGGTGGCATCGTGAGCGCCCTTTCACGAGCCCTCGGCGACCGCGCCTGTCGCTATGCCCTGGGCGCTGAGACGATCCTGCGCGTCTTCGCTACGGTGAACCAGAGTGATTGGGCCTGGGGCCTGCATCAGCTGGTCGATGACGCATCGTCCTTTACCGTCAAGGCCGTTGAGAGCGGCGATGTCGATCTGGTCGAGGAAGCGTCCCTGCGCTACGCCAAGACAAACGCCCTGTTCTCGCACATCGCCCACGAGTCGGATGAGGAAATGCTGCTGTCGGCGGAATCGCTGCTTGAGATGACCAAGGACATGCTCGACGCCGAGGCAGAGCGCCTGATGGCTGCAGGGGTGCCAGCATGAGCGCGGCAGTCCTGGCACTGCCCACGGCCGCGCCGACGCCTGTGGCACAACGTCGGCGGCGCGGACCCCTGCCTAGGGCCGTGCCCAGCCTGGGCGCCTATCGGCAGGCCCGCGAGCAGGAGCGGCGGGATCTGGCCGTTGCCTACATCGAGGGCGCGAGGAAGCTCTGCTATGAGGTGCTCAGTCGCGCACTGCAGGGCAAGACGTCGGGGCTGGTCGTCATTGAGTCACAAGGCGACGAGCAATGGACTGGCGAATCGGCGGGCAACCTTGGCACGCGCTGCCCGGACGATCTGGCCCGCCTAGGCCGCGCCGTCGAATGGCTCGAGGGGGCCGTCTCTGCCACTACGGCCGAGAGGCGTAAGCCATGAAGTACCTCGCCCAGACCATCGGCGGGGGCCTGAGCCCCGCCCAGATGCGCGAGCAGGCCCGCGCCTGGTACGACCGACAGATCGAGATCATCGCCCTGGCCCACGGCCCGAGCTGGCCCGAGCATCGGGACTGGGTTGACGCCTACCTACAGGAAGAGATCCGGGAGCGCCTGCTTGAGCTGGGCTGGAGGCCACGATGACGAACGTTTTCAGTGCCTTCGATGAGCTGGTGCCCAATGCGGCGCCACCGACCCCGCGCAAGCGGCGCCCCCTGCCGGCTGATGCTGCCTACCTGCACGCCGTGCCGGCCGATCCGAAGCCCCTCCCGCCGAGCGATGGAATCATCCTCCTGCGCGGCGACACGCTCACCCCGCAGCCGATCACCTGGCTCTGGCAGGGCTGGCTGGCACAGGGGAAGCTCCACATCCTGGCCGGCGCACCCGGGCAGGGCAAGACGACCATTGCCATCACGCTGGCGGCGACGATCACCATGGGGGGCAGGTTCCCCGATGGCACGCGCTGCGAGGCCGGCAACGTCCTGATCTGGTCGGGAGAGGACGACCCCGCCGATACGCTGCTGCCTCGCATGATCGCGGCCGGCGCCAATCGGTCCCGCGTGTTCTTTGTTGACGGTGCCCGCATCGATGGCCAGGTCGTCCCATTCAACCCTGCACGCGACATGCTGGGACTGTTGGAGGCCGTCGACAGCATCGGGGGCTGCAGCCTGCTGGTTGTCGATCCTGTCGTCTCGGCGGTGGCCGGCGACTCGCACAAGAATGGGGAGGTGCGCCGCGCCCTGCAGCCGCTGGTGGATCTTGCCGCCGCGACTGGGGCCGCGGTGCTGGGTATCTCTCATTTCTCCAAGGCGGGGCAGGGGGGCGACCCCACGCAGCGCGTTGTGGGCTCTGTGGCGTTCGCTGCGGTGGCGCGGGTAGTGATGGTGGCTGCCAAGATCAAAAGCCCCGAGGGCGAGGACCGGCGCATCCTGGCGCGCTCGAAATCGAACATCGGGCCGGACGAAGGGGGCTTTGAGTACCATCTAGACCAAGCGGAAGCGCTGCCCGGCATCCACGCCGCCCGGGTGGCCTGGGGCGCTGCTGTGGCGGGCTCTGCGCGCGATCTGCTGACCGACCCGAACGAGGACGACGGCGAGGGCAAGAGTGCAGCCGGCAGTGCGGAGGACTTCCTGCGCGAGCTGCTGGCCGATGGGCCGATGCCGTCCAAACAGGTGAAGGCTGACGCGCTGGAAGCGGGCCACGCTTGGCGCACTGTCCGCCGTGCCGCTGATGACCTGGCCATCGTCCGCAAGAAAGGCGGAATGGACAGTGGGTGGTACTAGCGTTTGCCCGAAGGTGTCCAACGATCGCCGAAGGTGTCCAACGAAAATGATGGACACCTTCTGGACAAGTTGGACACCTTCGCAGCCGATCGGTCACCATTGGCCGGCACTGTGGAGGAGTTTTGATGACGCCCGCTGACCTCCTGCAGGCACTGCATGTCGCGAGCGTGTCCGTCCGGGTGCATGAGGGCCGACTGCAGGTCTACCCCGCCGAGCGCCTGACCGACAGCTTGCGGGCCGCCCTGCGCGACCAACGCGCCGGCCTGATTGCGCTCCTGGCCCAGATCGAGCAGACCACGGCCGACCTACTGGCAGCCGCTGCGCAGGTCTGCGACCTCTACGGTGAGAGCGACCGGTACCGGGCCGACATGCAGGCGGACTGCCTGGCAACCCCAGCGCATCTGCGCGCCGACCTGCTCGACTACTTCGGCTCAGTGATTCGACGGCACGAGCAGGACCGAACGCGCTCCTTCGCGGTCGACCTCGAAGTGTCCGGCTTCACCTATGGCCAGGCGGCGAATCAGGATCGCCTTTCCGGGCAGTTCGCACAGACAGCGCGCGAGACCTGAGGCACCATCGTTTTTGCCGGCCCTAGGCTGATCCCCGAAAGCCCGCTTCCCTGGCGGGTTGGGCCGGCACCTTTCTTTCAGGGGCGCGAGGGATGCGCTGTGAACAAAATCTATCGGCGGGACACCCGCCACGTGACCGTGGAGGAGGCTAAGAGGCTGATCCGTGAGGCGCGGCAGTGGGGCGACCCTGAGGACATCGTGCATGAGGTCCACGTAGCGGAGGATGGCCTTCTGGACGTGTCCCCCCGTCCTGAGGATCGGCATGGCCTCTATGTGGCCGACGATTTTCGGCGCGACTGCCAGCACCTTGGAATAGTGCCATTCGACAAATACCGGCCGAGCCTTGGAGCAACCTACCCGGTCGGGACTGAGGCAGATTCAATGTACGCCCTCAGGCACACAGATTTCATTTGTTTGGCAGAGCTGTACGGTCTGCAAGTGGTGCTCGGCGAGACGCCCCCGGAAACTGCAGCGCTACCCGGGAAGCCAGAAAATCCCGCGCTTGATTACAGCCAGTTTGCGACACGCGATCAGCTGATTTCGGCGTTCGGGAGGTTCACCGGAATGGACTTGGCGTGGTTCGACAACCTGAGCGACACCCCTGCATTGATGGCGGCGCGCAGGGTGGAAGGCAGAGGAGGGCGCCACAGCATCGAGCCCATGTTCTGCCCGTTCGCGGTCATGCTTTGGCTGATCGATCCTAAGCGCCGGAAAGGGCGCCGCCCCATGTCGCCTGAAGTGGGCTGGAGATTGCTGCAAGCGAATTTCGAAAAGGTCTACCTCTCACGTTCGGCGGCAGACCCCCGGGGCGATTGACCGGGGGGGGATTCGATGCTCGGCGGGGTTGATGAGTACGATTCGCCGGGGCCTGAGAGTGAGGTTCGCCGGGGTTGATGAACGGCCCTAACCCCCGCCTAAATAGTTCGTCCTATGCGCTGCATTCAGTGGCGCTTAGGAGTACTAAGTGGAAGCCTTGAAGTCTCAAGTTCAGGACCAGCCCGGCTTGGCATTTGTGCCGCTTGACCGTGAGCCGCGCCATTCCGTCGACACGGCCACTGCGGCCTATCACCTGGGCCGCAAGCCCAACACCCTGCGGATCTGGGCATGCAAGGGCGGGCCAATCTCCCCCGTTCGCATGCACGGCCGTCTCACCTGGCCCGTGGCGGAAATCCGCAGGGTTCTGGGGGTGGCAAAGTGAAAAGGCCCGCTGCACTCGACATGCAACGGGCCTTAGAGAATCAGAACGCGAACCCTGATTCTACGATCGCAGAAGCCCCACGGGCAACTGATCGCAGCACGGACACGGCCGCGCAGATGGAGCGCATCCTGCAAGCGCTGCTCTCGGGGCCGAAGACTACCGATCAAATTCGCGCTCTCGGCGTGTACCAATCAAGTGCAAGGATTCACGGCCTGCGCGCCATGGGCCACTCCATCAAGACCGAGCTTTTCGACGGCTATGCGGCTGACGGGTACTCGCATGCCCGCATGGCCCGCTACACCCTGGAGAGCCTGGCCGGCGATCGCCCTGCCGACGGATGCGCGGCCGCTGCCACGCCGTCGGCGGCGGAGGAGGCCCAGGCCGCCGAGCAAGAGCGATTCATGCGCCTGGCGGCCCTGTTCGCTGATGCAGGCTATGGGCTGGTCAAATCGAAGAAGAGCGACGCGGCGGCCCCGTACTACGCCGCGCGCTGGGGCTGGCTTCGCCCGGTGCGCAGCCTGGACGATGCGGAGCAGCTGCTATCGCAACTTCGGGGAGAGGTCGCATGAACGCGCCGCACGTAGCCCCGGTGTTCACCATCCCCGCTTCCGTGTTCATGGATCCGGCCGACCGCCTCAGGACGATCGCAATGGACCGCGCCGCGCGCGCCGGGGTCAGCGTTTACGAAACGGGCTCGGGCGGCTATGCCATGGGCCGGTCCGTCCGCGAGGTGCCTGACCTGCGGTCCCTGCAGCGTGTTCTCACGCAGATGGGAGCCGCAGCATGATCGACTGGACCGAATTCACCATCGGCGACCATCGGATTGCCTGCCCGGTGTGCGCCCGCAAGCGCAGCGACAAGACCATGGGCGTGACGGTCGCCGGCGAGGGGCACGGCGTCGCGCATTGCTTCCGCTGTGGCCACGTCGAGACGCGCGAGAACCGGCGCGAGCTGACGCAGGAGGAGCGCAAGGCCTTCGCCCGTCGCATGGAGGCCCTGCGCCGCCAGCACGACGCCGAGCAACGCCAGCGCCAGGCCGAGGCCGCAGCAATGGCGGCCCTACGGTGGGCTGCGGCTGTCCCAGCTGTGGCGCATCCGTACCTGACGGCCAAGACGGTGAAGGCCCACGGCCTGCGCCTGGGAGACTGGCCGACGAAGGACCGCCTGACGGGCGAGCCTGTAACGCTGCGGTCGGTGCTCTACGTGCCCATGCGCGACTCGTCCGGAGTACTTCGCAGCCTGCAGGGCATCACAGAGAGGGGTGAAAAGCTGTTCCTCTCCGGCGGCCGGGTGAAGGGGTGCTATCACTCGATCGGCAGACCCAGCGACCGGCTGCTGATCGCGGAGGGCTACGCGACCGGTGCCACCCTCCACGAAGCGACCGGTGACGCCGTGGCGGTGGCATTCAACGCGGGGAACCTCATGGCCGTGGCACAGGCTCTGCGGTCGAAGTTCCCTTGCCTATCGCTGGTGCTGGCTGCAGACGACGACTACGAGACACGCGACCCCCGCTCGGGTGAGCTGACCAACCCGGGCGTGACGGCGGCCCGCGCGGCGGCGCTGAAGGTCGGTGGGAAGGTGGCTGTGCCGGATTTCTCCGGCCTGGCTCGCACGCCCAAAGACACGGATTTCAACGACCTTATGCGCCTTGCCGGTGCCCTGAAGATTGGCGGTGCCGAATGAGTGCAGTGTTTGACAAGTCCCGAGACATGATCCGCGAGGCCATCGACGCCGCAGAGGCGCCCGTGATGCCCTGGCATGAGCTGCAACCCCTCCTGGCCCGCATCGACGCGGAGCCGTACCCTGTCGACTCCCTGCCGCTCATCGTGCGATCGGCGGCGCAGGAGGTCGCGGGCTTCGTGAAGGCGCCCATGCCGCTGATTGCTGTGTCGGCCATGGCGGCGCTGTCGCTGGCGATTCAAGCGCATACCGACGTCGAGCGGGCCGAGCGCCTGACGGGGCCGTGTGGGCTGTTCATGCTGGCCATCGCTGACTCCGGCGAGCGCAAGTCGACGTGTGACGGGTTTTTCACGAAGAGCATCCGGGAGTACGAGACGCAGGCGCAGGAGGACGCCAAGCCGTCCGTGAAGGAGTACGAGACCGACCTTGAGATCTGGGAAGCCAAGCGTGCCGGCCTGAAAGAGCGCATCAAAACCCTGTCCCGGGACGGGAAGCCGTCGGCGAAGGAGGAGCGCGAGCTGCACGACCTGGACAAGTCCGTGCCGGTGGCGCCGCGCGTACCTCGCCTGATCTACGGCGATGCGACCCCAGAGGCCCTGCAGCACTCGCTGGCGAAACGCTGGCCCTCGGGCGGTGTCGTCAGCAGCGAAGCCGGGAGCGTGTTCGGCAGTCACGGCATGGGCAAAGAGTCGGTGATGCGCAACCTCGCGGCCCTCAATCAGCTGTGGGACGGCGCGAGCCTGCCGGTCGAGCGGCGAAGCTCGGAGAGCTACACCGTGCGCGGTGCCCGCCTGACGATGGCGCTACAGGTGCAGGAATCGACTCTGCGCGCGTTCTTCGACAGCTCCAAGGGGCTGGCCCGTGGCACGGGCTTCCTCGCCCGGTTCCTCGTCTCCTGGCCGGCCTCGACGCAGGGCATGCGCCCCTTTACCGAAGCCCCGAGGAACTGGCCCGCGCTGGCGGCGTTCAATGACCGGATGGCGGCGATCCTGGCGCGACCCGTGCCGATCGACGAGGACGGGGCTTTGATGCCCGCCATGCTCAAGCTGTCGCCGGACGCCAAAGCCGCATGGGTGCTCTTTCACGACGGGATTGAGGAAATGCTCTCTAGCGGGGGCGAGCTGTACGACGTGCGCGATGTGGCAAGCAAGACCGCCGACAACGCCGCGCGCCTGGCTGCGCTGTTTCATGTATTCGAGGGGCACATCGGCCCTATTGGCATCGACGCCATGGAGGCCGGCGCCACCATCGCAGCATGGCACCTAAACGAGGCACGCAGGTTCCTGGGCGAGTTGTCGATGCCCCCGGAGCTGGCGAACCCGACGCGCTTGGAGGCATGGCTGCTTGACTACTGCCGGCGCGAGCGAACCGACCGGGTGCCGACACGTGCGATTCAGCAGTACGGCCCCGGGGGTCTGCGTGACAAGGGGGCGACGCGCGCCGCCATTGCCGAGCTGGAGGAGCTGGGTCGGGCCCGCATGGTGTCGGAGGGGCGTCGGCGCCTCGTGCAGGTCCGCCCTGAGGTCCTGAGGGGTGCGCTGTGACGCTGGCCGCCCTGATGAGGCGCGGCACCCTGCGGACGCCTGCTCAGACCGCGCCACCATCGGACGACCCCGAGATTTCGCCCTCGGACCTGGACCGCTGGTGCTGGCCGAGGAGCGCTGCCATGAATCAGGAGGAAATCGACCGCAGGGCCGCCCGGCTGACCGGGCGAAACAGACCTTCGTGTCGTTGAAAAACACCCCGGAAGCCAACGCCTTCATTCTCGACTTCGCCCAGGCGAAGACCAACATGGACCGGCGCCGTGCTCAGTATTACGAGCAGGCATTGCCGCTGGCCCAGGACAAAGGCGACTTGACGATGGTGAATCGCCGATGGGCCAAGCTCCAAGGCTCGATCTGGTCTGACCCGCTGCTGCAGAAGTGGGCGAAGTGATGGAGCTATTCAACCGCCTTGAATCGCAGTACGGGCTCCCTCCAGGCCTGCTCGATAGCGTCTGGTCCGCCGAGTCGAGCCGTGGCCAGAACATGCGCTCACCAGCTGGTGCGCAAGGTCATTTCCAGTTCATGCCCGCGACCGCGAAGCAGTACGGCGTAGCCGACCCCCACGACCTCACGCAGTCGGCAGTCGGCGCCGCGCGCATGTTCGCCGACCTCATCAAGACCACTGGGGGCGACGTGGGCAAGGCCTTGGCTGGCTACAACTGGGGCATTGGCAACGTGCAACGCCAAGGCATGAATGCTGCGCCCCTTGAGACCCGCAACTACATCCAGAAAGTGACGGCCGGCATGGGACAACCGCAGAACGACAGTTCCTCCGCTGCGTGGGACGCGCTTGACCAACAGTTCAAGCAAGGCACCCCCAAGCAGCAGGCGGGCTCCGACCCGTGGGACGCACTCGACGCACAATTTGCCCAGCCCCAGGCCACGCCCAAGGCGACCCAGAAGGCCGCGCAAGTGGCGCCTGAGGGTGAGCCCGCACAGGCAGGAGCCGGCATCGTTGGAGGCCTGACCTCAGCACTGAGCCGTGGCCTGTCGCGCGTGATGCCGTTCGCCGGCATGGCCCAGCCGATGCACGCCGCGGGAATGGACGTTGCGGCGGCCAAGGGTGCGGCAAGTGGCTTCGCCGACTTCGGCAACACGTTGCTCAATGCAGCAACGGGCGGCGTCAATGCGCTGGTTGGCCCGGACAACCCGGTCAGCCGCTGGAACGCCGAGCGCCAGGCCGGGCTGCAGGACTTCAACCGCGAGAACGATTCGGTTTCCTTCGGCGTCGGCCGGTTGGGGGCGAACATCGCAGCGACGGCCCCGGTAGGCGGCGTGCTGGGTGGCGCAGTGAGGGGCGCAGGAGCCTTGCCCGGCATGACCCGTGCGGTCCCTGTGCTCGACGCCTTGGGCAATTCCATTGCCTCCGGTGGTTTCCGCACCGGTGCGGCCCCTGGCGCCCTGGGTGGGCTGGCTGGCGACATCGGGGCTCGCCTGGCAGGCGGGGCCATCGCGGGCGGCGCATCGGCCGGTCTGATCGACCCGTCCTCGGCCGGCGTTGGTGCGGGTGTCGGCGCTGTGCTACCGCTGGCGTTCCGCGCGGCCGGAAAGGGCGCGGATCTGGCCAGCCAAGGCGCGCGCGCTGTCTTCAAGCCCGAACAAGCCCGCGCCGCTGAGTCGATCCTGCAGGCAGGGGGCTACAAGACCCCCCAGCAGATTGCTGAGGTCCGCGCCGCTCTGGCTGCTCAAGGCCCCAACATCGTCGCTGAAGCACCCACGGTGCCCCAGATCCTCCAGAACCCAGGCATCAGCCAGCTACAGCGCACGCTGCGCAACAGTGGTGAGACTTCGCTGCTTGAGCGCGAGGCCGCTCAGAACGCTGCTCGCCTGGCGGCCCTTGACCGCGTCTCGCCAGTGAATGGCACAGTGCAACAGGCGGCCGAGAACTTTGGCAACGGCCTGACTGCTGCAGTCATCCCAGCCGAGAAAGCCGCAGGCAAGCAGGTCCGCGCGGCGTTCGATGCGGTCGACCCGTTCAACGAGACCCGCATGGGCCTGCCGATCGAGCGCATGCAGGCTGCACGGGACAAGTTCCTCGGCCCTGGCACCTTCGGCGCCGGCAGCAAGGCCGATGCAGCGATCGCAGAGGCCCAGCGCATCGGCACGGAAACCCTGCCGGCCGTGAAGCCCCAGGCGGCGCCATCGGCGCGCGGGCAAGGTGAAGACCTGGTGTCGGCCATCAAGGGCCTCGGCGGCATCAAACAGGACTCGCCGGGCGCCATGGCGATGGCCGGGGAGATTCGGGACCTCAAGCAGGGCGGCACCGGCATGCGTGCCGTCATCCAGAACGGACGCGGCCAATCGCCCGACACGCTGGCCCAGGCCATGCACGCGCGGGGCTTCATCGAGGACGACGACCCGGCGACCCTGCTCAACGCGCTGCGCGAGCACGCATCGGGAAACAAGGTGTTCGCGGTCAGTTCGGAGCGTGGCGGGGCCATGCGCGCCGGCCTGGAGGGCTCGATGGGTGATGCTCCGGGGGCGACGGTCATCCCCAAGATGATCCCCTTCCAGCAAGTGCAGAACCTGCGTTCCTCGCTGGGCGAAGCGGCCGACCAGCTGGCCCAGCGTGGCGGCAACCGTGAAGCCGCGGCGCTTCGCCAGATGGTCGACGACTTGGATGCGCGTGCTCGATCGGTGATGCAGGGCAAGGGCGAGCCGGGTGAGTTTTTCCCGCCCGACGTCGTGCAGGCCTGGGAAAAAGCTATCGCCATACACGCGGCCAAGATGCAGACCTTCCACACCGGTCCGCAAGCGTCGATGTTCCGCAGGGGCGGCGATGGCCTGCCAGCTGCGCAGGGAGCCGAGCTGGCGCCGAAGTTCTTCAGCCCGCGTCTATCCCAGAGCAACGACATCCAAGGCTTCAAGCGGGTGGCCAACCCGGAAACGACGGGCCTCCTGAAAGGCTACGCCATCGCCGACCTGGCCAACCAGACCGACCGCCTCGGCCGTCTGTCGAATGCGAAATACCAGAACTGGATGGATCAGCGTTCCGGCGCCATCAACGGATTGTTTGCCGAGCCGGAGCGGGCGACCCTGGGAGGCGTGGGGAAGGACCTCATGCGCGCCGACACGGCACAGTCCCTGGGGATGGCGGTCGGATCGAACACCGCACAAAACGTGCAGGACGCTCTGGGTATGGGGCTGCTCGACAACCCGGCCCTCAAGATCCTGGCGAACCGCACCCCGTTCGTTGGGCGGTTCACCGGCCCGATGCTGGACAGCCTGAGAGAGACGGCGAAGCGGGGGAAGGTGCAGAAGCTGGGCGGCCTGCTGGCGGACCCCGTGGAGCTGGATCGCGCTATCGCAGAGTCTCTGAGCCGTTCCGTGCGTCGGCCTGGCCTGCTGGCGAACGATGCTCTCTTGCCTCTGCTGCTGCGGACAAGTCCTCTTCTAACGACCGACCGGTGACGAAGCGATAGACGAACGACACGACAGCGACCAAGACGCAGAGAGCAACAGCTTTCCAGATCATGAATTCGGTGAAGTGCATGCCTCGATCGTATTGGCCTGTAACCAAGACGCATACCAAAATCATCACGCTGCAGTGAGAGCCCTTCATGTCAGACACTGATAAAGCACCGGAAAGAGCAGAGAAAAAGGCACCCCAGTGGGGGCCTGGACAGTCCGGCAACCCCAAAGGCAGACGTCCCGGTACAGGGGCTGTTCAGAAGCTCCGCGACAAGATCGGCGAATTCATTCCCGACATCATCGAGCAGTTGGTGGCAAAGGCCCGGGAGGGCGACGTCGGGGCGGCGAGGCTGCTACTTGAGCGCGTCGTGCCACCCGTCAAGGCCGTGGAGGAAGGCAAGCCGATCAACTTCCCAGCAGATGCCGACCTGACCACGCAAGGCCATGCCGTGATGCGTGCCGCGGCCGAGGGCGTCATCTCAGCCTCCCAGGCCGCCAGCTTCATGACAGCCCTTGGATCCCTCGCTCGCGTCGTGGAGGTCAATGACCTGCTCAAGCGAATCGAAGCGCTCGAAAAGCAACCCCGCCCAGTCTGAAAGGAAAGCCATCATGGCCCTGAGCATCGAGAAACGTCTGTCCGCGCTGGAGATCCAACACCTGCCCATCACCCGGAACGTGACCGTGCGTTTTGTGGCTGGAGCGTCGCCCACAGCCGAGGAGGAAGCGGAACACGCAGCGCTTCGGGCAACAGGGGCTCACCTGCTTGTCGTGCGCCTGGTTGAGGCCGGCCTGAAAGCCCCACAGGAGGCCGTCGAATGCTAAGCGCTGCCAAGTCCCTGCCGTCCTCGATGGTGCACCTGTGCAACCGCCTGGCGTCGGAGCAGGTCAAAGTGCAAACCTGGGAGCTGTGTCGCCAGCTGCGTGAGGAGTACGCGGAGCGCCTGGCGGGCGGGGAGTCGATGGGCGAGCTTGAAGCTGACATTCAGGTCCGGGTGTTGCAGGCTGCTCAAGACCAGTTCAATCGCACGATGCCGGCGAAGAAGCATCCGCCATTAGGCAAGGCGTCTCAAGCAAGCCGCTTCCCTGGGCGGTGAGAACTAACGGCAGGACGAAGCATCATTCCCGCGTTCAGATCGGCCTGCGCTGGAACGTTCCGCATGCGTGTACGCGAGCGCACGATGGATTTCCACGTATCAGCACGGACGAGGTTTTGATCTACGCCATTTGATCCTCAACGTTCCGCGCGCATGTGCCTGCGTGAGGAACATGTCCCCGCCGATACGATGTGTTGGAGTAGGCACAAACATAAAGAATTGCATTTAGCAAAGGCAAACCCTCAAGACACGGTTGTTTCGTTAGCTCACACTGCACGAGCCCAATTTGGGGCAAGGAGAACTGTGTGAAAAAACTTAAGCGTTGGATTTGTGTCGCGGCGAGTGTTCTGTCATGTGCTGCAGCAAGCGCAACGTGCTACGGCTCTGGGTCGTTTCAAACGTGTAGCGACAGCTCGGGCAACAACTACAATGTCCAGCGTTACGGCAACACGACTCAGGTTCAGGGCACGAACGCGCAAACGGGCAACTCCTGGAATCAGACTACTCAGACCATTGGGAACACAACCTATCACCAAGGTACGTCAGCCAATGGGGCTTCGTGGAATGGATCATCCCAACACATCGGTGGAACAACGTTTCACCATGGCATTGATAGCCGCGGTAATCCGTATAGCAAGACCTGCACTGCGGCCGGCTGCTTTTAAATGGCATGGGCCATGCGACATTCCTGCCTTGAGGCGATCTTTGTTTTGGCCGTGACGGCGACAGGGCATGCAGTTGCTCAAACGCCCAGCATCCTGCTGGAGGCCTGCAACGCGATGGAGCCGGCGAGCAAGCGTCTTGAGTGCCTGCGTGCTGCCTCTAGCCAGCGTGACCAGGCCGCGGCACCGTATGGGGGCAATTCGCCAACGCACAGCACATCGACGCAACGCCAGTCGTTTGCGTCGACGCCCTCTGGGCCACGCGCGACTGGAGGACAAACGTGCTTCACTGGGCCGCGTGGAGGCACCTATACGATCACTGCGAGTGGTCGGAAGAACTACAGCGGATGTTGAAGGCCTGATTCGAATGTTGAACCGAACCAAAAAATTCTTAAGTTATGCCTTTAAGGTGTTGCGCAGCGAAATAACAGGAGAAAAAGACTTGAAACGTTATTTGCTAGCTGGCGTCGTAGCCGCGTTTTTGGCATCAACTGCTTATGCAGATTGCCGCTCTGCGAGTAGCAACTACAACTCAGCGCTTGATGATGTAGCCACCACACTCAAGCGGTACACGCGATGCGTCGCTGACAGCAAAGGCCAGGACGACTGTTCGTCGGAATTTCGGCGTTTAAGGAGCGCTCAGAACGACTTCGAATCGGCGGTTTCAAGCCTTAGATATGAATGCCGCTGAGCGGGACACCGAATTTGCAAGACTGCCAGGGCTCTACGTATAGGGTTCAACGCAGAAGCCGGTGTAAGTTGCACATACGACGAAGGCTCAAGTCCGTAGCCGGCTTACAGGTGCATTGCGCCATGGGTGGTTCGCGCCAGGGCCGCCCACCAGAGCACCTTGATTCCTCTCCGCCGGCGTGGTCGCGCGGTCCGCGATGTTTGGGCGCTCATTGCTCTGGCTCTCGATGAATGGCACGTCAATGCTCCCCTGCAGGATCGCGTGCAGCTCGACTTCCACCTTCAGGGAGTTGATCAACGTCTGCGCTGTTTCGCACACTGCCCGTTGCCGAGCAATGTCGAGTGGTTTCGTGTCGTCATCCAGGGCTTCGAGCACCTTGAACAGGTGGCCTCTCAGGCTTTCAATGTTGCGCTTGGACATGGTGCAGCTTTCTTTCGACGTGGTTGTGAAGACGGATGAGGGATTGCAAATCGGGCGGGTAGGCATGAAACCTCATTCGCCATGAGCCAAGCAAGTACGACGGGCCGCGCGAGAGGTCCAGCACGTCGGCCCGGTGATAAATGTTCCGATCGGTGCGCCCAGGCAGAAGGTGGGCGAACTGGTTCACAGGCGCACAGGGGTAGTGCTCCCGGAGGATCTCATCTTCCTCTTCTGACCAGGCGCCGCGGCTTTGAAGGTTTAGCCAGAAGGCGCGGGTCCACAGCGCAGTGACTGGGCGCGAGAGCACCGCTGCAAGGAAGAAGGTGTCAACCTCGCCATAGAGCGTCTGGAACATGGCATCGTCCTCGGCGCTCCAGACGGGCAAGGGTGCGCGTTTCCGAAGCTCCAGCACGTTGATTCGACGTATCAGGACGCTGACCCGGGACCGGCCGAGTGCAGCGGCCATCTTTGCGTCCGTCATCGCTTCCCAGTGCGCGCAGATGAAGGCGTCGTCTTCGACGGCCCAGCGATGGCGAGAGAGCCGGTCTGGCTTGCTCACCCGTACTTGCTTCGTCTTGATGCTTGGCAGACTTGCCAGAGGGTCGCGGGCTCGTTTGCGGTGTGACATACCGCCAGTTTCTCGGGCGGCTGCGCCGATCGCTACGGCGGAAGACCGGATGGGCGACAGCCGCGGTTGCCGGCACTTGGGCGCGAGCGTGCCCACGCGGGCGCGTTCAGGCTATGCCAGCTGCCTCGGCAAAAGGGTTGCGAACGGAAAGACTTGTGACCGGCTCTGGTGTGCGTCGGCACGTGCGCGCGGGGTGAGACAGACGCTGCGCATGCTGATGGCCAGCGACTTTGCGCCATCTATGCATGTGTGATGTTCCTCACCATTCGGCGGGCCGACCACATGCTCCGGTTTGGACAGTACGGGATCACGACTGGAGCCCGGGATAGCCGCATGAGTAAGACAAACAGGAAGCTTGTTGTCCTCAAGCTCATCCATGGGTGGCCGATAAGTACTTGGCGTACTTAAGTTTTTGGAAAACTGTTGGAAACATCCTCGTTTTCTCGCTTGCGAACGTTGATCACTCGAGACTAGACTCGCGGACTGTGTAAAAAGCTGGTTACAAAGTGAATTCTCTGCAAAATCCTCGGGTGAAAACTGCTACTAAAGACTTCATTCGGTGGGTCTCTGCGAGCATGGCTTTTCCGATAGTTTTGGTACTAGTTGTTTGGGGAATTTTGGAGACAGTTGGAGTTGAAGATTCTTTTTTAACAACTTTTGGCTCTGGAGATCTTTTTGCGATCGCTGCAATGTTAATTGTGGTTTTGTCGCAAGAGATTGAAAGAATCAAAGATGAAATGCGTCCTTTATTTTTGGTGTACTGTCAAGAATACGCGGCTTTGTTTTGCGCCGTTGCATGGATGGTTTACGGCGCATGTAAGTTGGCAAATGCTTGGCTTGCATCAAATATAAGCGAAGCAAATAAATATATTGTTTCGGTTTTTAAAAATCAACACGCTACTAAGGTCTTTAATTCTGCCGTAGAGTCTGCAAATGAAGCATCGTTGATAGCGTCAAGCGTAGGCTGGAAGTTTGCAGTTCTATCGATTCTTTCTTTAACTGCAATTTCGCTCTTTGCGTTGACTGCAAGAACTATTGTTTGGAAACTTCAATGAATTCAATTTTTGTCATGCAGGTTTTCGACAATTTGTTGAATGTTCTGTTGATTCTGGCATCTATAGCTTGCATATTTGGTGTGCAGCAGCTTTGTTTTGCCCTGCTTTACTCTCCAAAAGTCAATGGTAGAAGGCGTATTGGAGCTTTTGTGAAAGCAAGGACGAATCAGCAAACTCACATAAGAAATATAAAAAGTGCGTCTGGTTTTGAATTTCACTTCAAATCTCATATTGTGATTGCAAGAAGCTCAAATGCAAACCGGTTTGATGAGTTTGCTAGCAGAGAGAATGGAGAGCGGGCGGATAGAGATTTGCAGCGCTACGAGTTTTCTATGCCTGTGGCTCATTGGCGAAAGATGACGCGATGATCGAGGAGCGAACTTGGTTTATTTTCATCAAGGATCTGCTGTCAGAGTTGAATTACAGGTTCACTGAGGAGAATAACTTTTTATCGATGCCTTTTCCTGGCAAAACGGGAACGCTTGATTTAATTATCCTTGTTGGTGAAGGTGCTATCCTGAAGCCTACTTTCCTGACTGTTACCGGTTGGCTGCCAAATTTAGTAAAATCTAAGAACAGAGTTAAAGTATTAGAATTTTTAAACACGAAAAATACTGAGATTCCAATTGGTAATTTTGAGCTTCATGGTGAGGAAGAAGGTGTATCTGGCAGTCAGCCTTCTCAAATAGTTTATAAGTTTGGAATTGAAGTTTATCCGAACTGCATGTCTAAAGAGCAATTGCTGAGCATGCTTGGATTGGTGCTTCAAGCTGTTGACGAGATTGAGTTGGAGGCTCAAGAACTTTTAGGTTGAAGCGTTTTGGCGCCAAAAAATTCTGATATTTGAATATTGAAAGTAGCTGTCTTGAAAATCGATTTGATCTGCGCAAAAAATCGATTTTGCTCTTGCGTGCTCACGACGGCGTTAATTACGGATTTGGCAAAGAGCGCATGAAACCTACGAGCGGAAATTCTCGCTAGACTTTATTTATGGTTTTCGGATGTGAAGTCAGGCTCAGGTAGGTCCCAGCGTTGCGCGTGCTTGATGCCAGACTCCTCGCGCCATCCCGTCTTCGTCGGCGCCTTCGCAGGCTCTGGCTCGTCGCCTTGGGTGTAGACGCAGGGCACGCACCACCAGGTCTGCGAGAAGTAGTCGGCCTTGATGTTCTTGATGCCGCACGAGAGCGGGATGATCTCGACGCCGGTGATGAGTAGGCCGTTGCCACGGATCTTCAAGAGGCGGGCACGATCGAGCACCGGGAAGACATAGGTCTCGCTGCCGGGAACGACAAGTGCGGCGATCATCACGTTCCATTCGGGCGTCTTGCCGATCAGCCGCTGGCGATAGGTCAGTTCGCCCACGCTGCCGCCTTGCCTGATCGCATCGGGATCGAGCTTCTGGCCCTTGTGGCGGAGGCGGTAGGCGGTACAAAGCACTGTAAAAGCATACAGTGTCGCGCCGGCTCAAAGTTGTATTTTCTTCCAACGCGTGCGTTTGGCAGTTGCTCGTGCCTCTGCCAACATTTCCACGCTGCGTTTATGCCATTGCTTGACTTGGAAAGCTTGAAATTCGGTTACTACGGCAGTGACGCGCTCGAAGCCAGGTGGCAGATTGTTAGGAGGTGGAGGGCCGTCACCCTTTAACCCGATGTGTTCTGACGGCAGATCTGAATGCTCCAAAAGATACGGCAGAGGCACAGCCAACGCGTTTGAAATGCTTTCCATAATGCGCAGCGTAGGGTTGGCTTTGCCACGCAACAGATCGGAGATGAAGCTGTTCGCGACGCCTGAGCGCTTGGAAAGTTCTTGACGCGTGAGATGCTGCTCGTCGAGCAAGCGGAGAACGTTGGCGATGAAAATCTGGATGCTCATCTGTCCAAAGTACCAGACCGCCTAAGTGCGCCTGATCTGCTGACGATCCAAGTTGCCGGGGTGTGTAGCAAGAGTAGCAACTGTAGTGGTAGCAACAGCGCGGAAAAGCCTGGGCATGGCCCAAAAAGGGCCAAGAGTAGCAAGAGTAGCAAGAGTAGCAAGAGTAGCAAGAGTAGCAAGAGTAGCAAGAGTAGCAAGAGTAGCAGTGGCAACTTCTCAGGATCATGCAACTAACGTCAGAGGGGCCGTGTCCTCCTTGGATGGATCGAACGACACCTTCGCATGCTCCAAGATCCACGATTCAATCTTCTCGTGATGCACCCGCACCAGATCCAGCGGGCGCACCGTGTAGTGCTTCTCTGCGGTCGCGCTGGGCTTGTGGCCCATGATTTGGGCGACGACCCCCGTGGGAATCTCAAGCCATTCCGTCAGGCTCTTAAACGACCGGCGCAGGCCGTGAAGGGTCAGCCCTTCGATGCCTGCCACGGCACAGACCTTGTTCATGAGCGCATTGGGGTCGGCCAAGTGCGACGTGGGATTGCGAGTGCTGGAGAACACAAACTCGTTGCGGTGGGGCAGGGCGCGCAGGAGGTGCCAGACGTAGGGCGTGAGGGGAATCTGCCGATCGCCTTCCACCTTGTCCCGGATGGTCATTCCTCGCCATTGGACATTGAGGTCTGTCCACTTCAACTCCATCAACTCCCCGCGCCTGGATCCGATGAGCAGGAGCGTCTGGAGGTAGGCACTGACGATGGGGCTTGGCAACTGCTGCACGGCTGCGAACCACGCGGGGAGCTGTTCCTTCAAGAGAACGTCCTTCTTCGTGCTCGCCTTGCCGAAGGCGTCCCGGCTCTTGCGGGTCTTCGCGGCGTTGGCGGGAACGATTTCGGCATAGGCCCGTTCCTCTGCGCACCACGCGAGGAAAGCCTTCAGGCAGCGCCAGGCGCGACGGCCATAGGTCGGCCGGGCTTTCCCCTGGGCCGTTGCCCAGGCTTCGACAACCTCAGACGTCATGCTCGACAGTAGCCGCGACATCAGCACGTAGAGCGGGCCTTCGATGGTCTCGCCCTTGCCTCGCGTGCCTCGGGCGACCTTCTTGCCGCCAGCCTTGGCAAGTGCTTGATGGTCAGCGTAGTGGCGATCCCCCCAGGCGTCTTTGCGGGCGGCTAGATAGACCTCCCAGGCCTCTCCGACTGTCACCCCTGCTTTGGTCACGCGCTCGGCCTGGGCGACCTTCTCGGCGACAGCTGCACGGTCGACCTCGCGCGGATCGACGCCTTTATCGAGGGAGACGCGCAGGCGGTTCGCCTCCGTCCTCGCATCGTCCAGCCTCCATGCCCGGGCGTCGCCGATGGTTCGCCGGATGGTCTTGCGATCTAGCTTGCCCTCGAAGACGAACGACTTAGCCCCGGCCGCGGTCACCCGCACGCGCAGACCTGGCGCCTTCGCATCCCTCATGAAAGCTTGATCCTTGCCAGGCGGGCACACGAGACGATCGATCGCCCCGCTCGTGATGTCGATGGCCCGGCTCAGGTCGGGTGCTTCGTTCTTGCTGGGGCGTGCCATGGAGTAGAGGCCTTGTGTGCCGTGTAGCCACCATGTAGCCGATTCGGCGATATTTTGATGAATGCCGATCAACACTCACTGGGCATCCGGGTAGGAAAAACTCCCGTAACCCACTGATTTTGCTTGATTCTATCAACGGGCCTATATACTGCTAAATATCGCGTCAGTCGGACTTTTAATCCGTTTGTCGTGGGTTCGACCCCCGCACGTCCCACCAACATCAAGCCCAAGAGGGTCAGCCGGCCACAGACGCCTGCTGACCCCTCTTCATTGGGTCTGTGGCCTGATCGCCACC
>Ga0308164_10001614_pt1 | contig 25619 bp, 26 predicted proteins | sample PhyTR2_FD_201031 | JGI IMG/M metagenome (GOLD analysis project Ga0308164, IMG submission 201031) | Phyllosphere microbial communities from UC Gill Tract Community Farm, Albany, California, United States - DLSLT.R2 | ecosystem: Host-associated > Plants > Phyllosphere > Unclassified | place: USA... | reverse complement strand
ACGCCGACTGCGTCACTTCGAGCGCACGCGCACTGGCGATCGGATCGTCGGCAGCGGTGAGGTTCTTGCGGCCCGTGGACAGTTGCTGCTGCGTGCGTGCCAGCGACGATTGCAGCGTGCTGATCTGTCCGACGCCCGTGTCGTAGATGGTTCTGGTACTGATGCGCATGACCATGAGCTTACTCCGTCAAAAATCTGTGGCTAACTGTCACTCAGCGGCCGAGGCCGAGGATGGTGTCGAACAATGTGCTGGCAATCTGCATGACCTTGCCCGCGGCCTGGTAGGCCTGCTGGTAACGCAGCAGGTTGGCGGCTTCCTCGTCGAGATTGACGCCCGACACGCTTTGCTGCGCCTTGGTGGCCTGCACCACGGCAGCGTCCGCCGCATTCATGCCGATCTGCGCTTCGCGCGCCTTGTTGCCCACCACGTTGACCACTTGCGCATAGGCGCTCTGGAACGTGGCGCTGCCGTTGTTCATGACATTCTTGCTCTGCAAACCGGCCAGCAAGGCGCCGTTGCGGCTGTCGCCCACGCCGCTGGTGTTGGGGCCGACCGTGAAGGTATCGGCATTGGCCGGCGCGCCGCTGATGCTGAAGCTGATGCCGCCAAAGCTGATTGACGCGCCATCGGTGAACGGCACGGCGGTGCCGGCCGGATACGTGGTGCTGTTGCCATTCGCGGTGACCGTCACCGCCTGGGTGGCCGGAAAGCCGGTCAGGGTGCCGGCTGCCTTGTCGAACGTGAGCGTGACGGGCGCCGTCAACGCATTGCCCGCTGCCAGGTAAGTATTGTCGACGGTGCCGGCCGAAATCTTGGCGGTGCCGGCGTTGGCGATCGGCGCCTCGGTGGAAATCGGCGCGGCCAGCGCAATCTTGGTCGGATCCTTGATTGCCACCGTCAGGTCCTTGGCGGCGCTGTAGGTGGGCCGCACCAGGAAATTATCGTTTTGCGCAGGCGTGCCCGAAATGCTGTAGGCCACGCCGTCGATCACCTGCGGCGCCGTTTGCGGGAACGGATTGATCTGCGTAACCTGGCCGTCGGACAGGCGCTTGACATTGAAATTGGTGCCGTCGTAGTCGACGCTGTAGTCGCTGGCGGTCAGCTTGCTGGCATCGACCACCGTGCCTTTGACTTCGGCCGTGCTTTGCGGCGCGTTGTTCGAGTTGGGATTGACGTACGCCTGGATCGGATTGAAGTAATTGCCGCCCAGGTCGCCGTTTTGGTCCTGCCCCAGCTGGTGCTGGGCATTGAAACTGGTGGCCAGCGCGGCCGCAATCTGGCCCAGCTGGTTTTGCGCGCCATCGAGCGCCGTATTGCGGAACTCGATCAGGCCGCCCAGTTGGCCGCCGTTGATCACCTTGTCGGGCAAGGGCGTGAAATTGCCATTCGGCGCCACGTAACCGACCGACATCTTGGACGGATCGTTGGCGGTCTGCGCCGTGCCCAGGGTAAACGCCGTATTGCCCACCACCAGTGGCTGGCCGGTGCCCATCTGCACGGTCAGCATGTTGTTATCGCCGGGAACAACGGTGGTTTTCACCAGCTTGTTCAACTCGGTGATCAGCTGGTCGCGGTGGTCGAGCAGGTCGTTCGGTGCGTCGTTGCCCGTGGCCAGGCCGGCAATGGTGTTGTTGAGGTCAGCGATCTGGCGCGCATACGAGTTGATCTCGCCCACGCTCGACACGATCTGGCTGTTGACGCCATCGCCAATTTCGTTCAGGCGCGCACTCATGTCCTGGAAGCGGGCAGCCAGCGACTCGGACGTGGACAACATGGCTTGCCGCGCTGCGGCCGAGGCCGGGCTGGCCGTGGCGTTCTGCACGCCATTGAAGAAGTCCTGCAACACCGGCGACAGGCCGGCAGTAGGATCGGCCAACTGGTTATCGATTTGCGAAATCTGCGCGTAATAACTGGTGAGCGACGCTTGGTTGGTCTCGGCGCCGCGCAGCTGATTCGCCAGGAAATTATCGTAATACCGGCGCACCGCGATCACTTCGGTACCTGTGCCCACGAACCCGGCGCCGGTATTTTGCGAGGCCGAGTCGGTCTGGATCACACCTTGCCGGGTGTAACCAGGTACGTTCGCATTGGTAATGTTGTTGCCCGTTGTCGCTAATCCGACCTGGGCCGCCAACAAACCACTTTTGCCGATGCTGAGTAGACTCATGATAATTTCGCTCTATGTTATTTTGATTTACGGCACGGCAGCCATAAACTTGAATTCTCGCGCTTTAAAGCCAAATCTGGCCGGATTAACTGCTCAGGGCTAGGTGCAGCGACGCAGACAGTGCGCCAGCACGGCAAGTCGCTGCAACGACGCCAGGGGCAGATTTAGCCGGCTAGAGAGCGTTTGATGATGCTAGTGAGCTTGTTTGCATATTGCGGGTCGGTGGCGTAACCGGCCTTTTGCAGCCCCTGGGCAAACGCGCTGGCGTCGCCAGCGCTGGCCAGCACTTTTTCGTAACGCGGATTTTCGGTGATCAGGCGGGCGTAATCCTTGAAACTGTCGGCATAGCTGTCGTACGCGCGGAAGCGCTCCACCTTGGTCTGGGCGCGACCATTGACGTATTCGGTCGTGGTCGCTTCAACCACCTTGCCTTTCCAGTCAGCGGTGGCCTTGATGCCAAACAGGTTGTTGCTGTTGGTGCCGTCGCGGCCCTTGATCTCGCGTTTGCCCCAGCCGCTCTCGAGCGCGGCCTGGCCCAGCATGAACTTGGCCGGAATGCCGGTGGCGGCGCTGGCCTCTTCCGCGTGCGCCGTCAATTTATCCTGGAAGCTGATCACGTGCGGCGCCTGCGAACCGCCGCGCCGCGTGCTGGTGGTGGCTGAGGTGGTGGCGGAGGCCGTAGCTTCGGCCTTGGCAGTGCCGCCGGCGGCGGCAATTGCTTTTTGCAACTTGGCGTCCATCAGGCTGGCCATGCCGGCAAAGCTGCCGGCGTTGGCGCCATCGGCAGGGTCGCCGGCGCCGCCCACGGCCAGTGCCTGGGTGTCATTCTTGCTCAGTTGCCGCACCAGCATGTCAGCCAGGCCGATGCCTTTCTTGGCAATGTTCTGGCTGGTTTGCTGATCGAGCATGCCGCCCAGCATCTTGGTCTGCTCGGAGTTGGTCAGGCCATCCTGCGGCGAGGCATCGCGCATGGTCTTCAACATCATGTTGACGAACATCGCTTCGAACTGGGTGGCGGCGGCCTTCGTTGCCTCGGGCGTACCGGCCCGCGCGCCCTGGCGCAGGCTGCCCATGTCCTTGACGTCGAGCGCGAACTTGCGGCTCAGGTCGGTATTCAGGGTATTGGAGTTTTGACTGGTCATGGCGCGATCTCGCTTAAATGATTTCCAGTTCGGCGCGCAGCGAGCCTGCGGCCTTCATGGCCTGCAGAATCGACAGCAGGTCTTGCGGCGTGGCGCCGATGGCGTTCAGGGCCTTGACGACTTCGGCCAGCGACGCGCCGCCCTTGACCATCATGACCTTGCCGCCGTCTTTTTTGATGGCCACATTCTGGTTTTGCGTGACCACGGTGCTGCCGCCCGAGAGCGGGTTGGGCTGGCTCACCTGCGGATCGGATGACACCGATACTGACATATTGCCGTGCGAAATGGCGCACGTCTCGAGCGTCACCGCGCGGTTCATCACCACCGAACCGGTGCGCGCATTCATGATCACCTTGGCTGGCTGCTCGGCCGGATTGACATTCATGTCCTGCAAGGTGCCGATGAAGGTCACGCGCTGGTCGCTGCTGCTGGGGGACTGCACGCGGATCACGCGGCTGTCGAGTGCGTAAGCAATGCCCGCGCCATACTTGTCGTTGATGGCATCGACCACGCGGCTTGCAGTAGCGAAGTCGGCAGTATTGAGTTCGAGGCGGATCATATTGCCCTCCCCCAGGCTCGAGGCGACCGCGCGTTCGACCGTGGCGCCGGCGGAAATTTTGCCCACGCTCAGGTGGTTGACGGTGAGCGAGTTGCCGCCACCGCCGCCACCGCCTGCCTGCACACCCACGCCACCGACCAGCACATTGCCCTGCGCCATCGCGTACACCTGGCCGTCGGCGCCCTTTAGCGGCGTCATCAGCAGCGTGCCGCCGCGCAGGCTCTTGGCGTTACCCATCGACGACACCGTGATGTCGAGCGTCTGGCCCGGCTGCGAAAACGGGGGCAGCGACGAGGTGACCATCACGGCTGCGACGTTTTTCAGTTGCAGTTGCGTGCCTTGCGGCAGATTAACGCCCAGCTGCTGCAACATCGACAGCACGCTTTGCACCGTGAACGGGGTTTGCGTGGTCTGGTCGCCGCTGCCGTCGAGCCCCACCACGATGCCGTAACCGATCAGCTGGTTATGCCGCACGCCGGCAATGCTTGCCAGGTCGCGCAGGCGCTCGGCCTGGGCCGGTGGCGCCATCAACAGCGACAGCACCACGGTGCCGATGATAATGCCCACCACCACTGCCCCGCGCTTGCAGGCGGCGACAGCGCGCTGGGCGGCGTTGGCAGGCGGGATCGCTTGGAAATGTTTCATATCGGCCTCAGAACGGCAGGATGCTCTGGAAGAAGCGCGACACCATCGACGCCACTTCCGCCCGATCCACCTGGCTGCTGGTGCGGTACTCGACGCGGGCGTCGGCCACGGCGGTCGAGGCCACCGTATTGCCGGTGGCAATATTGTCGGGATTGACCATGCCCGAGAAGCGGATGAATTCCACGCCCTTGTTCATGGCGATCTGCTTTTCACCGGCCACGATCAGGTTACCGTTCGGCAGCACCTCGACCACGGTGACGCCCATGGTGCCGGTGAACGCATTGCTGGCGGTCTGGTTGTCGGCGCCGGAAAAGCTGTTCTCGTTGTTGATCGCCAGCGGATTGCCGAACGTGCCCTGCAACGGCTTGGGCAGGCCGATGCTGACGGCGCTGGTCTTGTTGGCGGAGTTGGTACCGGCCTTGTTGGCGGTGGTGCGTTCGGTAATGACCAGGGTCAGCACATCGCCCACCTGGCGCGCACGGCGGTCCTCGAAAATCGGCCGGAAGTTGCCGCCCTGGTAGATGGCGCCGCTGGTGGGCTTGATCTGCATCTGCTCGGTGGTGAGCGGGCGCGCCGAGCGCGGCGCGTCGACAATCGAGGTGGGCGTGACGCTGGCGCAGCCGCTCAGCAGGAGCACGGTGGCGGCAACGGTGGTGGCGAGGTGTTTCATGGCGTTTTCCTTGCAGCGAACGTAGAGCTGCGAACTTAAAGCTGCGACAGGCGGGCCAGCATCTGGTCCGACGTGGTGATGGCCTTGGAGTTGATTTCGTAGGCGCGCTGGCTCTGGATCATGTTGACCATTTCCTCGACCACGTTGACGTTCGACGATTCCACGTACCCCTGCAAAATCGAACCGAGGCCGTTGGTGCCGGGGGTGTTGGTTTGCGGGGCGCCCGAGGCGCCGGTTTCCACGTACAGGTTTTCACCCTTCGATTCGAGGCCGGTGGGGTTGATGAAGGTGGACAGTTGCAGCGCACCGAGCTGCTGCGGCGCGACCGTGCCCGGCACCAGCGCCGAGACCGTACCGTCACGGCCGACGGTGATATTTTGCGCTTCGATGGGAATCGTGATCGGCGGCTGCAGGACGAAACCGCTGGAGGTCACCATCTGGCCGTTGTTATCGCGCTGGAACGAGCCATCGCGGGTGTAGGCAGTGGTGCCGTCCGGCAGCAGCACGTTGAAGAAGCCGGCGCCGTTGACCATGATGTCCTTGTCGTTGCCGGTCGCCTGCGGATTGCCCTGGGTGTGGATGCGTTCGATGGCGACGGGCCGCACACCGGTACCTTGCTGCATGCCCGATGGCAGGTTGGTCTGCTGCGACGACTGGCCGCCCGGCTGGCGGATGTTCTGGTACAGCAGGTCCTCGAACACTGCGCGCGATTTCTTGAAACCGGTGGTGCTGACGTTGGCCAGGTTGTGCGAGGTGACGTCGAGCTGCGTCTGCTGCGCCTCCATGCCGGTCTTGGCGATCCAAAGTGAACGTATCATGATCCTTCTCCCGTAGCTTGGATGAGTGCTTTGCCACGGCGGCAAACGCTCATCCCACAACAGCATTATGCGGGAGTGGGGGTCAACCCAAAGCGAGGATCTGGGTGGCTTTTGCGGCGTTATTCTCGGCGTTCTTGAGCAGGCTCATTTGCATTTCGAACTGCCTTGCCAGGCTGATCATGTTGACCATGGAATCGACCGGATTGACGTTGCTGCCTTCGATCACGCCATCGACGATGCGTACCGCCGGGTCATTTTGCGCCGGTGTGCCGTCGGCTTGACGGAACAGGCCGTCGTCGCCGCGCAGCAGCCCCGCGGTCGGCGGATTGACCAGTTTTAAGCGGCCCAGCACGTTGGACGGGCCGGGCTGGAACTCGGTGGAGACGGTACTCACCGTGCCATCGCTGGCGATCGTGATATTGGTGTCGGGCGGCACCGCGATCGGTCCGCCCTCGCCCACCAGGTTCTGGCCGCTGGTGGTTTGCAGCAGGCCGTTTTCGTTCACGCGCAGGCTGCCATTGCGGGTGTAAGCCTCCGAACCGTCGGCCGACTGCACCGCGAACCAGCCCTGCTCGCGGATCGCGATATCGAGCGGGCGGCCCGTGGTTTGCATGGGACCGGTACTGAAGTTGGAACCCACCGTGGAGTCGACCACGAACGCGCGCGTGTTCAGGCCGTCGGCCACCACCGGCACCGCGCGGAACGAATCGATCTGGGCGCGAAAACCGTTGGTGGTGGCGTTGGCCAGGTTGTTCGACACCGTGGCCTGCTGGTCCAGCACGTGTCTTGCCCCGGTCATCGCGGTGTAAATCAGGCGGTCCATGGCTTACCCCGTTAGCGCAGGTTGACCAGCGTTTGCAGCAGCGAGTCTTCAGTCTTGATGGTCTGCGCATTGGCCTGGTAGACGCGCTGCGCGGTAATCATGTTGACCAGCTCTTCGGTCAGGTCCACGTTCGACACCTCCACCGAACTCGAGCGCAATTGCCCCATCGAGCCCGCATTCGGCACGCCGATCATCGGCTGACCCGACGCCGCGCTTTCCGACCAGGCATTGTTGCCCAGTGGGGTCAGGCCGTCGACGCTGGCAAAGTTGGCCATCGCGATCTGGCCCATGGCGCGCGATTTGCCGTTGCTGTACTGGCCCAGGATGATGCCGTTCTCGTCGATCGACAGGCGCTGCCACGAACCGGCCGAATAACCGTTCTGTTCCGAACCGAGATCGTTGGTGGCGCTGCCGTACTGGGTGGTGTTGTCGAACGTGGTCTGCACCGTCAATGGCTGCAGCGAGCCGGTATCGGGGAAGATCGGCAGCTGGATCGCAAACGGCAGGGTTTGCGGCGGCGTGCGCAGCGCCATCGCGCCCGGGTCCAGGTTACCGCTGCGGTCGAACTGCAGCGTGCCCACTTTGACGGCAGGCACCGTAATGGCGTCGCCCAGCTTGGCGTTGATTTCGTCCGGCGACAGGCCGGTGATGCGACCGGACAAGGTCGGGTCGAGCGCGGTGTAGGCGGTGTCGAGCGCGGCCAGCTGGGCAGCACTGGCCGAAGCCGGCGCGGTGGACGCGGCCGTGCGCATCACGTTGTACGCGATGGTGGCATAGTTGGCGGCAGCCTGGGCAATGGTGTCGGCATCGGGTGGCGTAGCGCGGATCGCATCGTTGTACGTGGTGCGCGCGGTGGCCACGCCGGCATCGCTGTTGATGGCAGCGGCCACGCCGGCGGAAATGATTTCCTTGTTGTCGGCAGCAGCGTACACGTCCCACACGTTGGCGTCGGTCTTGACGTAGTACGTGGTCATGATGTGCTGGGTGCCGAGACTGTCGTACACGTCGAGCACGGTCTGCTTGTTATAGGTTTCCGGATCGTTGGCGTTGAACGGATTTTTTTCCGGGACTTTCTCGGCCGAGCTCAGGTTCAGGTGGAAATTGGCTTCGGTGGTCTGCACCGGTTTCAGGTCCGACTTGTCGAGCACCAGCGGCACCGGCGCACCGAGTTGAATGACGCCGGCGGTGTTGGCCAGGTAGCCGGTCAGCACCGCCCCCTGGGCATTGACCAGCGTATGCTGGTTGTCTTCGTGGAACTGGCCGTTGCGCGAGTATTGCACCGCGCCGTTCACCGTCAGGCGGAAGAAGCCGCCGCCATTGATCGAAACGTCGAGCGGGTTGTTGGTGGTCTCGATATTGCCCTGCGTAAATTGCTGGGCAATCTTCGACGTCATCACGCCGATGCCCGGGTTCTGGCCGGCCACGCCGTTCAGCGAATTGGCGTACAGGTCAGCAAACTGGGCTTCCGAACTCTTGAAGCCGACGGTGCTGGCGTTGGCGATATTGTTACCGATCACCGACAGCGATTTCGATGCAGCGTTCAGGCCGCTCAGTCCTTGTTGGAACATGGTCTTCCCCTATCAGGTACAGTTAAAGTACTTCCTTGATTTCAGCCAACGTGAAATGGCCGAGCGATGTATTCAGTTTGACGCCCGCGCTGCCGGTGGACACGCTGGCCACGGCCGCCAGTTGCAGCTGGGTCGCGTCCTCCAGCGTCTTGCCGCCAGTGGTTGCCTTGACCGAGAACGTGTAGCTGCCGGCCGTGGCTGCCGTTTTGTCGTCCTTGGTGCCATCCCAGGTGATCGGGTACGTGCCGGCATCGGCGCTTTTCATGGTCATGGTGCGCACCGTCTTGCCGGTACTGTCCATGATCGTGATGTCCACCTGGTCGGCGGCCGTGCCCAGCTCGAGGCCAAACACGCTGCTGCTGGTCTTGGTGCCGTCTTCGGCGGTGGCGGTGCTCAGTTCGATACCCTTGCCGGCCACCAGCACGCCTTTACCGATCAGGTTGGTCGCGGTCATCGACTGCGCGGCAGCCTGGTCGGCGCGCAGCGACTCCAGCGTGGCATTGACCTTGTTGATGCCGGTGACCGTGGACAGCTGCGCCAGCTGGCTGGTCATGGCGGCGTTGTCCATCGGGTTGAGCGGGTCCTGGTTCTTCAGCTGCGTAACGAGCAGCAGCATGAATTTATCCTGGTCGGCCTGCACGCTGTCGGTGGACGTGGTGCTGGTGCTCGAGCTGGTGGCGACCGAATTGGTGGTCACCGTTTTGGGGGTATCGATAATGCCGGAGACTGCCATGATGATTCCTATCAGTTCTGACCGATGGTCAGGGTTTTGTTCAACATCGACTTCGCCGCGTTCATGACTTCCACATTGTTCTGGTACGAACGCGAGGCAGACAGCATGTTGACCATCTCGTCGACCGGGTTCACATTGGGCATGGTCACATACCCTTTTTCGTCGGCCAGCGGGTTTTGCGGGTCGTATTTCATTTTCATCGGCGACTGGTCTTCCACCACCTGCTTGACCCGCACGCCGGTCGAGACGCCGCCGTTGGTCGGTGGCGTGGCTTCGAACACCACCTGGCGCGCACGGTACGCTTCGCCGGTAGAGCTGGTGGTGCTGTCGGCATTGGCCAGGTTCGAGGCCGTGACGTTCAGGCGCTGGGCCTGGGCGCTCATGGCCGAACCGGAAACATTGAAGATGCTAAATAGCGACATGATCTGGCTCCTTAGTTTGCGGCTCAGTTGCCAGACTGCAGGGCATTCATCATGCCCTTGATCTGCGCGTTGATCATGGTGAGGCTGGCCTCGTAGCGCACCGCGTTGTCGGCGAACTGGTTGCGCTCCACGTCCATGTCCACCGTGTTGCCGTCCACGGCGCCCTGCACTACCCCGCGGTACTGCAGCGGCGTGCCGTCGGCCAGCGTGGTGCCATCGGCCGGACCGGTGGCAAAATGGCGCGCAGCGGTGGTTTTCATGGCGCCGGCCGCCGTCGGACTGGCTTTCTCCACGGCCGCCTTCATGGCGCTGGTAAAGTCGAAATCACGCGCCTTGTAATTGGGCGTGTCGGCATTGGCGATATTAGAAGCGAGCACGGTCTGGCGCTTTTCGCGCAAGTTCAGTGCGGATTCGTTAAAGCGCATGTAGTCGTCGAGTTTGCCTAACATGGCGGCCTCCGGGATCTGGTAACAGGATCGATGATACGGAGTTGCCTTGGCGAACCATCAAGCGATCAGCGCCGCCTTTTCCACCTTATTCCACGCATTAAGCGCGGCGCACCAGACTATGATGGCAACATTGAATGGAAGGCTGCGCCATGAACCCACGTCTCGCTACTCTGATTGTTACTGCTGCCCTGCTGGCAGCTGCCCTTCCCGCCCGGGCCCAGGCCCAAGGTCACAACGCGACGCTGCAGGATGCGGCCGCCATCAAGCGCACCGTCGAAGACTTTCTCAAGGTGCAAAGCGGCGGCTTGCCGGGCCAGGTGACGGTGGCCGTTGGCGCCATCGACCCACGACTGAGCCTGGCGGCCTGCCCGGCGCCGCAGGCATTTTTCTCGCCGGGCGCGCGCGCATGGGGCAAGACCACGGTCGGGGTACGCTGCACGGCGCCTTCGAGCTGGACCTTGTATGTGCAGGCCAGCGTGACCGTGGTGGGCGATTATGTCGCCAGCGCCGCGCCGCTGGCGCAGGGCCAGGATATCGAAGAGCGCCAGCTGGTCGTGCTGCAAGGCGACCTGACCAGCCTGCCGGCTGGCGTGGCCACCGACATCAGCCAGGTGGTCGGACGCAGCGTCAATGCATCGTTGCCGCCAGGAACTCCCTTGCGGCTTGATACCCTGCGCAGCAAGCCCGTGGTGCAGCCCGGGCAACTGGTGCGGCTGGTGTCGAGCGGCAGCGGCTTTAGCGTGTCAGCCGAAGCGCGTGCCATGAGCACGGCCGCCGACGGCCAGGTTGTGCGGGTAAAAACTGCATCTGGGCAACAAATCAGCGGGATTGCCAAGCAGGGCGGACTGGTGGAAGTGGCATTTTAACGATGGCCTCCACTGAGCACCACGGATCTGACGCACCGACGCTAAAGTTTCTCAAGCGCGCGCCGTTATAGACTCAGATCCCGGAGTATCACACTCCATCAGTGAAGGAAGTGCTGTGAAAATCAACGATACAACATTAAAAAATCCGCCAGGTTTGCCGGCGAATAACAGCGTCAGCAGTACCTCCACTGCGACCACGCGCAGCGCGGATACCGCGGTGCAGTCGTCCACGCCGGCCGCGACCGACAGCGTGCGCCTGTCGCCGCAAGGGCAGGCCATGGCCGCCAGCGCAGCCAATGGCGCCGGTGCCGTGTTCGATACCAAGAAAGTCGAACGCATCAAGCTGGCGATTGCCGATGGGCAGTTCCAGGTCAACTCGGAAAAAGTAGCGGATGGCTTGCTCGATACGGTCAAGGATCTGCTGCACTCTAGAAAACGTTAGGATATGCAATGACCACGGTAACCCCGCTCGACAATCTGCGCGAAGAAGCGCACATCATGACCACGTTGCTGGACTTGCTCAAGCAGGAACAGCAGATGCTGGTGTCGGCGGAAATCGACGGGCTGGACCAGGTCACCAGCAAGAAAACCGCACTGATTACGCAAATGACATTGTTGTCGGCCCAGCGCCACCGCGCCCTGGGCAAAGCCGGATTCCCGGCCGAAGAGGCTGGCATGGACGCGTGGATAGCGGCCAGCGGCGACCAGCATATCGCCGAGGCCTGGACCGCGCTGCTGGGCACCACGCGCGAGGCCAAGGAACTCAATCGCATCAACGGCATGCTGATCAACAAGCAGATCAGCAATACGCAAGGCGCGCTCTCCGCGCTGCGACCGTTGTCGGCCGGCGGCCAGACCTATAGCGCCACCGGCATGTCGAATCCTATTCCAAGAAGCCGCGGCTTCCTGGCAGGTTGATACGCCCTGCCCCGGCACGACGGCCCGCCATGGCGGGCCGTTTGCATTATGTTCCCTGAAGTTTTACTGCGGACCGGACGCTGGCGTCACGGCTGGCGTGACCGCTGGCGCGGCTGCAGGCTCGCCTGCGGTGGGTAGCTCCGTCACGGGATCGGGCAGGCCCGACAGGATAGTGACCGCCACCCGGCGGTTGCGGGCACGGCCGATCGGGTCGTCGTTCGAGGCCACCGGCACGTTGGAGCCGAAACCTACCGCCGTCAACCGCGTAGGCGCCACGCCAGCGTCGACGAACAGCCGCACCACGCTGCTGGCGCGCACCGACGACAACTCCCAGTTCGACGGAAATTGCGCATTGCTGATCGGCAGATCGTCGGTGTGTCCTTCGACCTGCACGTTATGGGTATCGTTCTTGAGCAGCACCCCCACCGCGCGCAGCGCTTCCACCGATTCCGGCGTCAGGCGCGCGTCAGCCGGATCGAACAGCACGCTGGCATTGATTTCCACGCTAACGCCACGGCTGTTTTGCGTGACCCGCACCTTCCCTTCCTTGACCAGCGGCGCCAGCGTGGACAACAGGTCCTGCGCCAGCTTCGTCATCTCTTGCCGCTCCTGGCGCAACATCTCGGTGCGGCGTTTTAAAGCGGGATTCGGGATCGGCAGATTGGGCACCTGCGTGTTGACCGGCGGCGACGAGCCGGCGCCGCCAAAAGCGTCGCCGAGCGCATCGGAAAACACCTTGTACTTGCCGATATTGACCGACGAGATAGCATACATCACGACAAAGAACGCAAACAGCAAGGTGATGAAGTCGGCGTAGGAAATCAGCCAGCGCTCGTGGTTTTCCACTTCCTCATCGAACTTTTTGCGGGCACGCCGGTACTGCATGTCAATGCTCGCGCAGCAAGGTGGCGATGCGCTCTTCGATCACGCGCGAATGGTCGCCGGTGGCGATATCGTAAAACACGGCGGCGGCAATTTCCTGCTGGTGCACGCGCTGGTTGACGATGGCTTTGAGCTTGTTGGCCACCGGGTAGAAAAACAGGTTGGCCAGTCCCACGCCGTAAATCGTCGACACGAACGCGACGGCGATGCCGGCGCCCAGCTTGGTGGGATCGGTGAGATTTTCCATCACGTGGATCAGGCCCAGCACGGCGCCCAGGATACCAATGGTGGGCGAATAGCCGGCTGCCGACTCCCACACCCGTACCGCGAGCCGTTCCTCGGTTTCGTACGCGGTGATTTCCGTGTCGAGCAACTGGCGCAGCTTGTCGGGGTTGATGCCATCGACGATCAGGCGCAGGCCCTTGGTGTTGAACTGGTCTTTCGACGCCATCATGTAACGCTCGAGCGACAGCAAGCCGTCGCGCCGCGCCGCCAGGTTCCAGGCGCTGATGTCGCGCGCCAGTGCGGCACGACCGTCGGGCGGCGGCGCAAACACCATGCGCAGCATCTTCATGCCGCGGACAAACGTGCGCGGCCGCGATTGCAGCAGCACGGCGCCAAAGGTGCCTACGACCACGATGGCAAACGCCGCCGGCTGCACCAGCGACGACAGCTTGCCGCCTTCCATGGTCTGGCCGATGGCAATGCCGATCAGCGCAATGATGACACCGGCTATGCTGGCCCAGTCCATGCCTTCTCCCTGAGGTTGGCGCGCAGGCGTGCCACGGCTTGCGTATGCAGTTGCGATACGCGCGATTCCGACACACCCATGACGGCGCCGATTTCTTTCAAGTTCAATTCCTCCTCGTAGTACAGCCCCATCAGGATTTTTTCGCGTTCGGGCAAGGCGTCGATGGCGTTGATCACGGCCTGGCGGAAATCGGTGTCAAGCAGTGCCTTGAGCGGGTCGGCGTCTTCGTCCGAACTGTAGCGGTCGAGGAAGCTGTCGTTGCCGTCATCGTCGTGAAAATCTTCGTAGTACACCAGCTGGTGGCCGCCGCCGTCGGACAACATGTCCTGGTAGTCGGACAGCGACAGCTTGAGCGACTTGGCCACTTCCGATTCGGTGGGGGGATGGCCGAGCTTTTGTTGCAGCGTGCTCATGGCCGCTTCGATCTTGCGCATGTTCTGGCGCATCGAGCGCGGCAGCCAGTCGCTGGTACGCAATTCGTCGAGCATGGCGCCGCGGATGCGCAGCACGGCGTAGGTTTCAAATTGCGCGCCATGGGTTTCTTCATAGCGATTGATGGCGTCGAGCAGGCCGATCATGCCCGCTTGTACCAGGTCGTCCACTTCCACGCTCGGTGGCAGTTTTGCCTTCATGTGATGGGCAAGCCGCTTGACCAACGGCATGTGCTCCGTCAGCAAGGTGTTCTTGTCCGCTTTCCCTTTGACCGTGTACATAGCCTATTGTTTTACTTTCAAGCGCTAAAATGGTTGCCGCTCCCCGCCTGGAAAGAAGGCGAGCCAGCCAGCGCCAGGCGCCCCGCCAGTTGACGAAAGGCCACCGAGGCGCCGGCCAGCGGAAAGGCGTCGACCACCGCCCGCCCCAGGCGCGCGGCGCGCTGCAGGTATTCATCGGCCGGAACCGAGCCCATCGAGACAAGGTTTACGGCCAGGTAACGGCTGGCAGCTTGTGCCATATTATCGTAAACCAACTTCGCTTCGCATTCCGATGCACCGGTGACAAGAATTCCGAACGGCCGCCGACCCAGTTCCTGGTTTAATTGCTTGATTAAACTATAAGCTGCCTTGATCGAACCGGCGTTGGCCGACACTTGCACGACGATCTCGGAACTGGCCATGACCGGCACCGGGAATGCCACGCCGTCGAACTCGCCATCGACAATGACCACGCCGGTCTGCTTGATCAACACATCGAAGGCCTTCGCCAGGCGGCGGGTTTCGTCGGGGCCGCTGCGGTGCATGCCACGTGTCATCGACGCCACGGCAAAGCCCTGCGGCGCCTGGTGGATCACCTGGTTCAGCGCGCACTCCTGGCGCGCCACGTTGAGCAGGCTGGCGCCGCCGTCGAGGCCGAGCCGGCTGGCCACGCCGTGGGCGCTGGCGCACGCGTCCATCAGCAGCACGTCGTTGCCGGCGCGCGCCAGCGAGGCGCCCAGGTTGACCAGCATGGCGCCCTTGTCGTCCTGCTCGGTCGCGGACAGGAACGTGACGATGCGGGGCTTGGGCCCCGCCAGCATGCGGCGCAGGCCTTCGGCCTGGTCGAAATCGAAATTAGCCAAGGTGGACCTCGCGCAGCGGTTGGTTCTGTGCCGACATCAGCAATGGCAGTTCGTTGTCCAGATACTGGGTGTTCACCACGTCACGTTTCAGTTTGAACGCGCGGTCGATCAGGTAAGCCGGGTCGGCCAGATGCAGGTCTTCCGGCACCCGTTGGCCGTTCGACACATAGAACAGGTTGAGCTTTTGACGGATCACCACGTCGAGCACGTTGCCGATCGCCGCTGCTTCATCGAGCTTGGTCATGATGCAGCCGGCCAGGCCGCTGCCCTGGTACGCGCGCACCACTTCCGACAGGGTTTCCTGGGTGGCCGTGGCGTTCAGGCACAGCAGGCGTTTGACGTCGGCGCCGGCGCCTTGCAGCATCGACACTTGCTCGGTCACCATCTGGTCGCGCTGGCTCACGCCCACGGTGTCGATCAGTACCGTGTGCTTGTTGCGCAATTCTTTCAGCGCGATGCGTAGGTCCGCTTCATCTTTGACGGAATGCACCATCACGCCAAGGATCTTGCCGTAGATGCGCAATTGTTCGTGGGCACCAATCCGGTAGGCGTCGGTGGTAATCAGCGCCAGCTTGTCGGGGCCATGGCGCATCACGCAGCGCGCGGCCAGCTTGGCGGTGCTGGTGGTTTTACCGACGCCGGTGGGGCCTACCAGTGCGAACACGCCGCCCTGGTCGATCAGCGCATCTTCGTTGGCCATGGCCGACAGGTTGCGGGTAAGGACGGTTTTAATCCAGCGCATGCTGTCGGCGGCGTCGCGCCCGGCCGGCAGCTTGTCGATCAGGTAGCGCGCCAGGCTGGCCGAAAAACCGGCCGCCAGCATCTCGCGCAACACCGCCGCTTTTTGCGGTTCGCGGGCCTGGGTGCTGCCCCAGGCGATTTCCGCGAGCTGGGTTTGCATCATGCCGCGCATGGCGCGGATTTCGCTCATCATGTTTTGCATTTCGGCAGCGGCGCTTTGCTTGGCGCTGGCCACGGCAGTCGCCACCATGGCGCTGACCTGCTCGGCGTCGAGCTGCGGTGCGCGGGGCTGGGCTGGCGCGCTCGCTGGCACGGCAGCGGTCTTGCTGGCGTACGACGCTGGCGAGGTGACCACGCGGCGCGCTGGCTGCTGGGCGGCCTGCGGCATCGCAGGCATCTGCCGTTGCGCAGGCTGTGTCACTGGCGCCTGGAATGGCGCGCTGCGCTGCGGTTCGGTATCGAAGTGTGGTTCGAGCCGCGCATCGAGGCGCTGGCTGCGCTGCGCCAGCGCGGCGTCGAAGTCGAGCGACGGGGCCGGCTCAGCCATCGGCGAATGTGGCGCCGGCATCGCCAGCGAGGCGGCATCGTCATTGGCCAGGGCCAGGATTTCCACCATGCCATCGGCCTGGCGGTTGGACAGGATCACGGCATCGGGGCCCAGCGCTTCGCGGACCTTGCGCAATGCCTCGCGCGACGTAGGCGCGGTGAATTTTTTCACGTTCATGGCCGGCTCCCCGGGAACTGGCTGGCGTGGGGTTGCGAGGTAGTGTAGGCCATCAATGACTCCTGTAGCTTGAGCAATGCATCGCGCGGCTGCGATGCTTTTATCACTCGGACAGTGCCATTATTGACGATGCACTCAGGAAACGATCTGATGAACAGGCGGGGAAATGGGCCGCATTTCAATCCGGCCCATCAACATAGTTACTTAGCGCGGAAAACGGCATCGAGGGTGTCGGCATGGACTGAATTTTCAGCCCAGCGGGTGATCTGTTGGGTATCGGCCGCATCGATGCGTGACCGCACTGACGAATCAAGCGGACCGAAGCGAGCTTTCAACACCATGGACAACACCTCTGCCGAACCCAGCCGGACACCTTCCTGACGCCCTTCCTGATGCCCCTTCTGCAGCCCCTTCTGCAGTCCCTTCTGCAGTCCCTTTTGCAGTCCTTCCTGCAGACCTTTTTCCAGCCCTTCCTGGCGGCCGATTTCCATTCCGATTCGTTCCATTGAAGACAGGTATGGCATGGTTGCTTTCCTTTCCATTTGCAAAATACCGGTGCGTACACGCCGGTCCAGCTCCACTGGCAGGCGCATGATCCAGTCAATTACACGATACAAATTAATGATACGCTGCCGATCCCAGTTGCGCTGATAAAGTAGCTTGGTCAGCCGCCATTTGGCAATGCGGCGTTGGTGCATGCGTCCTTGGGTGCGCTGAGCCAGCAGATGCGCGACGGTCACCAGGGCAAACGGATTATCGTGCGCCAGCAATGCATCCATATCACCAATGTAATCCTGCAGTTTCGCGACGGGAAAATCAAGCCGTATCGTGCAGCCCAATAAGCTCCAGCCGAACTCCGCTGGACGCCAGGAACGACTGTCATCGGCCAGCAACGCCATGCTGGCAACCGGGCGCCGGTAGCGGTCGTAAATGCGGTAGTGGTAGACGAACATGCGCTCGGCAAAATCGGTATCGCGCCACCCCTGCACTTCCAGGTGCACCAGCACCCACTGTTCACCGCGTTCGCGCGTGTGTACCTTGACCAGCTTGTCCAGCAACCGCTTGCCCAGCTCGGCATCGTTGGAGAGCGACGCCAGTTCCTGATCGAGAAACGCATGCGGCTGCGACCAGTCGATCTGCGCATGCGCCCGGGGGAAATAAAATGCCATGAATTCGGGAAAGTGGTACATGACCATTTCCTTCCACGGCGTGTCGTAATCGTCGTTCATGTACCAAGTCTTGAACCTGGTACGGGGCGCGGTTTGATGCGGATCAAACGCGCGCCGGTCGTGGCGGAATTACGCCGGTTGCTGCCCCACCAGCGCGGTCACGCGGATGGTTTTGGTTTCCGGGATCTCGGCATGCGACAACACTTTCAGCTGCGGCAGCGCACGGCGCAGGAATCGCGACAGCAAGGCCCGCAGCGGACCTGGCACCAGCAATACCGGCGTCAGCCCCATCGCTTCCTGTTGCTGCGCTGCTTGCGCGGCCTGCTGGGCGATGGTGTCGGCCAGGCCCGGTTCGATGCCGGCGCCGTCCGGACCGCTGGCTGCCAGCGCCTGCATCAGCAAGCGTTCCAGGCGGTTATCCAGGGTCATGACCGACAACTCGTTGGTGCCGGGGAACAGCTGCTGGACGATGGCGCGGCCGAGTGCCATCCGTACCAGCGCGGTCAGGTCGCCCGGGTCTTGCGAGTGCACCGCATGCTCGGCCAGGGTCTCGATGATGGTGCGCATGTCGCGGATATGCACGCCTTCGATCAGCAGGTTTTGCAGCACTTTTTGCAGCGTGGACAGCGACACCATTTTCGGTACCAGGTCTTCCACCAGCCGCGGCGCTTCCTTGGCCAGGTGGTCGAGCAGCGCCTGGGTTTCTCCCCGGCCCAGCAGTTCCGACGCGTGCGTGGAAATCAGGTGGTTCAAATGGGTGGCCACCACGGTACCGGCATCGACCACGGTGTAGCCCATGCCCTGCGCCTGGTCGCGCAGGCTGGCGTCGATCCAGGTGGCTGGCAGGCCGAATGCCGGATCGGTCGTCACCAGGCCCTGCAAAGTGCCGCTGGCCATGCCGGGATTAATCGCCAGAAACTGGCCGTTGAACGCTTCGCCCATGCCCACTTCCACGCCCTTGAGCGTGATGCGGTAGGCCGACGGTTTGAGTTCCAGGTTGTCGCGGATGTGCACCGGCGGCGCCAGGAAACCAACCTCCTGCGCGAACTTTTTACGGATGCCCTTGATGCGCTTGAGCAGCTCGCCGCCCTGGCTCTTGTCTACCAGCGGAATCAGGCGATAGCCCACTTCCAGGCCCAGCGTATCGACCGGCATCACGTCTTGCCAGCTGGCCTCTTCCTGCTCGGGCGCCGGGGGCGCGGCGGCAGCCGCTGCGGCAGCTTCGGCCTCGGCCTTGGCAACCGGACCGCCACCGGTTTTTTCCTTGCGCGCCATCATGTAGCCAGCGCCGAGGATGGCACCGCCAATGGTCAGGAACATCAGGTTCGGCATGCCGGGTATCATGCCCAGGCCGAAGATGATGCCGCCGGTCACGTACAGCACTTCCACACGGGCAAACAGTTGCGAGACGATCTGGGAACCGATGTCTTGCTCGCTGGCCACGCGCGACACCACGATACCGGCCGCAATCGAAATGATCAGCGACGGAATCTGCGCCACCAGGCCGTCACCGATGGCCAGCAGCGTGTAGATCTGCGCCGCTTCGCCGAACGGCAGGCCGTGCTGGATCACGCCCACCAGCAGGCCGCCAATGACGTTAATCACCGTCACCAAAATACCGGCCACGGCGTCGCCGCGCACGTACTTACTGGCGCCGTCCATCGCGCCGTAGAATTCCGCTTCCTGCGACACTTCGTTGCGGCGCTTGCGGGCATCGGCCTCGCCAATCAGGCCGGCGTTCAGGTCGGCGTCGATCGCCATCTGCTTGCCGGGCATGGCGTCCAGAGCAAAGCGCGCGCCCACCTCGGCAATACGGCCCGCACCCTTGGTCACCACCACGAAGTTAATGATGGTCAAGATGATGAACACCACGATACCGACCGTGTAGTTACCGCCGATCAGGAAGTGGCCGAACGCTTCCACCACCTTGCCGGCAGCGTCGGCGCCGGTGTGGCCTTCGGTCAGCACCACGCGGGTGGACGCCACGTTCAGCGACAGCCGCAGCATGGTCGAGATCAGCAGCACGGTCGGGAAGGCCATGAAGTCGAGCGGCTTGACCGTGTACAAACTGGTCAGCAGCACCACGATGGCCAGCGCGATATTGAAGGTGAAGAAGATGTCGAGCACGAACGCCGGCAACGGCAAGATCATCATGGCCAGCATCATGATCAGGAAGATCGGCGCCGCCAGCGAAGACTTGTTCTGGCTGGTGGCCAGGCCTTGCAGCCATGGCGGCAATTTAACGTTGCTCAACGCGTTCATACAGGTGCTCCGTCATTCATATTGGGTTTATTACCGAACTTGTCCACGAAGGCGGGATTGTGCGGATCGAGTTCCGGCGGCACATCGAGCGCTTTCGGCTCTTCCGGCCGCGGTGCGCCGCCCTTGCTGAACATGCGCAGCTGGAACACGTAGGCCAGGACTTCGGCCACCGCCGCGTACAGCGTTTGCGGGATTTCGTCGCCGATCTCGGCATGCTTGTACAGCGCCCGGGCCAGCGCCGGCGCTTCCAGCATGATGACCTTGTTTTCGCGGGCGATTTCGCGGATCTTGGCGGCGGTCTCGTCGGTACCTTTGGCGATCACCTTCGGCGCGCCGCGCATGCCATCGTTGTATTTCAGCGCCACTGCGTAGTGGGTAGGATTGGTCACCACCACGTCGGCGGTCGGCACGTCGGCCATCATGCGGCGCTTGGCCATTTCGCGTTGCAGCTGGCGGATCTTGCCCTTGATTTGCGGATTACCGTCCGATTCCTTCGATTCCTGGATCATTTCCTGGCGCGTCATTTTCAGCTTGTTGGCGTAGTGCCAGAGCTGGTACGGCGCGTCGATGGCAGCGATCAGGCCCAGCGCGCCGACGATGTACAAAAAGCTGCTGCCCAGCATATTGAGCAAATGGGTGGTGCCGAGGCGCAGCGGTTCCACGGCCAGGCCGATCACCGCATCTTCCTGCTTGACCATCACCATCCACGCCACCACGCCCACGACCGTGGCCTTGCCTATGGCCTTGAGCAACTCCACCAGCGCGTTCTTGGAAAACATATTGGTGATGCCGTTGACGGGATTGAGCTTGCTGAACTTGGGCACGAACGCCTTGGCGCTGAACAGCCAGCCGCCGATCAGGATCGGCGATATCAGCGCCACGAACATCACCGCCAGGCCCAGCGGCAGGCAGGCGATCAGCACCCGGCTCACGTCCACCGTGATGCGCTGGATTAAAACGTTGGAATTGAAGATTTGTTCCTGGTCCAGGGTCAGGCCCGAGACCAGCGCGGCATTCAGTTGCCGGACCAGGCCATCGCCAAACGTCCACAGGCCCACGCCGGCCGACATCAGCACGGTAAACGTGGCCACTTCCCGCGAACGGGGAATATCGCCTTCCTCACGCGCCTGCTCGAGGCGCTTCGGTGACGCTGCTTCGGTCTTTTCTGCGTCGCTGTCGTCTGACATGGTCCGTCTGCCGCATGGTTTATTTCGATGTTGCCATTATCGAGGGCGGCAACAGGGAACCATCAGTGGAATACGGCGGTATTTACCTGTCAGCTCAGTGATTCCTTGTGGAAATTAAGCGGGGCTCGCGTCGCTGGCAACCGGAGCGAGCTTGAGCATTTGTTCCGGCGTCAGATAGCACCACTCGCCCTCCTCCAGGCCCAGCTCTTCCAGGGTCAGGGTGCCGATGGCGGAGCGGTGCAAGGCGCTGCAATGGTTGCCGGCCGCTGCCAGCATGCGCTTGACCTGGTGATACTTGCCCTGCTCCAGCACGATTTCCAGCTGGTGCTCGCCGCGCTTGACGCAGGTTTGCGCCGCGAGCGGCGCCGGTTCGTCGTGCAATTGCACGCCACCGAGCAACTGCGCCACCAGATCATCGGTCACCGGCTCTTGCGTGGTAGCCTGGTAAATCTTTGGAACGTGGCGCTTTGGCGACGATTGTGCATGGATAAACGGGCCATCGTCCGACATCAGCAGCATGCCGGTGGTATCGTGGTCGAGTCGGCCTACAGGTTGCACTTCGCGCCAAGTAAATTGCTCAGGCAACAAGGTCAGCACGCCGGGATGGTGGCTGGGCTTGCGCGAACATTCGAAGTTAGCGGGTTTATACAGGGCGATATAGACGTGTTGGCGCACGACCCATTCTTCTTCGAAGATGGTCAGCACCAGGCCGTCGGTCTCAAGGGTTACTTTGTAGTTGTCGTGTACGACACCGGCAATGCTGACTTCGCCGTCCTCGATGAGGGAGCGGCAGTACTTGCGGGTGCCGAAACCCTGCGATTGCAGGATGCGGTCCAGGGATAATTTGCTCATGGCACGATTTTACAGGATGCACCGGGGACCGGGAAGGCGCTGGCCGCAGCTGTATTGGAGGCGCGCATTATTGATACATATCAAGTTCAACGATGTTTGCGGCGGTAGACTCAACTCGCGTTAGGAATTCGCCTAATGCACTAGGAATACTCAGCAGGAAGCTCACCATGACTACGACCTACACCCGAATCTTGCTGGCCCGGACACACGCCGCCACGCATCGCACCCACTTGCTGCTTAACCAATGCCGCCATGGCAAGCCCGGCACCACCACAGCCACCGTGCAAAGCACGTGGTATGCGCAGCAGCAGCAAAATTTTCTGGAATGGCTGGAGGCGGGAGGACTGGCCCAGGCACCGGCGGAACTTCCCGCCGCAAACAATGCCAGCGCCATAGGAAACAGCGGCATTGCGCCGCTGTTTCCAGCACCCGGTATGGATGCTGACGAGGAATCACAATTCTCTCAAGTCCGCATGCGCGATGCGGTGAAGTAGTTCAGTCTTGGCTGATCGAGCGATGCTTCAACTTCTGACAACGGGATAAACAGTTTATATCGGCCTCCCTTGGAAAGAACTACATCACCACTATAGTCCAACTGGTTAGAGATGCAAGCAAGTCGATATTGATAATGTTAATCGCTGTCGCCCACAGCTTTAGCGTAAGCCCGGTTTCACGCTGTCCACCGCCGACTTGATGGCGCCGGCCCCCATGGCCGCGCCAAATTTTTTCAGCACGCGTTCGGGCAAGCCCTCGTGGGTCGTGTAGTCGATGATGTCCTCGGCGCGTACCACGTCGCGCGCCACGCTGTCGACGGTGCCGTAGGCGTCTGCCAGGCCCATGTCGATCGAGCGGGCGCCGGTCCAGAACAGGCCCGAAAACATGTCCGGGGTTTCCTTGAGGCGCTTGCCACGGCCGGCGCGCACCACGTCGATGAACTGCTGGTGGATTTCATCGAGCATGCTCTGGGCATACTGGCGGTGCTTGTCGGTGAGCGGGCTGAACGGATCCATGAACCCCTTGTTTTCACCGGCCGTGAGCAGCCGGCGCTCGATACCCACTTTTTCCATCGCGCCCGAGAAACCGAAGCCATCCATCAGCACGCCGATCGAACCGACGATGCTGGCCTTGTTGACATAAATACGGTCGGCGCCCGCGGCAATGTAGTAACAACCGGACGCGCAAATTTCGTCCACCACCACATACAGCGGCTTGGCCGGATATCCCTGGCGCAGGCGACGCATCTCGTCCACGATCATGCCGGCCTGGACCGGGCTGCCACCCGGGCTATTGATGTGCAACACCACCGCCACCGAACCGTTATCGGAAAACGCCTTGTTCAACGCCGGAATCACGACCGCTGCCGCGCCACTGCCCTCGGACTCGATGGCGCCGTCAATTTCGATCAGTGCCGTATGGCGCCCCAGGGTTTCCTCGGAGCCGGTCCAGTTGACGTCGAGATAAGTCGCCAGGGCAACCACGAGCACCAGCAAGGTCACCGACTTGAAAAAGATGCCCCAGCGACGCGCCAATTTTTGTTCCCGCAGCGTGGCAAACACCAGCTTTTCCAGCACCGCACGCTCCCAGTTGCCGGTGCTGACCGGTGCGGACGGCGGCGATGGCGCCGGTGGCAAGGGCGTACCGCCGGCATCACTGTTGCCGGTCTCGGGATGATGATGATCGCTCATGGATTGCTTGTATGGGGGTTGTCAGGCCACGTCTCAGGCAGACGGGGGCCGCACGTAATCGTCCGGTTGCCAGAAAATCTGCTGCTCGCGTTCAACCACGGCAATGGGTCGCAGGCGGCCGCCCCGGCAGGGCCCGCCCGCGCACACACCGGTGTCCGGGGCATAGATGGCGCCGTGGGTGGCGCACATCAGGTACCCGCCGCCTGACTCGAAGAACTCGCCTTCTGCCCAGTCGAGCTCGATGGGCATGTGAGCGCAGCGGTTCAGGTAGGCGTACGCGGCGCCGTCGTAACGCACCACGAAGCCGGTACCAGGGTTGCCGTCAGTGGTCACGGGAAACCGTATCCCCTTGCCGCCATCGGCCACGTCTGCAGCAGCGCAGACCAGTATCTGTTCCATCACGCGTTCTCGCTCAACCATTGATGCAGTTCGGCCACTGTGGCAGCCGAATACAGCGGGTGACAGGCGGTCAATTGCTCTACCGGATGCGCGCCGTACTGCACTGCCACACCGGCCGCGCCGGCGTTATTGGCCATCAGTAAATCATGCGAAGTATCGCCGATCATCACGGTACGGCGCATATCCTGCCCCAATTCCCGCGTCAGCTCTTGCAGCATCGCCGGATGCGGCTTGGAAAAAGTTTCGTCCGCGCAGCGCGTGGCATCGAACATCGACAGCAGCTTGACATCGTTCATCGCCCGATTGAGCCCTACCCGGCTTTTACCGGTGGCCACGGCCAGGAAATAACCATCCTGCGACAATTCCTGCAGCATGTCGTATACACCAGGGAACAACACCAGTTCGTGGTCGCGAGACAGGAAATGATAGCGGTAACGCTCGACCATGCGCGGATACCACGACGGATCGATTTCGGGCAATACCGCTTGCATCGCTTCGTGCAGGCCGAGGCCGATCACGTGCGCGGCCTTGTCGTCGCGCGGCACCGGCAGTTTCAGGTCCCGCGCCGCTGCCTGGATGCAGCGCACGATGGTCGCCGTGGAATCCATCAGTGTGCCGTCCCAGTCGAACACGATTAAATCAAATTGCTTTCTTGCCATGTGTTCAGCCGCTGCATGCAGCGCGCCCCTAAAATATTTGCGATTAGTTAAGTGGTTTGCCCAAGCTTACCAAGAATCGCTCACATTCGGCGGCTAAAGGTGCGTTCAGCGTCATGATTTTTCCGGAATCCGGATGGGTGAACGTGATTTGATGCGCGTGCAGAAACATTCGCTTGAGCGCGCCACGCTGGGCGTCGGCTTTCAGCAAGGCGCGATTCAGCGCGAAATCGCCGTATTTATCGTCGCCCAGGATCGGGAAACCGGAAGCCGACAGGTGCACGCGGATCTGGTGCGTGCGCCCGGTTTTCAGTTCCGCTTCCAGCAGCGCAAAACCGTTAAATTTTTTCAGCAAGCTAAAGACGGTGTGGGACGGCATGCCTTCGGGGTTGACTGCCACACGGCGTTCGCCTTCGGCCGTCGAATATTTATGCAGTGCCAGCTTCACGTGCTGACGGGCGTTTTTCCAGTCGCCCGCCACCATGGTCAAGTACCGTTTGTCGGTGTCGCCGTCGCGCATTTGCTCGTGCAGATTGGTCAGCGCCGAGCGTTTTTTGGCCAGCAACAGCAAGCCCGACGTGTCGCGGTCGAGCCGGTGCACCAGTTCCAGGAACTTGGCGTCGGGACGCGAGGCGCGCAATTGTTCGATCACGCCGAACGATACGCCCGACCCGCCGTGAACGGCCACGCCGGCCGGTTTGTCGATGACCAGCAGGTGGCCGTCTTCGAAAATGACCTTGAATTCGGCCGCCGGGACGTGCGCGGTATCGGCTTTTTCGGCAATGCGGATCGGCGGAATGCGCACCATGTCGCCTGCCACCAGGCGGTACAGCTGGTCGATGCGGCCCTTGTTGACCCGGACTTCGCCCGAGCGCAGGATGCGATAGACGTGACTTTTCGGTACACCTTTGCAGATACGCAACAGGTAGTTATCGATCCTTTGTCCTGCGTCTTCTTCGGAAATTGTGACGAACT
>Ga0308164_10001611_pt1 | contig 25679 bp, 23 predicted proteins | sample PhyTR2_FD_201031 | JGI IMG/M metagenome (GOLD analysis project Ga0308164, IMG submission 201031) | Phyllosphere microbial communities from UC Gill Tract Community Farm, Albany, California, United States - DLSLT.R2 | ecosystem: Host-associated > Plants > Phyllosphere > Unclassified | place: USA... | reverse complement strand
GCGGCTCAAGTCCCGACGAATGTCGGGATGCCGCCGAAGGACGGCACCCCCTGTATCGCGGGAGCATGTAGGGGCGGGTTTGGCCGGGCCGACCCCGGCCAGCCCCGATGCGACCGGCCCGCGACCTCGACGGACCTAGAACGCGCTGTAGTGGTGACAGGATCTCGGCGCCGGCGTGCTGCAGGCGTCACCAAGGATGGTGACTGCGATCGCGCACCTGGTCGCGTGTCGGGTGACGTAATAAGTGGAAAATCGGGTACTGATTGCAAAGGCTTTTTTCACTATTTCTGTCACACCGGCTTGGTGAAGTGACAGAAAAAGTGAAAATTTTCGGCTGATGTGCCATCAATACTGAAAAACTTCGGCGGGCTGCCGGGACCTGTTGCCCGGCCGCTTTCGACCCAAAGCGGACGTACGACACTCGAAAGATTTGGAGTAATCTCGCAAAACCAGAGCGAATAGTTGAATTTCATGTTGCGATGGAAATAATTGCTGGCGAGTACGGGGTATGAGAAAACACTCAGCTACGTTAAACTCTAGGCGCATACTTCATATATTCGATTGGGCCACCTCTTGCGCCTTGCAGACTTTATCACTTCCGCACGAGAGCAAATTCTCCAAGAGTGGGAGAACTTCGCTCGCACGTTGATGCCAGCTGCTCAAGGCATGACGAATAAGGAGTTACGGAACCATGCCGGAATCCTGCTTGAAGTAATTGCAGATGACCTTCGCACTGCGCAGTCAACTGAACAGCAGATCGTGAAAGCCCTAGGTAGAGGGCCAGGTGACCAACAAGACGCTGGACACGGCATTTCCCGAATGGAATCTAATTTCGCCGTGGAGCAATTAGTGTCGGAATTCCGTGCCCTGCGGTCTAGTGTAATTCGGCTTTGGGGACGTGTTCATCTCCTCCACAGCACTGAAGACATCGATGACCTCGTTCGATTCAATGAAGCAATTGATCAGCTTCTTGCTGCATCGCTTGCCAATTTCGCGCGGGCTAAACGTGAAGCCGATGAGCGCGAAAAAAACAGGGATAAGTTTCTGGCGATGCTTGCTCACGAGTTGCGCAATCCACTGGCACCTATTTCTGCAGCTTCTACGTTACTTAAAAAGGCGAAGGGGAACGAAAAAATCGTCGAGCATGCTAGCGATGTGATTGCTCGACAAGTTACCCACATGGTGGGTCTCGTTGACGACTTGCTTGATGTCTCTCGGGTAACGCGAGGACTAATTGAAATTCAGCTAAGTTCGGTAGACATTCGGCAAGTTGTTGATGAAGCAGTTGAACAGGTAACACCAAAAATCCAGGCTCGGGGCCATCAATTGCATGTAGAAGGCCCGTCATCCCCCGTCACTGTACTTGCCGACAAAAAACGTCTCGTGCAAGTCCTTACAAATCTTCTCAGCAACGCCGCTAAGTACACACCTGGACAAGGTTACCTACAGTTGGCCATAACCTTACACGAAGGCAATGTCGTGATAACAGTTGAGGACAACGGTATTGGCATGCCACAGGAATTTATTCCACATGCATTTGAGTTATTTGCACAGGCGGAGAGAACGCTCGCCCGGACGGCAGGCGGACTTGGGTTAGGTCTAGCGTTGGTAAAAAATCTCGTTGAGTTACACGGCGGAGAAGTTACATGTTCAAGCGCAGGTCTAGCCCAAGGAAGTCAGTTCACTGTAACGCTTCCTCAACATCAAGGTGGTACAGAACATGTTAAACGCCGTGGAGCACTTCTCAGCTGATCGCTGAACGTCCGCTTCTTGTGAGAGCTACCTTTTACTTCCGGCAACTTTTGACTAATGCGGACGTTGAGGCTACGCGGAAACACGGTGGCTCGGAAGAGTGCTAGTTCACACCCCAGAACTGACAATGCAATTAGGCCTAGTCTGCGCTTGCGTTATATGCATTTCCAACTCTGGTATTAGTCGTTCATGTTCAAATTCTGCTGTTGTAATACGCTACGATTTTTATCGCTTTTGCCATCCTAATGGTTTGGTCTAGTACCGGAACTGTGAACGGTATATTTATTGGTACGTCAAGCTTAGGATCATCTGTATCCGATGCAATGTCTCTAGGCCTTATGATAGGTAAAAGTGGCTGCACCTCACGAAGCCGCTCTGCAGTTTCTCTTAAAGGTCCTCTATCTTCTATTCTGAAGATCATACACACATCGACGTGTATCGCCTCAAGAATTTCCAGTGCATATCGTTCGTTATTTGCGAGCAATGGAACATGGCCCATGTCAACCAACATCTCTACGATAGTTTGGCGAAAATTCGTTTGTTCGCAAAGAATCAAAACACTTATAGACATGAGGCGACGTACACGGAAATACGTGTTTTACCTAGAGGCAAGATTTATATAGGCAGAGAATCTGGACGTGTACTGCTTGCTAACTACTGTAGACGATTTTGGATGATTACACACGTCTTTTAATTCGACAATAAACGTCTGCTTATGGCCGAAAGCGGAAGTTCGACCAGTGTACGACAGCCATTGCCTTGGTCGCAACATGGGGCCTGAGGAGACAGTTTTTCAGCAAACGTGGCACGCTGTTTTCACTAACTTGGCACAGTTTTCATGTTTTGTGTCACCCGACATCGCGCCTGGCGTCACCACGCATCAAACCTGTTTGGTGACGCGGCCGCGGCGCCGGCGCGCTGGCCATGTCACCAAGCGTTGGCGACAGCGATCGCTTACCTGGTCATTTGTGGTGTCACCATGCCTTGTCCCTTGGTGACTGCAAAAGTTCTCGAGATCTGCCGCGGTGTCACCATGCGGCACAAACCGCCTTGTGCTTTTCGCTTTTGGGTTTCGGCAAGTGGTGGCCTGGAAGGGTGGGCGGCTCGCCGCCCAGTCGCGCAGCGACCAAGGGAGCGTAAGCGACCGCGCCCTGGAACGGGCATCCCGGTTTTTCGCGCACGCGAAAAATGCCCCAGCACTGTGTTTTTTGCTTTCTGGAAGTTAGCTTGCCTTCGGCGTTCATCACATTCGTGTAGCAAAATCCGGTTTTGCAGAACATTCCGGTAAAATGACATCTTGCCGCTTGTGGCAAACACTTGTCAGATGATTACAAATGGGACTGAATAAACAAGAAATATTAGTTTTGGCCGAGACGAATAGGGATAACTATTCTGTCCAAATAAAATCAGATACTCCCGGCTTTTGGCAAATAAGTATTCAAGTCATTAATCCTGAAAGAAATTTCGATGTTTTTACGAGTCGAGGCGATTTGAAAACTTGGAGGAATCTGGCTGACGCTGTGCTTTTCGTAAAGGAGACATGTAAAGACTGTATGAATGTGCAAATTGTAGTACAAGATTGGACTTTCGCGCGTAGGAGCTAATAATGTGCATGACGGAATTTGCGTGCCCCACTTGCGGACATGGTTATCAAGACGAATTGGAAGTATTGGACGAAGGCGAACTGCATGATTTTAAATGCGAAAACTGCTCGAATCCGTTTCACGTATTAATCAAAGAGTGTTTGAAATGCACGGCTGATACTGTCTTTGTTTGGCGTGAAAAGCCAACCTCGGAGGCGGTTTCTTTGTTGGTTTGCAGTTCCTGTGGTACGCCGTACTCGGAACCGGATGATCTGGACGAGTCAGACTTGTAATCTGTTGTCGTTAGAGATTCATTATCTGAATTAGGACAATGAAGGGAACTGTGCCTGTGTAACCCTGTCTACACACCCGTCGATGCGGAGACCTCTATATAGGTTTGTAAGGCGCGATGTGAACGACGAAAGGATCAATAATGGGAAACATGGATGGCCCGGATGTGATGGATTTGATCGGCGATTTGGCCGATTGCGCTACGGAGCTTGAAGCAAGTGTGTTGGTGAAGGACATCGTGGAAGCGCTGGGTGCGCAGTGGTTTGTCTATACGACGCTGCTGCCGCCTGAGTTCAGCAAGATTAACGAGAGTTTCCGTTTCTTCGTTGGATGCAGTCCCGAGCTTTGTAAGATTTACAACAAGCGCATGTGGATGATGAACGATCCGTTCTTCGAATACGCTCGTATGAACACGGCGCCCATCGTTGGGTCTAAAATCAAAGTCCAATCGGCCGGTCAGGTCGAGTTGATGAAAGTCGGTGCCGAACATGGGTTCCGCAGCGGTTTAGTCGTCCCCACGCACACGTCAATGGACGCGAACAAGCGCATGGGCCTGCTGTATGTGGGATGTGACTTGCCCCAAGAAGAGGGCGAACCGATGCTGCTCCGAAAGCGCGTCCAGTTCGGTGCGCTTGGCATGGAATTGCTGCTTTGGTGGAACGAGCGGTTGAGGACTGAATCCATGCGCAAGTTCAGCTTGCTCGATAGCGATGTTGAGCTTCTACAACTTGCGAAGAAGGGAAAGGTTGCTTTGGAGATAGCAGCAATCTACGATATTAAGGTTGCTGCGGTGTACAAGAAATTAAACAACATCAAGGAAAAATTTGATGTCGATAAGATTGAACATGCGGTAAGAGAGGCCGAAGCGCAAGGAATCATTACGTAGCGGCCCCTTTTCTTAAATTCCTGGTAATGCTTGGGGCAGAAGATGGTAACGAGTAGCACAACGATGAAGAATGCAGGGTACATGCTGGTATTGCTTCCCCAGCTAATGTATGTGGTTGGCACGTATACCGGCGTTCCCTGGCTCCCGGTGGCTTTCTTCTTCGTTCTGCTGCCCCTTCTCCGGTATCTCGTCGGTAACGATGTCTCGCCGCCGAACGTCGCCCCTTCCCCCGCCCTGGTCGGCTACCTCCGCTTTATTCCGCGCTTGTATGTCGCCGTCTGGGCGTTCGTCCTTCCCTGGACGATTCACTACTTGGGATCGCATCATCTGTCCGCATGGCAGTATGTGGAACTCGGGTTGTCGCTCTGGATCGTCACGTCGTTGAATACGGCTGTGGCTCACGAAATGGTCCACTCTGGGAGGCGTCTTGATCGTTCGTTGGGGATGCTTCTGGATGCGTCGGTCGGCTATTTCCATTTTGCGGAAGAACATTTAAGCCACCATGCGCGCACCGGCCATCATCACGGCGGCGACGCGGCCCGGCAGGGCGTGTCGCTTTATTCGTATGCGCTGGAGCGCTACGTCCGTTCACACGTCTGGGCCTGGGAATTCGAGACATCGAGGCTGAAGCGTAAGAACCTGCCGCTCTGGTCTGCTCGCCCGTTGAAGCGGGCCTTCGTGCCGCTTGCGATCGCCACGGCGTTCTATCTCTCGGCCGGTTGGCAAGGTCTGCTGTTCTACGCCGCGCAGGTCATCGGCGCAGCTTTCTCCGTGCAGGCAATCACGTACCTCCAGCATTGGGGACTGTCTCAAAAGGAGACCCCCGATCTGGCGGACTACGGCTTTGCTTGGGAAGACGCATGTTGGATGCAGGCATGCGTGACGCTGAACCACGCATATCACGGTCAACACCATTTGAGCCTGCGCGCGCCGTATTACAAGCTCAGCATGCCCCCCGGCGCCTTGAAGTTGCCAGCGTCCTATCCGGTAATGTTCCTGCTTGCGCTCGTTCCGCCATTGTTCACGAAGGTGATGAAGGAGCGCTTGCGTCTGTGGCTGGAAGATGCGGACGAGCGCGAGAACATGGCCGGGGAAATGAGTTGCATCGGCGCGGCGCGAATCGCAAGGATGATCCGCGCCGGTTGACCCGTCAGTGTGAAAGGGCCGTGGTGACAAAATCCAGCTGCAGGATCCGCCGCGGTGTCACCACGATTTTCGCGGACGCGAAAATATCAAGCGGCCGTCAAGTCCTGGGCAACTTTTCGCAGACCTTCCGGCGACAGGTCGTGTAACTCGATCACAGGCGAGTTGTCGATATCGGGATAGTTGCGAAGGACGGAACGTCGGTATGACGGGTCGTAATGCTTCACCATCAGCCGCTCGAACAGTTCAGGCATCGCGCCCCGTTTCGCCAATTCTTCCCACGCCGCAAACTCTTCATTGCCCACGTGAAGCTTCAGGAATTGCAGGCGTTCCAGCATCGCCATCGGGTCTTCCTCGAAGTGCCTATAGTCTTCCCTCCACAGCATGACCCTCTGGGGCATGTCTGCCACAACGCTGAAAGTCTGCCCTTTCCGCATCGTCTCAAGCAAGGCGTCGGGTAACTGAACGTTGCCGATTTTCTTGCTTTCTGCCTCGACCCAGACCGGCTTGGCCGGATCGAACTCCGACAGTTTCTTGAGCAACAGGCTGTCGAAATATTTCTGTGTCGGCTGCTTGGTCCCATCGGGCAAGGCGCCGAGCACGGAGCCTCGGTGTGCCGCGATGTCTTCCAGATCGAGCACCTGAGCGCCGACGTCGCGCAGCCTGTACAGCAGTCGTGTTTTGCCGCAGCCGGTCGGGCCGCTCAAGACGTTGTATTGAAAGCGGGCGGGCACTTCTAGAAGCTGCTCGTTGACCCAGCGGCGATACGCCTTCCATCCACCCTTGAGCTTCTCGACCCTATAGCCAACGGTCTCCAGCGCGTCCGTCCACAGCTTGCTTCGCTTGCCTCCCCGAAAGCAGTAGACCAGCACGCGCGCGTTATCCGGGTAAGCGGACACGTCCTCTTGAAGATGGCGGGCGATGTTGACAAGCGAATACCGGACGCCAATCCGGTACGCGCCCATCTTGTCGGTCCTGTGCAGGGTTCCAACTTCCGCATATTCCTCATTGTTCACAACAGGCATGTTGATCGCGCCTGGGATGTGGTCCTCCTCATATTCGCGCGGCGACCGCGCATCAATGATGAGGTCATAAGTCATGCTGCTTTTCAACTCTTGCATCGTGGCATCTTTTATATGGTTGAACTTTAAAAAACCTTCCATTGTATATCGATTTATGGGACTTCCCCAAATAATTGCCCCCATTGGTGATTGCAGAGTCCGCCGACCACAATAGCGCGGCAGTGCAGAACGTAAGAAAAAAACACAAGAACGCTACTTTTCAAGCAAAATCAGGTTTTGTTTAAAAAATCTGGTAATCTCTAACAAAACAACGAATTGCTTACATCATACGCGAATCGACTCCAAAACAGCAATCTCGGCTGACCAAGCAATACCTAGACATTCTGTCTACATCGCTCGGCAGCAAATACGTCGTCACGGTGCATGAGACGGGCGCAGGCGTTTGGGCCGTGGCCGTGCAGTTCGATGGACGCGAACAGACCCAGCCAATCACGACATCGAGGGGAGATATGAAAGTGTGGAGAAACCTCATCGGCGCGATTTCCTTCGTTCAAGAGAATTGCAAGGCCGCTTCAGACGTTTTCATCGAAGTGGGCGGCTGGCGGCTGTGCCGTGTCACCGCCAGCGGTGCCACGGTGCCGGTAGGGGCGTGACATGGCCGATCTGCTGCCGAACGACTGTATGCAGTACGTGACGACTCCCATCGAACGCGCGGTGGTCACGGTGGAGTCCTCATTTAACCCCTACGCCATCGGCGTCGTGAATGGACGCCTCGAACGCCAGCCCCGCAACAAGCAAGAGGCGGTGGCCACGGCGCTGAACCTCAAGAGGCTGGGATTCAACTACAGCGTGGGTTGCCGTCAGGTGAACCAAGCGAATTTTGCCAAATACGGGTTGGACATCGAATCAGCGTTCGACCCTGCAAAGAATGCACTTGCCGGATCAGCCATTTACGGCGAGTGCCTTCAGAGGGCCGTTGCGAAGTTCGGCAACGGGATCGAAGCAACCAAGGCCGCTACGTCCTGCTACTACAGCGGCAATTTCACACGCGGCCAACAGAAGGAGGGGAACCAACCGAGCTACGTAGACAAGGTACTAGCCAATCTAGTGCCGGGTGAGCGCAACACCGTTGCACAAGCAATACCCGTCATCGCAAAGGGTTCGCCGGTGACGAAGGCGAAGCGTCCAGCAGCCGACAAGGAGGCCGCTCAGCCGAATGCAGCACAGCCCGAGGGACCGCAAACCGCGTCCTGGGATGTTTTCAAAGAGTTTTGACCAACCAACTATCAATCAAAGGTAATGCCATGAAGAAAGTTCAAATCGTTTTGTCGGTCCTGGCAATGGCTCTGCTGGCGTCGAGTGCGCAAGCGGCTGGCCTGGAAACGGGTACAGCCGCTGTCGAGCAGTTCAAAGTGTGGTTCTTCGCGATCCTGGCAATCCTGGCCGTCGTGTACCTGGGCGCGAAGGGCGCGCAGCTTGCGACCGACAAGATTCAGTGGGCGGACTACGGCCAATGCATCATGAAAACCGCCGTGGTCGGCGGGTCCACCGCGCTCGCCGGCTGGGCCTTCCTCCTCTGGGCTGCATGATCGTGTCTACCCCAGACAACCAAGAGGTTTATCCCTCCTATAACGCCCTGTCGCGGGTCGCTATGGTCTGGGGTGTTCCTCTGGTCGCAGTGATCGTGGTTGGGATGGGGAGCATGTTGTTGGCTCTCATTGCAGCCGCGATCCTCGGTGCAGGCGGCGTGTTTTTCGGCTTGGTCGGCTTCCCTGTGCTGCTGTATTTCAAGCAGATATGCGAGACCGACGACCAAGCGTTGCGCATCACGGCAATGGAAATCTGGTGCCGCCTCACGCGAAGGAATGCCAAGTCCTTCGGCAACACCTTCACCCTTTCACCAATGAAGTTCGGACGGAGAGATCATGTCTATAAGCGCGATCCTGAATAACCAGCCGTCGGCTGAAGAACGGCTTCCAAAGATCGGCAGGCACGTCACGCCTCACGTCGTCAGCTATACCGACGACAAGGCGTTGCTGGTGATTAAGCTCGCCGGGATGCCGTTCGAGGCGATGCCGGACGACGTGATCGTCAGCCGGTTCGACAGCCGCAACCGCGTTATCGCCTCGCTGGCGAAGGACAAGGGGAGCCGTCTGGCGATCTGGACCACGCTCAAGCGCGAGCGCGTCTCGTTCGACAGCCGCTTTCAGTTCAAGTCTGCGTTCATGCGGCAGTTCGCAAGCAAGTACCTGAAGCGCTTCGAGACGGGCAACTACTTCGAGAACAATTTCTATGTGTCCGTCCTGCTGAAGCATGACGACATCGAAGAGGGCGCGCAGGAACTGGAAGACATCGGCACGCAATTGATGAAGGCGTTCGCCATCTACGACCCGGAGTGCCTGACTGCCTACAACTCGAACGGCATGATGTTCTCGCAGGTCTACGAGTTCCTGGGCGGCCTGTACAACGGCTTCAAGGAACAGCAGCCGGTTTATTCGACCCCGGCAAGGGAGACGATCCCGAGTTCGTGGCTCCATTGGGGCTACGACTTGCAGGAAATCCGCGGTGCGAACGAAACCCGGTTTGCGGTTTCGTACGACCTGAAGGAATTCCCGGCCCAGACGAAATGGGGCATGTTCGACAAGGTGCTCGCGCTCCCGGTCGAATTCACGCTGACGCAATCGTTCCTGTGCATGGGCATCTTCCAAGCACAGAAAGCCATCAACAGCCAGATCAACAAGCTGGAGTCGGTCAAGGACAAGGCGGGCCACCAGCTCGACGAGCTGCGCAGCGCGCTCGGCTATATCAGCTCCGGCGAGTTGGCGTTTGGCGAGTACCACGCCGCGCTGACGGTCTACGGCGCGACCAAGGAAAAGGCGGCTGACAACGGGACGATGGTCACGACGACGTTCCTCGGTGAGTGCGGCGCGCGCTTCATCAAGGCGGCTTTGTCGGCACCCATGTCTTACCTGAGCCATATTCCGGGCGCCAAGGGCAAGCCACGGCCGATGATGAAGTCCAGCCGCAATCTGGCGGCGTCGTTCGGCATGCACAACTATTCGACAGGCAAATCCGAAGGCAACCCGATTGGCGACGGTTCCGCCGTCATCCCGTTACAGACGGCTTCGGCTTCGCTGTACAGCTTCAACTTCCACCACTCGAAGGAGGGAGAAAACAACCTGGGCGAAAAGATCGCCGGGCACACGCTCATCCTGGGCGCGACGGGCGCCGGTAAGACGACCTTGGAAACCGCGCTGATCGGCTTCCTTGAGCGGTTCGACGCGAAGATTTTCGCGCTCGACAAGGACGAGGGCTTGAAGATCTTCATCGCGGCCCTGGGCGGCGTCTACTACTCGTTGAAGGCTGGCGAGCGCACCGGTCTGGCGCCGTTCCAGTTGCCGGACACGCCTGCCAATCGACAGTTCCTGTATGGACTGGTGCGTACGTGCGCGAAGGATCACAACGGCAAGATCACGGACGAAGAGGGCAACCAGATCAAGGTCGCGGTCGACGCCGTGATGAGCCTGGACATCCAGCATCGCCGCTTTAGCCGCCTGCTGGAGAACATCCCCGGTGCCGGTGGCAATACCTTGCCGGAACGCCTTGCCAAGTGGTGCGAAGCCACGGACGGCGAGTACGCCTGGGCCTTGGACAACGTGGCCGACAACATGGGGTTGATCCACGAGCAGAAGGTTGGCTTCGACGTGTCGGACTTTCTGCGCGAAGGCTACGAGCCGACCGAACCCGTCCTGGCATATCTGTTCCACCTGAAAGGAATGATGCAGCGGCAGGGTGGATTGCTGGCGACCGTGATCGAGGAATTCTATGTTCCTGCTTCGTATCCAAGCACGCAAAAAATGATGTTCGACGTGCTCAAGACCGGCCGTAAGCGCGACGAATTCATGGTTATGGCCTCGCAGTCGCCGGAAGACGCGATCAACTCGCCTATCTTCGCTGCGATCCGCGACCAGACCCCGACCAAAATCCTGCTCCCGAATCCTTCGGCCGAGTTCATCAGCTATCAGCGGGTTGGTCTCACGCGCAAGGAATTCGACAAGCTCAAGGCGCTCGACGTGGAGTCGCGCACTTTCCTCATCAAGCAGGGTAACCAAAGCTGTTTCGCCATGCTCGACCTGTACGGCATGGACGACGAAATCTCGATCCTGTCCGGCAACACGGAAAACATCGCGATCTTCAACGAAATCGTTTCGGAAGTAGGCACGGACCCGGATGTCTGGATGCCCGAGTTCCAAGCGAAGCGCAAAGGCAAGAAACAGGCATTGACCGCATCGACTTGAAGGCGGCGGGGTTACTCGTTTTCGCGTCCGCGAAAAATCAGGTGGTTCCCGCCGCTCATGCAAGTTTTCGCGGACGCGAAAAATCCAACTTGGAGATTTACATGACGACAAAAACAGTAAAGCGAATCGCGGTCGGGCTGCTGCTGGCCGCGTCCTCGTCTGCGTTCGCCGGGATTCCGGTGACGGTGGTTGCGGACGTACCTTCGACCGTCAATCAGGTCCAGACCATGCTGCAATGGTCTAACCAGTACAAACAGATGGTGGAACAGCTCAAGGGCATGGAACGCCAGTACAAGGCGCTCAGCGGTTCCCGCAACCTGGGCCAGATTCTCAACAACCCGGCGCTTCGCAACTACCTGCCCGACGAATGGGCGGGCGTGTACAGCCAAGTCGCAAGCGGCTCGCTCGTCGGCCTGAGCAATTCGGCCAAGGCACTCGCCACGGCCGAAGGCTTCAGCACGACGGCGACCGGCGCGCGCAAGCGTCAGCAAGACGTGCTGGTGACGAACAAGGCGATGACGATGGCCGCGTACGACGCCACGCTCAAGCGGGTTCAGAACATCAATGCGCTGATGGTCCAAGCCGACGCACAGGAGGACGCGAAGGGTGCGGCCGACTTGGCGAACCGGATGGCCGCTGAGAACGCCATGATCCAGAACGAGCAAATCCGCCTGAACCTGCTCGTGCAGCTCCAAGCGGCCGAGGCCCAATTGGCAGCGGAACAGCGCTCGCGGGAGTTCGACACCGCGTTTGCGAAGTAGGCATGACGACGGGCGGGCGCCTCGTGCGTCCGCCTGTTTCATCAACAGCAAGTTAGAAACGGAGCGGGGCGCTTGTCCCACATTATGCCGATTACACCTTTTACCGATCTGTACACCTTCTTCGATTCTGCTGTGACGACCGTACTGGTGAACGGGACGGCCAACATGATCGCGCTGGTGACACCCCTGTTCGCGGCCGGATTCGGCCTGTACATGATGCTCATCCTGTCGTCGTACTGGCGTGGAGACGACGACATCATCGAGGACATGCAGGACTTCTGGTTCAGGATGGTTGGATGGGCTGCTGTGATTACCTTCGGCCTGAACATCGAAATGTACAAGACGTATGTAGCGCCGTTCGTCATCGGCTTTGGCGATGACCTGGCTAACACGGTGGGCACCGGCTACAGCTCGCAAGCGGCCTTGGACACGATGGCGAACGCCTTCATCCAGTCGTTCATCAAGCTCTACAACGATGCGGACGGCATCAAGCAAACCATCTTCGCGGGCATCGCCATCGTGTCGATGTCCGTGTTCGGCGGCGCCTTCATGGTGATCGCCATCGCCTACGTGATCCTGGCGAAGCTCGCGCTTGGCATCCTGGTCGCGGTCGGGCCGCTCTTTATCGCCGCCGCCTTGTTCCCCGCCACGCGGGACCTGTTCAAGAACTGGACCGGCCAAGTGCTCAATTATGCCTTCATGGTGATGCTTTTTTCGTTCGCCGCGCAGATCGAGATTGCCATGATTAGCAGCAAGATTCCAAGCGAGCTTTCTATCTCGTCGGTGTTCTACGTGTCGCTGGTCTGCCTGGGAATGGTGTTCGTCTCGTTGAACGTTCCAGCGATCGCCGCCGCCCTGGCTGGCGGGATCGGGATTTCAACGATGGTCCGCAAGATTCCAAAGATAAAGATTCCAAACATGCCCGGCATGGGCGGCAAGTCGCCCGCTTCGGGCGGGTCGATCCAGAACGGCAAGGGTAGTTCGTCGCCACAAGGCGGGTCCATATCGGCTGAACAAAAGTGAGAAAACCATGAAAAAGCTCTTTTCCATCTTCGTATGCGTCTTGGTCATGTCAGGTTGCAGCACGCCGCCGCAACCTCCCCAGCCCTCGGGCGACTGGACTCCCGTTAATGCTCCGCTCACCAACAAGGGGTAATGAATATGTCAGCAATTCTTGATAAGGCCAAGGCGTTGACCGGCGCGGCAGGCGACAGCGCCGAGCGCGGCCAAGGCAAGCAGCCCGTCAATATGGACCAGCTTGGCGATTGGTACATGAAACAGGCGCTCGACTTCGAGAAATCGAAGACGGAGGAAAACCGCGCATCGAAAAAGACCGCGTGGCGTGTTGCGACCGGCTCGATGATCCTGGCCGGTGTCGCCATCGTGACGGCAGGGGTGAATATGTTCGTCAACAAGCCGAACCCGCCCGCCGTCTGGAGCCACAACGCGATTACGGGCGAGGTCACGCAGCTTACTACGCTGAAAGAAGGAAAAATCTCGTTCGGCAAAGCGACCGATCTGTACTACCTGCGGCAGTACATCCACTTCCGCGAGTCGTACGACTGGGAAGTGATCCAATCGTATTACGACGCCACGCGGGTACTGTCGTCGGCAAAAGAGGCGGACCTGTACAAGAAAATCTCGGACCCGGCCAACCCGAAATCGCCGGTCAACGTCCTGAAGGACAACTACCGCGTGATTGCCACGGCGGGCACGATTTCGTTCGTGGGCGAAACCGCCCTGGTCTCGTTCTCGAAAAAGATCATCCCGTTGAACGCTGGCCCGACCGACAAGCCGCACACGGAATACTTCCAGGCGACCGTTACCTTCGAGTACGAGAACGCGCCGATGACTGAAAAAGACCGGGGCATCAATGTGCCTGGGTTCAAGGTCACGAGCTACACCGTCGAGCGCGACATCACGAAAAGCGAAGCCGTCACAACCGATGCAGTACCGGGGGGAAATCCATGAAGCCAATCGCCATCACTGCCCTGTTGCTGGGTCTGGCAAGCGCGTTTGCCAATGCGGCGACATCGAGCGATCCACGTATCCGCGTCGAACCCTATGAGTTCGGCCGGTTCGTCAAGATTTATACGAGGGTCGGGGAACCGTCCCTGATTCAGTTCGAGGAAGGCGAACGGATCGTTGACACGCCCGAAGGCATGATGGGCATGGGCGATGCCAAGGCGTGGTCTGTTGGCCCGAAGGGCAGCAACCTCATGCTGAAGCCCAAAGTGGCAACGCCCGACACCAAGCTCTTGATCGTGACGACCCGGCGCACCTACGCGTTCGAGTTCATCTCGATCAAGGCCAAATCGACTGTGCAGCCGACGAACATCCTGCGCTTCGAGTACCCCGACACGGCGCGCCGGGTTGCCGAGGAAAACGCACAGAAGGCCAAGGCGGTCAACGACCGTTTACAGAAGATCGACACGGCCATCAAAGCGGCCGGGCCCGGCACGGTGCGCAATCGCCAGTACATGAAACAAGGCGATCAGGACCTTGCGCCGAGCATGGTCGAAGACGACGGCCGGTTCACCTTCATGCGCTTCGATTCCTCGCGTCCGCTTCCGGTCGTCTACAAAAAACTGCCTGATGGTAGCGAAGCCATCGTGAATTTCCACGTCGAGCCGCAAACCGGGACGGTGGTCGTGCATGAGATAGCGGCCGACTTCATCCTCCGTTACGGCAAGTCGGTCATGGCGATCCGCAATGACGGCTTCAATCCGGCTGGAAAACTCAACGTGCTTGGCACTTCCGAACCAAACGCTGTCCGCTTGCAGAAGGACCCATTATGAATCCGACGCCGAATCCTGTAGTTGAAGACACCAACGAAATCATCGACCGGGACATTCCCGATCTGAAAACCACACGTAAGAAAACGAACATCACGCGGCTGGTGATGGTCGGTGGGCTGTTGTTCGCCCTGGTTCTCGCCGCCCTGGGCATTACGCTGTTCATGAAGCAGCTCGAAAAGAACAAGCAACAGGAGGTGGCGGAAAAGGCGAAGGAACGGCCAAAGACCGCTGTAGCGACCAGCACGGCGGACTTCGATGCCGCTCAAGCGCGCATCAAGCGTGAGAAGGCGCAGGCCGAGGAAGCCGAACAAACGGCGCAGGCTATGGCCGCAGCCAACGCGGCATCGGCAACTGGTAATCCTCGCGGCCTTGCCATGCCAGCGGGCGCTATCGGCGTGACCGCAAACACGCCGCAGGGCGCGCAAGGCATGGCCGGGACCGGAACGGCGCAAGCAGGTGGCGGGACTGGCGGTACGCCCGCCGGCGCGCGCGCCGCCGGCGCCGGTTCGGGCGCTCCGCGAGTGCAGACGGCGGCTCAACGCCGGATGGACGGCGACGTGCTCGTGCAGATGGGCGGCGGGGCTGGCGGTTTCGGTGACGGCCATACCGGCGCGCCGGGCGGAATCCTGCCTGTACGCCAAGTCGCTGCCGAATCGCCGCGTGGCGGTCTGGACGACAAGGTAAAGCCGTCGGTACTGCAAGCCGGAATCGCGGGCCAGCGGCAGGACATGAGCATGCTGCTTCAGCGCGGCACGGCGATCCCATGCGGCGACATCACGAAGATCGTCAGCGAACATTCCGGCATGGTGATGTGCGTGGTGTCGAACGACGTGTATTCGGCCGACGGCAAGGTGTTGTTGATCGAGCGTGGTAGCAAGGCGTTCGGTGAGCGGCGCGAAGTGATGTTGCAGGGACAGGCGCGCATCGCGGCCATCTGGTCGCGGATCGACACGCCGTATGGCGTCTACGTCGATGTGAACTCGCTCGCCACGGACACGCTGGGCGCGACCGGCATTCCGGCCAACGTCGATAACCATTTCGGGCAGCGCTTCGGCGGCGCCGTCCTGCTCAGCCTCATTGGCGACGTTGGGCAAGCGTTAGCGAACCGTGCAAGGGACGGCGGCGGAACGATCACGTTCGGTAACACCTCGACGGCTGGGCAGGACCTCGCAAGCAAGACGCTCGACAACACCATCAACATCCCGCCGACCGGATACGTCAATCAGGGCGAAGCGACGACGATCCTCGTCCTGCGCGATATGGATTTCAGGAGTGTCTATGAACTCGCACGCAAATAACCTGGGCGGCAACGTGCAAGGCTTGGCCGCGCATCCCCAGAACGGTTCCGCTGCGTCGGAACAACGCGCGGTGTCCGGGGAAACCCGGACAGGCCCGATTTTCGCGGACGCGAAAAAAGGTGCCGATGCTCCGCGCCCGGCATTGCGCAATCAACTGGCCGTAGGCGGCGCTTTCGACAAGAGCGTCACCCTGCGCGAAAAGCTGAAGCAGTCCGGCATTCAAGCATTCCTCGATCAGCCTGGACTGACTGAGGTACGAGTGAACCAGCCCGGCACGATCATCACGGAATCGTCGGCTGGCTGGGTAGCGCATCAGGTTCCACAGTGCGACCTGCGCATCCTGAAGGAGCTTGCAAACGCGGCGTCGATCTTTCATGGCGGGACGGCGCTCGATGTGCGTTGCCCGATCAAGCAAGTAACCCTTCCAGACGGTCAGCGGGGACAAATCGTGATACCGCCAGCATGCCAGCCCGAGACGGTCGCGTTGACCTTCCGTATTGCACATGACAAGCGGTTCACGCTTGCCGACTACCTCGACACCGGGCGGCTCTCGAATTTCCGTGACGTGTCGATATTTCATGACGTGCCTGAGGACGTGCATTTGCAGGACTTCGAGCTTGAAATCCTGGCCGCGAAGAATGAACGCGACATGAAGCGTTTCTTCGAGCTTTGCATCGAGCACAGGCTCAACGTCTGCATGTCCGGCAGTACCGGCAGCGGCAAGACGACGTTCATGAAGGCGCTCGCGGACATGGTGCCCAAGGACACCTGCATCATCACAATCGAGGACACCCACGAACTCACGTTGCCGCTGCACTGGAACAAGGTCCACTTGTTCTACGGCGACTTCGTGACGCCCAAGCAGCAGCTTAAAAACTGCCTCCGCATGAAGCCGGACCGCATTTTCCTCACGGAGCTGCGCGGCGACGAAGCGTTCGACTACATCGCCGCCCTGAACACCGGCCATCCTGGGTCGTTGACGACCGCGCACGCCAACGGCCCGCTAGAGGCTTATCAGCGCGTGGCAACGCTGGTCAAGCAATCCGAAATCGGACGCATGCTCGATTGGAACCACATCGTGCGGGAGGTCACGACTTCCATCGACGTGATGTTGCAATTTTCGTTGACCCACATGACGCAACTTTACTTCGACCCGGTTCGCAAAGCGAAGATGATGAGAGGGGATAAAGATGTCTAAGACAGGGAAGTATCTGACGCTGGCCCTGCTGGGCCTTGTCTTCCTGGGCGGCTTCGCGGCCGGGGGCATGTATGCCGGAGGGCGGCTGTTCGCGCACCTCCAGCACATCCCGAGCGAAGCCGTCACGCTCACAACCTTGCCGGATTACTGGGCCGAGTTCGGCCACATCCGCAAGGTCAAGCAATCGCTTTTCCTGGGCGCGCTCGCGGCGGCCGCCGTCTTCTTGGTGCCGGTGGCGATTGTCGTCATGGTCCTGACGAGTGGCCCCGGCCGCAAGCTGCACGGCGCCGCGCGCTGGGCGACTAAGGCCGAAATGCACAAGGCCGGGCTACTCGGCAAGCCGTCGAGCAAATGGCCCGCGATCATCGTCGGTAAGATCGGAGACCAGTTCCTGCGCTACTACGGCAAGGAATTTCTGAGCCTTGCATCGGCCACCCAAGGCGGGAAGGGGGTAGGGTGCGTGATCCCGAACCTGCTGTTCTATCCGCACTCGCTCATCAACCTCGACCTGAAGCTGGAAAACTGGAAGATCACATCGGGTTTCCGCTCGCAGAACGGTCAAGAGTGCTTCCTGTTCGCACCGGGACAAGAGGATTTCCGTTCGCACCGCTTCAATCCGCTTGCGTACGTCCGGCCCGAATACGAGTACCGCATCAGCGACATCCAGAACCAAGCCGTGTTGTGGTATCCGATCAAGAGCGAAAAGGACCGCTTTTTCACTGGTAACGCTCAGACCCTGTTCATGGGCCTTTGCCTGTACATGATGGAGACGCCGGACGAACAGGTGTCGATGCCGAACCTGCTGAGTCTGGCAACGCCTGCAACCGGCGAGCCGCTGGGCAAGTGGATCGAGGCGAACATTCAGGCCCGCGAACAGAAGGACAGCCCGGCCCCGCGCCTCTCCGTCGAATGCGTTGACGCCCTGCGCACGTATTCCAGCCTGTCTGAAAAAGCACAGGGCGACATCCTGGGCACGTTCTTGGAGCCGCTGAAGATCTTCCGCGATCCGGTATTGGCCGCTGCCACGGCCGGGAACGATTTCGACCTGCGCCAGATTCGCCGCAAGAAAATGTCGATCTACATCGGCATGACGGCGGAAGACCTGGTGCGCTACTCGGTGCTGATGAACGTTTTCTTTTCCATTGCGATCAACCAGAACACGAAGACGCTCCCCGAGGACGACCCGACGCTCAAGTATCAATGCATGCTGCTGCTGGACGAGTTCACGGCCCTCGGCCGGATCACGATCATCCGCAAGGCGATTGCGATCATGGCCGGTTTCAACATGCGTCTGGTCCTCATCTACCAGAACAACTCCCAGATCGCCGGACAAGAGGACGGCTACGGGACTGAAGGCGCACAGACCCTGCTCAGCAACTGCACGACCAAGCTGCTCTATCAGCCGGACGATCTCAAGGACGCCGAGGAATACTCGAAGCTTCTCGGGTACGACACGGTCAAGAACAAGAGCCGGACCCGCCAGCTGGACAAGGCGGGCCGCAGCGAGAACGAAAGCGACCAGAAGCGGGCCTTGCTGCTCCCGCAGGAGCTGCGCGAGCTGGGATTCAAGAAAGTCATCGTGTTGAAGAAGAACACGAAGCCGATCCTGGCCGACAAGATCATCTACTACGAAGACCCGGCCTTTGAAGGACGGATCAGCCTGCCGCCGCCGACCGTGCCTGTCCTGACCATCGTACGCACCACGCACCGCGACCGCGTGCTGTTGCCTGAAGAACTCGCCACGACCGAAGCCGAAGACATCGTGAACAGCCGGGAAATCCTGGCGGCGATCAGCGAAGCCATCGGCTTCGACTTCGCAGCGTTCGATGCGAGCGTTGTTGATGAAGATGATGAAAACACTTTGGCGGTAGCCGCCTAACAAGGAGCCTTACACATGAACAGCATCGAAGTCACCACGAGTCCCGAAGTCACTCCCGCAGCGCCGAAGAACGTCCAGAAGGAAGCTGCTCCATTGCGACTGTTCTACAAGGAAAAGCAGGACGCGGGCTATACGCTGCATCAGGAAAGCGCGGACTTCCAGCGCTTGATGAAAGAGGCGGTGAAGCTGCAAGAAAAGGGCCGCGACATCCTGCTCAACGAGCGGGACAACCCGAACATCGTCCATGCCAAGTCGAACCGTGAGAATGACGTGAACGTCGGTCGCGTCATCGAACCGGCCAGGGCGCAGGACGGCTCGTACAAGAAAGGTCCGGGCGACGTGGTGTTGGCAAGCTTCTTTGAAAAGCTGCCTCTGGACACCAAGGCGTTCGACGCCCGCCAGCCTGTCACGCAAGAACCCGCCAAACCGACTACGAGCCTCGACAAGACGCCTGCCGAGGTCGCAGCACCGGAACAGCCAGCCGCGCAGAAAAACGCCGCCAAGGCCCAGGAAACGGCCGAGAAATCGACCGACGAAGCCAAGGGTTCCAAACCGATCCTCAGCAAGACCGGCTACGACTTGCCGGAAGGCGTTTTGAAGGCATACCAAATCCATGAAGGCAAGTTTAAGGAACACGGCTCCGACACCATCCGGTTCGAGGATCACGGCAAAAAGCTTTCGACCAAGATCGAAGACCCGCAAGTCATCCGGCACATGATCGAAGTGACGATTGCCAAGAACTGGGGCACTCTCGAACTGAAGGGCACAGACACGTTCCGGCAAATGGCATGGCTCGAAGCCAGCGCAAACGGCCGCGAGACGACGGGCTACAAGCCGAACGAACGCGACCTCGAACAGCTCGAACAAGTGAAGCGCGAGCGCGGCCAGAACGCCAATCAACCCACGATGACGGGCGCGGCCGACAAGGCCAAGGAAAACACCGTCGAGGTCGTTGCTTCGCGCGAGCGTAGTACGCCCGCACCTGAAGCCGCCAAGTCGGCCGCGCCTGAAAGCCAGCCGGACAAGAAAGACCCGGCCCCGGCTGCTGCCGCGACCGTCGCGGCCAAAGTGGACGCGAAGGCGGCGCCGGATGCCGTCTCGGTGGACCAGTCGGCAACCGCGCGCATCGAGACCGGCCGCTTGATCGAGCACGGCTCCGCGAAGTACAACTTCGACCCCAAGGAAAAGGAGAGCTACTACGTCAAGCTGGAAACGGACAAGGGCGAAAAGGTCATCTGGGGCAAGGACTTGCAACGGGCGATGGGCGAGGCCAACACCAAGCCGGGCGAGACCGTTTCGCTGACGCTGAAGGGCGCCAAGGACGTTGAAGTCGAAGCCAACATTCGCGACAAGGACGGCAACGTCGTCGGCAAGCAGACCATCGAGGCGCAGCGGAACAAGTGGGAAGTGAACGCGGCCGACCTGGGCATCACGCGCACCTTGTCGAAGGATGAACAGCTACGCGTCGACGCGGCCCTCAAGGTATTGGGCAAGACCATCGCCAAGTACCCGGAAAAGGAGCGGGCCAACGTCCTGGCGAAAGTGGGTGATGCCATCAACAAGGGCGAAATCAACCTGCCTTCCCCAAAGGTCACGGTACGTTCGCCGGTCGAAAAGCCGACGCCTTCGCCGTCGCGGGACATGGCAAAGGAACAGGTTAGGTCCCGTTAATTTCGCGTCCGCGAAAAAGTAGTGGTGACACAAACGCCGCCTGGCCACCGCCGCGGCGTCACCAAACCTTCCCATCCATAGGAATCACGATCATGCTGAAGAAAAAAACCTTGGCTTCGATGACGATTGCACTGTCCGCGCTTGGCTTCAACAGCGCGCAGGCGCAAGAGATGAATAGCATCACGCAACTGGCATGCGAGGCCGTTCTATGCCTTTCGACACCCGACCGGCCCGCCGAGTGTGCGGCGTCCATATCCCACTATTTCGGCATTGTGATGAGCAAGCCGTGGAAGACGCTTCAAGCGCGTAAGAACTTCCTGAAGCTGTGTCCGGACGTGAGCGAAGCCGACGCAAACAAGGCGGCAGCAGCGGCCACGGCGCAGAACGAGCCGACCGGACAGCACGCGCCGCCCCCGGATGCCGTAGAACGCGGCGGCGATGAGACGTTAGAAGCTGCGAAAAGAGATTGAAGCTGCAAAAGCAACAAACCCGCCATAAGGCGGGTTTGTCTGGAATGGGGGTGGTCCCGCAAGCAGGACCAGAAACTACCTAGTGTCATCACCAGTATGGAGGCTGGGAGAGGACTTAACATAGGGCTGCAAACGGAGTATATCATCATGATCGAAAATGATCAAAGATGAGGCGCAATGAACTGGACAGAACTAGAAAAACATTTCTCCACTGCAAGAGTAGGTCGCTACCTTTCATCGTGCGGTAACGACGAAACCCGAGCTGCACAAGCCTACATCGGCAACATGCTCTTGAGCGAAGCCACGATGCCAATGCTAAGTACGCTCGAAATCGCTTTGAAGAACAGTATTGACCGTCGCTTGACCACGCTCTACAACCGTTCAGACTGGTGGGAAGCCTGGAGAGGAAACGAAGACTTTAACTGGCAACTTCAGCAAGTCGCCAGTGCTAAAGAAAAGCTACGCCGTCACCGTGAACCCGCTACACCTGGCAAGATCATTGCAGAATTAGCATTTGGCTTTTGGAGTTCATTATTCAACGCTTCGTTTCAGATGGAGCTATGGGGAACCCTTCGACTCGTGTTTCCACACTGCCCGAGGGTTCAACGTCAACGTGGCACAATTTCCTCTGCACTGTCGCAAGTCAGAGAATTTCGTAACCGGGTTTTTCACCATGAACAGATTGTGTGGCTCACCCCTCCAGTCCTAGACGTTCATGCAAAGTGCAATGAGGTGTTGCAATGGATCGATCCGCAGCTACCTCCTTGGCTCGCCCAATATGACCGATTTCCTGCTGTCTGGGCTGGCATGCAGCCGATTTAGCTGGTTTAGCCGATTCATACGGCCTGCTTCCTGCTGCGCTGGTTCGATTTGAGCGATTAAGCCGATTTTCGTATCATAAAGACAGAACCGGACATTTAAACAATGCAGACGGGGGCGGCTCAAGTCCCGACGAATGTCGGGATGCCGCCGAAGGACGGCACCCCCTGTATCGCGGGAGCATGTAGGGGCGGGTTTGGCCGGGCCGACCCTGGCCAGCCCCGATGCGACCGGCCCGCGACCTCGACGGACCTAGAACCCGCTGTAGTGGTGACAGGATCTCGGCGCCGGCGCGCTGCAGGCGTCACCAAGGATGGTGACAGCGATCGCGCACCTGGTCGCGCCTGGTGTCACCAGTCCGCCAGTACCCAGAAAGTGCTGATCGCCAACGAATAGCGTGACGCGTCACACAAAGGAAACATCATGACTGACTTGAGCACGCTGAGACTGGTCCTAAATCGAATCGCGGTTAGCCACGCGGTCGATCCTGAATGTCTCAGCATAGGCGACAAGGGGGCCGTTTTTTATCGCAACGGTGATGAATTACTGTGCCTATGCCAGCGTGGAAGCCACTACTGGATAGAAATCGAGTCAGAGATAGTTGCGGGTCAGCTCATCGAGCGCGCAGCTCGTGGGTGACTAGAACACGCTTGGTACAGTTATCTCGAACCATTTGTCGGCGTTACCAAAATCAACAAGGAATATTCGCCGGAAGGGATGCGCAAGCGGAGGGTCGCTCTCCATAGTAAAACCCTTGTAGTCTTCAGCTTCCATGTTGATGTCAACATAGTTGACCAACACAAGCCACCATTCATCATACCGGCCTAAAACCGGCGCAACTTTGGCTGCTTTTTCCTCAATACAAAAGCGCAGGTTTCGTTCAACTTCGGCTAAGACCGCCCCGAGTGGGTCGCCGTCTGCACTACCTATCAGCTGGAAAAAATTACCTGTGTCCTTCCCCGCACGCTCAAGATCGACTTCAAATTTTTCGCCAAATTTCAGCTTAGCATTAGCACGCGATGACGCTCGTTTGAACTGGTCGAGTTGCTTAACAACTTCATCCTTCAAGCTGTTCCACTCTAGGGGCCGACGGAACTCCATGAACACATACCAAGACTCACCGTTGATTGATGGGCCGAACGTCGCCAGGAGGTTGCGCATCCTATGCCACATGCGGATTGCGACGTTCTCGTAACCGTGTCGCTCTCCGTCAGGGTAAACGTAGTTCTGATTCAGACGCCTAACCTCTACACCAATTCGACCGTCTAGCCGGAAATCCGGAGTGACGTTGCCATCTGGCTCATGCTTTACCGCTCCCATGTTCAAGGATTGTAGGAACCTGCACGCAATCGCTTCGTCGCGGTTTTTTATGTCGTCGCAGTTTGACACCTCATCGTTCATAGATCGCGTCCTTCGCACCCTACAGCGCAGCTATAGCTTGTCGAGTAGGGTTCATAGTGGTGACTGAAATCGAGTACCTGGTTGTCCCAAATGTCACCATACATCAAGTGCGTTTGGTGACTGGAAAAATTCTCGAGACCTGCCGGCGCGTCACCAACGACCTGCAAAGCTTGGTGACGCCGCGGTGGATCCGATCGCGGGGACGCGTCACCAAACCTTACCGTTCCCGGTCCTGCTCTTGCTTCTTGCTGCGATCCTGCGATGGCGTCGGCGTGGTCGGTGCCGGACTGGTAGGGCCAAGTCCCGTCGATGGCGTTTCGACCGTCTTCGACGCACGTTGCGCCGTCACGAAGTCACGGCCAAGCTCTCGATGTTCGGTCTTGCGAGCACGTTCGGACGCCAGTTCGGCCGCGCGCTGCTCCCGCATGCTTTCCAGACGCTTGTTCTCAAACGTGACCTTTACGCCAGCCTCGGCCGCGACGAGGGCCGTACGCTCCTGATAATCCTTTGGGCCGGAAAGGATGATGATGCTGCCAAACTTCGCCTCTGCGAGCCTCAAACCAGCCTCGATGGCGAAGCGGTCGGTTTGCAACATCATCAGCTTTGATCCGCGATCCTCGATGATCGCGCGTCCACCAAGCGAATACACCACGTCGCCGTTCATGTGGACACGGAATTTCATATCCTTGCCACGGTAGAAAATGCCGTTGGCTTCAGGATGCGATGCGTGCGCCGAAATCGAACCGCCTTCGTGCACGCTGCGCTGTGTCCCTGCGCGCGCCATGCGGCGCAGCTCGGCCAGCGCATCAGCGTTGCCGGTTTCGGCCAGGGCGTGAAGGAAAGTCCGGTACTGGTCCGACACCGGCGTGCGAAGCTGCTGACGCTCGACCCGGATGTCTCCACTCAATGTTCGCTCGGCCGCTACATACGTCATGCGCGCGACCGAATCGGCCGATTTACGCGAGTGGGGGAGGCCCGCCCGCGCTTCCCGCTTGTCACGCTCAAGCGCTCGTTTGAGCGCGTCTCGGCGCTCTCGCTCGCTGGCGAACTGGCGTGTCCAAAGCTCCCGCTGTCCGCCTCGGCTCTTGCGCTCGTTCTGGAATTGCCGCCATAGGACAGGGGAGGGCGATTGCATCGGCCCCTGGACAGAGAGGCCGCTAGTCTGGTCGCGGTACGCCGACCGGAGGATGTCCGCCGACTCGGACCACGATAGCCGCATTTCACGCGTCAAGAAATCTGACACGTTCAGTTTCCGATTGCCGCAGACGATACGAGCGCTGCCGTCTTGAGCTACCGTTACCTCGTACTTGTCCACCAGCAGACCGTGGGAACGCGAAAGCTCCGAAAGGAGACGACTTGCGTCTAGCCGATGCTTAATCTCTTGGAATTCCTGCACGTCCGAGTTGGCCGCGATCTGGCCGCGCTCGCGCAGGTCGCGCGCGTGCTGGCTCAAGGTGGAATCCACGGCCCGGCCAGTCGCGCCTACTCTTCCGCCTCCGCGCTGGCGATTGCGATCCCGTCGCAATGCGTCATTGCCACTGGTTCTTCCGTGCTCCAGCTTATCAGGTGCATGATCCGGCAATAGCACTTCACGCTGGCCGCCATCGCGTACCACATCGAGGCCGGGCACTCTTGGCACACGGTTGAGGGTTCTGGTCGCCTCGAATCGGGTAATTGCGATAGTGTCGTGCTTCCGACTTGCGGTAAAAGCTCGCTGCCGTCTGGTGAGGTCGCTAGCTCCGGCTCGTCCGGCTCCGCTTCCTCGGCCGGGAGTACGTCCAGCTCCGAACTGCTGCTGCCCTTGTTGTCCGGGTAATCCTGGCCCATCATCTCGTCCATCGACACCGCTCCCATGTCGCCCGTCTCGTTCATGTAAGCGAGCGGGTCCGGGTCCTGCATCCCGTCCATCAATTCCTCGTCCAAGCTGCTTGAATCCGTAGACGTGCTCGAAGGCGTTTTTTCTAAATCGTTCTGGCTCATTTTGAGGCTCCTTGAATTTCTCGTAAAAGCGCGCGGCTCTATCATTTAGGATATTTTGCTTTTCCTCGAACGTAGAATCCTTGTACGCCTTATATAACTTGGAATTACCGCTATTAATATATTTGACTTCAAAAGCCCTAAGCTTGTACCACTCATCGAGCGCGTTGGTAATGTTCTCAGGGTCTCGGCGTGCTATTCCTTCCACTTCGTACTTGCGCACGACCTGGGCGAACATCGCCTCTCGCTTATCTGAATTACTCAACTCGATAAACTCTTTTGAAAAGACATACTCTTTAAGATTCACGCCTTTGGAATTACCCTCTGGCTTTACGTTCTGGTACTCGTTATGTCTTCCGAAATTGCGTGCGCGCACATCGCCAAACTCGGTAATAAGCGTCTTGAAATCTTCGTAACTCGTAATCCCGCGAT
>Ga0308164_10001610_pt1 | contig 25680 bp, 23 predicted proteins | sample PhyTR2_FD_201031 | JGI IMG/M metagenome (GOLD analysis project Ga0308164, IMG submission 201031) | Phyllosphere microbial communities from UC Gill Tract Community Farm, Albany, California, United States - DLSLT.R2 | ecosystem: Host-associated > Plants > Phyllosphere > Unclassified | place: USA... | reverse complement strand
CCAAAACCGCGTTTGCCCTCACCAACGCCGACGACAAGCGCGGCCCGGTGATGCTGCAAAACACGGCCGCCCGCCGCGCCAGCTACTCGCTGCGCTCGGCGGCCGATTTCCGGGCTAGGCTGGTAGCCAACGAGATGCACGGCCTGCTGCTCGAAATCGAGGGCCAGGAAGTGCATTTTCGCCTCATCGGGGTCTTCAACGCTTACAACCTGCTGGCCGTGTACGGCGCCGCCGTGCTGCTGGGCGAAGACCCAACGGAGGTGCTTACCGTCCTCTCGGGCCTGACCACCGCGCCCGGCCGCTTCGAGCCCGTGACCGTGCCCGGCCAGCCCATTGCCGGGCTGGTAGACTACGCGCACACGCCCGATGCGCTCGAAAACGTGCTCCAAACCCTGCACCAGACGCGCCGGCCCGAGCAGCGCATCATCACGGTGGTGGGCTGCGGGGGCAACCGCGACGCGGCCAAACGCCCCGTAATGGCTAGGCTGGCCGCCCAGCTTTCGGATGCGGTGATTCTGACCGCCGACAACCCGCGCGACGAGGACCCGCTTGCCATCCTCGACCAGATGCAGGCCGGTATTCTGCCCCCCGCCGATGCGCACGTGCAAACCATTGCCGACCGCCGCCAAGCTATCCGCACGGCCGTGGCCCTGGCTAGCCCCGGCGACCTGGTGCTGGTGGCTGGCAAAGGCCACGAAACCTACCAGGAAATCAAGGGCGTGAAAACCCACTTTGATGACCGGGAGGAACTGCGCGCCGCGTTGCTTGAAATTAAAAATAGAAACTGATAAATTAAAAATTGACACGGTTGAAAATTAAGAATGGGCGCCTGCCGAATCTATCAAGCTAAATGGGGCAATTTTTAATTTTTAATTGAAAATTTTTAATTCAACACCATGCTCTACTATCTCTTTCGCTACCTGCACGAACACTTTCACATGCCTGGTGCGGGTGTGTTTCAATACACCACTTTTCGGGCGGGACTTTCCGTAATTGTCTCGTTGCTTATTGCCCAGCTTTTCGGCGCACGCCTTATTCGGATATTGCAGCGCAAGCAGGTTGGCGAAACCATCCGCGACCTGGGCTTGCAGGGCCAGAACGAGAAAAAAGGCACGCCTACTATGGGCGGCCTCATCATTTTGCTGGCCATTCTAGTGCCAGTGCTGCTCTTTGCCCGGCTGCGCAATATCTACATTATTCTCATGCTGCTGAGCACAGTGTGGCTCGGGCTTATTGGCTTTCTCGACGATTACATTAAGGTCTTTCGCAAGAACAAAGAAGGTCTGAGTGGGCGCTTCAAAGTGCTGGGCCAGATTGGGTTAGGGCTTACCGTGGGCTGGGTGCTCTACTACAGCAACGAGGTAACTGTGCGCGAATACCTGCTGCCCAACGGCCAGTACTCCGCCATCGACGCCACCAAAGTGTGGAAAGACGTGCACCTGACCCTGACCACGGTGCCGTTTATGAAGAATAACGAGCTGAATTACGGTGATTTTTTCTCCAATGCGCAGCTGGTTTTCAAGGACTTCTACGGCCTGCTTTATATTCCGCTGGTTATCGTCATCATCACGGCCGTGAGCAACGGTGCTAATATCACCGACGGCCTCGATGGGCTGGCGGCTGGCACCTCGGCCATTATTGGCCTCACGCTGGCCATTTTTGCTTTCGTGAGCGGCAATGCTTTGCTGGCTGATTATCTGGATGTTATGTTTATTCCGGATTCGGGCGAGCTAGTTATTTTCTGTACCGCGTTTGTGGGGGCCTGCATTGGCTTCTTGTGGTACAACTCGTACCCGGCGCAGGTATTTATGGGCGATACGGGCTCGCTGGCGCTGGGCGGCATTATTGCGGTGCTAGCCCTCATTGTGCGCAAAGAGCTGCTGATACCCGTGCTATGCGGCGTGTTTTTGATTGAAAACCTGTCGGTTATCGTGCAGGTAGGCTGGTTTAAATATACCAAGCGCAAATACGGTGAGGGCCGCCGCCTGCTGCGCATGTCGCCGCTGCACCACCACTACCAGAAGCTCGGCTACCACGAGTCCAAAATCGTGTCGCGGTTTTGGATTGTAGGTATTATGCTGGCCGTCATCACGTTGGTTACCCTAAAGCTGCGCTAGAATTATGGCCGACAACGCAAAAAATATCGTTATTCTGGGCGCCGCTGAAAGTGGCGTGGGCGCGGCCCTGCTGGCCCAGGCCAAAGGCTTCAGCGTGTTTGTGTCCGACCGCGGCCCCATTCAGCCCAAGTACAAGGAAAAGCTGACCCTAGCCGGCATTGAGTTTGAGGAAAACCAGCACACGCTCGACCGCATTTTGCAGGCTGGCCAGGTAATTAAAAGTCCCGGTATTCCGGAAAAGGCGGCCGTTATGGTGGCCTTGCGCGCCCAAAAAACGCCGGTTCATTCCGAAATTGAATTTGCCAGCCGCTACACCAAGGCGCGTTTTGTGGCCATTACCGGCACCAACGGCAAAACCACTACCACGCTGCTCACCCATCACCTGTTAAAGGCAGCTGGCCTTAACGTGGGGCTAGCCGGTAATATCGGCTATTCGCTGGCCGAGCAGGTAATCGAAAATAAATTTGACTACTACGTGTTGGAATTGAGCAGTTTCCAGCTTGATGATATCACGTTCTTCCAGCCCTGGATTGCGCTGCTGCTCAATATCACGCCCGACCACCTCGACCGCTACGACTATTCTATGTCGAACTACGCGGAGTCGAAGCTGCGGCTGATACGCAACCAGGATAGCGACTGTTATTTTATCTACAATGCTGATGATGAGAACATTCAGCGTTACTTTAAAGCGGCGCTTCGCCCTATGCGGCAGCTGCCCTTCAGCCTGCACAACCGCTCCGATTACCAGCTAGGCGGCTACTACGAGGAAGCGCAAAAAATACGCTTCGACCTGCTACCCGGCTACTACAGCACCACGGAAAGTATCAGCACGGCCAACTCGCCGCTCATCGGCGAGCACAACCGCCAAAACGTGCTCGCCGCCGTGCTCGCCGCCCGCGTGGCGGGGGTAGCGCGCGCCGTTATCGAGCAGGCGCTAGGTACGTTCCACAACGCTGACCATCGCCTGCAATTGGTGGCCGAAATTAAGGGCGTGCAGTACATCAACGATAGCAAAGCCACCAACGTGGAAGCCGCCTGGTACGCCCTCGACGGCATAAAGAGCTCCATTGTGTGGATTGCCGGCGGCACTGATAAAGGCAACGACTACGCCAGCATCGAGCCCCTAGCCGCGCAAAAAGTAAAAGCGCTAATTTGCCTCGGCGTGGATAATGCCAAGCTGCGCGCCGCGTTTGACAGCAAAGTGCCGCACGTGGAAGAAACCCAGCGCATGGCCGACGCCGTGCAGCGCGCCGCCGCCCTGGCTAGCCCCGGCGACGTGGTGCTGCTCTCACCCTGCTGCGCCAGCTTCGATTTATTCAAGAATTACGAAGACCGGGGCCAGCAATTTGCCGCTGCCGTGCAGGCCCTACCCTAGCTCCCAACCCCCAACCGCAGTCAGCTTGCGCAGCAAGCGTATCCGCGAAATCCGTTAAATCAGTTAAATCTGCGGTCTATGGAAACCACTCGGCACACTTGGTTGCAGCGCAACCTCAAGGGCGACCCCATCTTGTGGGCCATCGTCATCCTGTTTTCGCTCATCAGTATCGCGGTCGTGTACTCGGCCACCGGCACGCTGGCCTATCGCAATGAGCTGCACGGCCGCACCGGCTCGGTCGAGCTTATTGTGCTCAAGCACAGTAGCCTGATTTTCATTGGGCTAGGACTGATGTGGCTAGCCCACCGCATCGACTACCGCCACTACTCGCGGCTGTCGCTCTATGCGCTGCTCATTTCGGTGCCGCTGCTGTTGTTTACTTATTTTATGGGCGGCGAAATGAACGGTGCCTCGCGCTGGCTCACCATTCCGGTAATCAACCAGACTTTCCAGCCCTCCGACCTGGCCAAACTGGCGCTGATTTCGCACTTGGCTAGCATGCTTAGCCGCCGCCAGCAGCACTTGCACGACTTCTGGAGCACACTTTTCCCGGTAATGCTTTGGGTAGGAGTTATTTGTGGCTTGATTGTGCTATCGAATGCTTCAACTGCGCTGCTGCTGTTTTTGACGTGCCTGCTGCTCATGTTTATTGGCCGCGTGCCCATCAAGCAAATGCTCGTGATGGTGGTTATCGGCGTGGTTTTGGGTGGGGCGGGGCTAGCGGCCGGCCAGCGCCTGGGCACGGTAATGTCGCGCGTCACCAGCTTCACCGACAAAACCAAGAAGCCAGCTTTCCAGCTTGAGCACTCGTTTATCGCCATTGCCACGGGCGGCCTCACTGGCAAAGGGCCCGGCAAAAGCACCGAGCGCAATATTATGCCGCACCCGTATTCCGACTTTATCTACGCCATTATTATTGAGGAGTACGGCATGATTGGCGGCCTGTTCGTGCTCTTCCTCTACCTCGCTTTTTTATATCGCGGCTTAAAAACCGTGATGAATAGCCAGGGCGCGTTCGGCGGCCTGCTCTCGGCGGGTTTGAGCTTTAGCCTGGTATTGCAGGCGATGGTAAATATGGGCGTGGCCGTGGGGCTAGGGCCCGTTACGGGCCTGCCGCTGCCCATGCTAAGTATGGGTGGTACTTCACTCATTTTCACGGGCTTGAGTGTTGGAGTTATTCTGGCGGTAAGCCGCGGTGAGCGCGAAACCCGCCCCATGAAAGGCGAGCCCGCCGACACAGTACGCATTCCGAGCCAGCGGGCGCAGTACGCGTAATGAATTAGTTAAATGAGTGAAGCGCCAAACAGTTGAGTTGATTTTAGCTGGAACCCCGGCTAAATCAATGCAACTGTTTAGCAGTTTACCAGTTCAGCGATTTTTATGAAATTTATTATTTCCGGCGGCGGCACGGGCGGGCATATTTTTCCGGCGGTAGCTATCGCAAATGAAATTCGGCGGCGGCAGCCCGACGCCGATATTCTATTTGTGGGTGCCAACGGCCGCATGGAAATGACGCGCGTGCCTGAAGCCGGCTACCCCATTGTGGGCCTCGATATTACGGGCTTGCAGCGCCGCCTCACGCCGCAGAATATTCTGTTTCCGGTGCGGGTATTTCGGTCGGTGCGCAAGGCTGGGAAATTAATTCAGGAGTTTCGGCCCGATGCCGTGGTGGGCGTGGGTGGCTACGCCTCGGCACCGGTATTACTAGCCGCCACGTCGCGCGGTATTCCGAGCTTAATTCAGGAACAGAATTCCTACGCCGGCCTGGTTAATAAATTGCTCGGCCGCCGCGTGAGCAAAATATGCGTGGCCTATGAGGGCATGGATAAATTTTTTCCAGCCGATAAAATTGTGCTCACTGGCAACCCCGTACGCACCGAAATTGCCCACGGTAACCGCGCCGAAGCGCAGCAATTCTTCAACCTTGACCCTAGCAAGAAAACCTTGCTCGTAATCGGCGGCAGCCTCGGCGCCCGCACTCTCAACCTGGCCACCGCCGCTGCCCTGCCGCGCCTGCGCGAAGCCGGCGTGCAGCTGCTGTGGCAGACCGGCAAGGTATATTTTCCCGAAGCCCGGCAGCAGGCCGCGCCCTACGCCGCCAGTCACTTGCAGGCGCTGGAGTTTATCGGGCGCATGGACTTGGCCTACGCCGCCGCCGATGTGGTAATCAGCCGGGCCGGCGCGCTCTCAGTGTCAGAGCTTTGCCTTACGGCCAAGGCGAGCGTGCTGGTGCCCTCGCCCAACGTGGCCGAGGACCACCAAACCAAAAATGCCCTGGCGCTGGTGGGCAAGGGCGCCGCCGTGCTCATCACTGATGAGCACGCCCCCACCCGCCTCTACGACGAGGCCCTGCGCCTGCTTGCCGACCCTAGCCGCCAGCAACAGCTGAGCCAGCGCGTGCACGCGCTGGCGCGGCCTAGCGCCACGACGGCGATTGTGGACGAATTATTTAGCTTACTGAAATAAGCCGACGCGCTGGCTAACTATTACTGATGCAGCAGTTTCCCTACATATTTTTTCTTGGCATCGGGGGCATTGGCATGTCGGCGCTCGCCCGCTGGTTTCGGGCCAACGGCCACCACGTGAGCGGCTACGATAAAACCGAAACGCCCCTGACACTCGCCTTGCAGGCCGAAGGCATTGCCGTGCACTACGCCGATGCGGTGGAGAATATTCCGCGGGAAATTCGGGAGAATAAAGACCAGACGCTCGTAGTGCTCACGCCTGCCATTCCGGCCGCTAGCCTCGAGTGGGCGTGGCTGCGGGCGCAGGGCTACGATATTCGCAAGCGCAGCCAGGTGCTGGGGGTGCTCACGCAGGGCCGGCCCACCATCGCGGTGGCCGGTACCCACGGCAAAACCACCACCAGCAGTATGGTGGCGCATTTACTGCACCACGCGGGCCTTGATGCGGGCGCCTTCCTAGGCGGTATTGCGGTCAACCTGGGCTCCAATTTATTGCTGCCCCAAAGCCCCGCCGCGCCCGTGGTGGTGGAGGCCGATGAGTACGACCGCAGCTTTTTGACGCTGCACCCCGATGTGGCTATCGTGACGAGTACCGATGCCGACCACCTCGATATTTATGGTGAGCAAAGCGCCCTCATCGACTCGTTTTGCCAGTTCGTGAGCCAGCTTAAGCCCGGCGGCACGTTGCTGCTCAACCACACGGCCGATGCGCGGGTAGCCGCTGCCGTACCGCCCGGCACGCGGGTGCTACGCTATGGCCTGAGCGCCGCGCAGGGTCCCGATTTATTCGCCGAGAATATCACGGCCGAAGGCCACGCGTTTCGCTTCGATTTGCACGGCCCGCTAGGAGTGCTGCCGGGGCTAAGGCTGGCCGTGCCGGGCTTTCACAACGTGGAAAACATGCTGGCGGCGGCCGCGGCGGCACAATTATTTGGCGTAGCTGAAACGCAATTGCCTGAGGCCGTGGCCGCCTACCGGGGCGTAAAAAGACGTTTTGAATTTATCGTAACCGGCCCCACTAGGGTCTACGTAGACGATTATGCCCACCACCCGCGCGAGATTGAGGCCTTCCTGCGTTCGCTGCGGGCGCTGTACCCGGAGAAAAAGTTGCGCGTCGTTTTTCAGCCCCATTTATTTACCCGCACCCGCGATTTTGCCGAGGGTTTTTCGCAAAGCCTGAGCCTGGCCGATGAGGTGGTGCTGCTCGATATTTATCCGGCCCGCGAATTGCCGCTGCCGGGCGTGACGGCAGAGATGTTGCTCGATGCAATCACAGCACCCGCTAAATCGCTGCAAACCAAAGCGCAAGTGCTAGAAAATGCCAAAAATACTTCTACATTTGATATCTTGGCTACCGTAGGTGCCGGCGATATTGATACTTTGGTACCGCAGCTAAAGAAAATACTAGAAGGGCAGAATTAGTGCGCAGGAGGGCTTAGAGCTAAGCGAGTTGGGTTTGGGAGTAGTACTCAGGTTAGTAGGTGGTAGTTTGTTAGGTAAAAAATGGATAAGTCAGTTCGCAATTTGCTCGTCGCGCTTGCCTGCCTGCTGGGGCTAGGGGGTATGGCCGCGTTTGCGGCCTTGCGGCAGGCGCACCGCCCGGTACAAAATATTGTGGTGAACGTGGCTAACGAGTTCGACAATTATTTTATCAGCGAGCGCGGGGTTACGGCCCTGCTCACCAACGGTGGCAAGGAGCCAGTGCTGGGCACCACGCCCGAAGGGCCGCGCCTGCGCGAGCTGGAAAGCCGCCTGCGGGCGCACCCGTTTGTGCGCAGCGCGCAGGTATACCGCGACCTAGCCGGCAACCTGCACGCTGATGTGCACCAGAACCGCCCCATTGCCCGCCTCGTGCACCCCGACGACCGCCTCGACAGCTACGTTGATGCCGAAGGCCGGCGCCTGCCGCTCTCGCCGCTTTACACGGCTAGGGTGGCCACGGTGAGCCGGGCCGGCGGTGGGGCGTTGCCCACCACTTTTTTTCAGGATAGTACCAGCCACGGCTACCTGGAATTTTTGCGCTACGTCGATGAGCATCCCTTCTGGAAGGCGCAGGTGGCCGAGGTTTTTGTGGAGCCCGGCGGCAAGCTCAGCTTCACGCAGCAGGTCGGCGACCAGCGCATCGAGTTTGGGGAGCCGGAGAATATTTCAGAAAAATTCGCGAAATTGATGGTATTTTACCGGCAGATTCCTTCGGTTTTGGGCTGGGATACATACCATCGCGTCAACGTAGAATACCAAAACCAAATAATTTGCGAGTAGTAACTGCTTGGCAATCAAAAATCTGATTTTTATACATTTTGCTAACTAGTTTAGCTACTGCTCTTTCACTGCCCATTCCGTCCTTATGCAACAAGATAAAATAGTCGTCGGTCTCGACATTGGCACCACGAAAATTTGCGCCTTGGTGGGCCGTAAAAACGAGTACGGCAAGCTCGAAATTCTGGGCATGGGCAAGGCCGTTTCGGAGGGTGTGCAGCGGGGCGTCGTGCTTAATATCGACAAAACCGTGGACGCCATTAAGCGGGCCATCCGGCAGGCGGAAGAGCAGTCGGGCATCGACATTGGGGTGGTGAACGTGGGTATTGCGGGGCAGCACATCAAGTCGCTGCAGCACAATGGCTCCATCACACGCCCAAGCGGCGACAACGAAATAACCCAGGACGACGTGAACCGCCTCACGGCTGACATGTACCGTTTGGTGACGCCCCCCGGCTCGCAGATTATCCACGTGATGCCGCAGGATTATAAAGTTGATTTTGAAGGTGGCGTGACGGACCCCATCGGTATGGCCGGCGTGCGCCTGGAGGGCAACTTCCACATTATCACGGCCCAAAGTGCGGCTATCAATAATATTAACAAGTGTGTGACCAAAGCGGGGCTAGCCATCGCGGACCTCATTCTGGAGCCGCTCGCCTCGAGCGTATCAGTGCTGAGCGACGAGGAGAAGGAAGCCGGCGTGGCCCTGATTGACATTGGCGGCGGCACCACCGACCTGGCTGTCTTCAAGGATGGTATCATCCGCCACGCGGCGGTGCTGCCGTTTGGCGGCAACATCATCACCCAGGACATCAAGCAGGGCTGCAACGTGACGCCCAATCAGGCCGAGCAGCTGAAGGTAAAATTCGGCAAAGCCATCGCCGAGGAGGCTAGCGACTACGAAATTGTGAGCATTCCGGGTTTGCCCAACCGTCCCCCTAAGGAGGTGTCGCTCAAGAATTTGGCGTATATTATCGAAGCCCGCATGTCGGAGATTATCGAGTTGGTATACGCCGAAATCTACCGCATGGGGCTGCAAGAGCACCTCTCGGCCGGCATCGTGCTAACGGGCGGCGGCTCGCAGCTCCAGAACCTGGAGCAGCTAACTGAGTACCTCACCGGCCTCGACACGCGCATTGGCTACCCCAACCAGCACCTGGGCAAGGGCAAAATCGAAGCTGTGAAGTCGCCTATGCACGCTACCGGTGTGGGCCTCGTGCTAGCCGGCTACCAAGCTCAGGATGAGCGCATTGCCCGTCCCGGCTACGGTGAGGAGGAAATGCCCGCCGCCTACAGCTATCAGCCCGCCACGCCTACCTCGGCGCCGGTAGTACCCAGCTTCGTGCCGGCCCCAGCCGTGCCCGCTGCTCCGGTAGTGCCCGCCGCTACTACCCCCGAGCCGTCTAAGCCGCCGAAAGAGCAGCGGGGTCTTAAGTTTTTGGGTGACATCACCCGCAAGCTGAAGGGGATTCTGATTGACGATTTTGACGATAAGCAATATTAACTTTAGCTATTAGCTGATAGCAGGTAGCTATTAGCTTTTGTTCTGAATCACCTTTTAGCCGAGGCTACCAGCCAGCAGCTACCAGCTAACAGCTTAATTAAAGATGAATTTTACCTTCGATATTCCTGCCCAGAGCCGCTCCATCATCAAGGTGATTGGGGTAGGGGGCGGGGGCTCCAACGCCGTGAAGCACATGCATAAGCAGGGCATCAAGGATGTGGAGTTTATTATTTGCAACACTGACCGGCAGGCGCTGGAAAGCTCCACTGTGCCCAACAAGCTCCAGATTGGGGTGGACCTGACCGAAGGGCTAGGGGCCGGGGCCAAGCCCGAGCGCGGCCGCCAGGCGGCGCTGGAAAGCCGCGAAGAAATTCGGGAGCTACTGAGCAACGGCACCAAGATGCTCTTTATCACGGCCGGTATGGGCGGTGGTACCGGCACGGGGGCGGCGCCGGTTATTGCCCAAGTGGCGCAAGAGTTGAATATCCTGACGGTGGGTATTGTGACTGCTCCTTTCCTTTTCGAAGGCAAAAAGAAGCGCGACCAGGCCGAGCAGGGCATCAAGGAGCTGAGCGAGCACTGCGATACGGTGCTCGTGATTCTCAACGATAAGCTGCGCCAGCTTTACGGCAACCTCACGATGGGCCAAGCGTTTGCCAAGGCTGATACCGTGTTGACCACAGCCGCCAAGTCGATTGCCGAGATTATTACGGTGACCAGTGACGTGAACGTGGACTTCGAAGACGTGAAAACGGTGATGAAGGATTCGGGCGCAGCCGTAATGGGCTCGTCCATCACGGAAGGCGAAAACCGCGCCCGCCGGGCCGCCGAAGAAGCCCTGAACTCGCCGCTGCTCAACAACACGGATATTAAGGGGGCCCAGCGCATTCTGCTCAGCATTATGTCGGGCGACCAGGCCGAGTTGGAGATGGACGAGCTATCGGAAATCACCGAGTACATCCAAGACAAGGCCGGTGAGGATGCCGAGATGATTTTTGGCCACGGCACCGACGACACGCTGGGCCAGAGCATTCGCGTGACGGTAATTGCCACGGGTTTTGCTCGCGAGGCGCACACTATTTCTACCAATTCCCGCTCTGAGGCAACCCCCGTTGCCGAGCCCGTAGCAGCCGCCCCGATGGCCGAGGTGCAGGCCCCGAGCTTCGTGTCGGACCGGCCCAGCCAGGCGGCGCCTGCCGCGCCCGTGGTGCCAACCTTTACCACGCCCGCCGCGCCCGAGCCGGCCCGCGTGACCTACGAGCTGAACGGTCCTACCATGCCCGTAGCCCAAACGGGGCTAGCCGGCGCGCCTATTACCGCGCCCGGCGACCCGGTGCTGCTACCCGGCCAGGGCCAGGCGCCGGGGGCTAGCCAGCCGGCGCCCGCCCCCCGCCCGCGCCCGGCTATGCTGGAGGCTCAGGCCGAGGAGCGTCGCCGCCGTTTGCAGCAGCTAAGCCAAAACCAGGGGTTGTCGCCCGAAGCCACCACGCACCTCGACACCCCCGCTTATCTGCGCCGGGGCCAGAAGCTGGAGCCCGTGACGCCGAGTAGCGCGCAGAATATCTCGCGATTTAACCTGAGCGATGACAACGAGCTATTGGGTGATAATCGCTTTTTACACGATAACGTGGACTAAGTAAGTCTATCAAGCACAAGCTGAAGAGCGCCCCGCTGGCTAGCCTAGCGGGGCGCTCTTTTGTATATGGAAGCTGACTACTTGACTGCTGCCTCGGGCAGCGGTACCGCGGACTGGTATGCAAACCGGCGCCGATAGCGGTCGAGCGGCGCCTCGAGCCAGCGCCACGAGACCGCGCTTAAGCCAACTAATATCGGGCTTAGCACTAGTACGGTGGGCAGGGGGCTTAGCCAGAAATGCCGTAGGGCAGCTGCATTGGGAAGGCTAGCCGGCAGCACATGGTACACTAGGCGCTGGTAAAATACCGGTAGCATTAAGTGAAAAAGATAAAGCCCGTAGCTACGCTGGCCCAGCCACTGGGCCAAGGGATGAGCTAGCCAGCGGGCGAGTGGTGGGCTATGCATTAGCCAGCGCAGGGTGAAATAGCCAGCCGTAGCACCCAAGCTGGGGTAAACAGCTATCCATATAATCTCGGCGGAGCCGGGACGGTCGGTGAAGTACCAAAGCAGCACCCAGGCCAGCCAGGTAAGCGCCGCTGGCCAGCCGGGCCAGGGGGTAGCGGCGGCCGGATTAGCACGGTCGGCCGCAGTATGCTGCCGCAACAGGGCGCCAATAGCGAAAAGGTCGAGACAACTCGGTAGAAGTACGGTAGCAAAGCCAGGCGCGGCTGGTGTCAGGTACACCGCGGCGTAGGTACGGTAGCTGATGGCTAGCCCTATCATCAGCCATAAACCAGCGGCCCGCCGCTTTAAAAGGCCCAGCAGCAGTGGCCAGATAATGTAAAATTGCTCCTCAACGGCCATCGACCAGTAATGCCCTACCCCTTCGGGCCAATGCTGAAGCTGATAGCACAATACATTAGAGATAGGGAGCAAAAACCACCCCGGGTACTCGTGCAAAGTAGATAGAGGCAACAGTGCTCCTAGGGCCAGCGCTGCGTAGTAAGGCGGAATAATGCGCAGAAAGCGCCGGCTATAAAAAATGCCGAGCCGCCGGAGCCAACCCGGTTGGCCACCCCAATAGATAGTGTTTTTCCAAAGAATTGCCGAAATGAGGTAGCCACTGAGAACGAACAGCGGCAGCCGGCCCAACTCACCCAGCGGAAATGACAGCAGCGACCAGTGGTGCAGCGCTACCAAGCCAACGGCCACGGCGCGCAGGCCCATCAACTCAGGTTGGTAGCGTAGCGGCGTAGTAGGCAGGGCGGAAGAAGACATGCAAGGCGTAGAGCCCGCAAAATACGGGAGAGCCCGGAAACGCAACCCATTTTGGAAGATTAAAAGGGGTCCGCAAACCGCGGGTCGGTGAGGAAAGCCTGGTCGGTGAGGGTATGCAAAAAGGCGATGACCTGCTTCTTCTCGGTGGCCGTAAGGTCCATGTGGGTGCCGAAGGGCGGGTTGTTGAGGCCCAGAATGAGGTTGTTGTCGAGGCCAGGGCTAGCCATCTGCACGTGGTCGGAGTAGTGGTCGAGTACCTCCTCCAGGGTCTGAAAACGGCCGTCGTGCATGTAGGGCGCAGTGAGGGCGATGTTGCGCAACGTGGGCGCGATAAACTTACCCTGGTCCACGGCCAGCTTGGTAACGCCACTGCGCCCGGGGTCAGCAAAGGTGAGGTCGAGGCCGTTATTGAAGAACGCACCCTCAAAATTCGACGACATCAGCGGCTGCGAGTGGCAGTGAAAGCACTCGGCCCCGCGCACCGTGCCCGGCGCAATATGTGTGCTATAAAGCTGCAAGCCTTTCGCCTCGTCGGCCGTGAAGCCGGTGCGAGTGGCCAGGTAGGTATCGTAGCGCGAGGTGCCCGAGATGAGTGTGCGCTCGAACTGCGCCAGCGCCCTCAGCGTCAGCTCGGGCGTGATGGTCTGGGTGCCAAAGGCGGCCTGAAACAGCGGTGGGTACAGGGTAGTGGCCTGTAGCTTGCCCACGCTGGTAGCTAGGGACTGGTGCAGCTCGATAGGATTTTCGAGCGGCTTCAGCGCTTGGGTTTCGAGGGTGATGAAGGCACCGTCCCAGGTCAATTGCTTGCTCCAGAGCATATTGGCCAATGACATGGTGCCGCGTGGGTTGGCCACGCCATCGACACCCACGGCCAGGGGGCGGCCATCGGTGAAGGCCTTGCTTTGCTGGTGGCACGAGCCGCAGCTCATGGTGCCGGTGCTCGACAGCGCTTTCTCGTAGAACAACCGCCGCCCCAGCGCCACGCCCTCATTGGTGAGCGGGTTGTCGGCCGGCAGAATGGGCGTTGGAAAGCCTGCCGGCACCGTGAGCGCGTAGGGCGTAGGCTTGGCCGGCGCGGGGGCCGGGCTTTCGCCACCGGCCACGTCCTTGCCGCAGCTCGCGGCTACCAGCAGCACCGCCGCGCTTAATCCCATCCCTAACCAAGAAGTAATAGCTGTACGAAAGGCCATAGAAGCAAGATAAAGCTGCCGGAAACGCGGCGCGTTGCGCCCACAACGACGAAGATAGGGCGGTTGGTTCGGGCGGCGGGGCTGGCCGCCTTGCTCGGGCGGGAGCCGGCTAGCGCGGGGCCGCTAGCCGGGAATCAGTGAGAAAGTCGTTATCAGTCAGCGTGGTAAGAAAAGCCAGTAAGTTGGCCTGCTCGGCGGCCGAGAGCGCAATGCCGAGCCGGCCGCCGGGTGGGCGCAGCGCGGGGTCGAGGGTGGGCGAGGGCTGCACGCCGTGGTCGTAGTGGGCCAGTACCTGGGCCAGGGTGGCAAAGCGGCCATCGTGCATGTAGGGTGCGGTGCGGGCCACGTTACGCAGGCTCGGCACCTTAAACAGACCCCGGTCGGCCGCCTGGCTGGTAATGTGCGCCCGCCCCGAATCAATGGCAAACGTGCGGTCGAGGCCGTTGTTGTGGAAGCGCTCGTCGGTGAACAAGTCGGTGGCGTGGCAGCTGCCGCATTTCGCGTTGAAGGTAGCTAAGCCACTCACTTCCTGCGAGCTAAGCGCACTGCCGGCCTCGTGCCGCACGTACTTATCGTAACGTGAGTTGGCCGAGGTGAGGCTAGCCACGAACTGTGCCAGCGCTCGTAAAAACTGCGGCGTGTCAATCGGCCCCGGCCCGTAGATGGCCGCAAACTGCTGGCGGTACCCGGCATCGGCGTTCAGCCGGGCCAGGGCCTCGGCCAGGGGCAAGTTCATCTCGGCGGGGCTCGTGAGGGGCGCCAGCGCCTGTAGCTCCAGGCCCAGCACGCCGCCGTCGGCCATGAAGCCCCGGCGCCAGCGCAGGTTTTGGAGGGCGGGCGCGTTGCGCGGGGCTAGCCGGCCCGCCACGCCGGGGCTGAGGCGGTGGCCGGTGTGTGCAAACGCCTCGGCCGCCCGGTGGCACGACCCGCACGATACCGTGCCGTCAGCCGACAGCCGGGGGTCATAAAACAGCCGGCGGCCCAGCGCAAAGGTGGCCGCATCGGGCGGATTTTTATCCAGCCCATATACCATCGCCGGGAAGTTGCTGGGCTGCGCCGCACCCGGCACAGCTAGCGCTACCTCGGCAGTGCGGCCGCAGCCGGCGCTGGCTACTACCACCCCGGCCAGGGCCAATAGGGCCACCGGCCGCCAGTGGGCCCGTAGGCGCTGCCGTAGCTGAGTGCTGCCCCGCATGGCCGCCAGCTAGTTGTTTTGCAAAGACTTCACCGTGAACATACCAGCCGCGTAGTTGCGGGCAATCTGCACCGCAAGCGGGCTGGGCATCATTATTTCCGGGAAGGCGCTCAGCGCGATGTGGCTGCTGGGGGAGGGGCCATCGAATAGGCTGAGGACATCGGCCGAGAGTTGAATTTTGGGCGCCTGGCCGGCCCGCACGAGTAGCGTGCCGTTGAGCGCAGGGCTAGCCGTGACAATGGCGCTGTAGGGCGCCCGGTAGCCGCCCACGTGGCAAACAATGGGGCTAGCCGCGCCGCCCGTGGTGGCAGTGGCTTCCAGCTTCAGGAAAATGTGGCCCGACGACCAGGGCCAGTACATGGCATTGGCCGGGTTGAGGTCGCCGGTGAGGGCTAGCGGGTCGGCCTTGGTAGCGGTCGAGTCCACGCCTACCACGAAGCTCACGCCGGTATAGTCGCCGGCCGGTACATTGCTGACCGTGAAGCTGGTAGAGCTCGGGTTGGCGGCATCGATGAGGTGGTACTCGCTAGGGGCGGCGTAGGTGCTGCCATCAGCCTTGGTGAACTTGAGGTTGGAGAGGTAGTACTTGAATTTCTGCACCGTAAACGTTTCGCCGCTGGCCGTGGCGTACGCCGTGCCATCGAAGGCGAGCGCCTTGGTGCCCACCACATTGGCTACTGCAAACGAAACGCTGCCCGTACCGGGCTCGCTAGCCGCATCTTTTTTGCAGCCAAGGAGCCAGGACGCAGCCGTGGCCAAAACCAAAAAAACGGGCAAGAGGAGACGACGGTTTTTCATCAGATACTGCTTGGCAAAAGAAATCAACTAAAAACCACGAGCCGCCCCTGCTGGCCGGCCGGACCAGCCCCAACCCGCCACGCGGGGTTAGCTGGTTTCACACGCCGCTGGCGCGGAAAGTTCAGTCCGGCCGGGTGAAGTAGCTCGTTCTCAAAGATAACGCGGTCCGGATTAGCAGCCGATGAGCAACGCCCCCGCCCGCTAGGCCGCCAGTAGCGCCAGGGCCTGCTCGCGCAGCAGCTGCGCAAAAAGGGGGCTAGCCAGCGTGCCCTCGGCCGAAAGGTGCTGGCTGATGCCGGGCAGGCGCACGCGCTGCGGCAGCACGGTGGTGCCGAGGTAAAATAAAATGTCAGTTAAGTGGCTCAGCGCCAGTGCCCCGCCCATATTGCCGCTGCTCAGGCTGATGAGGGCCGCCTTTTTGCCGCGGATGCCGCCAGGATAGGGCAGGGCATCGATAAACGACTTGAGCGCGCCGGGAATCGAACAGTTATACTCGGGCGCAATCACAACGAGCTTGTCCGACTGGTCGAGCGGGGCGATGAAGGCGTTGAAGTCGGGGTGCTGGCCAGCGTTGTGGTAAAGCGCCACGTTGAGAAAATCGGCCGGCAGCGCCGTCAAATCGAGCAGTTGATGCGGGGCGCCCAGCTCGGTGAGCAGCCCGGCGTAGAAATCGGCTACGATACGCGCGCGCGACTGGGGGCGGTTGGTGCCGATAATGATGGTAATCAAGTGGTTATTGGCTGATGAGTAAGGAGTGATGACCAGTGACTAGTGGCGTAACAAGCCGGGGCGTCGGATTGATATGCCGCTAGTCACTGGTCGCTACTCCGTGGGCATTAAAAAAGTCCTTTTATCCAGCCGCCATCGACGGCCGTGGAGGTGCCGGTGATGTAGCTGGCCCGCTCGGAGCACAGGAAGGCGGCCAGCGCGGCAAACTCGCGGGGCTCGCCCAGGCGGCGCATGGGTATCTCGTTGGTCCAGCGCGCGCTGGCCTGCTCGGGCGTGATACCCTCGCGGGTGGCAGCGGCGGTGGCCAGGCTCTCCACGCGCGCGGTGCGCGTGTAGCCGGGCAAAATGCAGTTGACCGTGATGCCGTCGGCGGCTACTTCGGTGGCCAGGGTGCGGGCTAGCCCCGTTACGGCCGCCCGCAGGCTGTTCGAGAGCAGTAAGCCGCCCACCGGCTGCTTCACGCTGATGGACGTGACGTTGAGGATGCGGCCCCAGCCCCGGGCCTTCATGCCGGGCAGCACGGCGCGCGTCAGCTCCACTACGCTGCTCAGCAGCAGGCGCGTAGCGGCTTCCCAGGCGGCGGCATCGTGCTGCTCGAAAGTGCCGGCCGGTGGCCCGCCCGCGTTAGTAACCAGAATATCAATCTGGCCAAACTCGGCCAGGCCCGCCTGCACCAGCCGGGCTACGTCGGCGGGGTTGGCCACGTCGGCGGCCACGCCTAGCACCCGCGCGCCGGTGCTGGCCCGGATTTCGGCGCAGGTTTGCTGCAACGTTTCGTCGGTGCGGGCGCACAGAATGAGGCTGGCGCCTTCGGCAGCCAGCTCTTCGGCGGTGGCGCGGCCCAGGCCCTGGCTAGCGGCGGCCACCAGGGCCACTTTTCCTTTAATTCCGAGGTCCATGTTGGTGAAGAAGTTATGGAGTGAGGAAGTGATGAGGGGAGAGAGTGGTGGGGCTATGGGGTGAGGAGGTAGAGGCTGCGTGGCGGCAAACTCATTCTTGCCGTTTTACTTTATTGCCTCGCTACTGCCTCACCTCATAGTTCCCCATCACTTTTTCACCTCATCGCCCCGCAGATAGCTGTCGCTGCCATCGAGCCAGTCCTGGCGCGGGGGGCTGAAGACATCCACGTCGAGGGTGTCCTCCAGGGCCTCGGCGGTGTGGGGCAGCCACGATGGAATGGTGAGCACTTCGCCGGCGCGCACGATGACCTCCTGGCTGCCGTCCTCGCCCAGGTGGAAGCGCAGGGCACCTTCTAAAATATACGTAATCTGCTCATTGTGATGCGAATGCTTAGGCACAACTGCGCCTTTTTTGAGGTACACGTGGGCTAGCATCATCTGGTCGCCGGTGATGAGGCGGCGGCCAATGGTGTCGGACAGCGCCTCCTTGGGCATATCGTCCCAGCGGTAAAGGGTGGCGGGCGGGATGGTGGACATAAGGGGAATGGGGTGAGAAATACAGGAACTGCAAAAGAACGGCGGGCCGCCGCCCCGGCTGCTTCACGGCTCTACCACGAGCCCGTATTTAGCGAGCAGGCCCGGCAGGCCGGCCAGCGCGAAGCGGGTGCCACTGAGGTCGTTGGCCTCAGGGTCGAGGGTAAAGCCGGTGGCAGTGGTAAAATCGGCCCCGGCCAGGCGGGTTTCGTGAAACACGGTGCGCGTGAGGTCGCAGCCGGCAAAAACCGCATTGCGGAGGTCCGCGTTGGTGAAATCGGTTTCGTCGAGGGTGCAGCGCTCGAAGCGTGTGCCGGCCAGCTTCTTGCCACCGAAGGAGGCGTAGCGCAGCTGGCAATCGTCGAAATGCACCCCGAACAGCATATCCTGGCACGCCGCAAAAGCTACCCCTAGCAGCTTGCAATCGGCAAAAGCCACGTTTTGCAGGGCCGTGCCCCCGAGCTTGGCCGTGGTGAGGTTGCAGCGCTCAAAAAGACAATCCTCGAAGCGCAGGCCCGCCAGGCTAGCCCCGCTCAGTTCGCAGTTGATGAAGCGAAACTGCTCAAAGTCAGGCCCCAGTGCCAGCAGGCGCGGCGCGTCGAAGCCGGTCAGCACATGTGCGGCCGGGAAAGAAACTGGCTTGCGCAGGGGGGCGGGTGGGCGGCGGGGTTTCATAAAGGGCGAAATAACGGCACGGGGTGCTAACCTCTGGCGGCCCCTGGCAGTTTAAGGCGGGTTATGCCTGCTGCCTCCCGCACTATCTACTTCAAAAACAACGTCGGCTGCCTCTGGGAAGAACCCGAGGCTTATCTCCGGCTCGACTATTACGCTGGCCCCCGCGAGGAAGCACAGTTTCGGGCGCTGCTCACGCACGGGCGCCAAGCCCTGCAGCGTCGCGGCTGGAGCCGAATGCTCGTCAACCAACAGCAAATGAGCCCGTTCACCCCGGGCGAAGAAGCCTGGATGGTGAATGAGTGGCTGCCGCAGGCCGTGCACGAAAACGGCTACCGCCACGGCGCCGTGGTGGTGGCGCACGACGTGTTTGCCCGCCTCGCCATGACGGGCCTCGTGATGACCAGCCGCCGGCTGGGCCATATCTACCGCAACTTCGAGCAGGAAGCCGCCGCCGTTGCCTGGCTGCTGAGTTTAGGGTAGGCTTTAGCCGACGCCGCGTTATTCCTGCCCAGCCAATAGGTCTTCAAACGTTTGGCGGCGGCGAATGAGGCGCGGCGCAGCATCACCGTCGAGCAATGCCTCGGCGGGGCGCAGGCGCGAGTTGAACGAGCTGCTCATCTCGAAGCCGTAGGCACCGGCGTTGTGAAAGGCCAGCACATCGCCCTCGCGCACTTCGGGCAGCAGGCGGTCCCAGGCAAAGGTGTCGGTTTCGCAGATGTTGCCCACGACCGTGTACAGCCGCTCGGGCCCGCTCGGGTGCGATAAGTTGCTGATGTAGTGATAGGCATCGTACATCATGGGGCGGATGAGGTGGTTGAAGCCCGAGTTCACGCCCGCAAACACGGTAGCCGTGGTGTGCTTCACGGTCGCAACCTCCACCAGCAGAAAACCCGCCTCGCTCACCAGGTACTTGCCGGGCTCAAACCAGGCTTCGAGCGGCCGGCCGTATTCCTTTTCAAACGCCTGAAAGGCCGCCGCCACCTGCTGGCCGAGGCTAGCCACGTCGGTTTCGGGGTCGCCGGGCTTGTAGGGTACCTTAAAGCCCGAGCCCAGGTCCAGAAACTCCAGCTGCGGGAAGCGGCCCGCCGCGTCAAACAAAATGTCCAGCGCCCGCAGGAAAACCGCGATGTCCTTGATTTCGGAGCCCGTATGCATGTGCAGGCCGCGCACGTGCAGGCCGGTGCCCTTCACCACGCGCTCGAGGTGGCGCATTTGATGAATGCTGACGCCGAACTTGCTGTCGATGTGGCCGGTAGATATCTTGTAGTTGCCGCCCGCCTCAATGTGCGGGTTCAGGCGCACGCACACCGGGTAGCTGCCGCCGTAGGTGGCCCCAAATTGCTCAAGCAGCGACAGGTTGTCGATGTTAAGATTCACGCCCAGCTCCTTGGCCTCCACCAGTTCGCTGAAAGCCACGCTGTTGGGGGTAAAGAGAATGTTCTCGGGCTGAAAGCCGACGTGCAGGCCTAGCCGCACTTCGTTGAGGCTCACGCAGTCGAGGCCCGCGCCTTCGGCCAGCATCACTTTCAGAATGGCCACGTTGGTGAGCGCCTTGCAGGCGTAGAAAAACCGCGTAGGGTGGCCGCTGAAGGCCGAAATAAGCTTGTGGTATTGGGCCCGAATGGTATCGGCCTGGTACACGTAGAGCGGGGTGCCAAACTGCGCGGCGGCGGCCAGCAGGGCCGAAGTAGGAAGTGCGGACATAAGTACTACAAAAATACGTCCGCTAGCCCCGCCAGTCGGGCACTAGCGCGAACTTTGTAGCAGTCCCGCCCACGGCGCTACCCGTGCGCGGGGCCTAGCGCGACCACGCGCGTACCTAGCTACTTGCCTGCTTATGTCTGAAAATCTGCCCGAAGTATGGCTGCGCGGCCCGTTGCCCGCCGTGCCGCCGCTGCTCCAGCCCGTGGCCCACGCCCTGCTGCAAGCCCGCGAAGAAGTAACCGCCCTGCTGGCTGATTTCCCGGCCAGCCGGCTGGCCGAGCGGCCGCTGGGGCTGGCCTCGGTCGGCTTTCATCTGCGCCACCTCACGGGGGTGCTCGACCGCACTTTTACGTATGCCCGGGCCGAGGCGCTGAGCGCAGCCCAGCTAGCCTACCTGGCGGCCGAAAGCCAGCCGCCCACCCACGCGGCCGCCACCAAGGAGCTAGTGCAAGCATTTAGCCACCAGGTAGATGCTGCCCTGGCGCAGCTACGGGCCACGCCCGAGAGCAGCCTGGCCGAGTGGCGCGGCGTAGGCCGGGCGCAGCTGCCGAGCACCGTTATCGGCCTGCTGGTGCACGCCGCCGAGCACACAACCCGGCACGTGGGCCAGCTGCTGGTAACGGCGAGGGTAGTAAAGAGTAGGGAGTATGCCTCAGCAATCAACGAGTAGGTATGTGGCGCTCAATTATTGATTCTTACTGGATAACTGTTGCGTATCCGCTCACGCTGTGGCTGGCCGTGTATCTGGGGGGCGAGTTTGCGCGGCGGCGCTACCTGGCCCGGGGGTTGGCCTGGAAATCCATCGGGGTGGAAGGGGGTATTTTCGGCATGTTTGGGTTGCTGCTCTCCTTCACGCTGGTGGCCTCGGGCACGGCCGTGAAGGCCCGCGATGCCACCGTGCACGCCGAGGCCAGCAGCATTGCCGAGTTGCACCGCCAGGCCAAGCTCTACCCACCCGAGCTGCGCACGCTGGTTAATTCCTTCTTGCAGCGCTCGCTGGCCGAGCAGTTGCGCCACCCCACGCCCAGCCCCGAAGCCTGCCTGGGCCTGGTGCGCTATTCCGAAAAGCTGGGTCGCCAGCTCGACCGCGACCTGCTGGCCTACCTGGCCCGGCAGCCCACCCAGCAGGCAGCCGTGCAACAGGTGCTCACGCTGGCCTCGGCCAAAAATGCCAATTACCTGGCCTTGCTCTACACCTTTCGCGAGCGTACGCCCCGCACCATTTTGGTGGCGCTAGGGGGGCTGTCGTGGGTGATGGGCTTTTTGATTGGCTTCATGAACTGCTTTCAGGATGACCCTAGCCCGCTGGTGCCCATTGTGTTTATCGTGACGGTGGCCGTGCTGGTTACGACCATTCGCGACCTAGACAACCCCGGCCGGGGCGTGGTCACGCCCGACTACGATGACCTGCGCCACGTGCAGGCAGTGTTGCAGAATAACGATTAGCCACCGCATAAAAACTAGGGGCATCGTGCGTTAATTTAACTGAATTTTCTCTGCTGCCATGTCCAACCGCCGCCAATTTATTGCTTCTTCGGCCGCCGGCCTCGTGCTACTGGCCGCTGGCCCCACCGTTGCCCTGCCACTCGCCCCGCGCCCTAATGCGCGCGGTAGGGCCTTGGTTATCTCGACCTGGGACGACGGCGTGGCGGCCAACCAGGCCGCCTGGGAAATTCTGAGAAAAGGCGGCGCGGCCCTCGACGCGGCCGAGGCCGGCGTGCTGGTGACGGAGGCGTCGCAAAATTGCTGCGTGGGCCTGGGCGGCAACCCCGACCGCGACGGCATCGTGACGCTCGACGCCTGCATCATGGACCACAAGTTCGGCTGCGGCAGCGTGGCGGCGCTCGAACGCATCAAGCACCCCATCAGCGTGGCGCGCCGCGTGATGGAAAAAACGCCCCACGTGATGCTGGTGGGCGAGGGCGCCCAGCAGTTTGCCGTGGCCCAGGGCTTCCCGCTGGAGCCTAGCCAGCTCAGTCCCGCCGCTGAAAAGGCCTACCGCGAATGGCTGAAAACCAGCGAGTACAAGCCCGTGGTCAACATCGAAAACAGCGGCAGCCGCAAAACCGGGCCCGTGGGCGGCCCCCAAAACCACGATACCATTGCCCTGCTAGCCCTCGACGCGACCGGCAACCTCAGCGGCAGCTGCACCACCAGTGGCATGGGCTTCAAGATGCGCGGCCGGGTGGGCGACTCGCCCCTCATTGGCTCGGGCCTGTACGTTGATAATGAAGTAGGTGCGGCTGCCGCCACTGGCCAGGGCGAAGACGTTATTCGCATGGCCGGCGCCCACACCGTAGTTGAGCTCATGCGCCAGGGGCTGTCGCCGCAGGCCGCCTGCCGCGCCGCCGTCGAGCGGGTAGCGCGCATCAAAGGGGCCCAGGCTAAGGATATTCAGGTCTGCTTTATTGCCGTCAATAACCAAGGTGTAACGGGCGCTTTCGCGCTGCAAAAGGGCTTTAGCTACGCGCTTTGCAATGCCGCTAATCAGCGCCAGCTGTTCAAGAGCGAGTATTTGCTGACGTAGCGCGCAGCTTCCGCTTTCGTGCGCGAGCTGGCGGGGCCGGACGACCCTAGTGCGAGATGCTCGCTGCGCTCGCGCACGAAGCGGAAGCTGCGCGCTACTGCTTGCTAGCCTAGCTTCCAGCCCGAGCGGTAGTCGCGCTTCACAAACTGGTTGACCTCGTCGAGGTTGGTGATGCGCATTTGGGTGTTGTCCCAGAGCAGCTTGCGGCCGCGGCCGGGATAGTCGAAGCCCTGGCCGCTGGCCCTCGGCTTGCGCAAATCGTAGCCCCGGATGGCCAGGTTGGCCATTAGCAGGGCCTCGGTGAGGGGGCCAGCCAGTTCAAACGGCGAACTCACTTTCATTTTGCCGGGGCCAGCTAGGCAGGCTTCTACCCACTGGCCATAGTGGCCGTCGGCCTGGCCGGGCACCCTAGCCAGGGTTTTGGGCACGTTCACTTCCTGGTTGCGCGAAAGGGGCAGCAGGCGTGGGTCGGCGCCGTAGGTACTGGCCATCATCTTACCCTTGGTGCCGATGAAGAGGGTGCCGTTGCCGCCATCACCAAACAGCTCGTTGGGCCCCAGCTCATCGGGGCGCTCGGGCTGAATGCCGCCGTCCATCCAGTGCACGGTTACGTCGCCTTTGGTTTTGTTGGTTTTAGGAAAAGTGAGCGTAACGTGGCTGCTGGGTGGGCAGCTTTCGGGGAAATACCCGCGCTTAAACTCATCCACGTACACGCTGCCCACGCTGGCCTGCACGGCACTGGCATACTGCAAATCGAGCACCCGGAAGGGCGATTCGAGCAGGTGGCAGCCCATGTCGCCGAGGGCGCCGGTGCCGTAGTCCCACCAGCCGCGCCAGTTGAAGGGAATGAGGTGGTCGACGTAGTCGCGCTGGGGCGCGGTACCTAGCCACAGGTCCCAATCGAGCTCGGCGGGGGGCGTTTGCTTGGTAGTGGGCCAGGCAATGCCCTGGGGCCACACGGGGCGGTCGGTCCAGCAATAAATGGTGTGCACATCGCCGATGGTGCCGGCGTCGTACCACTCCATGAGTTGGCGCACGCCGTCGTTGCTGGCGCCCTGGTTGCCCATCTGGGTTACTACTTTGGGGTAGCGCTTGGCCGCGTCGGTGAGGGCGCGGGCCTCGTAGATGTCGTGGGTCAGCGGCTTTTGCACGTACACGTGCTTGCCAAGCTGCATGGCCGCCAGGGTCGTCACGGCGTGGTTGTGGTCGGGCGTTGACACCGACACGGCGTCGAAATGCTTGTGCTCCTTGTCCAGGAGCTGGCGCCAGTCCTTCACGTATTTAGCCTTTGGGAAGGCCTTGCGCGAGTTGGCGGCCCGGCGGTCGTCCACATCGCAGAGGTGGGTGATGCGGGCCTTGCCGGTTTTGGCAAACATGGCGATGTCGCTTTCGCCTTTGCCGCCCACACCCACGCCGGCAATTAAAAGCTGGTCGCTAGGGGCCGTGTAGCCCTTGCCGCCCAACACAAAGCGCGGCACAATAAGAATACCGCTCGTGGCTAGGGCACCTTGTTTGAGAAAGGACCGCCGGGATGGCACTTCGGGAAGCTCACTCATAAAGAGGGGATTGGATGGGAAAAGGGAACCGAAAAGGTACGCAGTAGGGCGCACTTTCCCCACCGGGCAGTAGCGCGCACGAAGTGGAAGCTGCGCGCTACTTCTTTACCGCCGCGGCTTGGCGCGCTCGTACTGCACGGGCCACTGCGCGTCGGCGCCCAGCGCGTGGGCGGCGTGCAGCGGGAAGTAGGGGTCGCGCAGCTCCTCGCGGGCTAGCAGCACGAGGTCGGCCTGGCCGCTGGCGATGATGTTTTCGGCTTCCTCGGGCGTGGTGATGAGGCCCACCGCGCCGGTGGCTAGCCCGGTTTCGCGCTTGATGCGCTCGGCAAACTCTACCTGGTAGCCGGGGCCGACGGGAATCTGGGCTTTCTCCACGTTGCCGCCCGTGGAGGCGTCCACGAGGTCTACGCCGCGGTCGCGCAGCCAGGTGGCCAGCTGCACCGACTCGTCGGCCGTCCAGCCGCCCTCGGTCCAGTCGGTGGCCGAAATGCGCACGAACAGCGGCAGTTCATCGGGCAGTACCTGGCGCACGGCCGCCACCACTTCGAGCAGCAGCCGGATGCGGTTTTCAAACGAGCCGCCGTAGGTATCGGTGCGCTGGTTGCTGAGCGGCGACAAAAACTCGTGCAGCAGGTAGCCGTGCGCCGCGTGAATCTCAACCACCTTGAAGCCCGCCGCCAGCGAGCGCTCGGTGGCGCTGCGGAAGTCGGCAATTACTTTCTTGATGCCCGCCGCGTCGAGCGCCACCGGCTGCGGGTAGTCGTCGGCAAACTTCACGGCGCTGGGCGCTACCACTTGCCAGCCGCCTTCGCTTTCGGGCACCGCGCCGTGGCCCTTGCCCAGCCAGCTGGTGTAAGTGCTGGCCTTGCGGCCGGCGTGGGCTAGCTGCACGCCGGGCACACAGCCCTGGCTTTCAATAAACTGGTTGATGCGCTTCTGGAAGGCGATGTGCTCGTCTTTCCAGATGCCCAAGTCTTCGGGTGTGATGCGGCCCTCGGGCGACACCGCAGTGGCTTCCTGAATAAGCAGGCTAGCCCCACCCACGGCACGGCTGCCCAGGTGCACCAGGTGCCAGTCGTTGGCAAAGCCATCGACGGCGCTGTACTGGCACATGGGCGATACAACAATGCGATTTTTCAATGTGAGGCCGCGCAGGGTAAGCGGCTCAAAAAGTGCGGACATAAGCAAACAGGAAAAGGCTGACCCGCGCGCAGTAGCGCACCAAAGCCAGGGTTTTGAAAGAACTAAACCATCCCAGCGGGTAGAGGTTGCCACGGCCGCGCTTATTCGCCACAGCGGC
>Ga0308164_10001609_pt1 | contig 25708 bp, 19 predicted proteins | sample PhyTR2_FD_201031 | JGI IMG/M metagenome (GOLD analysis project Ga0308164, IMG submission 201031) | Phyllosphere microbial communities from UC Gill Tract Community Farm, Albany, California, United States - DLSLT.R2 | ecosystem: Host-associated > Plants > Phyllosphere > Unclassified | place: USA... | reverse complement strand
GATTGAGTAAAATGCTGCTCTCGATTTGCTAGGCCACACCATGGAACTCCGCGCCGCCGCGCTGCACGCACTGCTCGACGCCGACCCCGCCGCCAAAGCCAGGGCGGTCGCCGCGCTGTCTGCTGCGAGCAAGGCCGGCCATGTCGCCATCGACACTCAGGCCGTCATGACGGCGCCGCCCGGCATCCCTGGCCGTCCGCTGCGCCCTGAACTGGTGCCGCCGCTGCAGGTGGGCCGCCGCTCGATGGGCACGCCGGAAGGGCGCGCGATGCTGGTCCACGCGCTGGCGCACATCGAGTTCAATGCCGTCAATCTGGCGCTTGATGCCTTGTGGCGCTTCGACGGGATGCCCGAGCAATACTATCTCGACTGGTTGCTGGTGGCCGATGAAGAGGCGCTGCACTTCACGATGCTCAGTAACCATCTGGGCACGCTCGGTTACGCCTATGGCGACTTCCCGGGCCACGACAGCCTGTGGGAGATGGTCGCCAAGACCAGTGACGACGTGCTGGCGCGCATGGCGCTGGTGCCGCGCACGCTCGAAGCCCGGGGCCTGGACGCGATCCCGCCGCTGCGCAAGAAGATCGCACAGGCGGGCGACCTGGCTGCGGCGCTGATCCTCGACCGCCTGCTGGTCGACGAAGTGGGGCACGTCGAAATCGGCAACCGCTGGTACCTCGAACTGTGCCTGGCACGCGGCCTCGAGCCGATCGCCACCTACGACGAACTCACCGTGCGCTACAAGGCGCCCGTGCTCAAGGGCCCATTCAATATTGAAGGGCGCCGTGCGGCCGGCTTTTCCGAGGCCGAGCTGGAACGCTATCGCTGACATGGACGATGCGGCGTCGGACAGCACCGGCTTTCTGCTGACGCGCCACTGGCGCGACACGCCTGCCGGCTGCGAAGTCGAGTTCTGGCTCGCCACCGACGCCGGCCCGCGCTGCGTGCGCATCCCGGTGCAGACCCCGGTCGCGTTCATTCCAGAAGCGCAGCGCGGCACGGTCGAACAGCTGCTGCAGGATGAACGGGGCTGGGAATTGCGCCCGCTCGACCTGCTCGACTTTCAACACCGGCCCGTCGCCGGCCTGTACTGCCGCAAATACCGCCAGCTGATGCAGATCGAACGGCGCCTGCGCCAGCATGGCCTGGACGTGTTCGAGGCCGACGTGCGCCCGCCCGAGCGCTACCTGATGGAGCGTTTCATCACCGCGCCCGTCGTGTTTGCCGGTCAGCCGGTCGAGGGCAAACCGCAGCTGCTGGTCGAGGGTGTGATGAAGCCCGCGCCCGGCTACCGGCCGACCATCCGCACCGTGTCGCTCGATATCGAGACCACGTTCCAGGGCGAGCTGCGTTCGATTGCGCTCGAAGGCTGCGGGCAGCGCCAGGTGTACATGCTGGGGCCACCGAATGGCATCGATGGCCCGCGCGATTACGATCTCGCCTACTGCGCCACGCGGCGCGAACTGCTCGACCGCATGGAAGCGTGGTTCGTGCAGCACGACCCCGACGCGATCATCGGCTGGAACGTGATCCAGTTCGACATGCGCGTGCTGCAGCGCCATGCCGAGGGCATGAAGCGCCCGCTGCGGCTGGGGCGCGACGGCAGCGCGATCGAGTGGCGCGAAGCTGGTGGCAAAGGCGGTGGTAAAGGTAGCGGTCAGGAACACTACTTCATCTGCATCGCCGGGCGCCTCGTCATCGATGGTATCGATGCGCTGCATTCGGCCACCTGGACCTTCCCGTCGTTCAGTCTTGAAAACGTCTCGCGCACGCTGCTGGGCGTGGGCAAGGCGATCGACAATCCGCATGACCGCATGGCCGAGATCGACCGCATGTTCAACGAGGACAAGCCGGCGCTGGCCTATTACAACGTCATGGATTGCGAGCTGGTCACCCGCATCTTCGACAAGACCCGGCTGCTGGACTTCCTGCTCGAGCGGGCCAGCGTGACGGGGCTGGCGGCCGATCGCAGCGGCGGGTCGGTGGCCGCGTTCGAGCACCTGTACATGCCGCTGCTGCACCGCCAGGGCCGGGTGGCGCCGAATATCGGCGACGTCGAGGGCGCCGACAGCCCGGGCGGCTTCGTGATGGATTCACGCTCGGGCCTGTACGACTCGGTGCTGGTGCTGGACTACAAAAGCCTGTACCCGTCGATCATCCGCACCTTCCTGATCGACCCGCTGGGCCTGATCGAGGGCCTGCGCGAGCCCGAAGAGACCACGGTGCCCGGCTACCGGGGCGGGCGCTTTTCGCGCACCCGGCACTGCCTGCCGAACATCGTCACGCAAGTCTGGGCGGGCAGGGAAGCGGCCAAGAAGGCGCAGAATGCGCCGCTGTCGCAGGCGCTCAAGATCATCATGAATGCCTTCTACGGTGTGCTCGGTACGACGGGCTGCCGCTTTTTCGACCCGCGCCTGGCGTCGTCGATCACGATGCGCGGCCACGACATCATGCACCGCACGCGCGCGCTGATCGAAGAACAGGGTTACCAGGTCATCTACGGCGATACCGATTCGACCTTCGTCTGGCTGGGCAGAGTGCATACCGAAGACGATGCGCGCCGCATCGGGCGCACGCTGGTGGAGCATGTCAACGGCTGGTGGAAGACGCATCTGGCAGATGAACTGGGCATCGAGAGCGCGCTCGAACTGGAATACGACGTGCACTTCCGACGCTTCCTGATGCCCACCGTGCGCGGTTCGGACGAGGGCAGCAAGAAGCGCTACGCCGGCCTGGCCACCACGCCTGAAGGCGGCGACGAGATGGTCTACAAGGGCCTGGAAACGGTGCGCAGCGACTGGACGCCGCTGGCGCAGCAGTTCCAGCAAGGCCTGTACGAACGGATCTTCAAGGGCGAACCGTACGAGGACTTCGTGCGCGAGCTGGTGGCGCGGATGCTGCGTGGCGACTGCGATAACGACCTGGTGTATCGCAAGCGCCTGCGGCGGGCGCTGGACGACTACGAACGCAATGTGCCTCCGCACGTGCGCGCGGCGCGCATGGCCGACGAACACCATTTGCGTAATGGCCGCCACGCGCTGTACCGCAAGGGCGGCTGGATCCGTTACGTGATGACGCACGATGGGCCCGAGCCGCTGGAACTGCGCCGCTCGCCAATCGATTACGAGCATTACCTGACGCGCCAGCTCGAGCCCATCGCGGACGCGATCCTGCCGTTTTTGGGAGACAGTTTTGCAAACCTCACGCGCCATCTGACCAGTGGGCAGGGCGCGTTGTTCTAGGTGCTGCAACCATGCCGATGCCCCCGCACCCTCAACGACAACGCCGATGGCTGCCGATATCGGACAGGCTGTCGACGCGGCCATCCACGGTGATGGCCTGAAGGCACTGTCGGGTACGGCCATTCCACCAGATCGTGCCTTTGCCATCGCCGCCCGACTGGAAACCATCGACGCGGATGAATCCGCGCGACTCGAGGCTGTTCTCGGCGCCTGAAGCGCGGGCGCCGTTCAGGTCGGACACATCCACTGACGGCGCATAACCGCCGCCCCAGCGGTGATCGTCACGGTAGGATGAATTCTGGCCGCGTTGCCGGACGCCGCTTTCGTAGCCGGCGCTGTAGGCATCCGTGCGTGAATAATTGTGGTACGGCAGGTTGTACATGCCATCGTTGTGACCGCGCTCGTAATCGGCTTCCTGCTCCCGGTCCGAGTAGTGCCGGCCATTGTCGTGGTGACCTGACTTGTGCGACGCGAGCGCTGCGATGAGCGCGATGGCGCCGACGGCGCCGATCGCGACTGCCGCATTGTTACTGTCACCTTTCTGGTTGCAGTCGCCGTTGGCCACGTCGGAGATTGCCGCGAACCGGCCATCGCTGGTCCTGACCATCACGCACTGCTTGCGCGAGGCATTCCACCAATAAGTATACGAAGCGCTGCCCGACTGGTGGCCGGTGATCGACACCCAGCCCCTCGATTCGAGTTCGCTCTCGCCACCTGCAGCGCGGGCGCCTACCAGATCGCGCAGGGCGTCGGCGCTGGCGGCTATGGACACTGTTGGCGTCACGGCAGTGGCCAATGCCACGCATGCCACGACAAGCTGCTTCATCGTTTTCGTCATCAGCGATCTCCCGGGAATCATCTGTCAAAGAAAGCCAGTGCATCGGGTAGTTCACCAGATCCGGTTCACCAGATCCGGCTCACCATATCTTCACCCGTTTTTCCGGCGCGAGATACAGCTTGTCGGCTGGCTTGATATTGAATGCCTTGTACCAGGCGTCGATATTGCGCACGATGCCATTGACGCGGAACTCGCCAGGGCTGTGCGGGTCGGCCAGCGTGCGGCGGCGTGTTTCACCCTCGCTCGTGATGTTGCGCCAGAGTTGTGCCCAGGCGAGGAAAAAGCGCTGGTCGCCGGTGTAGCCATCGAGAATCGGTGCATTGCCGCCCTGTTTCTCTTGCACGAAACTGCGGTAGGCCGCGTAGGCAACCGACAGGCCGCCCAGGTCGCCGATATTTTCGCCCAGGTTCTGGCGGCCGTTGATCTTCAGGCCGGGAAGCACCTCGTACCCGTCAAACTGGACGGCCAGATCTTGCGTGCGCTTTTCGAATTGGCGGCGCGACGCCTTTGACCACCATTCGCGCAGCTTCCCGTCGCCGTCAGAGCGACTGCCCTGGTCATCGAACCCATGGCCGAATTCATGGCCGATGACGGCCGCGATCGAACCGAAGTTCACTGCTGCGTCAGCGTTCGGATCGAAAAAGGGCGGCTGGAGTATCCCGGCAGGGAACGTGATGGAATTGGCCGATGGCGTGTAGCCCGCATTGATTTCCTGGGGGCTGTAGGGAAACTCCCATTTTCGTGTCGGTTCATTCAGCTTTTGCAGGTCATCGGCGCGCATCCAGTCGAACAGCCGGCGGTAGTTTCCCACGAGGTCGTCGGCGGCAATGCGGACGTTTGAACGGTCATGCCAGCGTTCGGGATAACCGATGTAGCGCGTGACCTTGTCGAGTTTGTTCAGCGCCGCGGCGCGGGTTGGCGCATCCATCCAGTCGAGCTTGCTGATACGGTCGCGGTAGGTGGCGCGCAGATAGGTCACCATCTCTTCGACCTGCGCGCGTTCCGCGGCCCCGAAGTACTGGGCGACGTAGATACGCCCGATCTCTTCGCCCAGCGCGGAACCCACCGCCATGATGCTTTCGAGTTCGGGCGGCCGCCGCTGGGGCGTATCCTGCAGCCGCTTGCTGTGGAAATCGAAATGCGCCTGCACCCACGGTTCCGACAGCGAATCGGCCCATGCATCGAGCGTCTTGAAGACGAGGAAGGTCTGGAGATCGGCGGCTGGCGTGGCGGCGAACAGCCGGGCCAGGTCGCGCACCGCCGTATCGGTGGTGACCTTGAACTTGGGCTGCTTGTTGTACTGCAGTTCTGCCAGATACGTGTCCCAGGGGAAGCCGGGCGCGTATTTCTTCAGTTCGCCTGGCGTCATGACACGGTTCATCCGGACCACGTCACGGCGCTGCGCCACGGTCCAGTGTCGCCTGGCGATCGCGGTTTCCAGCGCCAGCACCTTGCTGGCGCGGGCATCGGCGTCGGCAAAACCGGCGCGGCGAAAACTCCCGGCGATGTAGTCGAGCAGGGCCTTGCGGTGCCCGATATACGGCTCGGCCTCGGTCAGGTAGTAGTCGCGCGACGGCATGGTCAGACCACCGACGCCGAGCGCCGCAATCTGCCGCGTCGGGACGGCCGCATCGGTCATGGGGCCGGCCGGAAAGAAGCCGTCGATCCAGGGATAGGCCATGATCCGGGCCAGATCCCGTTTGTCGGTGGTGCCTGCGATGATCGAGAGCGTGCTGGCAATCGGCGTGATGCCCAGCGCGTCGCGGCGCTCCCGGTTGGCATGCGAGCGGTGGAAGTCGCCGATCAGCTGCTCGGGGCTGCCGGGCGCCCCCGTCGTTTCGCGCGCCTGTGCGACGATGCCGGCCACGCGTTGTTCGGTGGACAAATAGACTTCGACGAAGGAATCGATGGCGGGCAGACCGGGCGGGGCCGTGGCGGTCTTGAGCCACCCGGCATTCACATAGCGGTAGAAGTCGTCGCCCGGTTGCACCGTGGTCGACAGGCCGGCCGTGTCGACACCCCATTGACCGATAGCGGCCTTTGTGGCGGGGGCGGCCAGCGCCCACGACCCCGAGCAAAACGTCAGTGCCAAGGCGAACAGAGTACGGAGTACGTGTTTCATGTCGCTTCTCCCACAGTGGTTGGCAGTCGCTGGCGGTGGCTCAGTGAAGCTCAGTGAAGCTTAGTGAAGCACAGTGAAGCACACTGAGGCACGCTGCGATGGCCGGCGCCCTTACCCGCCGACGACGAACGCGTCCGGGACCCGATAGACTTCGATGGCGCCGATCCGGATGATCTGGAGGTCGCCTTGTCGTCGCACATCCAGGCCGACGGCGGCATCGCTGCCCGTTGCCTGCCCATTTTTAAAGAAAATGCGTCGGTGGCCCCCGTCGGGCGTGGTGAGCTCGATGGTCGTGGTGCCGCCCGCGCGACGAATGACACCTGCCTTGCAGGGGCCGGGCCTGCTGCCGGCCGACGTCGTGCAGGTGATGTCTGCTGTCGCGTGGTAGGGGGTGCCGGGAACCAGCGCGTCGCCAGCGGACGGCGCAGTGGCGGCTGGCATGCTGGCGGCTGACATGACGGCTGCTGACGCATCGCGAAGATCCACGCGCAGCGTGTAACGGGCGACCTCGTTGCGGCGCGCGGCATTGCGCATCAGATAGACCAGCACACGATACGATCCGTCGGCCGGCACCGGCGCGGCGAAGTGGTTGCCGCTTGAGGAGCCCACGAACAGCGCTTCGCCGGTGCTGTCCGGCGCAATGACGTTGATGTACGCCGATGCATTGGTCGGCTTGAAATCCACCGTCAGCATCTGTCCTGCGCGCGCCGCGACCAGGTAGCCGTGGTCGGCATCCCCCTTGATCGCGCCGGTCAGGGTGACGGTATGGCGGCCAGGGGCAAACACGACATCGGTCTGTTCTTGCGCAGTGGCGGGCGCTGCCAGCAGCAGGGAGATGGCGTACAGTGCAGCGAAAAGAGCATGCGGCATGGGGCCTCCGGATACACTTGTCATGGGCGCAGCGGTATCGACACCAGCGTGATGCCGTCGACGGTCGCGATCACTTTGCCGCCGAGCTGTATCGCGTCGTCTTGCGTCGGGCACCCGATGAGAATGGTGGTGTGGTCAAGGAAATCGATGGTGGCCGCGCTTTCACCGACGCGCCGACAGGGCGCACCGGATGCTGGATACCCGTCGCCGAGGGGCGTCAACGTGTTTGGCCACGGTATGGTCCATCCCGCCGGCCCAGCGACAGCTGCCGGTCGCTGGGCGCATGAGGACAGCGTGAGCGTCGCGGCAAGTGCTGACACGGTGAATTTGCCATATAGATGCATGCGTTGTCCCTTCCACCAACGAGTTCGCTAATGGTGCTGCAATCGCCATCCCTGATCCGCCTCCAGACGATACTGGCGCTGTTCTAAATCTCCTGTCAATACTGCGTTATGCGGTGTGGGCAGTCCGCTCGCCGGTTCCGGTTGCGCGGGATCGCAGACGCGCTGACAGGGGCGCATGCGCACAGGTTCGGGTGTATTCTTCGCCACATAGCCACCGGACGGCGAGCGACTGTATGGCGGTCCGGAACGGCGGGTGTGACAATTCGTGGTTTTTTTGCACCGGCCGGCGCTAAATCTGCGACGCTTTCGGTCTGTAATGACCCAAGGACCTGCAGCCCGTCTACAATGATTTCCGGACAGCACTATTTTGACAGGATCAGCCATGAAATCGGTACAACAAGAAGTCGATGAGCGCAGCAACCTGACGGGGACGAACAAGTTCGAATTGCTGCTGTTTCGCCTCGGCGGCGATGCAGAGGGCAATCATAACGAACTGTTCGGGATTAACGTCTTCAAGATCCGCGAGATCGTGGCGATGCCTGAAATTACTGCCGTCGCCGGCGCCCCGCAGCACGTGCTGGGCGTGGTCAACCTGCGTGGCCACATCATCCAGGTGCTCGACCTGCCGGGCATCACCGGTGTCACGCCCAAGACCGGTCTGAACATCATGCTGGTGACCGAATTTGCGCGCACCACGCAGGCGTTTGCCGTCGAGAGCGTCGAAGAAATCGTGCGCCTCGACTGGAGCCAGGTGATGACGGCCGAGAATACCGCCGGCACCGGCATGGTCACGAGCATTGCCCGCCTGCCGGAAGCCGAGGGCCAGCCGGCTCGTCTGGCCCAGGTGCTCGACGTGGAAACGATCCTGCGCCGTCTGAATCCGGAGCAGGACCGCCAGGACCTGTCGCAGGCCGTCGGCAACAAGATCTCGATCAAGCCGGGCAGCGTCATCCTGGCGGCCGACGATTCGGTCGTCGCCCGCGCACTGATCGAGCAGGGTCTGGATGCGATGGGTCTGCCGTTCATCATGACCAAGAGCGGCAAGGAAGCCTGGGATCAGCTGGGGGCGATTGCCACTGCCGCCGAAGCCGAAGGCCGTACGGTCTACGACCGCGTCGCGATGGTGCTGACCGACCTCGAGATGCCGGAGATGGATGGCTTCACGCTGACCCGCAACATCAAGTCAAGCCAGCGCTTCGGCAACCTGCCGGTGGTGATCCACTCGTCGCTGTCAGGCACCACCAACGAGGAACACGTCAAGAACGTGCGCGCCGACGCCTACGTCGCCAAGTTCTCGGCCGAAGACCTGTCGCGCACGCTGCGCAAGGTGCTGGGCGGTTAAGCCAGCCACGGGGAATCACGCCGCTCAGGCCCGGTGCTATGATGCGGCCGTGATTCCCGACCTGTCCCAGTTACTGATCCTCGACAGCCTGCTGCGCGAGGGCAGCCTTACCCGCACCGCCGAACTGCTCGGCATGAGCCAGCCCACGGTCAGCCGCGCGCTGGCCCGCTTGCGTACCCACTTCGACGACCCGCTGTTCGTGCGCACCGGCCAGCGCATGGTCGCGACGACGCGCGCGCTGGAACTGGCCGGTCCGATCGCGGCCGTGCTCGACGCCGCACGCGAACTCGACAGCGGTCCTGCTGTCTTCGATCCGCTCACCGCGCAGCGCTCATTCGGCCTGTACATGGTCGACGGCGCCGTCGTGAACATCCTGCCCCAGCTGTTGGCCGGGCTGGCGCGCCTGGAAGATGGGGCCAGCGGCCTGCAACTGCGCAGCGTGCACATCGACCCCGGTGCGATCGAGGCGCAGCTCGAACGCGGTCACATCGACCTGGCCATCGGCCGCTTCCCGCAACTGGTCAACAATATTCGCCGGCGCAAGCTCTGGACCGACGAGTACGCGTGCGTGATGCGTGCCGGACATCCGTGCGCCGGCCAGCTCGATCGCGATGCCTACCTGACGCACCGGCACGTGCTGATCGAGATGGAGCAGACGAGCCAGCACAACGGGGCCGTCACGCGCAAGCTGGAGACGCTGCTTGCACCGTCGCGCATCCTGTGTCACGTGCCCAGTTACACCTCGGCGGCCCACATCGCGCTGCATACCGACGCCATCGCCACCATTCCGCTGCGCCTGGCCCGGCCGCTGGCGCGCGACCTGGGCCTCGTGCTGGCGCGCCTGCCGATCGACCTGCCGCCCGTGCATCTGGCGCTGTACTGGCACGAGCGCAGTCATCGCGATCCTGCCAATGTGTGGCTGCGCGCGTTCGTGCGCTCCACGCTGACGGCGTCGGACCCGGCATCCGCAGACGCCTGAGGCAGCAGGTGCATGCAGGTCATGCAGAATCTGCATGACCTGCATGCACCTGGCGGCATGGCCGGCACGGGCGGCGCCGCGTAAGCTTCGGCCTTCCCGAAAAAGCCGAGGCACACCATGCTTCAACCCACACGCACGTCGGGCCGGGGCGCATGCCGCCTGGCCCTGGGCGGTGCGATCCTGTTACTGACCGGCTGCGTGTCGATGGGGCCGCAGCCCACGCCCGCGCGCCTGAATGTCGACGCGGCGGCACATTCCATGCGTGCGCTGTCGACATCTGCACCTGCACCCTGGCCCGCACAGGACTGGTGGCGCGCCTACGGCGACCCGCAGCTCGACCAGCTGGTCAACGGGGCGCGCGAGGCCAGCCCCACGATTGCTGCCGCACTGGCGCGCGTGCGCCAGGCGGCCGCCCTTGAAGGCCTGGCGGCCGCTGCAATGGCGCCGCAGGCCAGCGCCACGGCGCATCCGGTGCGCCAGCGCTACAGCGACAACGGCAGCGTACCGAAACCCCTTGCAGGCAGCTGGCAGTGGGCGAACGACCTCGGCGTCAGCCTCGGCTACGAACTGGATTTCTGGGGCAAGAACGCAGCTGGCGTGGCCGCTGCCGCCGGGCGTGTGAATGCACGCCAGGCCGAAGCGCAGGCAGCGCGTCTGGCCGTTGCCGGCGCTGTCGTGCAAGCCTATCTGCAGCTGGATCACCTGTACACGCGGCGCGACCTGGCCGAACAGGAGCTGCGCCAGCGTACCCGCATCGCTGACTTGGTACGCCAGCGCGTGGCGGCGCAACTGGACAGCCGAGCGGAGCTCCGGCAGGCCGAGATCGGCGTGCCGGCGGCGCGCGGCGAGATCGCGGCGCTCGACGAAGCGCTGGCTTTGACGCGCGGCCAGCTTGCGGCCCTGAGCGGGCAGGGGCAGGATGCCGGTGCGACGATCGCGCGGCCGCACCTGGCGCCGGCCCGGCCACCGGGCGTACCGGCGGATATACCCGCCGCGCTGCTCGGGCGCCGGCCGGAGCTGGTGGCGCTGCGCTGGCAGGTCGAAGCGGCCAGCGGCGACATCGACGTCGCCAAAGCGCAGTTCTATCCGACCGTGAACCTGACTGTCTCGGGTGGCCTGGCCAGCCTGGGCTTCGACCGGCTGGTGCAGGGGGGCAGCCGCACGTTTGCGGCCGGTCCGCTCGTGACCTTGCCGCTGCTGGACGGCGGGCGCCTGCGCAGTAATCTGGCGGCGCGCAACGCCGACTACGATCTCGCCGTCGCGCAGTACAACGGCGCCGTGCTCGAAGCGCTGCGTGACGTGAGTGCGCAACTGACGTCGCTGCGCTGGCTGGGCGAACGCCGGCGCGAGCAAGACGCGGCGCTTGGCGCGGCCGAAGAAGCCTATGCGCTGGCCGAGCAGCGCTACCGCGCGGGCCTGGGCAACTTCGTGCAGGTCTTGATTGCCGAAACCCAGGTCGTCGCGCAGCGCCGTGGCCAGGCCGACCTCGCGGCCCGTGCCTACACGCTGGACGTGCATCTCGTGCGGGCGCTCGGCGGAGGCTTTCAGGCCGCCATCCATTGAGAACGTTGGAATCATCCCATGACTGAACAAACCAATCAGGCGCCGCAAAGCCGGCGCAAGCTGGCGCTTGGCCTTTGCGCCGCCGTGCTGGCCGCCGCCGCCGGCATTGCCTGGTCCTCGCCCGGGGTGCTGGGCATCGGCTGGGACAGCCAGCAGACCGAAGACGCTTACGTGGAGGGCAATCTGGTGCACGTCACGCCGCAGGTCGCGGGCACCGTCACGCGCATCGCAGCGGACAACACGGATTTCGTGCGGCCGGGCGAGGTGCTGGTCCAGCTCAATGACGTCGACGCCCGGCTGGCGCTGGACCGCGCCGAAGCGGCGCTGGCCAGGTCGGCGCGCCAGGTGCGCTCGCAACTGGCCGGCGTCGGGCAATTGCGCTCAACTGTCGTGCAGCGTGAGTCCGACCTGGCCAGGGCAGAGAGCGATCTGGCGCGCCGCCGTCAGCTGGCCGATACGGGCGCCGTGTCGGGCGAAGACATCCGCCACGCCGACGATGCCGTGGGCGCCGCCCGCGCTGCCTTGAACGCTGCGCGCCAGCAGGTGGATGCAGCGCGGGCGCTGGTCGACGGCACGACGCTCGAGCAGCACCCGGACGTGCTGTCGTCGATTGCCGGCCTGCGCGATGCGTCACTGGGCCTGGCCCGCACGACGCTGGCCGCGCCGGTGGGCGGCATCGTCGCCCGGCGCAATGTGCAGATCGGCCAGCGCGTGGCGCAAGGCGCGCCGCTGATGGCGATCGTCCCGCTCGACCAGATGTGGGTCACGGCCAACCTGAAAGAGACGCAGCTGAAGGACGTGCGCATCGGCCAGCCGGTGGCCGTGACGTCGGACGTGTACGGCGCCGACGTCGTGTTTCACGGCCGCGTGGTCGGTCAGGAAGCCGGTACCGGCAGCGCGTTTGCCGCCGTGCCGGCGCAGAACGCGACCGGCAACTGGATCAAGGTCGTGCAGCGGGTGCCGGTGCGCATCGCGCTCGACGCGCAGGAGCTGGCGCGCCACCCGCTGCGCCTGGGCCTGTCGATGCACGTCGCGATCGATACCAGCCGCGCGGATGGTCCGAGCCTGCTGCAGGCTGGTGCGGTGCGCCATTCGTACGAGACCGTCGTGTTCGAGGCGGAGTCGGCTGGCGCCGACGCGGCGATCCGCCGCGCGCTTGGCGCGCCAGCGGCCGTGGTGGCGCGTTGAACGCAATCGCCGGCAGCCCGACGCCGCGCCCGGCGCTGCTGGGCGCCATCTTCGTGTTCAACCTGATCGAATTTCTGTCGACCGGGATGACGGTGCTGGCTGCGCCCGCGATCATGGGCCATATCGGCGCCTCGCCCGAAGAGTACGCGACGGTCTCGGCGCTGTACGCCGCGGTGGCGGTGCTGGCGATTTCGCAGATGACCGTGCTGCTGCAGCGCCTCGGCTGGCGCAACTACCTGCTGGGCGCCGTGCTGTTCTACCTGCTCGGTGCGTGGGTGTGCGCCACGAGCGCCAGCGTGGCCGGCTTTGCCGGCGGCCGCCTGCTGATGGCGCTGGGCGGCGGCGTGTTCATGACAGTCTCGCGCATGATGGTCAACCTGATCCCGCCATCGCCGCAGCGCCTGCAGGGCATTGCCGCGTATGGCGCAGCGTTGTCGGGCGGGCTGGCGCTCGGGCCCTGGGTGGCCGCGAAGATGCTGGGCCACGAAGCGTGGGGCGGGATGTTTCTGGTGCTGGCCGCGCTCGCGACCCTTGGCGCGCTGATCGCCGCGCGCTGGATGCCGCAGGACGCCGTCACGCTCGATCGCGCCTCCGGCGGGTCGCCATCGCGCATGCATGCCATCGATGCGATGCTGCTGGCGGCCGGCGCGGCCATCACGCTGTACGCGTTGCAGCACCTGACGTATGACTGGCATGGCGAACGCGCATCGCTGCTGGCGCACCTGGTGCTGGGGCTCGCGCTGCTGGCTGCGTTCGGGTTGCTGCATGCGCGCCGCAGTGCGCCGTTCCTGCACCTGGCCGTGCTGCGCAGCCCGCGCTATCGCCTGGGCCTCGTCATCTTCAGCGTCTGTTACGCGATGCTCGGCATGGTCAACACGCTGCTGCCGCAGGTGGTGCAGAAGGGCCTTGGCGTCGGATTGGAGCAGGCCGGCGAACTGCAGGGAACGGGGTTGCTGGCCACGGTCATCGCGTTCTTCGTGATGCTCGAACTGGTCAAGCGGCGCCCGCATCCGACCAAGTTTTTCGTCACCGGCTTTCTGATGCTGGCCTTGCTCGGCTGGCGCTTCGCGACGCTCGACCCGCGCGCCTATGCGTGGGACGCGGTGATCTTCTGGCTTGGCCTGTTCGGCGGCTTTCTGACGCTGGGGATGGCGACGACGGCGATCCACGCGTTCAAGGAGCTGCAGGCGGACAATGTGGTGTTTTCGAATGCCCAGCAACTTAAAAACATGCTGGGGCAGGCAGGCCTTGCGCTGGGCGTGGGCATGACCAATATCGGGCTGCAGGAGCGCACGGCGCTGCATGCGTCGCGCCTGGCCGAAAAATCATCAAGGCTGGCCGACGGCGGGGCCGAGCTGGCACGGCAAGCCGGCCTGCTGGCAGGTCAGGACCTGTTCTGGATCGTGATGTGGGTGGGGCTGGGTGGCGCGGCGCTGCTGGTGTTACAGCGCCGCTTCGACTGAGGACGCAGGACGTGTGCCGCGTCCAGCCGGATCAACGACGACGCGAAGGACCGGTGAAACGGTCGGCCAGGACGGCGGTGACGACGGCTTGCAGCACGTGGATCGCCCAGCGCTCGCCAGCCTTGCGCGGGCCGGCCTGGACTTCACCCTCGGTAATGCCCAGGACCGGCGCGATGGCGCCGATGTTCACGGCGTACAGCGCCGTGCCGTACAGCGTGCCGATGGCGGCCGGCGACAGGCTTGGGGCCAGTTCGCGCAGCTTGGGGACGGCGGCGGCAAATGCGGCCGAGGCGCCCAGGTGATTGACGAATTCCACGGCGCTGGTGCCGGCGTCGCCGATGACGGCGCGCGAGCCCGTCACGTCGTCAATCCAGTCGACCGCATCCCGGTCGAGCGTTTTGGTGAGCACGCCGGATTTGCGGCCTGCGACCATGACGGCCGTCGTGACCACGCCTGCGATCAAGCCACCCACGATGGCTGCTGTGTATTTTTGCATGAACGTCTCGCTTGAAAAGTGAATCCGCAGCGCGGCGCCTGTGCGCCTGCTGCAGATGGAGTCAATACGATACGTGGCGAGCTCCCCGGGCTCGGTGCGGTGCTGCACCGATAACTCAGTCGCCCTTTGCCATTTGCCCGAACACCTCGTCACGCCGGACCCACGCGTGGTAGAGCGCCGCGCCCAGGTGCGCCAGGATCGTGAAGAACAGCACATACGCAAGCACACCGTGCAGCGGACGCAGGAAGCCGTATATCGCGGGGCTGTGCGGCAGGATCGCTGGCAGGTTCACGCCGTCGAACAGCACGATCGGATAGCCGCCGGCCGACAGCATGGCCCAGCCGATCAGCGGCATGGCCAGCATCAGCGCGTACAGCGCCCAGTGCGACGCGGTGGCCGCCCACACCTGGATGCGTGGCAGATCGGCCGGGAGTGGCGGTGGTGCGTTCAGCAAGCGATTCACGAGACGCACGATTGCCAGCAGCAGGATTGCCAGGCCCAGCGGGCGGTGCAGGTCGAGCAGGAATTCGCGGTGGCGCAGCGACACCACCATGGCAGCGCCGACGAACAGCATCGCCAGGATCGCGACGGCCATCGACCAGTGGAGTACGCGGGCCAGCAGGTTGAAGTGGCGTGGACGGTTCATCGTACGCTCCCGGTGTGGAGGTTGCCCGTGCTGATTTCACGCTCGCGGCGGTTGAACGAGACCGAGTAGATCGACGAACGGGCATGCAGCACGGGATCGTCGGTGCCTGCAATCCCCTTCGGCAGGATCAGCGGATCGAAGTTCAGATTGAGGCATGGGCCGGCGACTTGCGGCTCTGCGCGCACGAGCGTCAGCGTGCCGGCGAGCGTTTCGGGCCGCGTCTCCGGCCAGGCTTTGGATGGGTCTTCGATCGGGTCGCCCGGTTCGGCGAATTGCATGACCATGTCCCATTTCAGCGGGCCGGCCGCCAGACGGCGATCAAGGTCGGCCGCCAGGAAATCGCGGTCGGCGGTTTTCAGCTGCTCCGGGTCGGCCGCCACGAACGGCGTGTGCGGGCGCATCGACCAGCGCACGGCGCGCGTCGCGCCGGCAGCATTTGTCAGGCGAAACGCATTGACGCCGTTAAAGCGCGTGTTGGCCAGGCTGTCGGGCGTGGGCGCACTCTTGGACCACGCCATGAATTTCTTGATTTCCGGATGGGCAGCCAGCACGGCGTCCATCTTGGCCGGATCCGGTTTGCCGGTCGCCGGGTCGGGCAGGCGGGCAGCGTTCAGCGCCTGAAAGGCTTCGGGGGTGGATGCGGCAAAGAACGGGAAGCTGTTCATCGCCATACGCCATTCCTGGCCGTCGTCCGTTTTCAGCTGCAGCGCCATGCCGCGCACGGCCGCCTTGTTGTCGGGCGAATGCGGGTCGTTGCCAGGGCTGGAAAAGCGGCCGAGGACGGGCGTTGATGGCTGCGAAAACACGCGCGACGTGGACAGCTGCGCGGCGGCGGGCGTCGGTGCGAAGGTGCCGACGATGCAGATGCCCTTGGCATGCGCACGGCGCACGCCTGGTTGCTGTGTGCCGGAGGCTTCGGCGGTATTGACCATCGTCTGCGGCGTGACGTTCTTGTTGCCGAACCAGCCGCCAATCCAGGCGAAGAGGACGGCCAGCGCGATGATGATCAGCGCGATCGGGAGCAATAACAGCGGGGAACCGTGGCGTGGCTTGGGCGGTGACATGGGCGGCACTCTCTTGAAAGGGTCTTGGTACATACAGCCGGAAAATTCGGTGGCGAATTGTCGCATGATTAACAAATTGATGCGTGCCGTCCCCTGTCGCGCCGTTGCGTCGGCGGTACTGCTGAGCGTAACGGTCCAACGCGAACCACCAAATTGTGCAAAAATTCCGGTGGTCATTGATGTCGCTTCACACTACATATTTACATGCGCCAAGGTCATTACATGCTCGTCAACCGTCGCCCAGCGCCCCTCACCCTGGCACGTGTCACTGAGGAAGGGGCGTGAACGCGGCGCACGCCGACATCGCGGCATTCGACTGGAGCGGGACCCCACTGGGTGCGCGCGCAGCCTGGCCCGCGGCACTCGAAGCCGTCTTCGGCATGATGCTGGCAACGCCGGTGGCGATGTGCGCCACCTGGGGCCCGGGGCAGACGTTGCTCTACAACGCGGCGTACGTGCCGTTTCTCGGCAAACGCCATCCAGGCGCGCTGGGGCGACCGTTGCCCGACGTCTGGTCGGAAATATGGGACGATATCGGTCCGCTGGTGGCGCGCGTGATGGCCGGCGAAGCGGTGAGTTTTACCGATCTACCGCTGGTCATGACGCGCAGTGGCTACGAAGAAGAGACGTGGTGGTCGTTCGCGTACAGCCCGCTGCGCAGCGAGGGCCACATTGCTGGCCTTCTCAATATCGCCACTGAAACGACGGCCGGCGTCATTGCCGCCAGAGAGCGCGATGCCGCGCAGACCCAGCTCATCAAGCGCAATATCACGCTGGAGCAGGAGATCGTGGCGCGCAGGGAGGCGGCCAGCCGGCTCGCCACCGTCATCGAGCACCTGCCAGTGGGTATCTGCCTGTTCGACATGGATGGGCAAGCCATCCTGAACAACCCCGTATTCCGGACCTTTGTCCCCGATTTCTCGCCAGCGCATGGCCTGCAGCGCGCCTGGGAACACTGGCGCGGGTTCGATGCGCAAGGTCGCTTGCTGGCGCCCGACGACTATCCGAGTGCGCGCGCATTGCGGGGCGAGCTCGTCACGCCAGGCGACGAATTCTTGCGGCGCGCAGCGGACGGCGCGGAAACCTGGGTCGCTGTCAGCGCCGTTCCGCTGATCGACAGTGCCGGCGCGCAGGCCGGCATCATTCTGGTGTTCGACGACATCGACCAGCGCAAGCGGATACTGCTCGATCTCGAGCGCCAGGTGGCGGAGCGGGCGCAGGATCGCAATGCGCTGTGGACGCTGTCGTCGGACATTATGCTGCGCTGTACGTTTGATGGGGTGATCACGGCGTCCAATCCGGCCTGGTCGTCCGTGCTGGGCTGGCGCGAGCACGAGCTGGTCGGATCGAATCTGTTCGACCTGATTCATCCGGATGACATGGCGCATACGATTGCCGGGGCGCGCGAGTTGTCGGAGGGGATCGGCCATCAACGGTTCGACAACCGCTACCGCCATCGGGATGGCAGTTACCGCTGGATCTCGTGGTCCACGCGTGCACACGATGCGATGATCAACGCGGTGGGCCGCGACATCACGCGTGACCAGGAGCAACTGGCCGAACTCGAGGCGATGCAGAATGCCCTGCGCCAGAGCCAGAAAATGGAAGCGGTCGGCCAGCTGACCGGTGGCCTGGCGCACGATTTCAACAATCTGCTGGCCGGTATTTCCGGTGCGCTGCAGCTGATGCAGATGCGCATGCAGCAGGGCCGCTACAACGAGTTCGACCGCTACATTGCGACGGCGCTTGGCGCGTCCAAGCGGGCCGCGGCCCTGACCCATCGCCTGCTGGCGTTTTCGCGCCAGCAAACCTTGATGCCCAAACCGACGAACGTGAACCGGCTCGTTACCGACATGCAGGAGCTGGTCCAGCGCACGGTGGGGCCGGCCGTGCGGATCGAGGTGGTGTGCGTTGCCGATGCCTGGCCGGCGCTGGTCGACGCGTCGCAGCTCGAAAATGCGCTGCTGAACCTGTGCATCAATGCGCGTGACGCCATGCCCGATGGTGGCAGCATCACGGTCGAAACGGCCAACAAGTGGATCGACGAGCGCGTCGCGCGCCAGCAGAACATGGCGCAGGGCCAGTACCTGGCCTTGTCCGTCAGCGACACGGGTGTGGGGATGGCGCCGGACGTCGTGGCGCGCGCGTTCGAGCCCTTCTTCACGACCAAGCCGATCGGCCAGGGGACGGGCCTCGGGCTGTCGATGATCTATGGGTTCGCGCAGCAGTCGGGCGGCCAGGTCCGGATCTATTCCGAAGTGGGGCAGGGCACCACCGTGAGCATCTATCTGCCGCGGCATTACGGCGCTGGTGCTACCGAGCTGGAGCCTGACGTCGCGGCGCCCACCGCGCTGACGCAGTCGGGGCAGGTGGCGACCGTGCTGGTTGTCGACGATGAGCCGACCGTGCGCATGCTCGTCATCGACATCCTGCAGGATCTCGGCTTTGGCTGGATTGAAGCAGCCGACAGCGCGACGGGTCTGAAGATGCTGCAATCGGATGCGCGGATCGACCTGCTGGTCACGGACGTGGGGCTGCCCGGCGGCATGAACGGACGCCAGATGGCCGACGCTGGGCGCGCGGGCCGGCCCGGGCTGCAGGTCTTGTTCATCACCGGCTACGCGGAGAATGCGGTGCTCAACAACGGCTATCTCGATCCGGGGATGGCGGTGCTGACCAAGCCGTTTTCGATGGAGGCGATGGCCGCGCGCATCCGTTCGATGGCCGAGGCGGGCGCCGTCGAAGCGGTGGGGTCCTCTGCAGGGAGTCGCCATCCACGGTAAGATTGTCGTCCTTACCACAGGACCACTTACCATGACGACTTCCAGCTACCCCGATACCCGTCTCCTCATCGCCAACGAATGGCACGACGCCAGCGGCGGCAAGACCATCCCCGTGATCAATCCGGCCACCGGCCAGCCGATCGGCAAGGTTGCCCACGCCAGCATCGCCGACCTCGATCGCGCGCTGGCCGCCGCCCAGAAGGGCTTCGAGACCTGGCGCGCCGTGCCTGCTGCCGAACGCGCCGCGATCATGCGCCGCGCCGCGACGCTGCTGCGCGAGCGCGCTGGCGACATCGCGCGCCTGCTGACGCAGGAGCAGGGCAAGCCGCTGGCCGAAGCCAAGGGCGAGGCCCTGGCCGGCGCCGAGATCATCGACTGGTTCGCCGCCGAGGGCATGCGCGTGTATGGCCGCATCGTCCCGTCGCGCAATCCGGCCGCGCAGCAGCTCGTGCTGAAAGAGCCGGTTGGCCCGGTTGCCGCGTTCACGCCCTGGAACTTCCCGATCAACCAGATCGTGCGCAAGCTTGCTGCAGCGCTCACCACCGGATGCTCGTTCCTGTGCAAGGCGCCCGAAGAAACGCCAGCTTCGCCAGCGGCGCTGCTGCAGTGCTTCGTCGACGCCGGCCTGCCGCCGGGCGTCGTCGGCCTGGTGTTTGGCGATCCGGCCGAGATTTCGGGCTACCTGATTCCGAGCCCGATCATCCGCAAGGTGACGTTCACCGGCTCGACGCCGGTGGGCAAGCAGCTGGCCGCGCTGGCCGGCGCGCACATGAAGCGCGCGACGATGGAGCTGGGCGGCCATGCGCCGGTCATCATCGCCGAGGATGCCGACGTGGCGCTGGCCGTCAAGGCGGCGGGCGCGGCCAAGTTCCGCAATGCCGGCCAGGTCTGCATCTCTCCGACCCGCTTCCTCGTGCATAACGCGGTCAAGGCCGAGTTCACGCGCGCGCTCGTGCAGCACGCCGAAAGCCTCAAGCTGGGCGACGGCATGGCCGATGGCACGACGCTCGGGCCTCTGGCCAACGCGCGCCGTCTGGATGCGATGGCCAAGGTGGTCGACGATGCGCGCACTCGCGGCGCCACGGTGGCAACGGGCGGTGAGCGCGTGGGCACCAGCGGCAACTTCTTCGCACCGACCATCCTGGCCGACGTGCCACTGGATGCCAGCATGTTCAACGACGAGCCGTTCGGCCCGATCGCCGGCATCCGCGGCTTCGACAGCCTGGAAGACATGATTGCGGAAGCCAATCGTTTGCCGTATGGCCTGGCGGGTTACGCATTCACGCGCTCGATCAAGAACGCGCATCTGCTGATGAACCGTGTCGAAGTGGGAATGTTGTGGATTAACCAGCCTGCCACGCCGAGCGCCGAGCTGCCATTTGGCGGCATCAAGGATTCGGGCTATGGCTCGGAAGGCGGACCGGAAGCGCTGGAATCGTATCTCAACACGAAGGCCGTCTCGATGGTGGGCGTGTAATTGGCAGTGTCGCGTTGCGGCGGGATCAGGTGTAACAATTTGTAGGATAATGCGCCGTCGTGGCGGGGTATAATGCTGCCCGCCACCGGCCTCTGCACTCTTCAGATGCCACTTATCTCTGTAGAGTGACACCATGATCTTTCCCCAGCGCGCATGACGCAGGCCATCCTGACGCTCAATGTCGATACCGAATTCGACGTGATCGCCGCGCGCCAGCGTGCGCGCCAGATCGCCGGTGCCTGTGGGTTCGGTTCCGTCGATCAGGCCCGTATCGGCACGGTCGTGTCCGAACTGGCGCGCAATATCTTCAACTATGCCGGCGCCGGCTCGGTCTCGTTCGTGGCCGAAGGTACGGCGGCGCCGCAGCATCTTTCCATCACGTTTGTCGACCGCGGACCCGGCATCGCCGATGTCGGGCACGTCTTGTCGGGCGCATACCGGTCGACATCCGGCATGGGTGTCGGCATCCTGTCGGCGCGCCGGCTGATGGACCAGTTTGATATCGCCAGCGGGCCATCCGGCACCCGGATCACGGTCGGCAAGCGCTTTCCTGCCAGCGCCGGGTTCATCAGCGCTGACGGGTTCGGCCCGCTCGTGGCGCAGTTCGAGACGCTGCCCAATCACGCGGCCTTGTCGGAAGCGCGCCACCAGAACCGCGAACTGGCCGACGCGCTCAGCGCGCTGCAGGCGCGGCAGGAAGAACTGCAACTCGTCTCGACCCGCCTCGAAGAGCGCAACCGCAATATCGAAGCCCTGAATGATCTGCTGGACGACAAGGCTGCCGCGCTGCAGAAAGCCGATCGCAGCAAGGACGAATTTCTCGCCACGTTGAGTCACGAATTGCGCGGGCCGCTGTCGGCCGCCGCCATGGCGGCAAGCATGCTGCTGCCCGAGGCCGTCACGTCGCAGCGCGCCAACCAGATGGGTGAACTGATCCGGCGCCAGGTCACGCACATGAGCCGGCTGGTCGAGGATCTGCTGGACGTCTCGCGCGTGAGCCGCGGCCTGGTGCAACTGGAAAAAGCGCCGGTGGAGCTGGCGGACGTGATCGCTGCCGCACTCGAGCAGGTGCAGTCGGCCGCAAACCAGAAACGGCATCGCATCGAGCAGTCAGCGGGCGTACCCAGCCTGCTGGTGCTGGGCGACCGCACGCGCCTGATCCAGGTGGCCAGCAATCTGCTCACCAATGCGATTCGCTACACGGACAGTGGCGGCATCATCCACGTCGCCCTGGAAAAAAGGGGCAGAATGGCAGCCCTGCGGATCACTGACAACGGCATGGGCATCGCGCCCGACCTGATGCCGCGCCTGTTCGACCTCTACGTCCAGGCCGAACGCTCAGCCGACCGCACCGGCGGCGGCCTCGGCCTGGGCCTGGCCCTCGTCAAGAACCTGGTCGAAGCCCACGACGGCACCGTCACCGCCCACAGCCCCGGCGACGGCCAAGGCAGCACTTTTACCGTCCTTCTCCCCCTGCACACCGAACGCCGCGAATAATCGCACCGCATCGCCACAGCTCAGCACGAAGACTCAATTAGGGTCAGAGTCGAATTATTGAGCAATAAACTTCCATCCATGGTCCGTTTGCAATGCCGTCAGGCAGCATTCCGCGCGGCCATTGCTTTCCAATTGGGGTCGGAGTCGAATTGTTTGACAACATTGAGGAATTGCCCAATAAGTCGACTCTGACCCTAATTGTTCAGTATCTGGTGGATGGGGTGGGGCCGTTTTCTCGCGCGTAAACGGCGACCGCCCGGGCCGGCCTGGAGGCCGGCGCCGGGCGGCGCGGATGGTGCGGATAATGCGGATTGACGTTGGCTTGGCGCCTTAGTCTTCCTGGAAGGCTTCTTCGCGTTTCTTGCGCAGCGATGGCAGCAGCACGACGATCATTGCGGCGGCGGCCAGGCCCAGCATCACGCCCGAGATCGGGCGCTCGATGAATACCATTGGGTCGGCGCGCGAGAGCAGCAGGGCGCGGCGCAGGTATTCTTCCATCATCGGGCCGATGATGAAGCCGAGCAGCATTGGCGCGGGCTCCAGTTCAAGCTTGGCGCACAGATAGCCGAGCAGACCGAACAGCGCCATCAGATAGACGTCGAAGGTACTGTTGTTCAAGCTGAACACGCCGATCGCGCAGAACATCAGGATGGCCGGGTACAGCATCTGGTACGGCACCATGATCATGCGCACCCAGATGCCGATCATCGGCAGGTTCAGCACGACGAGGAACAGGTTACCGACCCACATCGAGACGATCAGGCCCCAGAACAGGCCAGGCTGCTCGGTCATGACGGCTGGACCAGGCTGAATGCCCTGGATGATCATCGCGCCGATCATCAGCGCCATCACTGGGTTCGACGGAATACCCAGCGTCAGCATCGGGATGAACGAGGTCTGCGCGCCAGCGTTGTTGGCCGCTTCCGGCGCCGCAACGCCTTCGATGGCGCCTTTGCCGAAGTTGGCCGAGTTCTTCGACACTTTCTTCTCGAGCGAGTACGACGCGAACGAGGCCAGCATTGCGCCACCGCCCGGCAGGATGCCCAGCAGCGAGCCCAGGCCCGTGCCGCGGATGACCGGCCACATGATGCGCTTGAAGTCTTCCTTGTTGAGCATCAGTCCGGTGACTTTCTTCATCACCAGATTGCGGTCTTCGTTGTGCTCGAGATTGCGGATGATTTCGCCAATACCGAACATGCCCATCGCGACGATGACGAAGTTGATGCCGTCAGCCAGCTCCGGCATGTCGAAGGTGTAGCGCGCCGAACCCGAGTTGACGTCGGTACCGACCACGCCCAGCAGCAGGCCGAGCAGCACCATGCCAATGGCCTTGAGCAGCGAGCCGCTGGCCAGAACGACCGACGCTACCAGGCCCAGCACCATCAGCGAGAAGTATTCGGCCGGGCCGAATTCAAGCGCCAGATCGGCCAGTGGCGGCGCGGCCAGGGCCAGCAGGACCGTGGCAACGGTACCGGCGAAGAACGACGAGATCGCCGCAGTGGCCAGCGCCTTGCCGGCCTGGCCGTTGCGGGCCATCTGGTAGCCGTCCAGTGCCGTCACCACCGACGAGGATTCGCCCGGCAGATTGACCAGGATCGCGGTGGTCGAGCCACCGTATTGCGCGCCGTAGTAGATACCGGCCAGCATGATCAGCGCCGACTCTGGTGGCAGGCCGAACGTGGCCGGCAGCAGCATGGCGATGGTGGCGATCGGGCCCAGGCCCGGCAGGACGCCCACTGCGGTGCCGACGAACACGCCGACCAGGCAGTAGAACAGGTTTTGCATGGACAGGGCCGTCTCGAGGCCCAGTGCGAGGTTACTGAAAATTTCCATATGATTTAATTCCCACCGAGCCAAGGGCCAATGATCGGCATCGGCAAGCCAAGCAGCTTGACGAACAGACCAACTGCAAACAACGTCATGCCCACGGCCAGCGCGAGTGACTTCTTCAATTCGAATTTATCGCTGGCGTACGAGCTGATCAGGATCAGCAGGAAGCCCGCAGGCACCAGGCCGGCATTGCGCACCAGGAAGCCGAACAGCAGCACGGCGACCAGTACGATGGTCAGCTCGCGATAATAGATGCGGCCGATCGCTTCGCCCGGACGGATGAATGAGCGCACGAACGACGCCACGCCGACGAGCGACAGCAGGATGCCCAGCGCGATCGGGAAATAGGCCGGGCCCATGCGGCCGGCACTGCCAATCTCGTACTCCTGGCCGATGTACACGGCGCTCAGACCGAAGAATAGAAAGACAATGCCGCTCCAAAAGTCTTTCGGATGGCGGATAAATGCTGGCACGGTGGTGGTCCCCTTTATGGTGTGGCAGATGCGGTGATGCAGATGCAGATGCAGTGGTTCGAAAAGCGTGAATGCAGATCACAGATGCAGCCCGCGCAACGACGATGACAACGACGCCGGGCGGGCTCCAGATGCGACAACGCCGCACCGCAGCCGGACAGGCCGGTGCGGCGCGAGGTCGTCAACAGGGCATCAGTCGGCGAAGGCGCCGGCTTTCTTGATGATCGGGCCCCACAGGTCGATCTGCTGCTTCAGGTGCGTGCGCAGCGCTTCCGGCGTGGCCTGGTTGGTCGGGACCGGCTCGGTGCCCAGGTCGGCGAAGCGCTTGACCACGTTCGGATCACGCAGTGCGGTGCGCAGAGCGTTCGACAGCGCGTCGACGGTTGGCTTCGGCGTGCCTTTTGGCGCGTACAGGCCGTGCCAGACACCGACTTCGAAGCCTGGCAAGCCAGCCTTGTCCAGCGTCGGCAGGTTCGGCAGCGAGGCGACCGGGGTCTTGGTCGTCACGCCGTAGGCCTTGATTTTGCCGCCCTTGATCTGGCTGGTGGTGTTGGTGGTCTGGTCGCACATGAAGTCCACCTGGCCGCCCAGCAGGTCGTTCATCGCCGGGCCGGTGCCCTTGTACGGCACGGTGGTCAGTTCGACGCCCATTGCGGTCTGCAGCAGCATGCCGCACAGGTGCGATGCCGAACCCAGGCCGGCGTGCGCGTAGGTGACCTTGTCCTTGTTGGCTTTCACGTACGTGATCAGCTCTTTCATGTCCTTGGCCGGGAAGTTCGATTTGGCGACAACGGTCATTGGCACGTCGGTGATCAGACCGATCGGCTCGAAGCTGGTGATCGCGTCGTACGGCAGCTTGCGGTACAGCGCCGGCGCGGTCGATTGACCGATGTGGTGCAGGAACAGCGTGTAGCCGTCAGGCGCGGCCTTGGCGGCGCGCGCGGCGCCGATCGTGCCACCGGCACCGCCGACGTTTTCGACGATGATCTGCTGCTTGAGCGTGTTGCCCATCGACTGCGCCACGAGACGCGCGACGGTGTCGGTCGGGCCGCCGGCCGCGAACGGCACGATCATGGTGATGGTCTTGGTCGGGTAGGCCTGGGCATGGGCCAGGCCCGTGCCGAAAGCGGTCAGGCAGGCGGCTGCGCACAGCATCTTGAGCTTCATGGTGTCGTCCTCGTATCTCTTTTTGGTTTGGTTTGGCAACCGGCACTATTTCTGTGCCGTGCTCCCTTGCGGCGTTGTCTTACGCACCAGATGTTTTACCAGCAAACATATTGTTGTGCAACTACGTGGAAACACGTATGTGGTGTGCATGACGCTCTTTTCAGCAAAAACGAATAGAGAGAAAACGCAAATCCGACAACAAAAAACGCCATCCGAAGATGGCGTTTTTGGTCGCTGCAGCGCCGTACTGTCAGACCGGCGGCTGCACCGGGAGTTCCCGGTCGCCGAGCAGCAATTTCGCTGGCGTCATCGGTGTCGTGCGCA
>Ga0308164_10001606_pt1 | contig 25741 bp, 34 predicted proteins | sample PhyTR2_FD_201031 | JGI IMG/M metagenome (GOLD analysis project Ga0308164, IMG submission 201031) | Phyllosphere microbial communities from UC Gill Tract Community Farm, Albany, California, United States - DLSLT.R2 | ecosystem: Host-associated > Plants > Phyllosphere > Unclassified | place: USA... | reverse complement strand
AAACACCGGGACCGTATTCTCGCATCCCAGATGGCATCGGCTCCTGCCCTGGGGAGCGGGTTATCCCATTCCACGTCCTCTCCCGCCTCCGACGCCGGTACGCCCGCCGAGCGCGCAGCTGCATCGATCGCGATGCGGCTGCAGCATGATCTGCGCCGGCTGAAGGAGATCCAGTCGATCGCCCGCCGCATCGAGGTGAAGCGCGAGATGCTGCCCGCCTATACCGACTGGGTCGCCGGCCTGCTCGACGGCGGACGCACTGCCGGCGCCGGCATCGCCGAGGACGTGCTGCCGACCGTGATGGTCTGGCTGATCGACACCGGCGACTATGCCCGTGCACTGCTGCTCGCCGAGCATGTCATCGCCTATGACGTGCCGCTGCCGTCACGCTACGAGCGCTCGGCCGCAGCGCTGATCGTCGAGGAAATCGCCGACGCTGCGATCCGCGCGCAAACCGCCAAGGCGCCGTTCCCGCTCGACGTGCTCGAGCATGTTGCCGAGCTTACCGCCGACGCGGACATGCACGACCAGGTGCGGGCCAAGCTGCACAAGGCGATCGGCACCGAGCTGGCGCGTGCGGCCGATGCGATCGACCCGGCCAAGCCCGAATTCGCAGCGCTCGCGCAGCGCGCGCTCGACCCGCTTCGCCGTGCCGTCGCGCTGCACGACCGGGTCGGCGTCGCTGGCCAGATCAAGCGGCTCGAGCGTGCGCTGGCGCCGCCAAAGCCGACCACGAAACCCGCCGGCACCGCGCCGGCGACCTAAGCTCGCCCCCGGCGCTCGGGGGCGGATCACGCGGGATGGGAGGGCGCCACGGCGCTGAGGGCCATCGTCCGATCTGATCCCCACCCCCGAAAACACAAAGGACCGCACGATGCCCTCCAGAATCGTATTTGTCGCGTGAGCGGTTTCAGCTGCCCGCCATCGCTGATGCCGGCGCCGGTCGTGTCGAACGAGGCGCCGATCCGCAATGACGGCTGGTTTCCGGACATCGACCCGGCTGAGCTGCGCGCCGCGCGGCGCATTCGCGACGTGATCACCCCCGAACGCCTGAAGCTCGCCGTCACCGGCGCGATGATCACCGTCGGCAACCAGCTCGCCGTGTGGCAGGCCGCGCATATGCTTGCCGGCATCGCGGATCTCGCTGCGGTCCCGTCACGCAAGCTGGGCGATACCAGCCGCCTCGTCCTCCTCTACACCCGCGCGATCGGCGCCTATGCCAAGGCCGAGCTGGTCGAGGCGTACCGCGACACCGATCTGACGGGACAGGGCCAGCACGACGCCGAAACCGTCGAGCCCTCGATCGTCGAGCTGCGCCGCGATGCGATCCACGCCATCCGCGACATGCTGAGCCGCCCGCGGCTGCGCGCCGAGCTGATCTGATGGCCGATGTCCTCACCGCAAAGCAGGGCGACACGCTCGACGAGCTGATCTGGCGCGAGCGCGCGCTCTGCGCGCCCGACATCGGCCGCGTCCTCGCGCTCAACCCGGGCATCGCCGACGTCGGCGCGGTCCTCCCGCTCGGCACCCGCGTGACGATGCCCGCCAGCATGGCGCCGGCCGCGCGCACGCTCCCGCTCATCCAGCTCTGGGACTGACCGCATGAAGGATCTTCTCCACGATTTCGGCACCGGCCTGTGGGCGTTCATCGTCAGCCTCATCCCTGCCGGCCTTGGCTCGGTCGTCAGCCTGCTGGTCGAGAGCGGCCTCACATGGGGGCAGCGGATCGCGCAGGTCTGGGTCGGTATCGTCGTCAGCTATTTCGTCACCAACGCGGCCGGCGCGCTCTTCGGCATGCACCCGTTCGTATCGCAGGCGATCGGCTTCCTCGTCGCGATGGTCGCCTTCAAGGGCGCGCCCGGCTTCATCGCCGGTTGCAGCGCCGTCCTCGCCGAACTCCCCGGCAAGCTCAGCGAGCGGCTGCTCACGCTCATTCCGCGAAAGGACCCCAAGTGATGCCCCAGCCCGATAAGGGATCGTCGGCGCCCGTAAAGCGCAAGACGCTGATCGGCGTGATCGGCGCGGGAGCGGCGCTGATCGTCACGCCGTTCGTGTCCGGCTGGGAGTCAGGCGGCACGCCGCGGCTCGTCGCGTACCAGGACATCGTCAGGGTCTGGACGATCTGCGGCGGTGAAACGCTCGGCGTGAAGTCCGGCATGGTCGAGACGGTCGAGGGCTGCGCGCTGCGCGAAGAAGCTGCGCTCATTCGTCACGCCGAGCCCGTGCTGGCCTGCACGCCCGGCCTTCGCCCCCATCCCAACCAGCTCTCGGCTGCGATCAGCCTCGCCTACAACATCGGCACGGGCGGCTATTGCGGATCCACCGTCGCGCGGCGCTTCAACGCGCGCGACTGGCGGGGCGCGTGCGACGCCTTCCTGATGTGGAACCGCGCGGGCGGGCAGGTCGTGCGCGGCCTCGATCGCCGGCGCCGCGCCGAGCGCGATCTCTGCCTGAAGGAGCTGCCCCGATGATCCCCGCCCTCTTTGCCAAGGTGAAAGCCGAGGCCTTCTTCCTCGTGCTGCTCGCCGTCGCGGCGGTCGGCGCCTGGCTGTACGTGCAGTACCGCCAGGTCAGCGCCGACCGCGACGATCTACAGCACCGTGCCGAGCTGATCTGCGCAGGGTCGGGCACCGACTTCGCCGCGATCGGAAAGACAGCGCGCGGCGTGCGCTGCGCCCAGACCGTCGCCGGCCTCGTCAAGTTCAAGGGCGACAGCGACCAGCTCGCCGCGGCGACGCTCGCCCAGGCGATGGCCGATCACGACGCCCGACAGAACAACGACACCCGCGCCGCGCGCGCTGCTGCCGAGGCAGCAAGCTCGGCCGCACAACGAATGGAGATGGCAGATGCGCAAGCTGAACGGACGAATCTTGTCGATCGTGACTGGTTTCGCGCTGTCAACGGTGTTGCCGGCCTGCGCGCGGCACGCTGAGGCGCCGCCCGCGGTCGTGTCGACGCCGATCGTCGTCAAGGTGAAGGACACGCCGCCCGCCGAGCTGCTCCGCTGCGCGGACCGGCCCGAGGGACTGCCCGAGGATCCGGCGCTGATCGCGCAGATCCCGACACGAATCCGTGCCGGCATCATTCGCCTCGCACGATCCTTCGCCGCCAACGCCGACCACCTCGACCGCCTCATCAACTGGAACACGCCCGCCGCGTGCCGGTCGCCCGAGGGATAAGACATTGGCCGGTACCCGCCACGTTCACCGCGCACGATCGCCGTAGATCGCCCTCTGGTGAGCTTCAAAACCAATTCCGAAACCAACACGAAAGGAGGTGATTTCATGCGGTATTGGCCCGTTGGTAAACCCGTCCGTTGATCGATGCGCCCGGTTCGCAAGAGCCGGGCGACATCTTCTGCCAATGCAATACACCCCTGGGACGAAGGACGTTCGTTGAAGAAGCCGGAAAGCCTGCGGCAGACGCTGCAGATGTTCGTGCCCGCGCTCGCGGCGGATCCGTCCCGATTGTCGATCTTCGTCGACAAGGGGCGGATCGCGGCGGGTGCAGGATCACTCAGCCTCGAATATCGCTATACCGCCAATATCGTCGTGCAGGATTATGCAGGCGACGTTGACGATCTCATGGTGCCGATCCTCGCATGGATCGCCCAACACCAGCCCGAGCTGTTGCAGCGCACCGATCAGGAGCCGTTCCGCTTCGAGTCCGAGCTGCTCGACGCGGAAACCGCCGACGTGTCGATCTTCATCGACCTTGACGAAGCCGTGCGCGTGTCGGCGAAAGAGGGCGGCGGGTTCACGGCCGACCGCGCAGCGCCGGCGGGCGATGCCGACAGCTTCGGAATTGGATGCGTGCCGTTGTGGCAGCTCCTGATGGGTATCGATGTCGTGGCGCAGACCAGCGATCCGCGCTTCGTTGACAACCAGTGAGCGACTTCGCCGACATTGAGGCGCTCGCGGGCGCGCTGCTGCGCCGTGTCGATGCCGGCGAACGCAGCAATATCCTGCGCGTCATGGCGCGCACGCTCCGCAGTAGCCAGGCGGCACGCATTGCGCGCCAGCAGGATCCGGACGGCCAGTTGTTCACCGCCCGCAAGGCGCAACCCGCCGGCCGACTGCGGCGCAGCGGGACAATCAAGCGCAAGGCTATGTTTCGGAAGCTGCGCAACACGTACAACCTGAAAGCGGGGTCGACCGACACCGAGGCATGGGTTGGGTTCAGCGGGCGTGCTGCCCGGATCGCACGCGTGCATCAGGAGGGGCTCGAGGATGCGCCCGCGAAGGGCGCAGAGCCGGTCCGATACGCGCGACGCGTGCTGCTCGGCGCCACGGAAGCCGAGCGTCAGGTGCTGCTTGACGTCCTGTTCGCACATGTGACCAACCCATAGGGAAGTTCAGGGCCTATGCGATCGAGGGCAAATCGCCCACACCCGAATATTGATCAAGACCTGCTCCTACCAGCTCTAGACGCTTATTCACATACCTGCTGTTACGTCGCCTTTCGGATCGACTGCCAGTTACGGTGCCCCTTGCCTCGTAGGATTTATCTGGTCGGGAATGCGCGGACCAATTAGACGCTTCCAGATTACGCGACGTAAATCGCCGGTTATTCTAAGCCGGCATGACCAGACGAAAATAGACATTTTATTGCTTCGAGGAAGCAGTTTGCGCTAGCTGCAGCTGCAAAAGCCTGAGCATCATCGGCCTTACCCTCATCGGCAAAATCACATACAGCTTTCATAACTATTGGTAAGGGCCTTGGCTTCGAGCAACCGCTAGCGGCGGCAAATACACTGTACCCCTCCATTTCGAGACCCATAACGTCGCGATTTTTATCAATTAAGCCCTCAAACGTTGCAGCATTAGCAATTACGGCAGCACCTGAAGCCATCGGCGCGATGTGAACCTGCAGGTCACCGCGACCAGGCGCAGACGGACATCGCTCACGGATGGTCGCGCGAAGCCCGGCATCCCCGAACAACTCCCTCAGTGATTCTGCAACGTCGACATCCAAATCCAAATGATGCGGAGACGGTCGAAAGCGCGGTTTACCGTCGTGAGTATCGATCTTGCCGCTGCCCCAATCATAGGCGGGGTCCGCAATAATCACATCGCCTAGCTCTGATTTGCCTGCTCGACCAGCGCATATACCGGTCATAGCAAGGATGCGGGGACGAAAGTTTGCGACTATCTTCGACGCTAGCACTGCCGTACTCGGCAACCCCATTCGCGGCGCAGCGGCTGAGATGATCGAAATGCTCCGACCGGGTGTCTCAATCGACCCAGAAATGTAACGGGTCTGATCATGTGGAATTCGCAATGGTTGCCATCCACATGGTAATGCTCGAATCGCCCGCCACTCCACGTCAGGAAGCGCACAGATCACAGCGACGTCTACACCAAAGGTCGACCCATCTGTGAAATTCTCTGACCGCTTCAGCGCTGCTACATAATCGACTTTCGCTTTGACTTGTCCAACCCAGCGATCGTTATCCTCTGAATAATGAACGAGCGTCCAAAGCTGATCAGCAAACTCTTGGCCAAATTCGCTGAGAACATCTGCATAGGCTGTCACGCCAACGATATGTTTGGGCTTGATCGAATCGTTATCACGTTGGATACGACGAAGCAGCGATACCCCCTCCCCTCGTACCGGTTCGCCATTAAATTTTTTGGGTATATTTACATCTAGCAGAAGCAGATCAAATTGATATTGCCGGCACAGCGCAATTGCATCGGTAGTATTGAAGGCATGCTCGATATGCCGTTCGTTAACTCCAGCCTCAATGACAGCCAATTTCAACGCACCAAATTTTGGTAGATCGTCTTCGACGATTAGAACTCTTATCATTTTAACTCTTCTTTTTTTGACAGCACGCCGCCTACCATATCGTTTAGCATTGAACGCCAATCGTCAACATTCGCCCGATAGTGGATAGTTCCGACATAGTTTGAGAATCTACTTAAGAGCTCATTCTTAAGTTCGGCCAGCGTTCTATAATCGTCTTCGTCACCAAAACGGTCAAACTGAGTGACAACAATTACTGGTGTCGCGACACGCTCTCGGGACATTCTTCGAAGAATTTCGCGACCGGCAAAAAAGTGCGGACGCCCCCCCTCTTCTTCAACGGATCGTTCGTAGTTTCTCATTGTCATATCTAAGAGAATTAAATCAATGGACTTGTCTAATGCGGCGGACTTACCTGTGTGAAGCGACCTCGCCTGCAGTACCGTTGGGGAGTCGTAAGCCAATTTGACCCAATCAATAAGATCACCGATTTTCTCTTCATCGTCCTCAATTATCAATATCCTCATCGAGCGACGCCCTCCCTATTGAACATGATATCGACACGAAACTCGTTAGAGTCCGTTAGCGTCACTTCAATGTCGTAAGATCGCCGGAGGTCGTGCCTAAGGATTTTCCACAGTTTGGCATAACCTGAACCCCTCTCCACTCCCACATAGTCCTGAGCCGCCTCGCTTCCGAAATCCTGGTTTAAGCGATTTACTACCACTTCGAGGTTCGATCTGCCTGGCCCGTCAGATAGAGCGTTAATCATAGTCAGTTCGACAAGGCCGGGGGTAGCATTTACGGTAACCTCGAGTGTCAGCTTTCCGTCAGCGATACCGGAATGTAGCGCCGCATTCTCCATTAAGAGGAGGAATAAGCGAGCGATCGATGGCAGCGTCCATCCAGCCATGATCAGTCCGGCTCCCCCCCTCAGAGACGCCTCAATCTGTAAGCTCGAAAAGTACGATGTGACCGTCGCTAGCCCCACATCAAAAGCAATTTGTATAGGATAGTCTTGGTATTCGTGGGCCTTTGACAGATTAAACCAACTGGCAACACGTTCTACTGCTGCTAACACCTCTGGCTTTGCCAATATTATTGCTTGTCGTACGTTTGCTGCATCGTCATCGGACAATACTTCATCCGCCTGTGACTGAAGTCTGATAAAGGCAGCGTTGAAGTTAGCAAGCGTTTCCTCCTGAAGACAAGCTTTTACCCTATTTAACCCAATTTGTGTCTTAGCCCAAAGCACATCGAATACAGCCTGCTGGTACTCATCGTAACTTTCAGCTACATCGACCCTAGCCTGTAGTATTTGGATTTCTAACTCATTGATTGAGAAATCAAATAAGCCCTCTGGGCTGGTATCGTTTCTGACCTTGATTTTTCGTCGAGTCAGCCTCTCGATTTCCGTATCGACACTCGCGGAAAACCGAGCAAATATTTTCTGAACTTCATCGTCGTATTTAAGGCCTTGCCCCTCCAGTCGCTCTCCCCAATACTTGTTCGGGCGGTATCCACTCTCTTCACTAATAAGGTTGGTGACGAGTGATGAGTTGACAAACGGACCGCGAAGCTCCCGAAGTATATACCCATGTCGCACGTTGGCACTAAGGTTGGCATCCAGGCCGAAGACTTTACTTGAGGCAAATTGATCCCGAGTTTCACGCAACATCCGCTTAAATAGATTATTACGCTCAGTAGCAGGCATCGCCATTGATAGAATTGCAACCCTCCGCCCGTGAGCGGCCTCGAAGCTTCTGGCCATTTCATCAAATTCGCCAGCAGCTTCCTTCTGCATCCCAAGGAGGCGGTATAAATTCCAGCTCTCGCGCATTGTATTGCCGATGAAAAGTTGGATTCCGTCAACATCGACATATATTTTACTTTGGTCTAGCTTAAGACTCGTATCTCTTATGACCTGACGGGTCTTAATGCGCTGAAGCTCGTCCTGGAGCTCAGTCGGAACAGCCTTTTTTTGTTCCGTGTAGAGGTCAGAGCAGCGGACGATTATCTTTACCCGCTCATCTTCAACATCTCGGGTTGATCTTAGTGAGAAGCACTGGTCGAGAATGTCTGGAACGCAGACGTGTCGAAAGAAATATATGATTTCGGGAATAGAAGTCGTCTCATCCGGCGAAAGCTCTGAAGGCATTTCGATACCGTCGCGGTCGAGATAATCGATAAACGCATCTACGAGAAGATCTTCTTTTTCGTTTGGATACATAAAGTTGAACATATGAATCAGGATTACTGTGCGCAGTCTACCTAATACCCGCAAATCTCTTGGCGCAGATTGATCCCAGACTTCAAGTGCGTCGATCAAACGTCGTAGGGGCAAGCGTCGAGCCAAATACTGAGACCGCAGTATCAGGCTCACACATACTTCACATGCCTCTTCTAAAGATCCCTCGCGGAGCAGCGCCTCGGCAAGGATCATTTGCCCTTCAAGCCAATCAAGGGGTGACGAGTGATCCAATGAAAGCTGTTTAATTTCGGCGATAGCCCCCCTGCAATCGCCTAGGCGCATAAGCGCCAGTGCATTCATTCGAAAATCCCGTGCCGAGCGCTCTTCATCATTAGAGAGAAAGTAAGCACCTCTCAAAAGGTCGGCGGTACTACTTACTGAGGGGGCGTTACGTTGGACTCGAAAAGCCTGATCGAGGTACTTCTGCGCCATCCTCTCGGGAAGGGAAAAGGCGAGGTACGGGTTGTTCTCGGTAGTGCGAAGAGATGCTAGGACCTGAGCAGCGGTGGGCGTATTGATCCTTTCGTCACTGCGCTGGCGTTGAATAAAGAGGTCTAGGGACGAGGACCACGAGCTGCGCGGGTTCGTCGTGCGCAGCTTTGCCAGCCGGGCCTCGGCGTCGCTCGCGTTCGCTCCGGCCAGCATTATTTCCCCTAGGTCGGAGGCGATCCTCGCTATTAAGGAATCCTCTTTCACTCCCTCCAGGACGACCTTCCGGTTCTCGAAGGCTTCAATGCGGACAGCCATAACGAGCGCCTCAACCGAGGAAGCTTTAACTCCTTGGTCAACAGCAAGCTGCAACGCTAAAAGCCGATCGCCTGCTACGTAGGCATCGAGCATGGATACAAGAGGCGAGCAACCGGTATCGGTTTCACCGCCAAGTGTAAGTATTAGGCGTTCTAATTGACGATCTTTAACTCGCTTACTAAGTTGGCTAAGACTTGATAACAGATGCATGTCGCCACTATCATCGCCGGACGCGACATATGACTGACAAATCATTACATAAAATATATATCTATCTATAGGCGTTAAAGCATCGGTGTATGCTATTGCTTGAGCTGTCTCGGCTGCATCCAGCTCACGGCCAATGCCTAGCGTTACTTTTATGAGACCTTCTAGGTCGCTACCCTTAAGCCCCGTCTTGTCTACGATTTTTTCAAACTCTTGCGCGGATAAGTTATCTTCGGTACGAAAACTTAACCACGATATAACGAAGCCAACAAACGGATGAACCTTGTCGTTGTCTAGGACGCTTTTCACGTAATCTCTTTGAGATTTAAATCCGTCTTTCAATTGTATTGCGTTGATTCTAGACTCTACAAGCCAAAGAGATAGCCCGAACTCTTTTTCGATCTCGTCGAGCTGAATAAGAAGCGCTTCGACTTCTGAGTTTAGATATAGCCGTTCACAGAGATCTCGAAGGGGAATAAATCTGTTTAATTTATCTTCCTGCGCAATAATAATTTGCGCGGCCCATTCTAGCTCGGCAGCAAGCGACGCGACAGCAGAAACACCCTTTCCCCAAAGATCCCGAAGATCGCTTGGCTTTTCACAGGGCCACAGCAGCTTTCGATATGCCTTACTTTGAAGTACCTCTGGTAGCGCAGAGCGAAATAGGCTTATATCTTCACTAAACTTCGCGCCAGCCAACCCGACCTGAATATTTCCGTATCTTGTAACGATGCTTCGGAATTTTATGAATGCTGGAGATATCGCTGAATTTTTTTGCCGATTTTTAGCCTTGCTCACCTAATTGCCCTCACTAGAAATCGACCATGTGAATTCGTCTAGGTTACCCCCCGAGACGTAGCAACGCCTGACCGAATGTCCGGTTAGGCCGTTCGCCCTCCAAAAACCGAGCGGCCTGATTTATTCTGATAACGGACATCTTGGCGGGGTGTGAGATCCCATTCCACACCCAAGCGTGATGGCGCTGCCCTGACCTGACCGACGACATGACCGGATGGCCGAGCCGTCAACCTTCACCGCTGTCGATCTGTCGCGCCTCCCGGCGCCGACGATCGTCGAAACCCTCGATTTCGACACGATCTACGCCCAGATGCTCGCCTCGCTGCAGGCGCTCGTGCCGGCATTCGATGCGACGGTTGAGTCTGACCCCGCCATCAAGCTGCTCGAGGTCGCCGCCTACCGTGAGATGCTGCTGCGCGCGCGCGTGAACGATGCTGCCCGCGCAGTCATGCCCGCCTATGCGATCGGCGCGGATCTCGACAACCTGGCCGCGTTGATGGGCGTCGTGCGTCTGCTCATCACCCCAGCGAACGCCCAGACCAACGCCCCCGCGGTATACGAAAGTGACGAGGACTTCCGGCGCCGCCTGGTGCTGGCGCCCGAAGGCTATTCCGTCGCCGGCCCCGAGGGCGCCTACATCTTCCACGCGCTGTCCGCCGCCTCGGACGTGCTCGACGCCAGCGCGACAAGCCCGACGACCGGCGAGGTACGCATCACGATCCTGTCGCGCGTCGGCACCGGTGCAGCCTCGGCGGCACTGCTCGAGACCGTGCTCGGTTACGTATCGGCCGAAACGCGGCGCCCGCTGACCGATCACGTCACGATCCAGTCGGCACAGATCGTCGAGTATGCGGTGAAAGCCTCGATCACGACATTTGCTGGCCCCGACGGCTCGATCGTCATCGCCGATGCCCGTACGCGGCTTGCCGCCTACGTCGCCAACTCGCACCGCCTCGGCCGCGACATCACGCGCTCGGGGATCTTCGGCGCGCTCCACACCGAAGGCGTGCAGAACGTCGTGCTGACCAGCCCGGCCGCAGACATCGTGCTCGATCGGACACAGGCCAGCTGGTGCACGGGCATTACCGTCAATCATGCAGGGCTCGGCGAATGACGCTACTGCCCCGCAACGCAAGCGAGCTCGAGCGCGCGCTCGAGGCCAGCATGGCGCGGCTCGCGGATGTGCCGGTGCCGCTGCGCGACCTGTGGAACCCCGACACCTGCCCGGTCGAGCTGCTGCCCTATCTGGCGTGGGCGCTGTCGATCGACAGCTGGTCGAGCGCCTGGTCGGAAACGGTGAAGCGCGCGCGCGTCCGCCAGGCGCTGGCGATCCAGCGGCGCAAGGGAACGTCCTCGTCGGTGCGCGACGTCATCGAGTCGTTCGGGGGCGTCGTCGCGATCCGCGAATGGTGGCAGATGGAGCCGCCCGGCGAGCCGCACACCTTCAGCCTCGTCCTGAATGTTACCGACGATCAGGGCGCGCCTGCCGATGCCGGCTATGTCGATGCCGTGATCGCCGAGGTCTACCGCACCAAGCCCGTCCGCTCGCACTTCACCTTCAGCCAAGCGCTCAATGCGAGCGCTCAGGCCGGCGTGATCGGCGCTGCCCGCCCCGCGGCATTCGTCCGCCTTTCCTTCACCGCCTGACGGAGTCGATATGGCCCTCACCCTTACGATCACCGATGTCGGCCGTGCGGCCCTCGTCAACGCCGAGCACAGCGGCACCAACGCGGTCCAGATCGCCTCGGTTGGCGTGTCGGGCGCGGGCATGGCGCCGCTGCCGACGAGCGCGACGCTGCCCGGCGAATACAAGCGCATTGCGACCATCTCGGGTGCAGCGGTCGCATCGGACATCATCCACCTGGTCGTGCGTGACGAGTCCGCCGACGCCTATCCGCTGCGCTCCTTTGCGCTGTACCTCGCGGACGGCACGATGTTCGCGATCTACGGCCAGGCCACAACGATCGTCGAAAAGTCGGCCGCGTCGCTGCTGCTGCTCGCACTCGACATCGCGCTGGTCGGCATGCCCGCCGACCGCATCACGTTCGGCAATGCCAACTTCCTTAATCCACCGGCGACGACCGCGACGGCCGGCGTCGTGAAACTGGCGACCAACCCGCAGGCACTGGCGCTCGCTGATCCCAAGCTGGCACTTTCGCCGGCCAACCTCGGCGCCATCATCGACAGCAATAAACTGCTGGCTGATCGCGGCGAGCTGCCGGTCGCGGACATCGACAAGGCAACAGGAAACGGCATCTACAGCATCGCCCAAAGCTATTATGTCGACACGGTCCTGTCGCTGACGCGGCCCAGCTCGACGGGCACCGTGCAGCTGCTGTTCGGCTATCAGGGCGTCCTTTCGTGGCGCAACCGCCAAGACAATCTGCAATGGGGCGCGTTCAACACGATCTGGCATAGCGCCAATGACGGCGCGGGATCGGGTCTCGATGCCGATATGCTCGACGGCTATCATCTCGATCGGATCGCCGCCGATCGCGGCGCGGTGCTGGAAAGCGCGATCGACACCGCGGTCGCCAACGGTTTTTATTCCGTCGTGCGCGGCTCTTATGCGGACTCGATGCTGACATTCACCCAGCCGAGTTCGACCGGAACCGTGCAGCTCCTCTTTAGCTATCAGGGGGGAATGGCGTGGCGCAACCGCCGCGACAACCAGCAATGGACCGCCTTCAATACCATCTGGCAAAGCACGAACGACGGTTCCGGGTCGGGCCTCGACGCCGACCTGCTCGATGGTCGGCACGGGAGCGACTATGCGAGCGCTGCGCATAAGCATTCGGCCGCAGAAATATCGGCGGTCTTCGCGGGGCTGCTTGGTCCCAACGGTTACCAGGTGCTGCCGGGTGGCCTGATCCTGCAATGGGCGACGGGCGCGCAGATGAATGCCGGGCAGGAAGCGACACAGCTGGTCTACTTCCCGATCGTCTTTCCCAATGCGTGCTATGGCGCCGTGGTCAGCACGCAAGATGACGGTTTTACAGCCGCGTCCAACGCCATGTTCTCGTCCGTTTTCGCACCAACGCGCGATCAGGTTACGGTCGCCCGCAAGGTGTTCTCGGATGGCGGGCAGGACATCATGAGCTCGCGTCCCTTCGTCATCGCCGTCGGGCGCTAGGAGCTTTTCATGACCATTGCCTTCAGCCCTTCCGGCTCCACCTTCCATGACAGCGCCCTAGGCGACGTACCCGACGACGCAGTGCCGATCGATGCGGCCTTGCACGCCTCGCTGCTTGCTGCCCGCTCGGATGGCGGAACGATCGTCATGGGATTGGACGGTGTCCCGGTCGGCGTGCCCCGCCCCCGCGTGCCGATCGAGCAGCTGCGCGCCAGTGCAGTTGATGCGGTGAAGCGACAGGCCTCAGCGCGGATCCTCGGGCTCGTCCCGCTCTGGCGCCAGATCAACGACGCGCGCGAGCTGCCGCTTTCGTCAGGGGAAGACCGCGCAGCGATCGAGGCACGCTTTGCCAGTATCGACGCGGTTCGCGCTCAATCCGACGCGCTCGAGCGCAAGGTCGCTCGCATGAGCGCGCGCGCCATTGCCGCCTTCGACGCCGCTTCGCCCGATCACTGGCCAACAGAGAGGACCAGAAACCCATGAAATATGTCGTCGAACCCTACGATCCTGACACCCGCAGCGTCCTCGTCACTTTCGACCCGGACGGCATGGCACACACGCGGGGCGTCAATGCCTGCCACAAGCCGGATGGCAGCTATGATCACGAAGCAACCATAGAGCGCGTGGAGCAGGTCGCGCTGGGCGTAGCGGCCAAGATCGAGCTTGGCATCATCACCGCTCTGCCGGAACCTGAGCCGGACGCAGCTACCGCCTGACGACTTCGGGTGTGGGATCGCATTCCACACCCGCCACCCCGCGCGCTGCGCGAGCCGCAGCGCCAATGTCGCGCGTCATGAACGCGCTTCCCGATCCCCGCCGCATTATCGGCAACATCATCCGTCTCGGCACCATCGACAGCGTTGATCGGGCCGATGCGACGTGCCGCGTGCGGATCGGCGAGATCGTCACCGGCGACATCTGCTGGATCGTGCAGCGCGCCGGCAACACCCGCACCTGGTCCCCGCCGACAATCGGCGAGCAATGCCTGCTGCTCTGCCCCGAAGGTGACACCGATGGCGGCGTCGCCGTCCTCGGGCTGTTCTCCGATGCGATGCCCGCGCCCTCGACCGAGGATCTCGATCTGATCCAGTTCGGCGACGGTGCGATCCTCTCCTATGACGCGCACGCGCATCTGCTGGTCGCGCAGCTGCCCGCGGGCGGCAAGGTCCGCATCGATGCGCCGGGTGGCGTCACGATCACTGGTCCCGTTTCGATTACCGGCGACGTGACTATCACGGGGAAGGCGACCGCCAGCGACGACGTGATCGCCGGGGGAAAGAGCCTCAAGTCGCATGTGCACACCGGCGTTACCGCGGGCGGCGCCGTCTCGGGCCCGCCGCGATGATCGGCATGAGCGTGGTCACGGGCAAGCCGCTCGAGGGGCTCGACCATCTGCGCCAGTCGATCGCCGACATCCTCTCGACGCCGATCGGCTCGCGCGTAGGTCGCCGCGAATACGGCTCGCTGCTGGCCGACCTGGTCGACCAGCCCATGAACGCGGTCGGCCGCATGCGCCTGATGGCCGCGACGGCTCTCGCCATTCAGCGCTGGGAACCGCGGGTCACGCTGTCGGCCGTCGTCATCGAGCAGACCGGCCCCGGCGCCTTTTCTGCCCAGCTCGCCGGCCGGCGCACCGACGTGACCGGCCCGAACGCCAGCGCACGCCTCACCGTCCCGCTGCCCCGCAGCAGCCCCACCGTTTATGCCTGAAGGAGCCACCATGCACGGCATCACCATCAAAGAAGTGACCGAGGGCGCCCGTTCGCTCGTCCTTGCCGCAACCGCGGTCATCGGTCTGGTCGCGACCGCCACGGCGCCGGCGGGCGCGGCGACCGAAGCGCTCGACGCGGCCTTCCCGCTCAACCGTCCCGTGCTCGTCGTCGACCTCGAGGCGGCGATCGGCGTTGCCGGCACCACGGGCACGCTGGCATCGGCGCTTCGCGCTATCGCTGACCAGGCGAAAGCCCCCGTCGTCGTCGTGCGCGTCGCGGCCGGCGCGGATGCCGCGGCGACCAGCGCGAACGTCATTGGCGCCACGGCAAACGGTCTGAAGACGGGCATGCAGGCGCTGCTCGGCGCAGAGTCGCAGCTTGGCGTAAAGCCGCGGATCCTCGGCGCGCCGGGCCTCGATACGCAGGCGGTCACGACCGCGCTGGTCATCATCGCGCAGAAGCTGCGCGGGTTCGCCTATGCCTCGGCGATCGGCGCGGACATCACCGCGGCGCTTACCTACCGGGCAAACTTCGGCGCGCGCGAGCTGATGCTGATCCATCCCGATTTCATCGCCTTTGACACGAAGGTCGCGGCCAACGCGACCAGCTATGCGGTCGCCCGCGCCCTTGGCCTGCGCGCCCGGATCGACCAGGAGGAGGGCTTCCACAAGTCGCTGTCCAACGTCGCGGTGGAAGGCGTTGTCGGTCTCACCAAGGACATCCAGTTCGACGTCCAGGACGAAAACAGCGACGCCGCGCGCCTCAACGACAAGCAGGTGACCGCGCTCATCCGGGCGGGCGGGGGCTTCCGCTTCTGGGGCAACCGCACCTGCATCGACGCGACGTCACCCTTCACCTTCGAGACCGCCACGCGCACCGCGCAGGTGCTGCTCGACACGATCGGCGCCGGCATGATGTGGGCGATCGACAAGCCGCTGCGGCCGAGTCTGGCCAAGGACATCGTCGAGACGATCAACCTGTCGATTGCCGGCCTGGTGACCGCCGGGCAGCTGATCGGCGGCAAGGCCTGGTTCGTCGCCGACAAGAACCCCGCCTCGAGCCTCGCGCAGGGCAAGCTGTCGATCGACTATGAATTCACGCCGGTCCCGCCGCTCGAGAACCTGCTGCTCACCCAGCGGATCACCGACAGCTATCTCGCCGACTTCTCCGTCGCCTGATCGCCGCCCCCTTCCCGACCTGAAAGCTAGGAGCCGATCATGGCACTGCCCCGCAAACTGAAGAACATGAACCTGTTCAACCAAGGCCGCAGCTATATCGGCGAGGTGCCCTCGGTCACGCTGCCCAAGCTGACCCGCAAGCTCGAGGAATATCGGGGCGGCGGGATGGACGGCACCGTGAAGCTCGACATGGGCGCCGAGGCCATGGAGATGGAATTCAGCGCCGGCGGTCCGCTGCGCGACGTGCTGCTGCAGAGCGCGGCGCCCACCATCGGCGGTCTCTTCCTGCGCTTTGCCGGCCAGTATCAGAACGACTCGTCCGGCACGTCCGATGCGGTCGAGGTGACGGTGCGCGGGCGCCACGAAGAGATCGACATGGGCGAGCAGAAGGTCGGCGAAGGCGGCGACTTCAAGGTCAAGATGGCGCTCGTCTATTACCGCCTCGAGTGGAACGGCGAGGTGCTGATCGAGATCGACGTGCTCAACATGGTCCACATCGTCGGGGGCATCGATCGCCTCGCCGACATGCGCGCGATCATCCTCTGATCCACTCCGCCACCAATCTCTCAAAGGAAGTTCGCATGCGCGACACCAATCCCGAACACACGACCGTCAAACTCGACTTTCCCTTCACCCGCGGCGAGGTGACCATCGACAGCGTTAAGGTGCGCCGGCCGCGCTCGGGCGAGCTGCGCGGGCTCAACATCGCCGACCTGGTGCAGATGAATGTCGCCGCGACCGCCAAGCTGCTGCCGCGCATCACCATGCCGCCCCTGACCGATGCCGAGGTCAACAATCTCGATCCCGCCGACCTGACGCAGTTCGGCATGGAGGTGCAGGATTTTTTGCTGCCGAGGGCGGCGAAGGAGCAGGACTCCCGGAGCTGATCGACGACGCGATGGCGGATCTGGCGATCGTCTTCCACTGGCCCCCCGCCGCCATGGACGAGATGACGGTCGCCGAGCTGATGCGCTGGCGCACGCGCGCGGCTGAGCGCCACAACCCGGAAAGCTGACGCCATGGACCGCAACCTCCGCATCCGCATGCTGCTCGAGGCCAGTGACAAGGTCACCAGGCCGCTGCGCGATATCATCGGGGGTTCGGCCAAGGCTGCGGCCGCGCTGAAGGTCACGCGGAACAGCCTGAAGGATCTGAGCGCGCAGGCGCGTACGATCGGCGACTTCCGGATCGGCCAGGCAAAGGGTGCGGAGATCTTCGGGCAGGTCGACGACGCCCGGCGCCGGATCCGCGCCCTGCGCGATGACATCGCCCGCACCGACACCCCCACCAGGCGTATGACCAACGCGCTCGCCGCGGCCGAGGCGGCGGAACGCAAGCTCGTGCGCGGCAGCGAAGAACACAGCGCCGAGCTGACGCGGCTGCGATCAGGTTTAACGTCCGCCGGCGTCGACGTCCGCAATCTGGGCGCGCACGAGGCGCGGCTGCGCGACAATATCGCCGCGACGACCGCGACGATGGGTCGGCAGCGTGCCGAGTTCGATCGCCTCGACGAACGGCAGAGGCGCTTCGGCCGAGCACGCGAGGGGTTCGCCCGCACCCAGAACATGGCGACCGGTGTCGCGGCTGGCGGTGCGGCCGGCATCGCGACGGGGATGGCGCTCGGTCGCCCGATCCTCGGCGCGATCGGCGACGCGCAGGAATACCAGTCGGTGATGACCGACATCGCCCAGAAGGCGGATCTCGGGCGCGACCGATCCGAGAAGATGGGCCGCAACCTCCTCGCCGCGGCGCGCGCTGCCAACCAGATGCCCGACGAACTGCAAAAGGGCGTGGATACCCTCGCCGGCTTTGGCCTCAGTCCAGAAAAGGCGGTCGCGATGATGCGGCCGATCGGCCGCGCGGCGACCGCGTACAAGGCCGAGATCGCCGACCTGTCGGCTGCAGCCTTCGCCGCCAACGACAATCTGAAGGTGCCGGTCGAGCAGACCGCGCGCGTCATCGACATCATGGCGCAGGCGGGCAAAAGCGGCGCCTTCGAGATCAAGGACATGGCGGGGGCGTTCCCGGCGCTCACTGCCGGCTATCAGGCGCTCGGCCAGACCGGCACCGGCGCGGTCGCAGATCTCGCGGCTGCGCTGCAGATCGCGCGCAAGGGTGCCGGCGATTCGGCGACCGCGGCCGGCAACGTCGCCAACATCATCCAGAAAATCGCCTCGCCGGCGACGATCAAGGCGTTTTCGAAGTTCGGCATCGACCTGCCGAACGCGCTGAAGAAAGCCTATGCAGACGGGAAGACGCCGCTCGAGGCGATCGCCGAGCTGACGAAGAAGGCGACGGGCGGCGATCTCGGCAAGATTGGCTTCCTGTTCGAGGACGCGCAGGTCCAGCAGGGCTTGCGGCCGCTGATCCAGAACCTCGAGGAATATCGCCGGATCCGTGCGACCGCGGCCGGCGCCTCGGGCACGACCGACACCGACTTTGCCGAGCGCATGAAGGACTCGGCTGAACAGACCAAACAGCTGCGTATCAATGCGCAGGTGCTGGGGGTTTCGCTCGGCTCGATGCTGCTGCCGGCCGTCAACGCGATTACCGAGCGCGCATCGCGCTATGCCGGCGTGATCGCCAGGTGGACTGAACGCCATCCGGTGCTCGCCAAGGCTATCGCGCTGGCGGCTGCAGCGCTCTCCGTGATGTTCATCCTGCTGGGCGGTGCCGCGATCGTCATCGCTGCCGTCATGGGACCGATAGCAATCCTGAATGCCGGCCTGATAGCGATGGGCGTTGCCGGCGGTACCGCATCGATCGGGCTGCTGCCGATCCTCGGCACCGTCCTGGCGATCATTGCCGTGATCGCGCTGCTCGCCGCGGCGGTGTACCTGATCTACGCCAACTGGGGACCGATCACCGCATGGTTCGGCGCGCTTTGGCGCGGGATCGTCGGCGTCGTCACCGGTGCGCTTGGCTGGTTTGCCGGCTTGCCCGCCCGCTTCGGAGAATTCGGGCGCAACATGATCGCCGGCATGATCAACGGCATCACCGGCATGCTTGGCGCGCTGAAGGCGACGATCGTCGGCGCCGCGTCGTCGGCCGCGACCTGGTTCAAGCAGAAGCTCGGCATTCGCTCGCCGTCGCGCGTGTTCGCCGGCTTCGGCGGTTACATGATGCAGGGACTGAGCAACGGTATTACGCGCGGCGCCGGCGAGCCCGTACGGCGGATTGGCAGCCTGTCTCGCGATCTCACCGCGGCGCTGGCGGTCGGCACCGCGCTGCCAGCGTTGACGCCTGCCGGCGCAGCATCATTGCCCGGTTCGACCGCAGGAGGCGGCAGCGGTGCTTTCGCCTCCGCGCCGATCACGATCAACGTCTACGGCGCCCCGGGCCAGAGCGAGCAGGCGCTCGCCGCGGCGGTCGAGCGCGCCCTCGCGCGGGCGCAGGGTCGTCAGCGCGCCATGTCGCAATCATCCTTTGCCGACCGTCCCGATGGAGCCGACCTGTGAATATGATGGCGCTGGGCATGTTCGTCTTCTCGCTGCCGACGCTCGCCTATCAGGAGCAGCAGCGCAAAAGCGGCTGGCGGCATGCGCGCAGCGGCCGGGTCGGCGCGATCGATGCCACGCAGTTCCTCGGGCGCGAGAACGACAGGATCAGCCTGTCGGGTGCGGCCTATGCCGAGCTGATGGCGGGCCGCGCGTCGCTCGACCAGCTGCGCGACATGGCGGCGGAAGGAAAGGCGTGGCCGCTGGTCGACGGCACCGGCCGCGTTCACGGCGCCTTCGTCATCACCGACATCGACGAGGGGCTGAAGGAGTTCTTCCCCGACGGCACGCCCCGCAAGATCGACTTCTCGATCGAGCTGCTCGAGGTGGCGCAAGACGCAGGCGTCGCAGCATGACGGCGGTCAACAACGTGCCCGACTTCAGGGTCACGCTCGACGGCACCGATCTTACCGATCGAATCCGGCCGCGCCTTATCACCCTACGGTTGAGCGAGCGCCGCGGCGGTGACGCCGACCAGCTCGAGATCACGCTCGACGATTCGGACGGCCGGCTGGCGATGCCGCGCGAGGGTGCGACCCTGAGCGTGCAGCTCGGCTGGTCAGCCGGATCCGGCGTGACGGTTGGCCTGGTCGACAAGGGCAGGTTCACCGTCGACGAGGTCGAGCATAGCGGCCCGCCCGACCAGATCACGATCCGCGCGCGCGCGGCAGACTTTACCAGTACGATTGCCACGCGCCGGGAGAAAAGCTGGCACGACACGACGCTCGGCGCGATCGTGAAGGAAATTGCCGATCGCAACCGCCTGACGCCGCGCTGCGCGCCTGCTCTGGCGTCGATCGCCATCAAGGCGATGGCACAGACCCGCGAGAGCGATATCGCGCTGCTGCGCCGGCTCGGGCGCGAGCATGACGCGGTGGCAACGGTGAAGGCCGGCGCATTGATCCTTTCGCCTACCGGCGCCGCGACGACGGCAACCGGCGCGGCGATCCCGGCGATCACGATCCGCCGCGGCGATGGCGATCGTCACAGCTTCCGGATCCGCAAGCGTGAAGAGGCGGGCAGCGTGTCGGCGGACTGGCATGATCGCAAGAGCGCGAAGAAGAAGACTGTTACGGTTGGCAGCGGCACCGGCGAGGTGAAGCGCCTGGCGCGGACCTATCCGACCGAAGAGGCCGCCCGCCGCGCGGCTACCGCCGAACAGGGGCGCGCCGCCCGCGAGCCGCGCTCGCTGGATCTGGGGCTCGCGCTCGGGCGGCTGGAGATTTACCCTGACCGATCGGTGACGGTGACGGGGTTCAAAGAGGAGATTGGTGCCGTGAAATGGCTCGTCGCGGATGTAACGCACGAGCTGCTTCCCGACCGGGGATTTACCACGGCACTGACATTGGAAAGCGTCGTTTAAGATTACATTCGACGGCCGATGAAGACGACCCGCCCGACTATCCTGATCTCGTCTGACGCAACTTCATCAGGCGGGATCGTGGGGTTATCGGATAGAAGCGCAATGCGCCCTGACGGTCTCATGCGAAGCCGTTTAATCATCGCGGCATCGCCCATAAGCAGGGCCCACAGCACATCCTGCTCACGAAAGCTGTTCTGCGTTTTGTCGATGAGGACGATGTCGCCATCGAGCATCGTTGGCATCATCGAGTCCCCTCGACCGCGCGCAAAGACGAGGTGCTCAGGCGGTGCGTCCGTGAGAGCTGACAGCCAAGCTCGAGGAAACCTTCGACGAGTGGTCTCTACCGATAGATGGTCGGTGTAGGTTTCGCCCAAACCGAAAGCCAAATCGATCTCGTCGATTGTGACGAGATCCAGCATGTCCGCGATTACATCCTCGGTGGGGAGCAACATGGCTCCCTCATTCGGATCGTCAACCTGCCCGGCGAGATAGGCCGGCGTCGTTTGCAGTTCCTGTGCAATGCGCCCGATGTGTCGCGAGCCTGACGACACCCCCGATACGAGCTTGCCGATTGACTGCTGAGACACCCCGACACGTCGTGCGAGTTCAGACTGCGAAACGCCGTGTTGACGCATCAGGAAGGCTAAGCGTTCGATCTTTATCACAGGCCATTCCTACAACCCAAGATGTAACAGCATACGTACTATTTAGCGTTGACTATTTTACAACACCGGTTGTAGGAGGGTGTATGCACTCGGAAGCAACACCCTTCGAAGCGCTTCAGGCGGCGGTTGCCCGAGCAGGCTCACAGTCAGCTTTGGCCCGCGTCTGCGGTGTTTCGCAAACCGCTGTTTGGAAATGGATTCAGCGCGGCAAACGGCTTCCCGCAGAGTTGTGCCTCGTGGTCGAGCGGGAAACCGGCGTTTCAAAACATTCGCTCCGTCCTGATATCTATCCGCTGAAACCTACGCTCAATGTCGTACCGAATCCCACACGCAATATCGCGTGCGATCGTACCGGCATTTCGCACCGCATGGTTCGCGCATGACTACCATCCGCTCCCCCCGCACTTTCGCGAACGCCATGACCCGCATCGCGGCTTCGCTCTCTTTTGAGACGTGCCGGAAGATAGTCCACCGGTCCAACCGGACGGTGCGCTACTGGTCGGAAGAACGCTCGAAAAAGCGACCGACGATCGAGCAGGCGTTGCAGTTCGACATCGCGTACCGGCTGGCCGGTGGCGAGGGTGCCCCGTTTCTGGACACCTACATGCACAAGCTCGACGTTGCCGTGGAGGCTGCGATCGCCTGCCGCGATGCGCTTGCCGGGGACTTCGCGACCTTCGCGCGTGAGTCGGGCGAAGCCATCGCCGCCGGGTTTGCCGTCACACTTTCGAACGCCTCCGAGCGCGACATCATCCGTGCCGTCGTCGAGGTCGAGGAGGCCGAGAGCGCGCTGGCCGCGATCCGCCGTCGGCTCGCCAGCATTGCAAGGCTCGTCGCGGGATCGAACACAGCGCCAGTCCGGGGAACACAATGACGATCTCGAAACCTACCAAGCACCGGATCCCCGGCATTGCCTGCCCGCATTGCAGCGGGCCGGCGGGGATCCGCAACAGCGCGGCGTTGACCACGATGGTGCGGCATATCCGCTATCGCTGCGAGAACGACACCTGCGGGCACGTGTTCGTTGCCGAGCTGCAGGTCATCCGCACGATCGTGCCGAGCGCCTGCCCGAACCCGGACATCCGCCTCCCTTTTTCCAACCCGAACATTTGCAGGAGCCGACCGACGCCGGCGAATGACGACAACCGCACCCCGGCCAACGACGACATTATGACGTCGCCCGCCGCGATCACGCCAGCCCCCGGCTGATCGCGCGCGGCAGCGCCGCACTCCGCCTCCCACACCGTCTCCCACCGACCCACCGCCCCGCCGGAAGCTCGCGCTTCCGGTGACGCCAAAGCCTTGCCTGAAAGGATCAAGCCATGCTCCACGCCACTCCGTCGACCCGTCGCTCCGTGCCGCTTGCCGCCGCGCAGGTCGCCCCGCTCACGCCCGCCGCATACCTCCGCCTCCGCCGGGCCGCGGCAGGCCTATCGGTCTCTGACGCCGCCAGACGGATCGCACCGAACAACCAGGCCGACGCCGCCAGACTGATCCGGCAGTTGGAAACCGACGGCACTGCGGCTCGCTATGTCGAGACGATCCACGGTCTACGCGACGCCTACCCACTCGACGTCGACGTGTACCTGCAGCTGCGCGATGCACCTGCAGATGCGCGTCCGCGGATCTGTGACGGTTGCGGGTGCAGCCACTGGGATCCGTGCGGTTTGCCTGACGATGCCGGCAGCTGTGTCTGGACGAACGAAACGACCTGCACACGCTGCAGCGGCGAGGCCTTTCCGATCACGGTGTACCAGTGAGCGTCGTCGCCATCGCGTCGGGTACGCGCCAGGTCGAGCGTCGCATGCGCCGTCGCCGTGCTGCCAAACTCACGCTGTTGATCGCGTTCGCCTTCGTCTGGATCCCCGTCGCGATCGTCATGGTCATCGCGGGCATGCCGGATCGCCGCGCATGATCGTGCCGCACCTTATCCATGGCGCCGGCATTGGTTTGCTTGTCGGTGGCGGCGCGACGGCGCTCGGCGTCATCACCGCCAGCCTGATCCCGCAATGGCCCCGCATCGTCCGGCTCGCGCTCGGCAATGTCGAACCCGTGCAGCGGGTGTCGGACGCCATTCCACACCCCGCGACCGATGGCGGCCCCCGTCAGCCATTCCAGACAGGGCATCCGCCAATGTCTCCGCGCGCCCTTTGCCCTCTCCACACCTCACAAAAAGGTTCGATCGCATGACCCAGACCACCGCAGACCGGAACGAAGGCATGGGCGGCGGTCGCGTCGCGGCCGACGAGCTGCGCCTTCTGATCGAACGTGCCGAGCGCCTCGAGGAAGAGAAGAAGGGGATCAGCGACGACATCAAGGACGTGATGGCCGAGGCCAAGGGCCGCGGTTACGACCCCAGGGCGATCCGCAAGATCTTATCGATCCGCAAGAAGAAGCGGGAGGAGTATCAGGAAGAGGAGGCGATCCTCGAGGTCTACCTCCAGGCGCTGGGGATGCTGTGATGGCCGCCTCAGCCGCCGCCCTGACGCTCCGCTCGCGAGTAGTCCTCGTCATCGCTGCCAGCATTCTCGCGTGGATCCTGACACTGGTGGCAGCTGCTGCCGCGGTGCGGTCATGATCCGTCAGCTGACCCGCGTAGATCGCCAGCACCTGCGCCACGTTGCGCGCAGGCAGTGGCGCACCGTCCTCGTACCGTGTGCAGTCATCGACATTGAAGGTGTCGGCCGTTCGATCGTCTGCATGCGCCGGCTGGAAACACGCTGGAGCAACAGCAACCGCCGTCGCCTGTGGCGGCTTCCCGGCGCGCAGCTGCGACAGCCAGCGCGATGATCCCCCCAAAAAAGGAGGCCCGATGAACGCCCCATCCATCGTGAGACTTGCCGGCAAGATGACCCGCGCCGCCGAGCGCGGAAAAGGCATCAAGGTTGAGTCCGCGGACCTCGACCTTCTCGGAAGCCTCGGCCTTTTCGACATCATCAATCGTGCCGTTGCCGATTACCTGAAAGAGCAGACACAATGCCGCGACGCACGCCGCCGGTTTACCGCAGAGGAAAATACTGGCTTGCCCCCGACGAACGGGCAGACGGAACGCTTCGGAGCCCCAATCTCTACATCTGGTGGTACGACAGTGAAACGCGACGCGAGCGCAGCACGACAACGTCTACAGGCGACGTAGCAGCGGCAATTCTGGCGCTCGACAAGGTCTACCTTGCCGACAAGGACGAAGCACCGGCCTTTTGTCACGCATGCGGCCAACCGCTCGCGCAGGCGCAAGCGTATCTGCTGACCGATGCCATCGCAGACTATAAGATTGAATGGGGCAACTCCCGGGCTTCGGCTGACACGATCTCCGGCCGTCTGGCCCACGCTGTCGCGTTCCTCGATGCAGAGGAAGCACTCGGCGCGGAAGGCCGGTTCGGTCATTCGACGAGCTGCGCCACGGCATGCGGCACTGTTTTCGTCAACGCGTTCCGCGCCTGGTCTCGGTTACAGCCCGTCGAGTGGCGCAACGGCAAAGGCGAAGTCACCGTCTCGCGTCCGCGCTCACCGGCTGCGACCGAGGCATCGATCGCGCAGCTGATCGCGGTCTTGAATCATGCCGCGAACGCAGAGCCCGCGCGCTCCGATAAAAGACCTATCTACAAGCCACTCCCGGCCCGCCAGGTTCAACGCCAGCGCCGCACCCGAATCGGCGTCGAGGAACTGGCGAGAATGTTCGCCTACGCAGCTGAGCCCGATCGCCAGCGCGGTTCGCTTCACGCATTTCTGGTCGCTTCGGTCTGCACGATCGCGCGACCAGGCGCTGTGGTGGATATTAGCGTCGCACCCGATCGCCAGCAATGGTGGCCTGGTGCCCCGACGATCGATCTGAACCCGCAAGGCCGAACACAGAACAAGAAGCATCGCGCGCTTCTACCCGTGCTGCCGCTGCTCGACCGCTGGCTGCACGTCGAATACGCGACGTACATGGCGCTCAAGCCCGCCGAGCGTGCAGGTCGCGGCTGGCTGGTGAATCATTACGGCCGCCCCGTGCAGGACGTCGATCGCGCCTGGGACACGATGCTGAAGAAGCTGGACATGCCGACCGCCCGCGAGTGGCGCCCCTATGTGCTGCGCCACAGCCTCGCGACGCTCGTCCGCAACCGCGGCGCGGAAAAATGGGATCTGGAAGGCTTCATGGGCCACCGCGCCGGGAGCCAGACTGAGGTCTACGCGATCGGCGAGTTCCCCAGCGTCGTCCGCGCGCTGGAGAGCATCATTTCAGAGATCGAGAAGCTCGCGCCGGGTGCGATGCACCGGAGTCGTACCGGAGCCGCAAAATCCTCGACCATGCGGGAGGATGAGAAAATGTAAGTAATTTCAACAGGATGTCGATGGTGCCGCTTACAGGACTCGAACCTGTGACCCCCGCATTACGAATGCGATGCTCTACCAGCTGAGCTAAAGCGGCCCGATGACGGATATCTCCGGTCGAGGGGGCG
>Ga0308164_10001604_pt1 | contig 25762 bp, 21 predicted proteins | sample PhyTR2_FD_201031 | JGI IMG/M metagenome (GOLD analysis project Ga0308164, IMG submission 201031) | Phyllosphere microbial communities from UC Gill Tract Community Farm, Albany, California, United States - DLSLT.R2 | ecosystem: Host-associated > Plants > Phyllosphere > Unclassified | place: USA... | reverse complement strand
CACTGGTCAAGGTCACATCGTAATAGCCGTTGGCGATATTGGTGCTGGTCAGCGTGGCGCGTACCGGCGTGGCAAACGAGCTACCGCCCAGCAGCAGTTCAACCGTGTCGCCAGCTGCAGCGTTGGTACCGCCCAGGTTGATGCGCAATAGTGGATTGGTGACATTGGTAATGCGGTCGGCGTTCGAGCTGCCGCTGTCGGAGGCGGCAGCAATCAGGATCGGATTGCTTGGAGTACCGGGCGCGGTGGTGTCGAGCACCAGCGTCAATGCACCGCCGGCGGTGCCGACGTTGCCGGCAATGTCGGTGACGCGCGCGGTCAGCACCTTGGTGCCATCGGCGCCGAGGCTGCCACTGGTCAAGGTCACATCGTAATAGCCGTTGGCGATATTGGTGCTGGTCAGCGTGGCGCGTACCGGCGTGGCAAACGAGCTACCGCCCAGCAGCAGTTCAACCGTGTCGCCAGCTGCAGCGTTGGTGCCGCCCAGGTTGATGCGCAGCAGCGGATTGGTGACACTGGTAATGTGGTCGGAGTTCGAGCTGCCGCTGTCGGACGCGCCGGCCATCAGGATCGCGTTGCTGGGCGTACCGGGCGCAGTGGTATCGAGCACCAGCGTCAGTGCGCCGCCGGCGGTGCCGACGTTGCCGGCAATGTCGGTGACGCGCGCGGTCAGTACCTTGGTGCCATCGGCGCCGAGGCTGCCGGTGGTGATCTGCAGGTCGACGTAGCCGTTGCTGATATCGGTGGCGGTCAGGGTGGTGGTCAACGGTGTGCCAAACGAGGCGCCATTGACCAGCAACTCGACGCGGTCACCCTCCAGCGCACTGGTGCCGGTCAGGTCGACGCGCGTGAGCGGACTGGTGATCCTGGTAATGCCGTCCGAGTTCGAACTGCCGCTGTCGGACGAGGCCGCCATCACGATCGGGTTGGTTGGCGTGCCGGGTGCGGTTTTATCGATGGTAATGGCCAGGGCGGAACTGCGCGTGCTGGCAACGCCACCGGTGGCCGAGGTGGTGATCGCATACGCATTGTAGACGCCATCGGCCACGCCGGCGGTCGACAGGCCCGAAACGGTCCAGGCGCCGTTGTTGACGGTGGCGGTGGCGGTGGCGTCGGTGCCAGCGTCATACAGGCCGTTGCCATTAACATCAAGGAACACGCGCACGCTGCTGAGGTTGTCGCCGGCGGCGCTGGTGCCCGAGAACGTCAGGTTGGCAGCGCTGGTGATGTTGTCGGTCGAGCTGGCGCCAAGGTCGCTGCCGGCTGCGAGGTCGGGGGTACCCGGTGTGGCGGGCGCGACATTGACGGTTATGGTGCGGGTGACGGAGCTGGTGCCGTCGCTGACTCGCACCGTGAAGGTATCGGTGCCGGCAAAGCCGGCGTTCGGGGTATAGGTAAAGCTGCCGGTCGGCGTGATGTCGGTGCTGCCCGAGGCCGTGGTGGGGTTGGACAACGACAGCGTACCATTCGACGGTCCGGTGGCCTGCGACCAGGTCAGGGTCTGGCCGGTATCGCTGTCGCTGACATGCAGCAGACTGCCGATGTCGTAGGCGCCACCGTTTTGCGGCACGCTCACGCTGGTGACCGCACCGACAAAGGCGGGCGCCACGTTGGCCGGCGCCGCATTGGCGCTGATGTTGCTCATCTTCATCGATTCGAAGTTGATCTCCGTGCCAAAGCCCCCTTGCCTCGCCGCTGTCGCGTTCGGTAACAGGCTGGCGATGACCGTCACCGAGGCGACATTCGCGACCGACCATTCCACGCCGTTATTGAGCAGCGTGCTGAGCTTGACAATCGCCGTGCTCATCGTCAGATCGGTCCCGGACGCCATGCGGATGGTCGGGCCGATGACATTGCCGCTGATATCCCTGAGCACGACTTCAAGCTGGTCGAAATAACGTACGTGCAAACCACCCGGCTCGGTCACGCTCATCGAGAAGTCGTTGAAGGTGAACGTTTTGGCGACCGTCGTGCCTTCGGCCTTGAACACGGCGGTAATGATGGAGCCGTCGCTGTTGGCATTGGCATCGTTGCTATAGAGCTGGGTGCCCGCCTGCTCCAGGGAGGCACTGACGAGCAGTTTGTCATTGAGCCTCTTGAAGCCACCGCTGGCGGCGCCCAGGGTGCCGCCGAAATCATAGGTGCCGTTGGCGGTGCCGTTGCCGGTGAGCAGCAGTTGATCGAAGTCGGCTGCCGCGCGGTCGCTGATGGCCTTGTCGGCTTCGATCGAGCCCGTATGTTTTTCCAGTATCCAGTTGCCGCCCAGCGCAGTGGCGCCGGTCGCGTCGGTCGATGCAGCCACATCGGCGCCCGTCAGTTCGGCCAGCCGGTTGACGAAATGGTCGCCCGTCGCGGTGTTGGCGACGTTGCAACCGAATAACAGGATATCTCCCCCTTCGCGCAAGGCGCTGCCCCAGGTGGCCAGCGCCGCCTGGTAGCTGTCGAGATTGCTGTCGGCCAGCGTGGCCGAGCCGAGCAGGACGCGGCCGCTGTTACCCTCGGAAATGATCTGGATACTGTCGAGGCCGTGGCAGCCCTTGAGCGCATCGGCAATCTGCTGCACCCCATCGCTGTTCTTGTCGAGCATGACCACTTCGACGCCAGGCTTGAGGTCGGCCAGCAGCGACTGCGGATTTTGTACCGAGGCATCGATGAACACGATGGTCGTTGGCGCTGCGGCTTTCACCGTGGTATCGGTGGCCACGCGGTCTGGCGCCAGCGCAGGCGCCGGGGCGCGGTCGGGCGCATGGGCAGCGGCCGGTGCGCGCGCTGCATCGATTGCCACGCCGGCAACCTTGGGCGCCAGGCCGGCGCTGCCGTCGTGCGGCTCGGCCAGTGCGGCGTGCGCGGCGCCGTCGAAGACGATGCGCGTTTCCAGCGCCAGCAGGCTGCTTCTCGGGCGCAAGCGCGCGCCGGCAGGGCGGTTGTTCGCGGGTGCCGCAGGGGCGGCGGTCAGAGGGAGGGCTTTGCTGCGGTCGTCGTATCGTGTCATCGCGGTTCCTGGATGTGGCGCCAGCAGCCGGTACGCTGCAACAGTCACATATGGATGTTAAATAATTGGTCACTCAAATGAATTGGGGGGTAATATTAAAATATTAATTATCACCAAAAATCACAAGGCGGTAAGGGTGCGGCTACTTTATTTTGACCAATAATTGTAGCTGCCATCAGGAAATAAATGAAAGTACCAACCGTTAATTTTTTGAAGGTTTTTTGCTGCTTGACGACACAAGTCAAGAAAGTTAAAAATGCTGTCTGCGCCAGGCGTCTATCTGCACGCAATAGGTGCCCGTGCATTCAAATTTGGTGAAAGTCGGTGAGAATCGATGGCAATCCGTCACCTTCCCTGTGTTGTAAATATGCTGCTGCAAAAACAGCATATATGCCATTTCGGCATGTATTTGGAGTGCGTTTTTGAATATCCCCGGTTCTCACATGCCATTAACTCCCGCACCTGCGGCGGTGCTGCTGCGTTCTGCCGCATCGTCCGACCAGGCGTTTCTCGATGACCTGTATTTATCCACGCGCGACGACTTGCAGGCCCTGGCCGGCGATCCCGCACTGCGCCCCACGATCGCTGCGCTGATCGCCATGCAGCAGCAGGCCCAGGCGGCTGGCTACCGGGCGGCCTACCCGGACGCCGAGTACCTGGTGATCGAGTACGGCGGTGGGGCGGTCGGCAGGGTAGTCGTGCATACCAGTGATGGCAGCCTGCGGCTGGTCGATATCAGCGTGCTGCCGCAGGCGCGCGGGCAGGGGTGCGCAACCGCCGTGCTGCGCCGGTTGCAGCAGCGCGCCGCCGGCGCTGCGCACGCCATGCACCTGACGGTGCGCCGCGATAACGCCGGCGCGCGCCGCCTGTACCAGCGGCTGGGCTTTGCCATCGTGGCGGAAGATGATCTCGATCTCCACCTGCGGTGGCTCCCATGACCGCCGCTGCGCAAGTCGACGTCGCGCAGGTCGTGGACACAGCGGCCGACCCGGCGCTGGAATACCTGGCGCCGCTGCGCGAAGACCTGGCCCTGCAGCCGGCGCCGCCTGGCCGGGACGGCGCGCCGCACTGGCATGTGTACGATGCCGCGCGCAACCGGTTTTTCCGCATCGGCTGGCTGGAATTCGAATTATTGTCGCGCTGGCGCGGCGGCTTGACCGCCGGCGCCCTGTGCGACGCCGTGGCGCGCGACACCGCGCTGGCCCCGCACGCCGAGGACGTGCTGGACGTCCAGCGCTTCCTGCAACTGAACGAACTGCTGCGCGCCGACCACGCCGGCTTGCGCGCCCACTTGCACAAGGTGGCGGTCGGCCGCAAGCCGTCGCCGCTCACCTGGATGCTGCACCACTACCTGTTCTTCCGGGTGCCGCTGGTGCGTCCCAATACCTTCCTCGACCGCACCAGCCGCTGGATCTTGCCACTGTTCAGGACGGCATTTTTCGCGACCTGTGCGCTGCTGTCGCTGCTGGGGATCTGGCGCGTGCTCGACCAGTGGTCGGCTTTTTCCAGCACCTTCCTGTATTTCTTCTCGTGGCAGGGCGCCCTGTACTACGGCCTGGCGCTGGCCGTGGCCAAGGTCCTGCACGAACTGGCCCATGCCTACACCTGCAAGTATTACGGGGTGCGGGTGCCGGCCATGGGAGTGGCGCTGATGATGATGTGGCCGCTGCTGTACACCGATACGTCGGAAGCCTGGAAGCTCACGTCACGGCGGGCTCGGCTGGCCATCGGCGGCGCCGGGGTGGTGGCCGAGCTCATACTGGCCGGCATGGCGGCATTGCTGTGGAGCCTGGCGCCGGACGGCGGCTTCAAGAGCGCCATGTACATCCTCGCTGCCGTCACCTGGGTCAGCACGCTGGCGATCAATCTCAATCCGTTCATGCGCTTCGACGGCTATTACCTGCTGATGGATCTGCTCGATGTGCCGAACTTGTCGGAACGCAGTTTTGCCATTGCCCGCTGGCGCCTGCGCAAGGCAGTGCTGGGCGTGCAGGCGCCGTTTCCCGAGCCGCAGCTGGCGGCGCGCGCGGGCTGGCTTACGCTGTATGCGTACGCTACCTGGCTCTATCGGCTGATCATGTTTACGGGCATCGCCGCCGCCGTGTATTTTTTCTTCTTTAAAGCGTTGGGAGTCATTTTGTTTGCGGTGGAAATAACCTGGTTCGTGTTGCGCCCCGTGTGGACCGAGCTGCGCGCCTGGTGGAGACTGCGCCAGCGTTGGTCGGGCAATGCCGGGCGCAGCGCGCTGGCATTGCTGGGGCTGTTGCTGGTGCTGGCCGTGCCCTGGCGCTCGGACGTGGTGGCAGACGGCTATTGGCAGGCCGGCAAGCATACCCAACTGTTCCCGCCGATGCCGGCGCGCGTGGAACAGGTCCTGGTCAGGGAAGGGCAGCCGGTAACGACCGGCCAGCCGATGTTCGTGCTGACTGCGCCTGCGGTCGACAGCCAGATGCAGCAGGTGCAAAGCCGCATCGACGGCCTGGTGCGGCAATTCAACGGCGCCATCGACAACCCGTCGCTATACGAGCGCTCGCGCGTGCTGGAGCAGGAATTGGCGGCGGCGCGGGCCGAGTATGCAGCCAGCAGCGCCGAATCGGGCCGCCTGACGGTGACCGCGCCGCACGACGGCGTGGTCCGCGATCTCGATACCAGCCTGTATCCGGGCGCCTGGGTGGGCCGGGGGCGCGTCCTGGGACGCGTAGTCGACGCCAGCACGGCGCTGGCGCAGGTCTTCGTGCATGAATCGGATATCGCCCGGGTGCAGCCCGGCGCGCATGCGCAGCTGTTCGAGCGGCGCCATGACGGCGCGGTCATGGCAGCGACCGTGGTCGGCATCGACAGCACCGCCAGCCGCGCCTTGCCTGAAGCCATGCTCTCTTCCGTGCATGGCGGACCGATTGCCGCGCGCGAAAGCCGGCAAGGCGAGTCGGTGGCCAACGAGGCCTTGTACCGGGTGACCTTGCAGCTCGAGCACGGCGGCGGGGCCAGCATGGCGCCGGTGGCGGCGCATATCGATGGCGAGCGCAGCAGCGTACTGTGGCGCGGCGCGCGCAAGGTGGCGGGCGTGCTGGTGCGCGAAAGTGGCCTGTAGCAGGCAGGCTGTCCTGGTATGGCACCGCCGGCAATCGTGCGCGGTGCCGGAATGAAAACAGCCGGTGAGATATCACCGGCTGTTTTCCGTTCAGCGCTGCCTGATGATCAGGGCCGGCTTGGCCACTCTCCGTACAGGCAGATGATGAATTGCAGCGGCAGGAAGGGCTGCATGTTGTTGTGCGGCTGGCTGCCGCCGGTCACGCCCAGCGCCAGTGGATGCATGGTGGTGTTGACGGGCGCCGCCGCCGTTACTTCCGTGTACTGGACCACCGGGGTCGGATTGCGGCCCGTCGAGACGTTTTGCGACCAGACGCCCGCGCCCGGGGCAGCCTGGCTGCCAATCGCGTTGAGCGCCTGCGGGAAGTGGGTGTGATTGGGCATCTCGGCCGTGACCAGCGTGACGCTTGCCGCGCCGCCCGTTTCCGCCAGGTCGCGTGGCGTCAGGCCGGGGCCTGCTCCTTGGTGCAGTGGCGCCATGCCGTTGAGGTTCGGTAGACCGAAAGTGGCCTTGCCGTCGCCGCCATATTGCGCTCCAAGAATCGCGTACAGGGCGGAATTTTGCTGGATCGGTATCACCTGGCCGTTACAGAAGGCCCAGTTGGCGGGCGCGAACGTGCCGGCGAAGATCCGAATTTCTCCGGTGAATGGATCTGCCATTTTTCCTCCTTTTAATTACGCGATGGAAATAGTCCTTGCACGGCGATGCAGAAATTCAAAGCCAGGAAAGGTTGCATGTTGTTGTGTGGCTGACTCCCGCCAGCGGCGGAAATGGCGTGCGGATCCATGGTGGTGTTGGCGGTGGCATTGTAGCCGCCCGTAAAGCTGCCCCAGGTATTGCCGCTTACCACGGTGGAATTGACGGGCGTGGTCGATGCCAGGATGGCATGGGTGTGCGCCGGCATTTCGGGAATGGTCAGCGTATGCGTGGCTTCGCCGGCGGCGACACCTTGCTTGTAGGTGTTGCCGCAATGTACAGGCACGCGCCCGCGCAGGTCGGGCAGGGCGAAGTTCGTCTTGCCATCGCCGCCATATTGCGTTCCCAGTAAGGCAAACAAGGCGACATTGGTGTTCAGTGGTAAAAGCTGGCCTTCGCACGCAGCCCATCCCTTGGGCGTAAAACCGATGCTGAACAAGCGTATTTCACCTAAAAATGGTTCCATCTGTTTCTCTCCTTGAAACTAGCAGTAATTTTCATCGACGAGCTTGCAATGCCAGCTCTTATTGCTGGGTGGGGAAAATGCCTACTACCGCGATGATGAAGGACAGCGCCATGTAGGGCATCATGTTCTCGTGGGGCTGCGAACCACCGAAAGGCATGATGCTCGTCGGCGCCATTGGTTCCAGGGCCGCCGTGTTGTTGGTGTAGATATTGCTGTTGGTGGACGAGGCCGCCCAAACGGCACCGTTCGGCGTATCGGCCGACCCGACCGCTGACTGTGCCGCCGGAATGTGGGTGTGCGACGGCAACTGGCTGCTAAGCAAGGTGACTTCCTCGGTGCCGGCCGCCATGCCCTGCGTATAGCCATTGCCTTTATGAATAGGCACGCGGCCGCGCAAGTCCGGCAGGCCGAAGGTCGTGGTACCGTTGCCACCATACGTGGTGCCCAACAAGGTAAACAGGGCCTGGTATTGGCTAACGGACAGCAATTGACCGTTGCACATTTCCCAGCCAACAGGCGCGTAGTTTCCCGCGAAGATGCGGATCTCGCCCAGATAACATTCCGACATACATTCCCCCTCTTACTTTAGTAACGCAAAAAACCGGAAAAGCTTTTAATTTGTAAAATACTTTACCAGATCAAGAGAATATCGCCAGTATATTTTTTGGAGGTCAAGGGGGGTTTACATTACAGTTATTTATTTGTAGAAAAGAGCGGGGTATTCAGCGCGGCTGGTCTGGTCGTGCCATCATGGCGGATATTGTCGTATCAGCTCAGGTTTGATGGTTATTAAAATGACATAATAAGATTTGCCATCGTGCTCGCTGGCAAGTAACTACTTGCCGCCGCTTGTACCGCGCGCCAGGCGCAGCGTTTCGAGCGCCTGGTAATGCGTTGCCAGCGGTGCTGCCAGCTGCGCCAGCCTGCCGTCCTGCCGCGGTTGCGGATCGCCGCTGTAGGCGTCGTCGCGGTACTTGGAATGAAACTTTGAGCGCATCTGCATCGCGTCGAGCTGGTCCGGTGTGCAACTGATCGACAGCAAGGCAAGCAGGTCTGAAAACACCAGCGCCGGCAGCTGCTCATAATTGATCAGCGTGACCTCTCCGGCCAGCGCATGCCTGCGCGCTGCCGTGAAAAGGCTGTCGAGCACCAGTGCCGTAAATCCGTCGAGGTCGGCCGCCGCCACGGGCCGGTCGGGCAAGGGCAGCAGCGCAGGATGGATCAGGCCCGGTACCATTTGCGGTCCGCGCCGGCGCTGGTGCGAAGCGAGCACGGCGTGTGGCTGGCGGTACAGGAACAGGCAGGGGGTGCCGGGAAACGCCTGGCGCAGCAGGGGCAGGCTGTGGATATGCCAGCAATCGAATTTGATCACGTAGGTATCTTCCGCGCCGGTGCGGCGCTGGCCCATGGCCAGCATCGCCTGGCGCAGCAGCGTCACCGTGTCGCTACCGCCGTGGTCGTGGTGCATACGCAACAGCGAGTCGATGATCGGTGGCTCGGACATGACGATGGCCTGCGGTAGCGACGCCAGTAATTGCGTCAGCAGGGTGGAGCCGCAGCGCGAGACATGGAAAATGAAGGCATCCGGCGCCAGTGCATTGCCCAGCTGAAACTGGTCCAGCGCCTGCGGCGGCGTAACGCAGACGCGGCGCTGTTCGCGTGGCTGGCGCATCAGCGTGTTTTCTACAAACGAATCGGTAAAAGCGATGTTTTGCATGTCGCGCCACGCCAGCGTCGCGGCGCCATCCGCAGGGCCGGCCGTCGCGGTCACCGGAAACCAGTGGCGCATGTCCATGCCAGGCTGCCAGCCGACCTGCTCGCCGCGGGCCAGCTGGCGCTCATGGGCCGCAAAGCCGCTGGTGGCGCTCATGCCGTCACCCTGGCGCACAGCGCGGCCAGCCGATCGGCCTCGGCCACTGCAGCGGGCGCGCCGATGCGGCGCAGGCTGGCGATCAGTTCGTGGACATTGCCGTCATGGATGCCACGCACGCCGTAACGCGGTGCCGGCCTGGGCACGAAACCGGCCGCTGCGAACTGGTCACGCAGCCAGTCGTTGGTGGTGCAGTCCAGTACCAGGTGTACGCGGGCCGCATGGCCATGGTTTGCCACCGCGTGGCGGCAGCTGGCGTCCATGTACCAGGCATGGCCGGCGTCAAAATGCACGGGTTGGCCTTCGATGTGGAACAGCACGCGGGGCGAGGTATGGATGGGGATGTGGATGCGCGTGACGCCATCGGCCAGCGCCGTGCCGGGATCGGTATGCTCGCGTATCACCGCGCCCGCTGCCAGCGCCATCAGCCTGGCAGCGCCCACCTCGCACTCGAAGCGGCCGATCACCTGCTGCAGGTACGGGCAGCGCGCCAGTTGCGGCGTATCGGAGTAGCGGGCGCCGTCGAGCGGCATGATCTGGCGCGCGTCGCCGCCCGGCGCGCGCAGCGGCAGGCAGCTCCAGCCGTTTTCATAGGCACAGGTATTGAAATGGCTGATCCAGTCGGCGGCCGCGAACCGGTCGCTGTCCTGCTGCATGCGGGCCACGTCGAACTGCAAGAGCAGCCGCAGCCAGGCGCTCGGTGCGCTCATGCCGCTACTGGCCAGGCTGAATGGAAAGTCGAGGAAAGGCCAGGCATCGGCGCTCCAAAAAAGGTGGTTCACATACTGTGCAATTTGCTATGCTGCCAACGTTTATGTCGTCTTGCAACTAATTTGACGGGATTTTTCAATGACAACGATTTCTGAGGCCGTTTCTTCCAGCGAAAGCCAGGCCGAACTGGCGCGTATTGCCGGCGCCCTTGCCGATCCGGCCCGTTCGCTGGTCTCGCTGATCGGTGAAACCGGGCAGCTGCGCGGCCTGGTCGAGCGACATACGCGGCTGTGCATGGACGGTTCTGTCCACATGAGCGTGGGTACCAGTTTCCTACCTAGTGGCAAGGCAATTTCCCCGATACAAGCGGCCCTGTGTGCGCGCGAACCGTTGCGTACCGCGGCCTTTATCCAGGGACTGGCGCAAGCGATCCGCCATGCCGCCGTGCCTGGTCGCCCGGTGTCGGTGCTGTATGCCGGCTGCGGCCCGTTCGCCTTGCTGGCCCTGCCGCTGATGGCCGTCTTCACGCCGCAGCAAGTGCGCTTCACGCTGCTGGAAGTGCACCAGGACGCGCTCGACGATGCGCGCGCGCTGATCGAGGAGCTGGACTATGGCGCCCACGTTGCCGGGTTTGTCTGCGCCGACGCGGCCACCTGGCGCATTGCGCCCGAGATGCAGGTTGACGTCATCGTCAGCGAAACCATGAACACGGCGCTGGGCAAGGAACCGCAGGTGTCCATCATGCGTAATCTGTTGAGCCAGGCGCCGCAGGCCACGCTGGTGCCAAGCGCCATCGCCGTGCATCTGGGGACGGTGGGGCGCAGAGGCGGCGAGCCGTGCACCGACTGGGGCCGCATCTTCGAGATCAACGCCCCGGCGATCATGGACTGGCAAACGCTGCACGGGCCGTCGCTGCCGGCGGCCACCATCCGTCTGCCCGAGGTGCTCGGTGAGGGGCCAAGGCTGCTCACGCGTATCCGCGTGTACGACGGCATTGCCCTGCTCGACTATGAAAGCAGCTTGAACCTGCCGCTACACCTGCCGGGAAAGCCGCAGTTGCCGGGCGGCGCGACGCTGGCATTTTCGTATCAACTGGGCCCGGCGCCGGGGTTGGCGTGGGAAGTCGTGTAACGGCCTCCGGCCTCTACTGGCAAGTGACGTTTTTACCGCCTGCGATGGTGATAGAGGGGGCGGATCGGCGTGCGAGACTTGCCTCGGTGGGACCATGATGTTATGTTGATATATCTGGGAAAGTAACATTTTCCCTCTACCAACCATTTGCCGCCCGCCACTATGTCCGTAAACACTCGCTCCAGCATCGTCTCATTCGCGTTGAAAACCCTTGTCGGCGCCGTTGCCAGCGCAGTATTGATATCGGCGAACGCTGCTGGACTGGGCAAACTCACCGTGCTGTCGGCACTGGGCCAGCCGCTGCGCGCCGAAATCGAACTGAGCGCCGTCACCCCCGAGGAGGCCAGCGGCCTGTCGGTGCGGCTGGCGCCAGCCGACGCCTTCCGCACCGCCAATATCGACTTCAACCCCGCGCTGTCCGCACTGCGCTTCGAGGTCGAACAGCGCAACGGTCGCCAGGTGGTCCGCGTGTCGTCCAGCCAGCCGCTCAACGAACCGTTCGTTGACCTGCTGCTGGAACTGAACTGGAATGGCGGACGCATGGTGCGTGAATACACGTTCCTGCTCGACCCGCCTGAAATCCGCAACGCGCAGTCGCCGCAGGTGGCCGCGCCGGTGGACCTGGGACCGGCCCGCACGCCAACCAATACCACGGCGCCCGCCACCGCGCCGGTGGCAGCCAGGGCGCCCGCCGCCGCTGATGCCAAACCAGCCGCCAAGCCGGCAGCCAAGGCCACCGTCGAGGAAATCACTGTCAAGCGCGGCGATACCCTGAGCGCCATCGCCAGCCAGGTCAAGCCGGTCGATGTCTCGCTCGACGTGATGCTGGTGGCGCTGTACCGCGCCAACCCGGAAGCGTTCATGGGCAACAATATGAACCGCCTGAAGTCCGGCCAGATCCTGGCCGTGCCTGACGCCGGCGCCATCCGCGCCGCCGACGGCGATGGCGAGTCCAGCGCCCGCAGCGTGGTGGTGGCGCATGCGCGCGACTTCAACGCCTACCGCGCTCGCCTGGCTGGCCAGGTCGCCAACAGCACGCCGTCGAAGGATGCCGGCACTGGTCAGAGCTCGTCGGGCAAGATTACCGCCAAGGTCGAGGAAAAGCCGAACGCCGTCAACGCCGCGCGCGACAAGCTCACCCTGTCCAAGGCCACGGCCGACAAGCCGGGCGAAGGCAAGACCGGCGCCGCCGTCGAAGACAAGATCGCCAAGCAGAAGCAGGTCGAGGACGCTTCGTCGCGGGTGCAGGAACTGGAAAAGAACGTCAACGACCTCGAGAAGCTGATGGAGGTCAAGAGCAAGTCGGCCGCGACGGCCCCGGTCGCGCCGGCTGCGCCAGTCGCCGCTGAGCCGGCCGCGTCCGCGCCGGCGCCAACCCGGATGGCGCCGGTGATTCCGCCGCGCAAGCTCGAAGAACCGGGCCTGTTCGACAAGCTGATGGCCAATTCGCAAATGGTGGGCCTGCTGGTGGCCGGTCTGCTGGTGGCCGTGGTGGCGGCGCTGGCTGCCATTGCCGCGCGTCGCCGCCGCAAGTTCGTGGTGCCGCGCGACGAATCCGGCCCCGATGGCCTCGACGCCGCGCCGGCCTGGGATCCGGCGCCGGCCGCGCCAGCCGCTGCTGTTGCAGGTGGTGTGGCCGCCGGTGTTGCGACAGATGCGGCGGCAGTGGAGCCGGTGGTCGGCGCCGACAATAGCGCCTTCGACACCCACTTCGCGCCGTCGGCCAGCCAGCTCGACAACAACGAAGTCGATCCGGTGGCCGAAGCCGATGTGTACATCGCCTATGGCCGCGATGCGCAAGCCGAGGAAATTCTCAAGGAAGCACTGCGCAACCATCCCGAGCGCCATGCCGTGCGCCTGAAACTGCTGGAAATCTACGCCAACCGCCACGACGCCCGCACCCTCGAGAGCCAGGCGTCGGAACTGTATTCGCTCACGCGCGGGCAGGGCGACGAATGGGCGCAAGCCGCGCGCATGGGCCGCGAACTCGAACCAGGCAACCCGCTGTACGCCAGCCCGGATGCCGACAGCGCCGACGGCTTCGGCGCCGCACCGCTGGCAGCCACTGCCGGCGTAGTGGCGGCTGCCACGGCCGCTGCGGCCTATGCCGCCTACGACCACGACGATACCGATGGCGATGCACCGGCCGAGGCGACCGCTTTTGGCGCAACCGCAGGCGGTGCTGATGCGTATGATACTGCGCCGGCCGCCTACGACCCCGGTTTCAACGACGACCTGGAAACCGCGTTGCCGCAGGCGGCGGATGCCGCCGTCTCGCCGGCTTCGGTGGCCGCACAGGCGAATGCTGCCGATTTCGGCCTGGGCGACCTCGACTTTGCCGCGCCCGACCCGTATGCGCAGGACCCGTTGGGCAAAGTGCCGGCCGATACTGCGCCGTTCCTGCAGGACGACAATTTCAACCTGTCGCTCGATAAGCCTGCGCCGGCGCCGGCCGAGGAGCCAGCGTACGACCCGAGCATGGATTTCAGCCTCGACCTGCCAGCCGAACCGGCCCAGCCGGCCGCGTTGGACAAGGCGGCTCCGGCAGCCGACGCCGATGCCACCCGCGTACCGCTCGACTTCGACGCTGCCGACTTCACCATTCCCGATGTGCCGGCCCTGGCCGTTCCGCCAGCAGAGCCGGCCCCGGCGCCAGCGCCAGCCGTGGCTGACAAGGACGCTGCGCCCGAGTTCGACCTCTCCGGCATCGATTTCGACCTGAGCAGCCAGCCTGAGCCGGTAGAAGCAACCGCTAGCGCCGAGACTGGCCGTGCCGAGCCAATGTCGGCACTGCACATGGAAATGGATACCAAGCTCGACCTCGCCGTCGCCTACCAGGAAATCGGCGACAAGGAAGGCGCCCGCGAACTGCTCGACGAAGTGCTGCGCGGTGGCAGCGACGAGCAGGTGGCCAAGGCCACTGCGATGAAGGAGCAGTTAGTCTAGACGTTATAATGGCCGATTCGGAAATTCAGATTGGGCAGCAATTGAAACGGATCGCAATCGGCCTGCAGTACGACGGCACCGCCTGGCACGGCTACCAGAAACAGGAAAGCGGCCACACTGTGCAGGACCAGCTCGAACGGGCCCTGGAGAAATTCGCCAGGGTGCCGCTCGCTACCACCTGCGCCGGCCGCACCGATACCGGCGTCCATGCGCTCGAACAAGTCGTCCACTTCGATACCGACCTGTCGCGCGACCCCAATGCCTGGCTGCGTGGCGTCAACGCGTTTTTGCCGCCATCGATCGCGGTGCGCTGGGCCAAGGAACTGCCGGGCGACCCGGGCGTCAACGATTTCTTTCACGCCCGCTTCAGCGCGCGCGCCCGTACTTATCATTACGTGCTGTACAACAATCCCACCCGCTCGCCATTGCTCGAAGGGCGCGCCGGCTTTTATTTCCGTCCGCTCGACGTGGAACTGATGCAGCAGGCCGTGCCGCCGCTCTTGGGCTGGCACGACTTCACGGCGTTTCGCGCGGCCCAGTGCCAGGCCAAGTCGCCCGTCAAGCTGATGCACGACATCCGCATCCAGCGTCACGGTGAGCTGGTGGTGTTTACCATTACCGCCAACGCCTTCCTGCACCACATGGTGCGCAACCTGGTCGGTTCGCTCGTGTACATCGGCTCCAAGCGCCAGCGGCCCGAGTGGCTCGGTGAATTGCTGGAGTCGAAAGACCGCCATGCCGCCGCGCCCACCTTCATGCCCGATGGCCTGTACCTGGCCAAAATCGATTACGACCCCAAGTGGGAACTGCCGCTCGAGACCACCGCGCCGCTGCCCTGGTTCTAAAGGAAACACCATGCATCGTACCCGTATCAAAATTTGCGGGCTGACCCGCGTGGAAGACGTGCAGGCGGCAGTTGCCCTGGGCGCCGACGCCATCGGTTTCGTGTTCTATCCGAACAGCCCGCGCTACGTTACGCCCGAGCACGCTGCCGCGCTGATCGCGGCCGTGCCGCCGTTCGTTACCTGCACCGGCCTGTTCGTCAACGCCACGCCGGAGCAGGTCTCGGCCGTGGTCAACGTGGCGCCGGTGTCGCTGGTGCAGCTGCATGGCGACGAGAGCATTGCCGAGTCGGCAGCGATTGCTGCAGCGTGCGGGCGACAGTTCCTGCGCGTATTCAGGGTGAAACCTGACACCGCGCCCGCTGATTTGCTAGAATACGAGCAGCTATGCCGTGCCGCCAGTCCCTTGTTCACCAGCCTGTTGCTGGATACATATGTGGATGCTTATGGTGGCGCAGGAAAGGGTTTTGATTGGTCTCTCGTTCCAAAAGAGCTCGCGCCTCGGGTCGTTTTGAGTGGTGGCTTGAGCGTACACAACGCCACTGATGCGGTGGTGAGCGTACGCCCCTACGCGGTCGACATCAGCAGCGGTGTCGAAGCAGCGAAGGGGATCAAGGACGCCCGCAAGATCGCCGATTTTATTGCGGCGGTGCGGGCCGGAGATGACCAGCTCGACAGAGCAACCCTGAAAGAACACCCCCATGAAAGCCTTGCCTGAGATTGGCGCAGCAGCGCCCCTGTTCCACGCCGCCGATTACGACTTCCCTAACGCCAGCGGCCACTTCGGCCCGTACGGCGGCTCGTTCGTGGCCGAAACCCTGACCTACGCACTGGCCGAGCTCAACGCCGCTTACGCGCGCTACAGCAAGGACCAAGAATTCCTCGAAGAATTCCGTTACGAGCTCAAGCACTTCGTCGGCCGTCCCTCGCCGATCTACCATGCCAAGCGCTGGTCCGAGATGGCCGGCGGCGCGCAAATCTATTTCAAGCGCGAGGACCTCAACCACACCGGCGCTCACAAGATCAACAACGTGATCGGCCAGGCGCTGCTGGCGCGCCGCATGGGCAAGAAGCGCATCATCGCCGAGACCGGCGCCGGCCAGCATGGCGTGGCCACGGCCACCATTTGCGCCCGCTTCGGCCTCGAATGCGTGGTGTACATGGGCAGCGAGGACGTCAAGCGCCAGGCGCAGAACGTCTATCGCATGAAGCTGCTGGGCGCGACCGTGGTGCCGGTGGAATCCGGTTCGAAAACCCTCAAGGATGCGCTCAACGAAGCAATGCGCGACTGGGTCACCAATATCGAAAACACGTTTTATATCATCGGCACCGTGGCCGGCCCGCACCCGTACCCGATGCTGGTGCGCGACTTCCAGTCGGTGATCGGCGAGGAATGCCTGGTGCAGATGCCGGAAATGACGGGCCGCCAGCCGGACGTGGTGACCGCCTGCATCGGCGGCGGTTCGAACGCCATGGGCATTTTCTACCCTTATATCGACCAGAAACAGGTGCGCCTGATCGGCGTGGAAGCGGCAGGCGAGGGCCTCGACGGCAACAAGCACGCGGCCTCGCTGACCAAAGGCTATCCGGGCGTGTTGCATGGTAATCGCACCTATTTGCTGCAGGACGAGAGCGGCCAGATCATCGAGACCCACTCGGTCTCGGCCGGTCTCGACTACCCGGGCGTGGGGCCCGAGCACGCTTACCTGAAAGATATCGGCCGCGCCGAGTACGTCTCGATCACCGACGACGAGGCCTTGCAGGCGTTCCACGATTGCTGCCATATCGAAGGCATCATTCCGGCGCTGGAGTCGTCGCATGCGCTGGCGTACGCGGTGAAGCTGGCCGCTACGCTGCCCAAGGACAAGATCATCCTGGCCAACCTGTCGGGCCGGGGTGACAAGGACATGCATACGGTGGCGGAGCGGATGGGGCTCAATTTCAGCTGATCCGCCCCGCACCCGCAAGCGCGGGGGCTGACCCCGCATGGGGCCGACTCCAGTTTGCCGTGCGGGTTAGAACGTCCCGTTACCGTTATCGTCGAAAGAACAATTCATGTCCCGCATCGCTACTACTTTTGCCGCGCTGAAAGCGCAAAACAAGACCGCCCTGGTCACCTTTATTACCGCTGGCGACCCCGGCCCCGCGCTCACGGTACCGCTGATGCACGCGCTGGTGGCCGGCGGCGCCGACATCATCGAGCTGGGTGTACCGTTCTCCGACCCGATGGCCGAAGGCCCGGTGATCCAGCGCGCCTGCGAGCGCGCGCTGGCGCACGGCGTCGGCATCCGCGACGTATTCGGCTACGTGGCCGAATTCCGCAAGACCAACCAGGCGACCCCGGTGGTGCTGATGGGCTACGCCAACCCGATCGAACGCATCGGCGCCGAAGCCTTCATCGCCAATTCGCAGGCGGTGGGCGCCGATGGCGCCATCGTGGTCGACTACCCGCCCGAAGAATGCGAAGACTTTGCCGCTGCCATGCGCGCCGCCGAACTCGACCTGATCTTCCTGCTGGCGCCCACCTCGACCGAGGAACGCATCAAGCAGGTGGCCCGCGTTGGCGGCGGCTTCAGCTATTACGTCTCGCTCAAGGGCGTGACCGGCGCCGGCAATATTGACACCGTGGAAGTGGCGCAGCGGCTGGCCGCGATCCGCGAACACGTCTCGCTGCCGATCGGCGTCGGCTTCGGCATCCGCGACGGCGCCACCGCCCGCGCCGTGGCCGACGTGGCCGACGCCGTGGTGATCGGCAGCCGCATCATCCAGGAAATCGAACAGCACGGCGCCGAGGGGGCGGTAGCAGCGGTGCAGACCTTCGTGGCTGGCATCAGGACTGCGCTGGACGCCTGATTTTTTTCGATTCGCCGGGAACTCCAGCCTTGAACCATAGTCAAACACTGACTATGTTAATAGGCGGGGTGCTGCCATGCGTTTTGAGTGGGATGCCATCAAAGCAACGGCGAACCTGCGCAAACACGGTGTAAGCTTCGAAGAAGCCAGCACGGTGTTTAACGATATGAGTGCGAGGGAGGCATTTTATCACCTGCACTCCGATGATGAAGATCGATTCCACCTTTTAGGCATCAGTGAGCATGATCGGCTATTGGTGGTGTCTTATTGCTACCGAAAAAGCTCTGTTGTGCGCATCATTTCAGCTCGAAAGGCGCAGCCGCGCGAGAAGATTCGTTACTTGGACAGGTGAAAAAAATGACCAAGCAGGTAGATTTTTCCCATGCTATCCCCAATCCACACTTCGAAAAGCTCAGCAGAGAGGTGACCTTTCGGCTGGATTTTCGTTCGATCGAGTATTTCCACAAGCTCGGTGAACCCTACGGTCTGGATGCCGAAGAAATGATGTATCGGTATCTTCGCCATTTGGCAGGATCGGGCTACAGCGCCGACTTGGGATTGCTCACGCTGGAGGAACGCAAGCGGCTTAAAGAATCGTTGGCAGAGGATACTGATACGCGGGCTGACGCATAGTGGCTTTCCTCTAAAGCAGCTTTAAAGCAATGACTCAAAGTAAAAATTAATGTATTGCAATGTTCGACAGGGTCGCGAGAAACGGCTACACTTCGGCCACGAGTAAGCTGCAAGGAGAAATTATGAGTTGGTTAGAGAAACTGCTGCCCCCGCGCATCCAGCGTTCAGACGTTGCCGCGCGCAAGACCATGCCCGAAGGGCTGTGGGTCAAATGCCCGTCGTGCGAAGCTGTGTTGTATCGTACCGACCTGGAGTCGAACCTGCACGTTTGCCCCAAGTGCGACCACCACATGCGCATCCGCGCCCGCGAGCGGCTCGACAGCCTGCTCGACGCCGGTGGCCGTTACGAAATCGGCATGGACACGCTGCCGGTCGATACCCTGAAGTTCAAGGACAGCAAAAAATATCCTGACCGCCTCAAGCAGGCCATGGAAGCCACCGGCGAAACCGACGCCATGATCGTCATGGGCGGCGCCATCCTCAGCATGCCGGTTGTCGTGGCGTGCTTCGAATTCGAATTCATGGGCGGCTCGATGGGCTCCGTGGTGGGCGAGCGCTTCGTGCGCGGCGCGCAAGCGGCGCTGGAACAGAAAGTGCCATTCATCTGCATTACCGCCACCGGCGGCGCCCGCATGCAGGAAGGCCTGCTGTCGCTGATGCAAATGGCCAAGACTACCTCGATGCTGACCAAGCTTTCCGAGAAAAAACTGCCGTTCATCAGCGTGCTGACCGACCCGACCATGGGCGGCGTGTCCGCCTCGTTCGCCTTCATGGGTGACGTGGTGATGGCCGAGCCGAAAGCGCTGATCGGCTTTGCCGGTCCGCGCGTGATCGAGAACACCGTGCGCGAGAAACTGCCGGAAGGCTTCCAGCGCTCCGAGTTCCTGGTCACCAAGGGTGCGATCGACATGATCGTCGACCGCCGCAAGATGCGCGAAGAAATCGCCCGTCTCCTCGCCTTATTGCAAAATCAACCCGCAGAAGTCATTGCCTAAGTAAATCAAGCAGGTTTCAACGCTACGGCGCGCAATCGGATATGATCCTGCGCGCCGTTTCTTATTTCAGAGCCCCACATGTCCAATCTCCCCACCACCTTGCCCGCCTGGCTTGCGCTGCTCGAATCGCGCCATGCCGAAACCGTCATCAACATGGGCCTCGACCGCGTGCTTGCGGTCAAGGAACGCCTGCAACTGGCATTTACTTGCCCGGTGATCATGGTTGCCGGCACCAACGGCAAGGGTTCCACCTGCGCCATGCTCGAATCGGTCTTGCTGCGCGCCGGCTACAAGGTGGGCCTGTACATCAAGCCGCACTTCCTCGATTTTAACGAGCGCGCCCGCGTCAATGGCGAACTGGCCACTGATGAGGCGCTGGTCGAAGCGTTCAACGCGGTCGAGGCTGCACGCGGCGACACCACGCTCACGTACTTCGAATTCACCACCCTGGCCATCATGCGCCTGCTGGCCGGCGCTGGCATGGACGTGGTGATCCTGGAAGTGGGCCTGGGCGGCCGCCTGGACGCGGTCAACATCGTCGATGCCGATGTGTCGATAGTCACCAGTGTCGATATCGACCACACCGACTACCTCGGTGACACGCGCGAAGCGATCGGCTTCGAAAAGGCCGGCATCTTCCGCGCCGGCAAGGTAGCCATCTGCTCCGACCCGGTGCCGCCGCAAACCCTGATCGACCATGCCGAGGCAATCGGCGCCGACCTGTGGCTGATGGGCCGCGACTTCAATTATTCGGGCGACAAGCAGCAGTGGAACTACGGCGGTCGCTCGCAGCGCCGCAATTCGCTGGCGTACCCGAGCTTGCGCGGCGCCAACCAGATCCTCAACGCCTGCGCTGCGCTGGCTGCGCTCGAAGCGCTGCGCATCGAATTGCCGGTGGGCGCGCAGGAAGTGCGCACCGGGCTGGTCACGGTGGAGTTGCCGGGCCGCTTCCAGGTGCTGCCGGGCCGTCCGACCGTGATCCTCGACGTGGCCCATAACCCGCACGCGGCCTCGGCGCTGAACCAGAACCTCGGCAACATGGGCTTTCACCCGTACACGTTCGCCGTATTCGGCTCCATGCAGGACAAGGATATCGATGGCGTGATCGCCGCCATGTCCGAGCATGTCGATCACTGGTGCCTGGCCACCTTGCCGTCGCCGCGCTCGGCCACGGCGTCGGAACTGGCGGCCAAGGTGCAGCTGGTGCAGGAAGACAAGGCTGAACGGACCATCAATATCTTCGACGATCCGGCAGCAGCGTACGCAAATGCGGTCAGCCGGGCCGGGGAGAATGATAGAATTGTGGTCTTTGGATCTTTCCTCACCGTTGCCGGCGTCATGGCAGCGCGAAAATCCTCATTCCATTGAACACACAGGACTGAAATCACGCATGGGCTTGTTCTCGAAATTCGGCAAAAACAAGCAAGAATCCGCCCAGGACAGCGGTTATTACACCAGTGCCGATGACCAGGCCGCGCTCGAGCGTGCCCGTTCCAAGCGCGCTTCGTCCACCGATGGTCCGCGCCGCCGCTCGCGCGACCGCGAAGCGGACGATCCGGTCTTGCCTGAAAAGAAACGCGCGCGCCGCCGCCTGGTCGGCGCCATCGCCCTGGCGCTGGCCGTGGCGGTCGGTTTGCCGATGCTGCTCGATTCCGAGCCCAAGCCGCTGGCGTCCGACATCGATATCAAAATTCCCTCGAAAGAACGTTCTGCCGGCGCCCCGGCCGTTGGCGGCGAGCGTCGCGCCGCCACCATTCCCGACAGCGATACGCTCGACAACAGCGAAGAAATTGTCGAGGACGCCAAGCCTGCTGCGGTAGCGGCCAAGCCGGGCGCCAAGCCCGAGACCGGCCTGTCGGCGCAAGCCCAGGCGCATTCCGACGAGCTGGACCGCTCGGTGGCCGCCAGCGAAGCGCGCGCCAAGGCCGAGGCCGACGCCCGCAACAAGCAGGAAGCCGACCGCCGCGCCGAGCAGGAGCGCAGGCGCGAAGCCGAGCGCAAGCTGGCCGATGCCCGGGCCGACGCCAAGGCGGGAGCCAAGGCGGAAGCCGAGTCCAAAGCCCGGGCCCGCGAGGAAGCCAAAGCCAAGGCGGATGCCCGCGCCGAAGCCGATCGCAAGCTGGCCGAATCGCGTGCTGCCGACATCAAAGCCGCCGAAGCCAAAGCTGCCGCCAAGCCCGCCGCCGAGAGCAAACAGGCGCAGGATGCGCGCGCCCTGGCTATCCTCGAAGGCAAAACCGCCAAGCCGGCCGTCGCTGCAGCCGAATCCGGCCAGAAATTCGTACTGCAAGTGGCTGCCCTGAGCGACCAGGCCAAGGTCAGCGAACTGCGCGAGCGCCTCAAGCAGGCTGGCATCAATTCGTACACGCAAAAGGCGCCGTCGGGCGAGGTCACGCGCGTGCGCGTGGGTCCGTTCAGCAGCAAGGAAGAGGCGGAAAAAGTCCGCGCCAAGCTGCAAAGCATGGGCCTGGCTGGCCGCCTGGAAACCGTCTGACCTGTCTGCACCGTCTGTCGTGACCATCTTCGACTACCTGGTGATCTTCGTGCTGGCCGCGTCGGTCGTGATCAGCATGGTGCGCGGACTGGTCAAGGAAGTGCTGTCGCTGGTGGGCTGGATCGTGGCGTTCGTGGTGGCCAACGCCTATGCGGCACAACTGGCAGTCATGCTGCCCGAAGTTGTGCCCGGGGAAGTACTGCGGCTGATCCTGGCGTTCATCGCCCTGTTCATCGGCGCGCGGATCCTGATGGGTTTGCTGTCCATGGTGCTGGGCGCCTTGCTCGACGCCGGTGGCCTGAGCCTGTTCGACCGCCTGCTCGGCGCCGTGTTCGGCCTGGGCCGTGGCCTTGTAATCGTGCTGGCCGCCGTCATCTTGGGTGGGATGACGGCATTGCCGCAAGAAGAACTCTGGAAGAATGCGCTGCTCAGCCCGTACTGCGAGCTGGGGGCGCGCGTGGTCAAGGACTACCTTCCTGCTGCGATGGCGCAGCATGTGAATTTTTGAAGTTTGAATTTGTGAATTGAATCAACGTTTTTAAATCTGCAAGTCCAGTCCAGGAGCATCAACATGTGTGGCATCGTCGGCGTCGTCTCCCATCAACCTGTCAACCAACTGCTGTATGACGCACTGCTGCTGTTGCAGCATCGCGGCCAGGACGCGGCAGGTATCGCTACCAATCACAGCAGCATGTTCGCCATGCACAAGGCCAACGGCCTGGTGCGCGACGTGTTCCGTACCCGTAATATGCGTACGCTGCAAGGCAACTCGGGCATCGGCCACTGCCGTTACCCGACCGCCGGTTCGTCGAGCGAGGAAGAAGCGCAGCCGTTCTACGTCAACGCACCGTTCGGCATCACCCTGGCCCACAACGGCAACCTGACCAACTGGGAACAGCTCAAGGAAGAGATGTTCAAGAACGATCGCCGCCACATCAACACCGATTCCGATTCGGAAGTGTTGCTCAACGTGCTGGCACACGAAATCCAGAAGGCCACGGTCGATATCTCGATCGACGCCGAAACCATTTTCCAGGCGGTTACCGTGCTGATGCGCCGCGTGCGCGGCGGCTATGCTGCCGTGGCGCAAATCGCCGGCGTGGGCTTGCTGGCCTTCCGCGATCCGTACGGCATCCGTCCGCTGTGCCTGGGCATCAATGAAACCGAGCAGGGCAACGAATACTTGATCGCCTCCGAATCGGTGGCGCTCGAAGGCATGGGCTTCCGCTTCGTGCGCGACATCGCGCCGGGCGAAACCGTATTCATCGACAACGACAAGCAACTGCATACGCGCCAGTGCGCCGACAACCCGTCGCTCAACCCGTGCGTGTTCGAATTCGTGTACCTGGCCCGTCCGGACTCCGTCATCGACGGCGCTTCGGTGTACAGCACCCGCCTCAAAATGGGCGAGTACCTGGCCAAGAAAATCGTGCGCGAAGGCCTGGCCGACGATATCGACGTCGTCATGCCGATTCCCGATTCGTCGCGTCCGGCAGCAATCCAGCTGGCGCTGGCACTGGGCAAGGAATACCGCGAAGGTTTCATTAAAAACCGCTACATCGGCCGTACCTTCATCATGCCGGGCCAGGCCGCACGCAAGAAATCCGTGCGCCAGAAGCTGAACGCGATTCCTGATGAATTCAAGGACAAGGTCGTGCTGCTGGTCGATGACTCCATCGTGCGCGGCACCACCAGCCGCGAGATCGTGCAGATGGCACGCGACTCCGGCGCCAAGAAAGTGATCTTCGCGTCGGCCGCGCCACCGGTGATCTACCCGAACGTGTACGGCATCGACATGCCTACCCGCGACGAGCTGATTGCTCACGGTCGCACGGTGGAAGAAGTGTGCCGCGAGATCACCGCCGACGCCCTGGTGTACCAGGACATCGATGCGCTCAAGCAAGCCATTTCCGACGTCAACCCGGCGCTGACCAGCTTTGAAGCGTCGTGCTTCGACGGCGTGTACATCACCGGCGACGTCAGCCGCGAGTACCTGGACAAGCTGGAAAACGAGCGCAACAACCCGACCAAGGCCGCCAAGCCGGAAGACGCGGGCCGTTCGCAGCTGAACCTGAACCTGGCCGCCGCCGAGGGCTGATCGTCCATGACAGACAAGAAAAACTACGGTTTCACCACCACCATCCTGCACAACGACCGCCAGAAGGGCATCGAGCACGGATCGCTGCACAAGCCGATCCATACGTCGGTCGCGTTCGGCTATGCCGATGCGCGCCAGCTGGCCTCGGTATTCCAGGGCAAGGAGCCGGGCTTCCGGTACGGTCGCCAGGGCAACCCGACCATCGCCGCGCTGGAAGACAAGGTCAACAAGATGGAGCAGGGCGTGGGCACGATCTGCTTTGCTACCGGCATGGGCGCGATCGGCGCCGTGTTCCAGGCGCTGTTGCGCACCGGCGACCATGTGGTGTCGTCGTCGTTCTTGTTCGGTAACACCAACAGCCTGTGGCAAACCACCATGGCGCAGGGCGTGGGCGTGTCGTTTGTCGATGCCACCGATGTTGCCAATGTCGAGGCGGCGATCACCGACAACACCCGCGTGGTGTTTGTCGAAACCATCGCCAACCCGCGCACGCAAGTGGCGGACCTCAAGCGCATTGGCGAACTGTGCCAGGCACGCGGCATCCTGTACGTGGTCGATAACACCATGACCACGCCGTATTTGTTCCGGCCGAAATCGGTCGGTGCCGGCCTGGTGGTCAATGCGCTGACCAAGTCGATCGGCGGCCACGGCAATGCGCTCGGCGGCAGCCTGACCGATACCGGCGCCTACGACTGGACCCGGTTCTCGAATATCTACGAGAACTATAAAAAGGCGCAACCGGTGCAATGGGGCCTGGCGCAAATCCGCGCCAAGGCGCTGCGCGACTTCGGTTCGTCACTGGCGCCCGAGGCGGCGCACCACATTGCCGTCGGCGCCGAAACCCTGGCGTTGCGCATGGAACGCACCAGCAGCAACGCGCTGGCGCTGGCCACATTGCTGGAATCGGACGAGCGGGTGGCGGCGGTGTACTACCCGGGCCTGGCGTCGCATCCGCAGCATGGCATCAGCACCGAGCTGTTCCACAAGCACGGTTCGCTGCTGAGCTTTGAGCTGAAGGGTGGCATCGATTGCTTCGACTTCCTCAATCGCCTCAAGCTGGCGATTCCGGCGTCGAACCTTGGCGACACGCGCACCCTGATCATCCCGGTGGCGCACACGATCTTCTTTGAAATGGGCGCCGAACGGCGTGCGTCGATGGGGATTGCGGAGTCGCTGATACGGGTGTCGGTCGGCATCGAGGATGAGGACGACCTGCTGGAAGACTTCAGCTGCGCGCTGGAAGGTTGTTAAAACAATGGACCGCCGCGGCGGTCCATATTTTTTAGTGCCAGGTGCGCATCAGGCCTACTGCCAGGCCTTCCAGTGCAAACTCATCCGCCTCGGGATCGACCTTGATGATCTTGAACTCCGGGTTTTCCGGCAGCAGTTCCACCAGCGACCCCGTCTTGCGATAGCGCTTGACGGTTACCTCGTTGCCGATACGCGCCACCACGATCTGGCCATTCTTGGCGCTGTCGATTTTTTTCACGGCCAGCAAATCGCCATCCATGATGCCGGCGTCGCGCATCGATTCGCCGCGCACCTTGAGCAGGTAGTCGGGTTTGGCGGAGAACATGGCCGGATCGACGTTGTAGCTCGCTTCCAGGTTTTCCTGCGCCAGAATGGGCGAGCCGGCAGCCACGCGGCCGATCAGCGGCAGCGACATCATCAGCGCGGCAGGCATTTTGGATGACGAGGGTTCGGCATGCACACCGAGCAGGCGGATGCCGCGCGAGGTGCCGGCGGCGATTTCAATCGCGCCCTTGCGCGCCAGCGCCTGCAAGTGTTCCTCGGCGGCGTTGGCCGACTTAAAGCCCAGTTCGTTGGCAATCTCGGCGCGCGTGGGCGGGAAGCCGGTGTTTTCGATGGCGTCCTTGATCAGATTGAGAATTTGTTCCTGGCGTGCGGTGAGCTTGATCATGGGCGTGGTCAGTAAAAAATGGG
>Ga0308164_10001603_pt1 | contig 25767 bp, 27 predicted proteins | sample PhyTR2_FD_201031 | JGI IMG/M metagenome (GOLD analysis project Ga0308164, IMG submission 201031) | Phyllosphere microbial communities from UC Gill Tract Community Farm, Albany, California, United States - DLSLT.R2 | ecosystem: Host-associated > Plants > Phyllosphere > Unclassified | place: USA... | reverse complement strand
AGAGGGGGATTGGCCGCGCATCGTGAAGTGCGGCACGCTGATTGGAGCAGCAATGATCACGTTGTCGCTGTTCATGGGCGTATTGATGCTCGATCTGTCGTCATTGGGGGTGCCAATCGCGGAGCTGATGATTGAATTTGTAGCGGTGGTAACCATTTCGCGGTGGCACATTCGGATTTCATCAGACGCCTCATCCGAACTGCTCGCCCGGTAGCGTGTAGGTGCTTTTCGACGATCCAGGCGAACGACCGGAATTTTGTGGGGTCACTTGACTCTTAAATCTACATATGTTGCTCTGCGCCTACAGCGAGGGTGATTAGGTTCGACGCTCAAGGTCGACGAAACGCCGCCTAGGTGTGAACAGAACCGACGGGGACACAGCGTCCGACGCGGTGACAGGGGAGCGAAGATGTGGCGAGTTATCAGCCTAGGTGTCGTTGCTGCCGGCACTGTCTTGCTCATTACTCTTCTCGTCTTCCTGCGTAAGCCTGTCGTTGATGCCGGTGAGGCCGGCCTCTTCGCCAACGACTGCTGCGGCACGGTAAAGCTTGCCAATGGTGAGATGCTCCTCAACGATCAGACGACCGTATCCTACAGCGTCGCTAAAGATGCAGATGGTCCGTACATCCTGCCCCGCGTTGACGTCGGCGTTATGGCCGATCAGGGGCTCGACGTGGATGGAACCCGCTCGGTGCGCAAGCTGCGGCTTGACAGGCTACCTGCGCCGACCAGGATTACGCTACATGAGGGTTTGACACCCTATGTCTTTACACGGTCGACGCCACGTCTTCGCAAATAACTTCGAAGGGGCCGTTCATCAGCTTGAATGATTTGGTCAGAGCCGCCCTAGCACCATCCATAAGTCTACATATGTTTTATAACGCGGAGCGATAGCTGCTGAATGTTACGAGCGGTTGTTCGGCAGCGAACGGTGAAAAGACTTCGGCACGGCATACCGGCCGTGCTGCACAGTGAGGAAGTGGAGCAATGATGAAAACCATTACTAGTGCGTCCCGCTGCTCCCCCTATCGTGTGCTGACGGCCCTTCTTGCGCTTCTCGCGACAGGCATCGCCGGCCGCGTAGAGGCGCAGCCACAGGCAGAGGTCGGCATCCCTTCGTCGAATCGCGCTATCTTGACCGTGCCGGGGCCAATTGCCACCGATGTTCGCATCTCATCCGAGCCGGGTGTTGTTCTTGCGGGAACGCTGTACCTGCCGGCAGGCCACAGGAAAGGTCCTTATCCTTTGGCCGTGCTGATCGAGGGGAATGGACCCAATAAACGCGGTGGCTTTTTCGAGATAATCAAACGACTGTCCGCCGACGGCATCGCTGCCCTGGAATATGACAAGCGCGGTGTTGGTCAGTCGACGGGCACCTACGAGGAGGATGTCGAGCGGCTGACCGCGGACGCCCTCGCCGCCGTCGCGGCGATGCGCCATCGCTCGGATATTATCGGCAGCCGCATTGCGTTGGTCGGCCATAGCGGGGGCGGTGTGATCGCGCCGTCAGCAGCGGCTGCCGATTCCGACATCGCGGCCGTGGTGACACTGGCGGGCAATGTTGGCGACGGGCTGCCATATGTCAGGAAGGGGCTTTACAAGCAGATGATGAAGATGGTTGTCGGCGGCCGTGACAACCTCATTGGGCCGGCGACGGATGCGGCCATGGCTTTGCTCCAGGCTCGTGTAGACAGCGGAGATGCGGCAACGATTGCACGCCTTCATGCCAACGCCGTAGACCGGTTCGAGGCAGCGGGGTTCCCGCGCGCTCAGGCGGAACAAGCGCTCGCCATGATCGACGTTCCAGAGGCCTGGGGCGCACGAAAGCTTCGCTCGGCCTCCGATCTCAGGGCCTTGCGGATTCCCGTTCTAGCGATCTACGGGACCAAGGATACGCTGGTGGATGACGCACCTGCGGCGCGTGCCGCTTTGGCGAGCAACCGTCGCGCTCTAATTGTAATGCTCAACGGGCTCGGCCACTCGTTCCAGGAAGGCGCGGTCGCAGGCGTGCCGGATGAGGCGTCGAGGTTGGGCCCGTACCTCGGATCGCCTCGCCTCGTGGCAGTCCTCGGCGACTGGCTTCGAAATGCACTGTGGTCGAAAAGTGGCACGGGGATGGGACAGGTGCGGTAACGCACACCTTTTCGCCGCTCGACGACCAATCGAGTACTGCTTCTAAGCACCGTTTTTTAGCCTCTAAAGGGCGTTTGACAGCGCTAAGTCGCCGTCCGCTGCACATGAACCATAATCGGCTACGCGCCTGTCCTGGCTCGAAGCAGCTGTTCCGCTCTCCTCTCCATTCACGACATCCATGGCGGGGGATCACGCGCCAAGTACAGTCAGAGCGGGGATGAATGAATGTCTTAAGTTGGGGGCCGCGGAAAGACGCGCGAATGTCCGGGTATGGGTCTTGCCGGTCGCAAACCGACTACGGGCGGTCAGGGGGGCTTCTGTCGAACCCAATTAGCTCGCTCAACAAACATCGCCTGCGTTTGCGCCCTGCGCGGCGCTTGCAGCGGCCAATGCTTCCATCACGCGCAGCAAGTCGCTCGTATCGGTCAACTGCTTCAAGCCATCTTTCAGGGTTTTGAGCGGCGGTTTTCAATGCTCACCGCGCGTTAGCTTACCGCCCTTTCCCCTCCATGCCAGCGACTGCGCGTTAAGGGCAATTAAGTCAGCCGTTCCGGCTAGCAGCGCCTCGCCGGTGGCGATCGCGCCGGCCAGCACCGCGTCGGGCGCGTTAGCGTAAGCGGGTCTACCTACAATATGGTCGTACCAACACCCGCCACAGGCGTCGTCGAGCAGTATACGTTGGAAACAGTGATCAAGCCGCAACGACCATCGCACCTCGATTGCGCGCCTGGGAAGGCTTATGCGGGTGAGATCCAACCAATGCTGCTCGATGACTGCTCGCGCGATTTCCGTCACCGATAACCTCCGTGGCTCACCCAACAATTCCTGCATCGGTGAGCACTACTAGTCCGCAGTGGCTAGATTTCTGCAAGACCTGTTGCCACTTGAATGAATGGCAGGTTTTGGGAAGCCGACATTGGCGACGAATGTCGCTTTGTGGGTCTGGCCGGAAACTATAGGGCGGGGTGCCTTCGCCCACACCCGGACATTCCGGCTGGCGATCTGGCCTCCCGATAACCGCCGCTCGTTAAACGCGATCTTTCCCGTTTGGGCATCCTTTTGGGAATGTGCAGTAGCCGTCAGACGAATAGGCGGTATCGCCGCATGTGTAAGTCTCCCCGTGCATACAGGTCGCTATTGCGCGGGACTGCCACGGTTCCCTCGTAGCTCGCTCCTGCCTTACCCACCGTGCGGCAAGAAGCGGTGTTATCTGGTCGAACGGTGATCCAGATTTCCGCGAAACCGTGGCGGCGAGCAATCGGGCGCAATGCCGTTAGCGCTTCGCTCGCGTAGCCATGTCCCCGATGTTCTGGTTCGACCTTGTATCCCACATGACCGCCATACATCCGCATGTAGCTGGTATTCCCGAGGCGGAGTTGGATGGTGCCAACTACCTTCCCGTCAGCCACGATGTCGTAAAATTCAGCCGGCGACCACCCCCTTGCCGGATCCGCCTCTGTCACCTTCTGCAATTTCAACGTGACCGTCATACTCGCCTCTAGCGTCCGATGCCTTCACCTATCAGTCCATTTAGTATGCGCTACAGGGCTTACCTTGTTTCCAGTTCGATCACCCTTTTTGAGAAAGGCCGCAGCATCAGGCGACGTCCGCTAACGCCATCCGCCTTCCCAATAGCGGACGGTCCGCTCTCCTTCCCCATCACGACATTCGCGAGCAGGTAGCCGGCTTCACAATCGGTCATTCGAAGATGAACCAGCGTCCGAAGTTGGGAAGCGAGGGAAGGGGTGTGAGCGTTTGATTGTGGGTCTGGGGTCCGCTGGACTGCAAAACGACCCAGGGCCGGATGCGGGTGCTGGCTTGGTCTGCGGTGGCGAAGGACAAGCACCGCTCGACTAGCCATTATGGGATGCTACCGATCCCTGTAGGCATTGGCGCAAACGGGCGTATACTGGTGGGCAATCGGCCACGCCGGACGAGGCCGAGCGGAGGACCGCCGTGCTGATCACGATCTTCGCCCCCGATAACGTCCATCTGCTCGAGATCGCCGGCGTGCGCGACGCGCTCTTTGAGGCGAACTGCCGGGCGCCGACCGATAGGTCGTATAGGGTCCAGCTGGTCACCGAGCACGGTCTTCCGGTTCGTAGTGCATCCCGGCGTGACCTTCATTCCGGATGCCGGTATCGAGGAAGCGACCGAGCCTTCCGACACGCTGATCGTCGTTGGACCGTACGGCGTGCCGGATCGGCCGACCGTCGGGGTGGCGCAGTGGCTTCAAGACCAGGCCGAGCGGTCGCGGCGGTACGGGGCGACCTGTACCGGCGCCTTCCTGCTAGCTCATGCCGGGCTGCTCAACGGACGACGCGCTACCACGCACTGGCAATATGCCGAGTGCTTGGCTGCCACCTATCCCGACATCTCAGTCGAGCCCGATCGCATCTTCGTTCGAGACGGTCCGGTTTTCAGTTCGGCTGGCGTGGCCGCGGCGATCGATCTCACCTTCTCGTTGATCGAGGAAGATCATGGCCGTGCTCTCGCCCTCTTCGTAGCGCGCCGGCTCGTCGTGTTCCTCAAGCGGCCCGGCGGGCAATCACAGTTCAGCGCCGCGTTGACCGCCGAATTAGAGACGAGCGGCTCGATTGATCGGGTCCGCCTGCTCGTCCTGGACAATCCTCAACGGGATCTGGGTCTTGAGACGCTAGCCGAGGAGGTCGGTGTCAGCCCCCGGCACCTGTCGCGTCTGTTTCATGCCGAACAGGGGAAGAGCCTGGCAGCCTATGTGGAACGCACTCGAGTAGACATCGCCAGGCGGCTGCTTGAAGAAAGCTCCGCCCCGATCAAGGCGATTGCCTTTGCGGCGGGCTTTGGTTCGACCACGACCTTGAGGCGCGCGTTCATGCGTGGCCTCGGCATCACGCCGCAGGAGTACCGCACGCGCTTCCAGACGACGGGCTACGCCAAGCCGGGCGACGACGAAAGTGCAGCCGTTTTGTCCTGAACCGCCGCACGCTTGACGTTGGGGCCGAGCGCTCTGTCCGGCACTGTCGGAGTCGGGGGTTCATTGCATGCAGCCGACTTTTTTGACGTTTTCGAAATGCTCGTTCGAGTTACGGGGCCTCTGCCTCGTGCAGCTTTTCTACGCGGCAGCCGGCCGCGGTCTTCCGCGATGAAACGCGTAGAGGGGCTTCCGTACGTCGGTGAGGAGCAATCCAGCTTGGTTCGCAGCCTCAACGTCCTCAAGTCGTCGCCATGCCTCTCGCCCTTCTACGAGGGCGGAGGCCGGCATGGCGCCTGACAATGTCTTCCCATCCGAAAAGTTGCGCGTTGTCATCGTCGATGACTCGCGAACCATCCAGGCTATGTTGGACAATGCTTTCAGCAAGCGGACTGACTTTCAGGTAGTAGGCTTCTCCAGCGATGCCGCTACCGCGGTTGACATGATCCGGAACCTGATGCCGGATATCGTGACGATCGATCTGACCATGCCCTACATCGACGGGGCCACCCTGCTGCGGATGATCGCCGACCTGGACACGGTGTGCAAGATCGTCGTCTCTGATGCACCGCTCAAGAACCTGGCGTTGGCGGCGAGCCTGAAACAGGCCGGGGCGGCGCTGTGCCTCGGCAAGATCGATTTCGCTGCCGATCCGGACGCCTTCTTCGCCAAGGTACGTGCTGCGGCGAAGGGGACCGGTAAAGGCAAGAGGCACCGTCGCGCCACCGCCGAGGGGGCCAGCCGTTGGGACATCGCTGCCGCACAAATGTCACCGGTCCGCGCGGATAAGCAGTTCCCCGTGCCGGCTGATGAGAACGAGCGCTTACAGTTTCTACGCGGGAACCAGCTGGCGAACAACGAACGGGAGCGGCGGTTCGATCTCGTGACCCGTCACCTGACAAGGGTAACGGATTTCCCGGTGTCTCTCCTGACGTTCATCGACCGGGACACGCAATGGATAAAGTCCGCAAGCGGTCTGGAGATAGGGAGCACGCCTCGGAAAGAGGCGTTCTGCAACTACACCATTGCACAAGGCGGGGCCTTCGTCGTGGCCAACGCGGCGAGCGATCGACGGTTCGCTCACTTCCCGTCCGTGACGGACTCGCCGAGCGTGCGGTGCTACGCAGGATATCCTGTGATCACGAGTGACGGCATCAATGTCGGCGCCCTTTGCGTGATCGATAACCGCGTCCGCACAGTACCGAAACATGTGCTCGATCAGCTTGCGGGAATGGCGGATATCGTCGCCGAAATGATCGATCAGGGTCCAACGACGGGTACTTGATATAGACGGTAAAGGGTTTTCGCAGTCCTTGCGAGCCTATCGGCCGATTTACCAAGCAGCGGTCATGCCTTTTTCCACGTATTGGAAGCGTAACGATGCACCGCCGTACTATTATAAGTAGGCTGTCTTTGCACAATCTTCTGGGTAGGTACGCGATGCAAGATTGCTTCAAATAGAGTCAGTTTAGCTCCGGCATATCGGTTTGAAGATCGGGATGAACGCGCGTCAGTCTTTGAGAGCGGCGAAGCTAAAGTCGAGTGCCCGGATGTGGGTCCATTGTTACAAGAAGCCTTCGCCCGCGTACCCGGTGAACCGCTCTCAATTCCGCACATATTAGCTAATTGCAGACATTCGCGCACTGGCTCGGAGTTGTTACCCCTGCATAGGCTCGTCAGGCTTAGCGTCGAGCCACATTCTGGCGGCGTCGTTCGAGATAAAGAAATTGAGCGTGTTTCCTTGCGTAAAAGCGCGACGCATCTGCATCTTAACAAGGCTCGATGACACATGAAGCGCTACGCGATCACCCGCCCTGTAGATCGTTCCTGTTTCCCTCTGAATGTGTGCCTGACACTCGGTGGAATGAGGTAACAAATTAACTGCATCAATGAGAACCCGGATCGGCCGATGCTCTGCACGCCAGCGATCAACCACTGCTGTTTCAGCCCTAAAATGCCTTTTTAGCGTGGCAAGATCGAAGAAGCCTTCGATCTTAATATAAATTAAGCCCATCGCACGATCCTCTTGAATCGAGTGGGCGGGTTGCAAGTAAGAAACACGTTCGGTCATTTTATACGACCTTGTCAGCAAATTCGGCGTGAGAAGTACAATTCGTTTGGCCCGCCCAATGGGTCACGGTGATCGACGTCGCTAAAATGTAATTGCTTATCGGTGACATAGTCGCCTCGCTGCTTGGGGCGCGAGGAGCCAGTCCCCGCCGCCAGCGCCCGAATAATCGGCCAGCGATTTAATCATAACACATGAATAGCCAGAAGGATGCTTATTTAAGGGTAGGCGGTGGGATCAAGATATGTCGCGCACGTCCGCTAACCAACCATTTATTGCCATACAGTCGATACGCTATCGGCTTGAAGCCAATCTCGAGATCGAGATTAACAAATGGCAGAAGTTACAAAACAAGAAGGGCACCGCGAACGTCCGGATCTGGGTCTTCCGGAGTCGTGAAATCAGCTCAAACTAGTCGCTGTTGATTGCGCCGCTCGACGTCGAAACGGGGCGACGGCCGGGCATTCGTCGTAGAGGGTAAACACAGACTTGACCGATTTAGCGGCGGACCCGCATGGACGGACACATGGGATCCGAAACGCCTTGAGCGATTTCAGGCACGTCCTCCTGCGAGCCAAAGGACGAGGTTGCTTGCGTAGCGTTCGGTCGAGCGACGCGCCTTGGGCGTCCGAGACAGCGCGTCGCTTGGCGGTTCGCTGACGAAACTGGGGGCGCCGGCCCCAGGGTCCCAGTTGTAATCGGCGAAATGGTGGAAAGTGGATTGGGCGATCGCCGGGCCGCCGTCTTCGGTTGGCGCGAACGCGACGGCGATGTTGAAGCGGCGACCGGTGAGGCTGCTCCTGCCGGTGGCAATGACGCGGGCGCTCGGGTCCTCGGGCGGGGCGCCGACCGCGCCCTCGTGCGGGTGAGCGGGCAGATAGCGCAGCGCGCCGGCCGCCGCCTCCGGGTCCGCGAAGACGGGGTGCAGGTCGCCGACGATCTCGATCTCCTGGAAATCGCCGTTCGCGCCCGAATGGTAATTCGGCCAGGAAATGGTTGGCGTCCAATTGTCGTCGATGCATTGGCGATCGGGATCGGGTTCGGGGTTGCGCGAATGGAAATAATGCGCGGCGCCGACACCGCCCAAAGTGCAGACCGATGAACCCAAATCCATATGGTCGCGGGTCACCATCAGTCCGCCGCCCCTTCGACGGAAGCGCGAGATGGCTGCGCAATCCGCAGGATCGAGCCCCTCGCCGGTATCGACCGCGAACAGCCAGAGCTCGTCATAATCCGACGTGTCGATGGTCGAAAGCACGGGGTCGGGCCCGGTCGCGGTGTCGCGGTCACGGGCGGTCACCTCGACCAGCGGCGCGCCGTTCGCGTCGCGCAGCCCGGCAAGCGTCTCGCGCAGCATTGAGAAGCGTCCGATGTGCCAGTCGTCCTGGGTTTCCGGGATGGTCGTCTGCAGCAGGACGCGGATCGGTGGGGTCATGACAATCTCTCCTTTACCGATTGAGTCGCCTGCGCGGATCTGTCCGCGCCGAGCGCGCGAGTGAGATAGGGCGCGGTGCAGCTCGCTCGGCTGGCGCCGACCTTCGCTGGCGGGCCGCTCGCGACGATCCGGCCGCCCGCGTCGCCGGCGCTAGGACCGATATCGATCACCCAGTCGCTAGCGGCCGCGAGCTTCATGTCGTGATCGATCAGGACGACGCTGTTCCCGGCGTCGACCAGCGCATTGAGCTGGCCGAGCAGGCGCTCGACGTCAGTTGGGTGAAGGCCGGTGGTCGGCTCGTCGAGCACATAGAGCGCACCGCCGCGCTGCGCGCGCTGCAACTCGGTGGCGAGCTTCACCCGTTGCGCCTCGCCGCCGGAAAACTCGGTCGCGGGCTGCCCCAGGCGGAGGTAATTCAGCCCGACTTCGCGCAGAACCTTGAGCGAGCGACAGACGTTCGGCGCGTCGCTGAAGAAGTCCCACGCCCCTTCGACGGTCAGCGCGAGCACGTCGGCGATGGTCTTGCCGCGATAGTGGATTCCGAGCGTCTTGGGGTTGTAGCGTGTGCCGTGGCAGACTGGACACGGGGTGTAGACGCTCGGCAGGAAAAGCAGCTCGACCATCACGGATCCTCCGCCCTCGCAGCGCGGGCAGCGGCCCTTGGCGACATTAAACGAAAAGCGACCGGCGTCGTAGTGGTGCTTCTTGGCCTCGGGCGTTGCCGCGAACAGCGCCCGGACATGGTCGAACAGGCCGGTATAGGTAGCGAGGTTCGAGCGCGGGGTGCGACCGATCGGCTTCTGGTCAACCTCGATCAGCCGCCTGATTCCTTCAAGGCCACCGACGATCCGTCCTTCAGTCGCGCCGGGGGGCCAGTCTTCGAGGGCGGCTTCGGCATCGGGCTCGTCTTCAGGCGCGATCGAGGTGCCGAGCGCCGCGGCGACCAGCTCGACCAGCGCCTGGCTGACCAGGCTCGATTTGCCCGAGCCGGAGATGCCAGTGACGGTCGTCAGCACGCCGAGCGGGATCGCGCAGTCGACGTCTCTAAGGTTGTTGCGCGTGACGCCCTCCAGACGCAGCCAGCCGGCGGGTTCCCGCTGCCGGCTCGGCGTTCCACCGCCTTCGTCAAACAGGTGGCGTCGCGTCTCCGATGCGGCGACTCGCCGCAGCCCGTCGGTCGGACCGCTGTAAAGGATTTCGCCGCCCTGTTCGCCGGCGCCGGGGCCGACATCGACGATCCAGTCGGCGCGGCGGACGACGTCCATCTCGTGCTCGACGACGAACAGCGAATTGCCGACCGCCTTCAACCCATCGAGCGCGCGCAGCAGCGCCTCGGTATCGGCGGGGTGGAGCCCGGCCGAGGGCTCGTCCATGACATAGACGACGCCGAACAGGTTGGAGACAACCTGCGTCGCCAGCCGCAGCCGCTGCAGCTCGCCCGGCGACAGCGTCGGCGTGCCGCGTTCGAGCGACAGATAGCCGAGCCCGAGATCGAGCAGCACCGCCAGCCGTCGGCACAGGTCGCCGGCGATGCGCTCTACCACCAGCGCCTTCTCCGGATGCGTCTTGCGTAGCGCGGCGAGCTTGCCGGCCTTCGCCTCGGCATAAGGCGTAAAGATTTGCGCGAAGCGCGCTATCGGCAGGCCGCTCATATCGGCGAAGTCGAGCCCCTCGAAGCGGACTGACAAGGCCTCCTTACGCAGCCTCTTGCCATGGCAAACCGGACAGGCCTTAGCGATCATGAAGCCCGCTGCGCGCCTCTTCATCATCGCGCTCTGGGTAGTCGCATAGCTATGGGTGACGTGGCGCTTCGCGCTCGAGAAGGTGCCCATGTACGCAGGTTCGATCTTGCGGCGGGTCGCGCACGCGATTTCGTCGTGGGTCCAGCCGGGATAGACCGGAACCTGCGGCTGCTCGTCTGTGAAGAGGATCCAGTCGCGCACCTCCTTCGGCAGGTCGCGCCACGGCGTATCGACGTCGATCCCAAGGCTGATCAGGATATCGCGCAGGTTCTGGCCGCCCCATGCCATCGGCCAGGCGGCGACCGCGCGATCGCGGATCGTCCTGGACGGATCGGGCACCATCGAGGCTTCGGTGACTTCGTGAATGCGGCCGAGCCCGTGGCAGCGCGGGCACGCGCCGTCGGGGGTGTTGGGCGAAAAGCTCTCGGCGTCGAGATGCGCCTGCCCCCGCGGATAATCGCCAGCGCGCGAATAAAGCATGCGCAGCAGGTTGGAGAGCGTGGTGACGCTGCCGACTGACGACCGTGTCGTCGGCGATCCGCGCTGCTGCTGCAACGCCACCGCTGGCGGCAGGCCCTCGATCACGTCGACCTCGGGCACCTCCATCTGGTGGAACAGCCGGCGCGCGTAGGGCGACACCGATTCCAGATAGCGCCGCTGCGCCTCGGCGTAGAGCGTAGAGAAGGCGAGCGACGACTTGCCAGATCCTGACACGCCCGTGAACACGACCAGCGCGTCGCGCGGGATATCGACATCGATGTCCTTGAGGTTGTGTTGGCGCGCGCCGCGGACGCGGACGAAGCCGGCGGCCTTGGGCACCAGCTTCGCTACCGATGTCACCCGGCCGTGACCTTGCGCTGGTCGGTGCGGGCGCTTGCGAACAGCGTGATCACCGCCCGGTTGAACGCGGGAATGTCGTCGGGCTTGCGGCTCGTCACCAGGCTGCCATCGACGACGACCTCCTCATCGACCCACGTCGCGCCAGCATTTTGGAGGTCAGTCTTCAGCGACGGCCAGGATGTCATGCGCCGTCCGCGCGCGGTACCCGCCTCGATGATGGTCCAGGGTCCGTGGCAGATCGATGCAACCGGCTTACCGGCGTCGAAGAATGCCTTCACGAAAGCGACCGCTGCGGGCAGCGTCCGCAGCGTGTCGGGATTGATGACGCCGCCCGGCAGCAGCAGTGCGTCGAAATCCTCGGGACGAGCGTCGCCCAGCGCCACGTCTACCGAGGAAATCTCGCCCCAATCGGTGAAATTCCAGGCCTTCACTTCGCCGTCCTTGGGCGACACGAGCCGGGTATCGGCGCCCGCTGCATCGAGCGCCTTGCGCGGCTCGGTCATCTCGACCTGCTCGAAGCCGTCCGTCACGAGGATCGCAACCTTCAGGCCGTCCAGAGTCTCGCTAGCCACCTTCCGTCTCCCAGGATAGTTGATCTATGCGGGCTGCTTTTCGGCGACGACATCGACGTATTCGATTGTCGGCGTCTCGAAGAGCACACCCGTGTTCTCGTCGAGCGCTTTCCCGACATCACCCGACAGGTGCGCCTGTCGCCCCTCATCGTCGGGGAAGGCGTCGAAGATCCCGAAGGACGAGGGCCCGAACTGGATCGCGAACCACCTGACGGTTTTCGGCTCCCCCTCGACGATCGACAGCCCTTGTTCAAGAAGTCGCGAAGGTCATCCTCCCTGCCGGAGAGGGCTTGAAGGCGCACGAAGAGCGCTTTGCTCACCTGAGTTGTCATCTTGGGCTCTCCTTTGCTCATCGTATCGTCGCGATGATCAGAATGCGGCTGCGGCCGCTTCGGCTATCGTCTGATCATGCTCGCCGCTGCCGCCGCTCACGCCTACTGCGCCGACGACCTGGCTGTTCTGGCGGAGCGGGATACCCCCGGCGAAGATCATCACCCGGCCATGGTTGGAGCCGTGGATGCCAAAGAATTGCTTTCCTGGCTGGGCGTTCTCGCCCAGTTCCTTAGTCGGGGTGTCGAAGGCCCGCGCTGTGAAGGCCTTGTTGATCGAGATGTCGATGCTGCCCAGCCACGCACCGTCCATGCGAATGTGGGAGACGAGGTTGCCGCCCGCGTCGACCACGGCCACGTTGCTGGGCGACCCGATCTCGACCGCCTTGGCCTGACCAGCAGCTATCACGCGCTGCGCATCTTCGAGTGATACGGATGTCTGGCTTGTCGTCATACAGTTGTCCTTGAGTTATTCACTCCCATCTCGATCGACCGGGCGTGTAAGGATCGCAAAGTCTAGAGGGCACTGCTGTCCTGCCCGAGAGCGCTGGCGAGTGACATCAGTATGATGCCTACGTAGAAGTAAGAGGTGGCTAATCGCGCGTCGTCCAGGCGCGAACGGGACGGATAGGCTTAAAAGCCCTGGACGACGGGTCGACGTGGGGAGGCGCGCCCGACGCAACCCTTCGAACTATGAGCCGTGATTATGGGCAGTTGGTGCCCCGAGCTTCGCCTTGCTCCGGTCCTCGGCTTCAGCACGATCCTCATCGATGTCCCGTCCGGACGTCCAGGCGGGCGGGTCGCTCGCAGGAAAGGATTCGACGTCCGCCTCTTCAACGGGGTCGATAGGCTCGCTCTCTTTTGGAGTGACAGTCATGACTCGACCTAAAGACGAACGTCGATTTTTTGCGGACGTTCCTGCTGGGCGACGGCCGCGATTGCCGCAATTAGGTCCGGGGCAGCATAGGAGCCCTCGTGCCGCTGGCCGTTGACGAAGAAGCATGGCGTGCCGTTTACTCCGCTGCGAACCCCGCCGAGGAAATCGGCCTCGACCTTTGAAGCATAATTGCCTCGCTCGCGCGCGTTTTGAAGCTCGGCAGCGCTCAGCCCCAGCTGGACTGCGATCGCAAACAGGGTCGCTCCCGACAGGTGCTGCCCGTTGGCATAAAGAGCCGAGTGCATCTCCCAGAATAAACCGTGGGCTCCCGCGAATTCGGCGCATTCTGCCGCCGGTTTGGCCAAGGGATGGACAGTCGAGATGGGAAAGTGCCGGTAGGCATACCGGAGATCCCGCCCGAAACGACGAAGGACCAGTTCGACCTGCGGCCAGGCGGCCTGGCAATGCGGGCACTGATAGTCGCCATATTCGACGAGCGTCACGGGCGCATCGGCCGGTCCGACGACATGGTCTTGGTCATTGATCGGAACGCGCAGTTCAGACATCGGCCGTCTCCAGTTTTGGCATCCGCTCAAGCGCGTCGAGTATGCCGTCGGCGCCGGGATTGACCGCAATCGGGGACAGATGGCTCCACACGACGCGCCCCGTCTCATCGAGGACGAATAAGGCACGCTCGGCTACGCCTTCTTCGTCGCGATACGCGCCGAACATTTTCGCGATTTCTCCCTTGGGATGAAAATCGGCGATCAGGGGGAAGTGAAGCTGGTTCTCCTTGGCATAGGCCTGATGACACCATGCGCCATCGACGGAGATGCCGAGCAGCGCCGCGCCGTGCTTGCGGAACTCTGGAAGCACCAGATTGTACAGGCTCATCTGATCGCCGCACACGGGGCTCCAGTCGGCCGGATAGAAGGCGAGGATCACACGGCGACCCTTGAAGTCGCTCAGCGCGAGCTTCTGGTCTGGCGTGACGGCGCCACTGAAATCGGGCGCTAATACGCCGGGTTGTAGAATGTCACCCATGACGCGCCCCCCGCAAGTGGGGCTGTGAAAATCCGAGGGGATCGCTTGCATTACCGCAACTGAACATCATTGCCATGTCCTATCTCCGCACCGTTGCGGCAGTTCGCACGGCTGGTGGCCGCAGCGCCTTGACGACTGTCAATTTCGCTTCACGACGGCGCAATCGTGACGCGTATTTAGCTTGGCGGCGGGCAGCGGCCGTCGCGGAGGGGCGGCTCATCCCCAAGGGTTCGCCATGCCCCGTCGGGCGACTTATATTTCTCTCCCGGCTTGGATCGTGCAATCGCCAGGCAACCGGCAACGAACGCAAAGGCTTCCGGCGTCACCCCCTTTGCTTGGGCTTCTTCGATATAGAGTGCCCGGCGCTTTATATTGATATGCTGGACCAGCCGCCGCAAAGCCGGCGATGGCGGGACGACGAATCCCAAAAAGCCATCGGGCATTTCTCCGACGAGACCCTGTCGTCGCGCGGCGTCGTAGACCGGATCTCGAGCCGCAGCCTCCGCCTTGGACACGGGCGTTGGCAGTCCGATCGGCAAAGCTGTCAGCCCGATCGCCAACAAACAAGATTTTCTGTCGATCTTCCAAATCATCGCAGGCCTCCCGGCGCACCGTCCGCATCCTTGCCGCGTATTCGACGGTGTTCGGTACACCGATCCAACGATCGTCGCCGTGACGGTCGTCAATCCATTGCGCCGATCGGAGACGTGGATTGAGCGTCTGCGATCGTCGGCTACGTCGTGCGGCCTCGCGGCGTTGGCGCGACACCTCATGTCAAATGGCGATGATTGCGGTCGGCGATCAGGGGACGGCAGACATGCTCGACCGCGGCGATAGTTTCGGTCAGGCGCCGTGCCAGCCTGTCGTCGCCTTCATCGACCCAGCCGATCGCATCTTCCCAGCGATCGCGTTCGGTGTCGGACGCACGTTCGTCCGGGTCGCGGATCAGCGCCTCGGCGGAGGTTATGACCTCGCCGTGGATGGCGCGCATCTCCTCGAAGGGATGGGCCGATTCCTCGCCGAAATAGGCCATGAATCGATAGCGGCTCGCCTGCAGCTCCGAAAACAGCGCGCTTTCCTGGGTCAGGCGTTCGATAGGCGAGACATGCGATTGATGGCGCTGGTCCCGGTCGTCGGCCTGGGGCACCGGTTCAAGCGGCCGGTCGGGGATCCGTGCCCAGATGAGCACGTCGCGCGCGCGGTAGAATTGGGCGAGCACGTCCTCGGCCAGTTCCGCCTTGCGCCGGCCCACGAGTTCCGATCGCCAGGCGTCGACGCCCCGGATGGCAGCCCATCCCGCGACAAGCGCGGCGAAACCGGCCATTGCCGTCCCCGCCGCGGTGATCCATTCCGCCGAGACGATCATCATTCGTGTTCCCTCGTTGGAAGTCAGGCCCGCCGCGCTCGCCGGGCGCGTACGGCGACGCCGAGAGGCCTGACTGGTGCCGCTCGGATCTGTTTGCCCTGACCATCGTCATGGCGCCGATGTGCCGACCACTCTTCGTATCCTACGTCCCGAACGCCTTCACGCATTTGACGCTATCGCGGGGAGGGGCGTTGCCCCCCGGTTGACGTGTCCGTCGCCGGCGGCGCGTCAGGCCGCGCGGTCACCAGGGATCATCGGATCTTGGAATTCCAGCTCGCGAGGGCTGTCCATGGAGATCATGCCATAGCGACGCAGGGTGCTGATTGCACGGCTGACCGTCTCGACCGCCAGTCCCAGATGATCGGCGATGTCGTACCGAGAGATGGGCAGGAACAGCCTGTTGGTACTGCTTTGCGGCGTGCGCTCGCGGAGCAGCATCAGATATCCGCCGACCTTCTCGAGCGCTGTGATGCGCCCCTGCACCAGCAGATGATTCTCGAGGCGCCGGACCGCAGCCGTCAGCCGGTCTCGCAGCAGCTGCGCAATTGCCGGATGGAGCTCGGCGAGAGTGGCGATCTGTTCCGGCCGGAAGGAGGCGATCCGGGTGTCGTTCAATACCGCCTCCACCGAGAAAGATGCACTTGACTGCACGAGGCCGAGGAAGTCGCCCGCAACCAGCAGATCGAGGATCTGACGATGGCCGTCAGGGCGGATGCAATATCGCCGCACCACGCCTGCGAGAAGGCAGCCGACACGACCTCCCGCGAGCGCCGATGCGCAGGGCTGGTCGCGTCGCCAGACGGTGATCTTGGCCGCGGCCTGAAGAGCAGCAACCGCCGCATGCCGATCCGCCGCGTTCGTTTCGAGCATCAGCGCCTGGAAGATCCGAACCACCGTTTCATCATCTTCCATGACAAACACCTCGCGGGGATATCCCCGGAGACGAGTATGCGCTGGCCATGCAGCCTGGACAGCTGTGGATACCCCTTAGGAGAATCCACACATCACGGCCGGCGCCATGCGCTGACGGGTGTCATTGCCCGCGTGGCGCTCGACCTACCAGGCTTGCCGACATGCAGGCAGGCGTGAGGCGGAGTTCAGCCGTGCAGGCGAAGCGCGGCATGGGGCCTACCGGACCGCTCGATAGCCTGACCGATCCCCGCTGCCAGCGTGTCGAAGCAGACCGGCGCGGAATGGCGGCGGCCGTCGATGAAGAAGGTCGGCGTGCCTTCGACGCCGCTTTGTGCTCCGCGCGCGGCGACGTCACGGACCCGGGCCGCGAAGGCGCCGGTGGCCAGTGCATCGCGCAGGCCGTTGCCGGGCAGGCGCAGGCGCTCTGCGAAAGCGAAGACCAAAGGCAGGGTGGGCTCTACAGGCGAAAAGCATGGCGTGCATATGCCAGAAGGCGCCGCGCGAGCCTGCGAACTCCGCTGCTTCCGCGGCCAGTTCGGGCTCAGGCCCGCTTGCAACGAACGGAAAGTGTCGAAAGGCATGGCGCAGGCCGGTCCTGTATCTCAGCAGCAACTGCGTCACCACCGGCTGGACCGCGATCGAATGCGGGCATCTGTAGCCGCCATATTCGATCAGCGTCACCATCGCGCGTGGGTCCCCACGCACATGATCCTGATCGGAGAGCGGCGCTGTCAGGTTCGGCATGGAATGGACTCCCGGGGATCGACCAGTTGGTGCGGGGCCGGCATCATGCTCCGACCAGCCTCTCATGACGGGCGGCTTGGCTGCTGCGGATCGGCAGGCGCCGGTAGTGCGAGCGGATCCGCGAACCGGACGATCTGGCGCCGACCCTCTTCATCGACGACCTCGATCGCGACCAGCGTGCCGGCGACATAGTCGGCATGGAACTCGCGTGGCGACCGGATCATGTGGTCAACGCCGTCGAGCGCGATAACGACCACGTCGTCATTTCGATCGTAGCTGATCCCCAGCAGCGGCAGCCATTCAGCCACGATCTGGTCCCCGAGGTCGAGCGATGCCACTTCGATCTCGGCACGCTTGCCGACCAACGCGCGCGAGAACGTGTCGAAAAACGCCTGCCAACCGCGTCGATCGATCCTGTAGAACGCCATAGCGACCTCCTCTGATGGTAATGGTCCTCACCATATCGAGCGCTGCACCACGCGTGCCTTGACGGGCGTCAACGCGCGTCCTGAACTGAGAGAAGGCGGCACCCGCGCCGTTGCACACACCCCCGACGATCCTAAGCTTTGGCGGATGAAAACCACTGATCCGGACGCGGCACCTGGCGCCCTGCCGCTCATTGACCTGCGTCTCTGGAGCGCGTGGCGCGCGATTTCGACGATGTCGGTCTCGACGCCTGCATTTCCGAGATTTTCGACGAACTGCTCGCGCACATCCCGCATTATCTCGGAATGGCACTGCGCAGCGGGCGCGCTGTCGAAGGTCCGGAGGGCATGTTCGCGGGATTTGCGATGTTTTATCGGATGCTCTCATTCTACGCGTGCGAGCGCGGCAGCGTTCTGCCCCGCATCACCCCCGAGACGCGCGACGCGATCGCGGCGCTGGCGGGCAAGTGCGGGGACGCGCAGTTCGTGATGCTGGCGACCGATATACTGCGTGCGGAAAAATCCCTGCTCGATGCAGATGGCGGATGGCTTCGCCTCGCGACATGATTAGTATCTCGGGATCATGCAGGCGTTCGCGCTATTCTATAAGAGTCTGTCCGCACAGGCCCTGATCGATGGTCTGCGATGCGGGGCGAAACGCAGCGGCTCGGAGCGCAAGGGCACGGGTGTCGTGCCGGTCAAGCCGCGCTCGCCTCGCCATCACTCCGCGGCGCCGGCGGGGCGGGTGGCCCTGCTATCGCCGCGCGCACGTTGGTCTGTTTGCCGCACGCGCAGCAAGTAGGCGAGCGAAAGCAGCATGGATCCGGCGAGCCAGGCCTGGAACGCGATCATCCAGGTAAGCGTGACGATCCCCACCTGCGGGAACCACAGCAGGAGTACGCCAAGGGCGAGCGAGACGATACCCGTGAGGATCATCCGGCCGCGGCCACGATCGCGATCCAGCCGGACGGCGCCGGCGATCGCTATGGCGCCGGTCACCAGCGCCCAGATCGCGAGCACCATGACGAAGGCAAGGACGGTAAGCCCGGGGTATAAAATCGTGAGCAGGGCGGTCGCCATTGTGACGACGCCATGGAACGCCGGCCATTCCCAGCGCTCGTGCCGTCTTGCCCCCCGCGCTGCTAGAATGAACGAAAAGCCTGCGTCGACGAGGCAATAGGCTGCGAAGATGCCTGTGAGGCTCAGCAGCGTAAGGCCGGGCCAGAGCACAGCCAGCGTGCCCAGCGCGATTGCGCCCACGCCGCGCAATGCCATCGCCCACCAGAGGCCGGCGATGCGCGCGTTACTGTTGTCCGGATCATAGAGCCGGTCGTAGATCGTCGCCATGTGCATTCTCCTTGTTCCGGTGGGCGATGAGCGCGAAGGATCACGGCAGGATCGTGATCCGGTTATCGACATGCGACACGCCCGGCGCACGCCAGGCCGCGCGTTCGGCTTCCTGCCGTTCCGCCCAGGAGCGCACGCTTCCGCGCAGCACAACCTCGCCGCCGCTTGCTTCGACCGTGATCTTGTGCGCGTCGAGTTCGGCGGAACGCTTCAGGGCCTCTTCAATCTTCGCTCGGACCTCGGCGGGCGACGTGCGCGGCAGGACCTTGACCAAGTTGATCACTCCCTTGAGGCCCTTGACCCGGCGCACGGCGTCCTCGGCGCGCTGGCCCTGGAACCGCCACTCGACATCGCCCTCGAGCGTAATCCAGCCGTTGCGGGCGGTGACCTTGATATGCTGCGACGAATAGGGAAGTTCGCGCGCCAGCGCGTCGACCGCGTCGCGGGCAATGTCGGGGTCAGGGCGCTCGTTAAGGGACGGAAGCTTGACTTCGATGTCGTTGGCGACGCCGCGGACGCCCCTGACCTTTTTGGCTCCCCGTTCGGCCTCATATTTCTGGCTGTAGCTACGGACGAAGCCGGTCAGGGTCACGACGCCGTCCTTGACCATCACCGCGATGTCGGTCGCATCGATATCCGGATCCCAGCGCAGCTCGGCCTCCACGTCGCGCTTGATGTCACTGTCGGTAACCATCATCATTCTCCTTCGAGGGTGGAGCGATCGGGATACGGTGCGCTTGCCCGCGACTCCTTGACGATCGTCAGGCCGGTGCGCGCTGCCGAAAAGAAAGGGCTCTCGCGTCTGCACCGGAGAGCCCAGGGTCACGCGGCGGCACGTCCGGTCGCGGCGGTTAACGACAGACCCACTAGCTGCCTGGGACCTCTTCGAACTCGGCGTCGACCACGCCGTCATCGGGTGCGGGCTGAGACGGAGTTTCGCGGGCCGCCTGTTCGAGCGTCACCGCGATCTGCGTCAGCATGGCGGTCTTCGCCTCAATGTCAGTTGCAGACTCGCCGGCGAGCGCCGCCCGAACCTCCCCGACCGCCTTTTCGGCCGCGGCGCGTGCCACCGGGTCGCCCTTGCCTGCGGTGAGCGCGCGCTCGACGCTCGCAATTGCTCCCTCCGCATGGTTGCGCGCCTCGACCAGCGCGCGGCGCATGCGATCCTCCTCGGCATGCTGCTGCGCCTCCTTGACCATGCGCACGATGTCGGCCTGGCTGAGACCGCCCGAGGCCTGGATGCGGATCTGCTGCTCCTTGCCGGTGCCCTGATCCTTGGCGGAGACGTTGACGATGCCGTTGGCGTCAATGTCGAAGGTAACCTCGATCTGCGGCACGCCGCGCGGCGCTGGCGGGATTCCGACGAGATCGAACTTGCCAAGCAGCTTGTTGTCCGCCGCCATCTCGCGCTCGCCTTGGAACACGCGGATCGTCACCGCCTGCTGATTGTCGTCGGCGGTCGAATAGGTCTGCGACTTCTTGGTTGGGATCGTGGTGTTGCGGTCGATCATCCGGGTGAACACGCCACCCAGAGTCTCAATGCCGAGGCTCAGCGGCGTTACATCGAGCAGCAGCACGTCTTCGACATCGCCCTGCAGCACCCCGGCCTGGATCGCCGCGCCGATCGCCACGACCTCGTCGGGGTTGACGCCCTTGTTCGGCTCGCGGCCGAAGGTCTGCTGCACGCTTTGCTGGACCCTGGGCATCCGGGTCATGCCACCGACCAGCACCACCTCCTCGATATCGGCAGGTTTGAGCTTGGCGTCTTCGAGTGCGGCTGTGCACGGCGGCTCGGTGCGCCTGACGAGATCGTCGACCAGCTCCTCGAGCTTGGCACGGCTCAGCGCGATGTCGAGGTGCCGCGGCCCGGTCGCATCGGCGGTGACGAAGGGCAGGTTGATGCTAGTTTCGAGCGTCGACGAAAGCTCAACCTTCGCCTTTTCCGCCGCTTCGCGCAGGCGCTGGAGCGCCAGCCGGTCCTGCCTTAGGTCGATGCCATCGGAGTTCCTGAACGTATCGGCGAGCCAGTCGACGATGCGCTTGTCGAAATCCTCGCCGCCGAGGAACGTGTCGCCATTGGTGGCCTTTACTTCGAACACCCCGTCGCCGATCTCGAGGATCGAGACGTCGAAAGTCCCGCCGCCGAGATCGAATACCGCGATCTGTCCTTCGCCCTTTTTCTCCAAGCCATAGGCAAGCGCCGCGGCGGTCGGTTCGTTGATGATGCGTAGCACCTCGAGCCCGGCGATCTTGCCGGCGTCCTTGGTCGCCTGGCGCTGGCCGTCGTTGAAATAGGCGGGTACGGTGATCACCGCCTGGGTGACGGTCTCGCCGAGATAGGCTTCGGCGGTTTCCTTCATCTTGGTGAGGATGAAGGCCGATATTTGCGCGGGCGAGTAGGTCTTGCCCTGCGCCTCGACCCACGCATCGCCGTTGGGGCCGTTGACGATCTTGTAGGGGACGAGCGCCTTATCCTTGGCAACGACCGGATCGTCATAACGGCGGCCGATCAGCCGCTTGATCGCGTAGATCGTGTTCTCCGGATTGGTGACCGCCTGGCGCTTGGCTGGCTGGCCGACGAGGATCTCACCGCTCTTGCCGAAGGCGACCATCGACGGCGTCGTGCGGCCGCCTTCGGCATTCTCGATCACCGTCGCCTTGCCGCCGTCGATCACCGCCACGCAGCTGTTGGTGGTGCCGAGGTCGATGCCAATCACCTTGCCTGCCATGTTCGCTTCCTTTGCCTGCCAGAGAACCCGGCGGCGAAGGTCCGGCAAAGCGGCCGACCGCGCCTTGACGATCGTCATGGCAGCGCTCGGGGACGGCCTCCTAGACTGCAGTCCGATCAATCCCCCGTCCGTCAACCCGAGGAAACGTGTCGCATGTCAGACCTTCAACAGTTCATCGCACGGTCGCTCCCCAGCCGGTACGCCCCCCGCCTCGGAATCGGAGTCGCGTTGATCGGGCTGGGCCTGCTGGCGTCGGGTTGCTCGCCGGGCGGCAACGCCGAGAACGGCACGGCGGCTGTATCGGCCGATGCCGTCCCCCGCCCCGCGGCAACGCCGGCGGACACCGGCGTGAGCAGCCAGCTCGCCGACAGGCGGCGCACGCTCATCGCTGAAGCTGTGTCGGCGCTCCAGGAAAGCTACACCGCGCTGGGCCTGCTGAGCGCTGGCCGGACCGACGACGCCGTCAAGGCGCTCGCGCGCGCCACCGGGAAACTCGATGTCGTCCTGGCGGCAGATCCTGGCCTCGCCCTGGCCCCGGTCGACGTTCGCGTCACGACGCATGACGTCATCGCCACGCCCGCCGACGTTAAGAGGCTGCGCGACCTTGCTGAGGCGGCGCTAAACGATGGCCGCGTGCAGGATGCGCGTCGTCTGATCGCGGGACTGGCCAGCGAGAGTGTCATCAGCACGGCCAACATTCCACTGGCGCGCTATCCGGCAGCGATCAAGCAGGCAGCGGCACGCATCCTTGCCGGCAGCGCTACGGAGGGCAGGGCGATGCTCGAAACCGCGCTCGCAACGCTGGTGGTCGAAGACATTATCGTACCGCTACCGCTTGCCCGAGCGGAGGCGTCGCTTGGCCTGGCGCAGCCCCTAGCCGAGAAGGCACAGCGCAGCGCCGCCGAGACCGCGCGCTTGCAACATCTGCTTGCGGATGCGCGGCTGCAGATCGATCTGGCCAAGGCGCTCGGGTATGCGACGAAGCGGGACATCGATGCGCTGTCTGACGCGCTCAGTGCCATCAAGGCCAAGACCGAGGGCGACGGCAGCGGCAAGGGCCTGTTCGATCGGATCAAGGCGCTCTTCTCGGCAGCAAACCATCAGGCGAACGCGGGCGTCCGGTCCTGACCGTCGGATCGGGTACGTCCCGTTCGCGGAACCGGTGGCTATAGCGGCGGCGCGGGATGCGCGTCGGCGTGCTGCAAGTCGTGCCAGCGCTCGAATCGGCGGTCCGGAACCAACCAGGCGAGAGACACCGCGATGTACAGCGTGATGGCGATCCACGGCGAGAGGAACGCCGCGGGTATACCGAGACCATAGAGGAAGAACGTGACCCACTCCTTGGTGCGTGAGCCGACCACCGCACGGATGCGCGACTCGGTGCCTTCCGCCAGGATCAGCTCGCGTTCTAGCCAGATATACCCGAACGCCGCCATCACGGTGACCGCGCCATACGCGGCGACCGGCGGGGGTGTGATTCCGGCAAAGCCGATCCATCGGATCACGAACGGCATCAAGGTCAACCAGAACAATAGGAACAGATTGGCCCAGAGCGCGCGTCCGTTCACGCGGCTGGCGGTCGCCAGCATATGGTGGTGGTTGGTCCAAAAGATGCCGATATTGACATAGGCGAGAGCATAGGCGCCGAGCAGCGGGATCACGGGCCAGATCGCCTCCAACGAGTCGGTGGCCGGCGCGCGCAGATCGATGACCATGATGGTGATGGCGATCGCCAGCACGCCGTCGGTAACGGCCATCAGCCGGTCGGTCTTCATAGGCACATCCTCGATGAGGTGAGCCTGTGCTTCTGGCCGTTGGCGTGCGATTGGGCATTGACGTTCGTCAACGGAATTGCCCGCGGCCTACGTTATTGCGGTGAAGACGATGCGGAGAGTTCGCTGAGCGAGCCGCGCCGAACGCGTTTCGTCGAGTTGCGGAAGCTCTGAGAAACGATGGGTAACGGCCGGAATCCCGTGCAGGGTGATGCTTCCATCGTTCAAGGTATGGCCCCGCGCCCATTGACTGACCGAACGAAACCGGAATCCGAACGCAGAACTGACTGGTCGAAGTTATTCGTCCCGGGATCAGTCCCGTTCAAGCGCGCCCAGGACACCCGCGTCCCATGCTGCTGAGCCCTGTTCACAAACTGCGAAGCCACCATCCACCCCTTGATAGGGCGGAGCGGCAGAAGAGTGCCGATCAGCATAATCGGCAGCGACGTGAAGAGGTGGACCCACCATGGCGGGTCGAAGGCGACCTGTATCTACACGACGAAGAAGGCGACGGGAAAGACCACGATGCAAAGCGAAAAGAATGCGGGGCTGTCGTCGAGAGCGGCGAACCTGTAGTCGAGACCACGGGTCTCGCACTTGTCCGAAACCTTGAGCCACAGGACCACCCGCTTTATCTTGTAGGCCAGCAGGCACAAACTCATCTCGGTGCTGACATTTTTTGAGTTTTTTGGTCAGAAAGTGGCTGCCGCTCATTCAAAATTCTAGCGTACCAAAGACATGCTCGACGGTCCGACGACGGATGCCCATAGCGTTGGGCAGAAGGTCTAGGCGCCTTTGCATGGCATCGATGACCGCCTCATGCGTCCATCGTTTGACGCACTTCACTTTTTGGAAGATGTCGGTATCTCCGCGAAGACCGCTCCTGCGGAAAGCCGTCGTTCGCCAGCGGGCCTGCGAACGACGGCTTCATTCCATTTTTCGCCGATCCGCGGCCTCGACGCGTCGCTTATAGCGAGCGGATCAGTCTACATGAATGAACGACCGAAGCTGGGAAGCGACCAGGGCGGCCTGAACGTCCACTTGTGGGTCACCGCCGCCTACCAGCGCAGAAACGCGCACAGCTCAGCGTAGCACCCCCTCGGCGTCGATCACCGTCATGTCGTGCATCTGGTCAAGGTAGCGTTCAAGGTACGGCTTGTGCGAGGCGCCGACGACGACGAGCCCGCGAATGCCTGGCCTGACGGCAAACATGTCACGGATGTTGGAGGCCATGCGCAGGTTGCGTGTTTCCCAATAACCGACATAGCCGCGGCCAAACCGACCTGCGGACGGCTCTTCTAGGGCAGCCCCAAAGTCGCTGGCGAAGGTAAGCTTTGCCTGGTCGGCCTGATTGAAAGCGCGATACATCGCGAGCATCGCGCCGGGCTGCCCGAGCTTAGCGGTCAGCTCGGCATCCGTGGCCTTGCGCTTGGCAGTAGCGGGATTGTCCCAGGCCTTTGAGATGGCGGCTTCGTAACCTTTCTCGTCGGCTACAGGCGCATCGGCCGTGTGATCGTCCATGGCGTACACACGTTCCAGCCCAAGCCGGGCAGCCAAGGCGGCTGCGATTAACAGGCTTTCGTCGTTCCGAGTGCGTAGGCGTTCGAGCCTCGTGACCAGGGCTGCATCGAGGCCCTCGCCTGCGTGACGCTCGTTCTCGGGAAGGCGCAGCCATTGGACCAGCGCACAGGCACTCTCGCCGCCAGCGAGGAACAGGGCGGCGAGGCGACGGCGGTCAGCGGGCGAGGGCGCTGCTGGCCAGGTGGCGAGCAGTCTGCTCCAGGCGGCAGTTGCCGACGGCACGTCCAGTCCCGTCGCTTTGGCGGCGGGTGCCGGGTCCCAGCAGTAGCTCTCGACGCTGTCTTTGTAGCGATCGGGGTAATGCCGCATGAGATCGCACTGAGGCCCGGACACCGCCTCGATCGCGATCGCTTGTGGGCGCCACGCCGCCAGCTTGTCTAGGAGCGGGTCCAACTGCTCGGGACGGAACGTCGCAGGCATGCCGGACAGGTGCGTGCTGCCGAGCACAAACACCTGATTTTGCAGCCCAGACCGCGGGCCCTTGAACCGGCTCGTATCAAAAGGGTGATAAGTCTGCGCCGAAGCGATCGATGCGCTGGACACCGCCGCGATCACCGCCATAAACCATGATAACCGCAGCATCGATCGACCCTGTGCCTGTGACTGTTGCACTTTCCTAATACAGCGGGGCGGACCATGGAAGCGTGATGCCGACGCCCGACGTTAGGCATGCATTAGCTTAGATGAACAAGCGTCTGCTTCTGGGAAGCTGTCAGAGCCGGCTGAACGGCCGGAACTGGGTCTTGGCAGCCGCAAAGCGGACCGGCGGCTAGCGCCCAATTGCGGACATTCGGCTCTTATGCTCCACTTGCGTGATGGGCCCTTCGAAACACGCTAGAGCTATGTTCGTTACCTTGGCGGCAGCATTGGCGATCCTCGGTGGCTGTAACAGGCCCGT
>Ga0308164_10001599_pt1 | contig 25808 bp, 21 predicted proteins | sample PhyTR2_FD_201031 | JGI IMG/M metagenome (GOLD analysis project Ga0308164, IMG submission 201031) | Phyllosphere microbial communities from UC Gill Tract Community Farm, Albany, California, United States - DLSLT.R2 | ecosystem: Host-associated > Plants > Phyllosphere > Unclassified | place: USA... | reverse complement strand
CTAACGGATACCAATAGCTGACCCAGCGCCAGCCATCGAACTCCGGTTTACCGGTCAAATCCATCCGCACCCGCTGCTCGTTGGAGATCAGGCGCAGGAGAAACCATTTTTGCTTCTGACCGATACACAGCGGCTGGCTGTGAGTACGGACCAGTCTTTGCGGCAGACGATAGCGCAACCAGCCCCGAGTGCAGGCAAGTATTTGCACATCATGTCGTTCCAGACCGACTTCTTCATTCAATTCGCGATAAAGCGCGTCTTCCGGCGTCTCCTGCGGGTTGATACCCCCTTGAGGAAACTGCCAGGCATCCTGGTTAATACGCCGAGCCCATAGGACCTGACCAGCATCGTTTGTCAGAATAATCCCGACATTAGGACGGAAACCATCGGGGTCGATCACGGCAACAACCTCGCAAACGCATGTCGCCGCATTGTTCCACAAAGGCGATCAAACCAGCAACGAGGCTTATCACCTTATGTGAAGACTTGTGAAAACCTCGTATTCTGGGGCTCTTTTTTCAACTATTTCAGCGAGTAACCCTATGCGCCTGGCTTTATTCGACCTCGACAACACCCTTCTGGGCGGCGACAGTGATCACGCCTGGGGCGATTACCTGTGCCGGCGCGGGATCCTTGATGCCGCGACCTACAAAACCCGCAACGACGAGTTCTATCAGGATTACCTGGCCGGCACGCTGAACATGACCGACTACCTGAATTTTACTCTGGAGATTCTGGGCAACACTGACATGGCGCAACTCGAGCAGTGGCATCGCGAGTTCATGCGTGACTGCATCGAACCGATGATGCTGCCCAAGGCGCTGGAATTGATCGCCAAACACCGCGAGGCCGGTGACAAGCTGGTGGTGATCACCGCCACCAACCGCTTTGTGACGGCACCTATCGTGGCGCAACTGGGGATCGATACCCTGCTGGCGACCGAATGCGAGATGGCTGACGGCCGCTATACCGGCCGCACCACAGGTGTGCCCTGCTTCCGTGAAGGCAAGGTGACACGCCTCAATCAGTGGCTGGAAGACAACGCGTTCAGCCTCGAAGACAGCTATTTCTACAGTGACTCGATGAACGACCTGCCTCTGCTGGAGCAGGTGGCCAATCCGGTTGCAGTAGACCCGGACGATAAATTACGTGCCGAAGCCGAGCGCCGCGGCTGGCCGGTGATTACCCTGCGTCACTGAGTGCTGGCAATACTCAGGCCGGTTTGAAGCCCGTCAGACCGGCCATCGCCACGAAACACACGACGCTGATCACCGTCAGCGCCAGGGTAAAGCCGCGCTTGCCACCTTTGGCACCAAGACGCAACCGATTGAGCCTGGCCACCAGCCAGACCCAACTGCACAGCCCCAGGGTGTAAAGCACGCTGCTGCCCAGCACCCAGGTCTGGCCCAGTGACAGGCCTTTCAAATGCACCAGCCACCAGCCACTGAACGGCAGCGTCGCCAGACACACGGCCATCAACACCCAGAAAAACAGCAACGGCCGCTTGAGCAGGCGATTCTGCACGGTCGTGTCGCCTTCAAGACGCACCTTGACCACCCCGCTGGCCAACACCAGCGCGCTGATCAACAACAACGCGGTGGCGACGATGTGCAAGGTATTGAGGGTGGTGATGGGTTCCATGACGCGGTGTTCCTCTGGAATCGGGCTTGGGTGAGTTTAGCAGTGTGAACACCAGGTTCGCGCCTTAAGCGCTATGGTGCCCATGCTCCGGTGGGGATGCCGGTCTGGACGCTCTGCGTCCTCTTGTGACGCGGAGCGTGAGGAACGAGAGATATCCACGGCCTTAGCCCAGAAACAGCCTGTACGCCGGGTTCTCGCTTTCGTCCCAATACCGGTAACCGATCTCATCCAGTGCAGCGCCGACCAGATGCCGCTCATCCTCCGGCACTACCAGCCCGGCAACCACCCGGCCATCGGCTGCGCCGTGGTTGCGGTAGTGGAACATCGAGATGGTCCAGCGACCGCCCAGGCGGTTGAGGAAGTTGAACAGCGCGCCCGGTCGTTCCGGGAACTCGAAGCGCAGCACCACTTCATCATTGACCCGCTCAGCATGCCCGCCAACCATGTGGCGAATGTGCAGTTTGGCCAGTTCGTTGTCGGTCAGGTCCAGCACCGGGAAGCCTTGCCCGGTCAGGCTGGCGATCAGGGCAGTGCGTGGGTCATTCTCCGGATGAGTCTGCACGCCGACGAAGATGTGCGCCTCGCGGTCGGTGTGGTAGCGGTAGTTGAACTCGGTGATCTGCCGCTTGCCGATGGCCTCGCAGAATGCCTTGAAGCTGCCCGGTTGCTCGGGGATGGTCACGGCAATGATCGCCTCGCGACCTTCGCCCAGCTCTGCACGTTCGGCCACGTGGCGCAAACGGTCGAAGTTGACGTTGGCCCCTGAATCGATCGCCACCAGCGTCTGGCCGCTGACGCCGCGTTGCTCGACATATTTCTTGATCCCGGCCACGCCCAGCGCGCCGGAGGGCTCGGTGATCGAGCGGGTGTCGTCGTAGATGTCCTTGATCGCCGCGCAGATTTCGTCGGTGCTGACGGTGATCACTTCATCGACATAATGCCGGCACACTTCGAAGGTGTGATGGCCGATCTGCGCGACCGCCACGCCATCGGCAAACAGCCCGACCTGGCTCAGCACCACGCGTTCACCTGCGGCCATCGCCGCCTGCAGGCAGTTGGAGTCGTCCGGCTCGACACCAATGATCTTGATCTCCGGGCGCAGGTATTTCACATAGGCCGCGATACCGGCAATCAGACCGCCACCCCCGACCGGGACGAAGATCGCATCCAGCTGGCCCGGCTGCTGACGAAGGATCTCCATCGCCACGGTACCTTGCCCGGCGATGGTGTCAGGGTCGTCATATGGATGGATGTAAACGAAGCCCTGTTCGTCGACCAGTTTCAGCGAGTAAGCCAGCGCTTCCGGGAAGGAATCGCCGTGCAGCACCACGGTGGCACCCCGCGAGCGCACGCCCTCGACCTTGATCTCCGGCGTGGTGCGCGGCATGACGATGGTCGCCTTGATCCCCAGCTCACGTGCCGCCAGCGCCAGGCCCTGAGCATGATTACCCGCCGATGCCGTCACCACGCCCCGTGCAGTCTGCTCTGCGGGCAATTGCGCGAGCTTGTTGTACGCGCCACGAATCTTGAACGAAAACACCGGCTGCAGATCTTCGCGCTTGAGCAGCACCTGATTGCCCAGCCGTTCGGACAGCTGGCGAGCGCCTTGCAGCGGCGTTTCGATGGCAACGTCGTAGACGCGCGAGGTGAGGATTTTCTTGACGTACTGTTCAAGCATCGGGGTGGCATCACTGACGAAGCGGGCAAGGTCGGGAAGTCTACTCTGCGCACCGAAAGACGACCATACGAATGACAGGGCTTTGCGGCGCAGTCGCCGCTATAATGCGGGCCTTTTTGCATCCCCCTCTTCTACCTACATCAGGCACCGTGGAGCCCGCATGACCCAGGATCAACTCAAACAGGCAGTCGCTCAGGCAGCTGTCGACTTCATCCTTCCGAAGCTCGATGACAAAAGCATTGTGGGCGTCGGCACCGGCTCCACGGCCAACTGCTTCATCGACGCGCTGGCCAAGCACAAGACCGCGTTTGACGGCGCTGTCGCCAGCTCGCAAGCCACTGCGGTGCGCCTGAAGGCGCATGGCATTCCGGTCTATGAGCTGAACACGGTCAGCGATCTTGAGTTCTATGTCGACGGAGCCGACGAAAGCGACGAGCACCTGAACCTGATCAAGGGCGGCGGCGCGGCACTGACTCGCGAGAAAATCGTCGCGGCCGTGGCCAAGACCTTCATCTGCATCGCCGACGGCAGCAAGCTGGTACCAGTGCTGGGCGCGTTCCCGCTGCCGGTCGAAGTCATTCCGATGGCCCGCAGCCACGTTGCGCGACAACTGGTGAAACTGGGCGGCGACCCGGTTTATCGCGAAGGTGTTCTGACCGACAACGGCAACATCATCATTGATGTGCACAACATGAGCATTACCAACCCGGTGGAGCTGGAAGCGCAGATCAACGCTATCGTCGGCGTGGTTACCAACGGCCTGTTCGCCGCCCGGCCGGCCGACCTGTTGCTGCTGGGCACCAACGACGGCGTGAAAACCCTGACGCGCTGATAAAACCGGTCGTGCCCACGCAAGGTGGGCATGACCCTCACAGGCTCAAGGCTTGCGGAACACGTAAAACAGGTTCGGCTCGCTCACCAGATACAACGCCCCTTCAGCATCCATGGCCATCCCTTCAGCCTGCGGCACGTCCTTGCTCAGCCCCATCGCCCCTTTTGCCAGCGAGCCGCTGCCAATCGGATGACCACTGGTGTCGAGTTCGAGAATGCGCTTCGACTCATCGGACAACGCCAGCAAATGGCCGCTGGTCTCATCGAATTGCAGGCTGGAGAGGTCACGAACCGACAGTCGGCCATCGCGCTTGCTGTTGGAGATGACCTGCAGATTGCCGGGAGCCTCGGTGTTGGTCTTGGGAAAGCCGCGCACCTCGATGATCTGCACCGGATCACGCTCCCGGGCGACAAACAGGCGCTTGCCCACCGAATCATAGGCCAGCCCTTCATAGCCCTTGTTGCCGCTGGCGGTGATGCCCAGCGTCAATTGTTCTGCCTGGGCGGCGTCCAGACTTTTGGTGTTGTCATCGACGTGAATCTGAATCAGCCGGAGCCGACGCTCATCGCTGATCACGTAAGTGCCCGGGCTGATGTATTCGACGGCCTCTGCATCACCGAAACCCACCAGCGGAATGCGCCGCAGCACACGACCGTCCAGGCTCAGCTCGACCAGTTCGGGGTTCTGATTGGTCACCGTAAACAGGCTCTTGCGGTCCGGGTCGTAGCTCAGGCCCGAGACATCATCCTTCAGCCCGTCGATCACCTGTGCCTCTGTGACGACGCGGTACTGATCCAGACCAATGGACTGAAGCGAGTCGGACTGCCAGAACACCTGCCAGTCGAACAGGGCGCTTTCAACATAGCGATATCGCTGATTGGCGATCACGAACACAACGATCAGGGGTACAAGGGCCAGAAACAGGACTAAAGAGCGAGTAGAGCGACGCATGAAGGGTGACTCGGACAGATTGAGCGGACGGGATTGATACCATGCCATCCTGAAAGCAAGCTTAATGGCATGGTGCTATATGTTTGCCGAATGTGTATCGGCGACCTGTGTAGCGGCCGTCCTGGCTCAGTGCTTGTGAAGCGCCCTGTGAAACGAATAGAACAGGTTCGGTTCGCTGACCATGTACAGCGTACCGGCCTCATCGAGGGCCACGCCTTCAGCGCGCGGAATTGTATCCTTCAAACCGTTCATGCCGCCCAACAATGTCATGAAGCTCACCTGCTCGCCTTGCTCGTCGACTTCCAGCAACATGTGCGAATCGGCAGACAGCGCGAGCATGTGGCCCGTGCGCGGGTCGATGCTCAGCGAGGACAGATTGCGCATGTCCAGCGAGCGACTTGATAGCGGCTGCTTGTCGCCTGTCAGCACGTCACTGCCATCACTTTTCCACGTATACAGCGCGGGAGGTCGCTCCTCGCCCAGTATCAGCTGCTGACGCTGTGGGTCCCAGGCGATGCCTTCGTAGCCCTTGTTCTGGTTGGAGGACTTGCCGAGTTCGTACTGGGGGAAATCCGCGATGTTCAGGGTGGTGGTGTCGGCATTCACTTTAACGATGGTCAGCTTGTGCTGGCGCTCGTCAGTGATCGCAATCAGGCCATCGTTCATGACGGCAACGCCTTCCGGATTGCTCCAGCCCACCAACGGGATCTTGCGCAGTACATCGCCCGTGAGCGTCAGCTCCACCAGAAACGCATTTTTGCCCATGACCGCAAACAGCGTTTTAGTCACCGGGTTATAAGACAAGTCCGACGCCTCGTCCTTTTCCATGCCTGGCAGTACCTTTGCGTCGATATCGACATGGTAGTCCGGCAGCCAGATGCTGGCGTGACGACCTGCCTTGCTCTCGAACCGCTCCTGAAACCAGAGCAGCGCGCGGTCATCCCAATGCATGATGAACGCCAGCCCATAGCCCAGCAAAGCAACCACTAACAACCACGAATACCAGCGCATGTTGCGCAGGTAAGCGAAGCGTTTTTTGGTACGAGGCGGCGTTGCGGCAGTACTGGCCATTCATGTGTTCCTGAGCAAATGAGACTTCATGACGACGTGGTGCCCTTGCAGGGACGGCCGGATTATCCAGAACAGGTGTGAAAAAAACGCAAAACCGACTGGACTATCAGTCACCCCACAAACAAAAGCCACCCGAGAGTGATCCCGTGTGGCTTTGGGTGCAGCATTGAAAATGCTGTCGGGTTACCTGACGACGCTCTCGAAAGGCGTCTGCCCGACCAGTTCCAGAGCGATCTGGTCGCCGGCTTCGAACGGCCCGACACCGGCAGGCGTGCCGGTCATGATCAAGTCGCCGGCCTGCAGCGAGAAGTTGGCTGCCATGTGCTGGATCATCGGCACGATCGGGTTGAGCATCATGTTGCTGTTGCCGTCCTGAACCACCTTGCCATTGAGGGTCAGGCGGATACCGATGTCCTCCAGATCCGGGAAGGTCTCGGCGGGCACGAACGGCGGGATCACCGCAGCGCCGTCGAAACACTTGGCCAGCTCCCACGGCAGGCCTTTCTCACGCAGACGAGACTGGACGTCACGCAGCGTCAGGTCCAGACCAGGTGCAAAGCCGCTGATCGCGTCGAGCACCTCTTCACGCGACGGGCTCTTGCTCAGGGGCTTGCCGATCAACACCACGATCTCGGCTTCGTAATGCACCGAACCGCGGTCTGCCGGGATGGTGAAGCCACCCTCCAGCGCAACCACCGCGCTGCCGGGTTTCATGAACAGCAGCGGCTCGGTAGGCACCGCGTTGCCCAGTTCCTTGGCGTGTTCGGCGTAGTTACGCCCGATGCAGACCACTTTACCCAGCGGGAAGTGAATGTTGGTGCCATCGACATATTTGTGCTGGTAGCTCATGACGTCTCCTGAGGCTGTAAGAGGTAGCCTGCTTATTGTTGCGACGGATCAAATGGTTGCGACGGATCAAACGGCGAAGATTTTGCCGGGATTCATGATCCCGTTGGGATCGAACACCGCTTTCAACGCTTTCATGTATTCGATTTCGACCGGCGAGCGACTGTACGTCAAATAGTCACGCTTGGTCATCCCGACGCCGTGCTCGGCCGAAATCGAGCCGTTGTACTTTTCGACGGTCTCGAACACCCACTTGTTGACCCGGGCACATTTGACGAAGAACTCGTCCTTGTCGAGGCTCTCGGGCTTGAGGATGTTCAGGTGCAGGTTGCCGTCGCCAATGTGGCCGTACCAGAGCACTTCGAAGTCCGGATAGTGTTCGGCAACGATGGCATCGATTTCAGCCAGAAACTCCGGCACTTTCGAGACAGTGACCGAGATATCGTTTTTGTACGGCGTGAAATGCGAAATGGTTTCGGAGATGTACTCGCGCAGCTTCCACAGGTTGCGTAATTGCTGTTCGCTCTGGCTCATCACGCCGTCCAGCACCCAACCCTGCTCGACGCAGTGCTCGAAAGTCGCCAGGGCCTGATCGGCGAGGTCTTCGGTGGTCGCTTCGAATTCCAGCAACACGTAGAACGGGCACGGCGTGTCGAAAGGCGACGGCACATCACCGCGCGCCATGACGCGGGCGAAGGATTTGTCCGAGAAGAATTCGAAGGCGGTCAGGTCGAGCTTGCCGTGAAAGGCATGCAGCACCGGCATGATCGAGTTGAAGTCGGAAGTGCCCAGCACCATCGCGGTGAGGTTCTTCGGCGCACGGTCGAGGCGCATGGTCGCTTCGACGACAAAGCCCAGCGTACCTTCGGCACCGATGAACAACTGGCGCAAATCGTAGCCGGTGGCGTTCTTGATCAGGTCCTTGTTCAGCTCCAGCAAGTCGCCCTTGCCGGTGACCACCTTGAGGCCCGCGACCCAATTGCGCGTCATGCCGTAGCGAATGACCTTGATACCGCCCGCATTGGTGCCGATATTGCCGCCGATCTGGCTGGAGCCCGAAGAAGCGAAGTCGACCGGATAATAAAGGCCGCTCTCTTCAGCCAGCGCCTGTAATTGCCGGGTGATCACGCCAGGCTGACAGACCGCCGTGCGGTCGGTGAGATTCAGATCCAGCACCTGGTTCATGTAATCGAACGAGACAACCACTTCACCGTTGGCCGCCACCGCGGCCGCCGAAAGCCCGGTGCGTCCACCCGAAGGCACCAGCGCCACGAGCCGCTCATTGGCCCAGCGTACGATGGCCTGCACCTGTTCGGTGGTCTTGGGGAATACGATGGCCAGTGGCGCAGGGGTAAACTGCTTGGTCCAGTCCTTGCCGTAAGTTTCCAGAGAACCGGCATCGGTGAGTACCTTGCCGGGGTCAACCAGGGTCTGCAGCTCATCAATCAAAACGCGATCGGTCATTGAATCAACTCTCGAACGATTCATGGGCATCCTGAGAACGGTTCACGTTCGGGATGAGGTTTCGCGGGGCTCATATGCTAGCATACGCCCCCCGCGAGTCGTGCCCAGAGCCGATCCGGCCACCCCCTGCCAATTTTCTTCGGGACACAGGTTTACGCAGATGAGCAAGACTTCCCTCGACAAGAGCAAGATCAAGTTCCTTCTTCTCGAAGGCGTCCACCAATCCGCTGTCGACGTCCTCAAGGCAGCCGGTTACACCAGCATCGAGTACCACACCAAGTCTCTGCCGGAAGCCGAACTGAAAGAAAAGATCGCCGACGCCCATTTCATCGGTATCCGCTCCCGTACTCAGCTGACCGAAGAGCTGTTCGATTGCGCCAAGAAACTGGTTGCGGTCGGCTGCTTCTGCATCGGCACCAACCAGGTTGACCTGAACGCGGCGCGCGAGCGCGGTATCGCAGTGTTCAATGCGCCCTACTCCAATACCCGTTCGGTCGCCGAACTGGTACTGGCCGAAGCCATCCTGCTGCTGCGCGGTATCCCCGAGAAGAACGCTTCCTGCCACCGTGGCGGCTGGATCAAGAGCGCGGCCAACTCCTTCGAGATCCGTGGCAAGAAGCTGGGCATCATCGGTTACGGCTCGATCGGTACGCAGCTGTCGGTGCTGGCCGAAGGTCTGGGCATGCAGGTGTACTTCTACGACACGCTGACCAAACTGCCGCTGGGCAACGCCACTCAGGTGTCGAGCCTGAACGAGCTGCTGGGCATGTCCGATATCGTCACCCTGCACGTTCCGGAAACCTCGGAAACCCAGTGGATGATCGGCGAAAAAGAAATCCGCGCGATGAAGAAGGGCAGCATCCTGATCAACGCCGCGCGTGGCACGGTGGTCGAGCTGGACGCACTGGCTGACGCTATCAAGGACAAGCACCTGATCGGCGCCGCCATCGACGTGTTCCCGGTCGAGCCGCGCTCGAACGACGACATCTTCGAAAGCCCGCTGCGCGGTCTGGACAACGTGATCCTGACGCCGCACATCGGTGGTTCCACAGCCGAAGCGCAGGCCAACATCGGTCTCGAGGTGGCGGAAAAGCTGGTCAAGTACAGCGACAACGGTACGTCGGTGTCCTCGGTCAACTTCCCGGAAGTGGCCCTGCCTGCGCACCCTGGCAAGCACCGCCTGTTGCACATCCACGAAAACATCCCGGGCGTGCTCAGCGAGATCAACAAGGTCTTCGCCGAAAACGGTATCAATATCTCCGGTCAGTTCCTGCAGACCAACGAGAAAGTCGGCTACGTGGTCATCGACGTCGACGCCGAATACTCCGACCTCGCCCAGGCCAAGCTGCAACAGATCAAAGGCACCATCCGCAGCCGCGTGTTGTTCTGATCAGAGCGCCGTGCCCACCCTGTGTGGGCACGAGCGATGGTCTTGCGGGCACCTATCGTTCCTCACACCACTCCAGCGTGGAAATGCAGTTCACGACGCTCCGCGTCGCAAGAGGACGCAGAGCGTCCAGAAAGGCATGCGACGCAGAGCGTCGCACGATAGTTGCGATAATCGTTCCTCACGCTCCAGCGTGGGAATGCCGTTCGTGACGCTCTGCGTCACACCAGCACTGACAGCCCTACTTCACATTGATGGTGATCTTCTTCGACTCGACCGAAGGGTTCAGCGGCATGTGGCCTTTGTCGCCCATCAGCAATTGCAGGGTGTGCTGGCCCGGCGGCAGGTTGATTTCGGTTTCGGTCTGGCCCTTGCCGAAGTGACGGATGTTGTCGCTGACCGGCAGTGGTGCATTCATCGACGGCTGGTCCTTCACGTCGATCAGCAGGTGATGGTGACCGGTCTCGGGAACATCGACACCCGCAGGCGCGACGCCCAAGCCCTTGAGGCCGAATTGCACCTTGAACGGTGAAGTGACCGTTTCACCGTCCTTGGGCGAGATGATGTACACCTCGGCGCCTTCAGGGGCTGCGGTGCGTGGTATACCGGCGGCGCTGGCCAGCATGGATGCGCTGAGCAACAGGCCGGCGACCATCGTTCCAGAAAATAAGGATTTCATGATTGCTCCGGCTGCAGTTGGCGTAAGTCGACCCTCACACGACGAATCCGTCGGTTCAGGAGTGCTCACGATAGACCGCAGTCCGGCTCAATGGCTCATTACGTTGATGAAACTGTTTTCATGAACGCAGCCTGCAGGTCACTGGAACAGCTCGTTACCCCGGCGTCTGAACCACCCCGTCAGTGACAGGCGATCACGATTGGCGGGCATGACTTCGTGGGGAATTTCGCCGGACAGAAAGACCACCAGGCAGCCGCCCGTAGGCTGAACGTCGTAAGCCACCTCGTCCTTGAGGTACATGCGCAACTGACCGCCGTGCTCGGGCAGCCAGGCGTTATTGAGGTAGAGCACCGCCGACACCATGCGCCTGTCGTCATCGCGGAATCGGTCCACATGCCTGAGGTAGCGGGCACCCGGCGGATACAGCGCGAAATGGCTTTCGTAATCTTCCAGCCCGAGGAAAAGGCCACGATTGAGCGCCTGACGCAAACTGTCCATCAGCTCGAGATAGCGGTCGCAGCACTGCACCTGCCCCGGCTCGAGCCACTGAATGCGGTCGCCACGAATCCCCTCGCGTATTTCCAGCGCGGTTCCCTTGCCAATCGCGGCAGGCTCGAGCTCGCCTTCGGCCGCACGTTTGCGGCACTCTTGCTCAAGTTCCAGAGTCAGAGCTTCGGGCAGGAAAATATTCTGCTGCGACCAGCCGTTGGCGGCCAGATCGTCGACGATTCGTAACAGCAGTGGGTGGTCAGAGGGTATGCGCATGGCGTGCATAGTATCCATAAGCCCTGAAATCGGACAGAGGCTTATACATGCGGTATCAAACGCATGAGATTTCATTCACCGAAGGCACTCATAACTCGACAAATCCACGCTAACACCGGGAGAATAGCGGCCTGCCGACAGGAGTCCCCAATGCGTCGTTTGTTTGTTTTGCTGTTGATGTTCTGCACCTCACCTGCCTGGGCAGACAGCTACGATCAGTTGTACAAGTCTGCAGGCTGGCCGGAACAGCGCGCGCATTTCAACGATGCCCTCAAAGCTGCCCAACAGCGCTACAGCAACAACCTGCCGCCTGCGGTTTATCAAGCGCTGGTCAACAACAGCAATCAGCGTTTCGCCCCCCAGGCCATGGACCAGCGCGCCTCGAAGCGCCTGCGTGAAAGCCTCAAGGACCCTGCCCCGTCGCTGCAGTTTTTCCAGTCGCCGCTGGGCCGCAAGATCGTCAATGCCGAGCTGACCGCCACCCGCGCCGATCAGCTGGCCAAACATGCCCAGGGGCTGCCGCATATCGAAGCGGATGCAACGCGTCAGTTGTTGATCGGCCATCTGGCCCAGGCACTGCCGGCCAGAGAGGCCGGCGCGGAAGTCAGCCTTGCCATCGCAGGCGTTGCCGCAGACAGCCTGAGCCAGATGATTCCCGGCCTGTTCGGTGGAGGCCAGGCGCAGGGCATGCTCGAAGGCCAGCGCGAGCGCCTGATGGCGCAGATGAGTGCTGATCTGAACAACACGCTGCTGTACGTCTATCGCGACCTGTCGGACCCTGAGCTCGAAGAATTCTCGACCTTCGCCGAGTCGCCGGAAGGCAAAGCCTATTACCAGGCCGCTCTGGCCGCGATTCGTGCCGGCCTGGCCGTCGGACAGAGTGCGTCGAGCCTCAATCCCTGATCATCACCAGAACGCCTAGCGCAAGCGCCCTTTCAGAAAATCAAAGTACCGAGCCCGCAGCTCTGGCGTTTCGTTGGCCAGATGATGCCGGGCGTGCCCGAGCATCAGAATCTGCGGCTGGCTGAACTTGTCTTTCAGGATCGCCAGATTGTGCGACCAGTCGACCGTCATGTCCGCCTCGCCCTGGATGATCAGTGGGCTGCGCAGGCTGCGCGGCGCGCTTTCAACACGCACGATCCATTGCGCCAGCGCGCCGACCCAGGCCGTGGGCAGTCGCAGCGGCTGTAACGGATCGGCCATCAGAAAAGGCAGGAACGCGGGTGCATTGGAGTTTTCGGTGAAACGGCGGGCAATGCCGTTCACGAACGGTTTGAGCAGGTGATAACTCAGACGCGACCAGCCCCAGGCGCGCGGCCTGACCAGCGGCGCCAGCAGGATCACCTCCCCCTGCGCGGGCGAATCTGCCCCCTGATGAAGCAGGTGATCCGTCACGATGGCACCGCCCATGCTTTGGCCGCACAGGTGCCAGGGATGTGGCAGCCCAAGGCCTTCGGCTTCGAGCAGCAGGCGTTGCAACACCAGCTGATACTCAGAGAAGTCATTGATGCAGGCACGACTGCCGCTCGACAGACCATGCCCCGGCAGGTCGCAGGCGATCACGGCAAAGCCCTGCTCCAGAGCCCACTCGATCACATGCCGGTACAACCCCATGTGGTCATAGAAGCCGTGAAACAGAAACAGCGTGGCGACCGGGCTGTCAGGCAGCCAGACCTGCCCGACCACCTCGTAGCCCGCCACATCGAGGCGCCCCAGCCAGCTGCGTATGACGTTCTCGCCACACAGTCCGGCAAGACCGTAGAAGCGCTGATAGGCCAGTCCTTCCATGGAAAGCGGATCAATAACGCTCAGCGGCAGCAGGCTGGCACGCAGGTTATCGGGGTCGAACGTGGCGGACATGTGGTTTCCAGATTTCAACAAATGGCTCGTAAAGTTGTGTAACGATATTCTTCTGTCTGCCACGGCATGGCAAGCTAAGCCGCTGTAATCGCAGACATCTGTCATTGAACGTGCACATTACTGTCTGCACACTGGGCAATGCTCGCGGGCTCACCTGCCCGAATTCGCCCTGAAGCCGCTTCAAACAGGCTCTTGTGTCGGGTTTCATCGAGTCAACTGCGTCACAACGATAGTCTCCATTCCTGCCTACGCCATTTACAGAGAAACCGGATGAAACGCAGCCTCTTCATTCTAGCCATCATCATCGCCCTGCTTGCAGGTGGCGCGGGCTGGTACGTAAATAGCAAGTTGCCGGTACGCGACGGCGAGATCGCCATGAGCCGTCTTCAGGCCCCCGTCACCCTGCGCTACGACGAGCGTGGCGTGCCGCACATCCGCGCCGAGAACGAAGCCGACCTTTACCGTGCGCTGGGCTATGCCCATGCTCAGGACCGGCTGTTCCAGATGGAAATGCTGCGCCGCCTGGCACGTGGCGAGCTGGCAGAGGTACTGGGGCCGAATCTGGTCGAGACCGACAAACTGTTTCGCACCCTGCGCATTCGTGAGCACGCGGACGCGTATGTCGCACGTCAGGACAAGAACACCCCGACCTGGAAAGCGCTGGAAGCCTACATCGACGGCATCAACCAGTATCAGGACACCCATGCAAGGCCGATGGAGTTCGACGCACTGGGCATCCCCAGACGACGCTTCACCACAGAAGACACGGTCAGCATCGCCGGCTATCTGGCTTACAGTTTTGCCGCGGCGTTCAGAACCGAGCCGCTGCTGACCTACGTGCGCGATCAGCTTGGGCCGGAGTACTTGAAAGTCTTCGACCTGGACTGGCACCCGGACGGCATGCTCGACTCGAAACCGGCACTGGCCGACGCCGACTGGAAGGGCCTGAATCAGCTGGCGCAGTTGAGTCACAAGGCGCTTGAAGACGCTGGCCTGCCGCAATTCGAAGGCAGCAACGCCTGGGTGATTTCCGGCAGCCGCACGCAAAGCGGCAAGCCGATCCTGGCGGGTGACCCGCACATACGCTTCTCGGTGCCTTCGATATGGTACGAAGCGCAGCTGTCTGCGCCGGGCTTCGAGCTGTACGGGCACTTTCCTGCACTCAACCCGTTCGCGTTGCTGGGCCACAACATGGATTTCGGCTGGAGCCTGACCATGTTCCAGAACGATGATGTAGACCTGATTGCCGAGAAGACCAACCCGGATAACCCGAATCAGGTCTGGTACCACGGGCAATGGACTGACATGAAACGCACCGAGCAGCAGATCGCCGTCAAAGGCCAGGCCCCGGTCACACTGACGCTGCTGGAGTCGCCGCACGGCCCTATCGTCAATAACGTGATGGGCAAGAACGCCGGCCAGACGCCAATCGCGATGTGGTGGTCGTTTCTGGCGTCTGCCAACCCGGTGCTGGACGGTTTCTACGAGGCCAACCGCGCCGATACACTGGACAAGATGCGCAGCGCAGCCGAGAAGATTCAGTCGCCGGGCCTCAATATCGTCTGGGCCAACGCCAAAGGCGATATCGGCTGGTGGGCGGCGGCGCAACTGCCGATCCGTCCGCAGGGCGTCAACCCCAGTTTCATTCTGGACGGCAGCACGGCACAGGCCGATAAGCTCGGCTTTTACCCGTTCAGCGCCAACCCGCACGAAGAAAACCCGGCGCGTGGCTACATCGTGTCGGCCAACTTCCAGCCGCAGTCGCCGACCGGCATGCCGATTCCCGGCTACTACAACCCGGCCGAACGCGGCCAGGCGCTGAACCGGCAACTCAGTGACTCCAGCATCAAATGGGATTTGGCCGCCAGCAAAGCGCTGCAACTGGGCACGCAGACCGACTATGCACCGAGCATTCTCAGGCCATTGATTCCGGTACTGCGCAGCGTTGTCAGCGACCCGGACGAACGGGCACTCGTGGAGCGACTGGCCAGCTGGAAAGGCGATTATCCCGTCGATTCGGTGGGTGCCACGCTGCTCAATCAGTTCCTGTTCGACCTGACCGAAGAGACCTTTCACGACGAATTGGGCGACGCGATGTTTGAAACCCTGCTGTCGACCCGCGTGCTGGACGCCGCCCTGCCGCGCCTGGCCGCCGATGCCGATTCGCCGTGGTGGAACAATCGCAATTCACCCCACGAAGAAAGCCGCGCCAACACCGTCAAGGTGGCCTGGCGCGCCAGTGTTTCGCATTTGCGGTCGCTGTACGGCACCAACCCGGACGAATGGGTGTGGGGCAAGGCGCATACCCTGACTCAAGCCCATCCGCTGGGTTCACAAAAGCCGCTGGACATGATTTTCAACGTCGGTCCTTACGCAGCGCCGGGTACGCACGAAGTGCCGAACAACCTGTCGTCGAGCATCCGCCCCGCCCCGTGGCCAGTCGGCTACGGCCCCTCGACCCGCCGCCTGATCGACTTCGCCGACCCGGCGCACAGCCTGGGGATAAACCCGGTAGGACAAAGCGGCGTGCCGTTCGACAAGCACTATTCCGATCAGGCCAAAGCCTTCGTGAACGGCGAGTACCTGCCACAGCGCTTCAGCGAGAAGGACATTGCCGAGCATACGGAAGGGGTTTTACGGTTGGTGCCGGGGGCTTAGCGATACTCTCTGTGCCGAGCCCGGAAATGGGGCTTCTGCCCGGAGGGCGTGGGAGCGAACTTGTTCGCGAACTGTCGGGAACCGACAGTGAAACCGTCACGTACGGTACATCAGGCACAACCGAGGTCGCTGGTTTGGCTGCCGGTCCCCGGCAGTTCGCGAGCAAGCTCGCTCCCACGCCCTACGGGCAGAATCAAGAGCGGGCTTGTGTATCGCGCATGATCAGGCTGCTTCCAAGGGTTTTACGGCTGGTGCCGGGGGCGTAGCGATACTCTCTGCGCGGGCCCGGAAATGGCGCTTCTGCCCGGAGGGCGTGGGAGCGAACTTGTTCGCGAACTGTCGGGAACCGACAGTGAAACCGTCACGTGCGGTACATCAGGCACAACCGAGGTCGCTGGTTTGGCTGCCGGTCCCCGGCAGTTCGCGAGCAAGCTCGCTCCTACGCCCTACGGGCAGAATCAAGAGCGGACTTGTGTATCGCGCATGATCGCTGCTTCCAGGCGTTTTGCGGCTGGCGCCGGGGGCGTAGCGATACTCTCTGTGCCGAGCCCGGAAATGGGGCTTCTGCCCGGAGGGCGTGGGAGCGAGCTTGCTCGCGAACTGTCGGGAACCGACAGTGAAACCGTCACGTACGGTACATCAGGCACAACCGAGGTCGCTGGTTTGGCTGCCGGTCCCCGGCAGTTCGCGAACAAGTTCGCTCCTACGCCCTACGGGCAGAATCAAGAGCGGGCTTGCGTATCGCGCATGATCAGGCTGCTTCCAAGCATTTTGCGGCTGGCGCCGGGGGGCGTAGCGATACTCTCTGCGCGGGCCCGGAAATGGCGCTTCTGCCCGGAGGGCGTGGGAGCGAGCTTGCTCGCGAACTGTCGGGAACCGACAGTGAAACCGTCACGTACGGTACATCAGGCACAACCGAGGTCGCTGGTTTGGCTGCCGGTCCCCGGCAGTTCGCGAACAAGTTCGCTCCTACGCCCTGCGGGCAGAATCAAGAGCGGGCTTGCGATCAACGTCTTCGCGAGCAAGCTCGCTCCTACGCCCTGCGGGCAGAATCAAGAGCGGGCTTGTGTATCGCGCACGATCAGGTCTTCACGCCGCCGGAGCACGTCTCGGATCAGGCTGTTTCCAGGCGTCTGCCGCGCTTTCCTCGATAGCCTGCTGGATCGCACGCTTGCGGTTGTTTTCGGCGCGGCGGGTGAAGAACCAGACCAGGAAGGTCGCCAGTGACACGGCCAGCAGGATCAGGCTCGCCACTGCGTTGATTTCAGGCTTCACACCCAGGCGCACGGCAGAGAACACTTCCATCGGCAAGGTCGTCGAGCCTGGCCCGGAGACGAAGCTGGCGAGTACCAGGTCGTCCAGCGACAGCGCGAAGGACATCATGCCCCCGGCTGCCAGCGATGGCGCGATCATCGGGATGGTGATCAGCAGGAACACCTTCCACGGACGGGCGCCCAGGTCCATTGCGGCCTCTTCGATCGACAGGTCCAGCTCACGCAGGCGCGCCGAGACCACCACCGCCACGTAGGCCGCACAGAACGTCGTGTGCGCGATCCAGATGGTCATGATGCCGCGTTCCTGCGGCCAGCCGATCAATTGCGCCATGGCCACGAACAGCAGCAACAGCGACAGACCGGTGATCACTTCCGGCATTACCAAAGGAGCCGTGACCAGCCCGCCAAAGAACGTGCGGCCTTTGAAGCGGCTGATGCGTGTCAGCACAAACGCCGCCATGGTCCCCAGCGCTACCGCAGCAACGGCGGTGTAGCAGGCGATTTCCAGCGAGCGCATCACCGAGCCCATCAGTTGCGAGTTGTCCAGCAGGCCGACGTACCACTTCACCGACCAGCCGCCCCAGACCGTCACCAGTTGCGAAGCGTTGAACGAGTAGATGACCAGAATCACCATCGGCGCATAGATGAACAGCAAACCCAGCACCAGCATCAGGTTCGAGAATCGAAAGCGGTTCATGCCTTGCCCTCCAGTTCTTTGGCCTGACTGCGGTTGAACAGGATAATGGGCACGATCAGCACCAGCAGCATGATGACCGCCAGCGCCGAAGCCACCGGCCAGTCACGGTTGTTGAAGAATTCCTGCCACAGCACGCGGCCGATCATCAGGGTTTCCGGGCCGCCGAGCAGCTCGGGAATCACGAACTCGCCGACCACCGGAATGAATACCAGCATGCAGCCGGCGATCACACCGTTCTTGGACAGCGGTACGGTGATTTTCCAGAAACTGTTGAAGGTGCTCGAACCCAGGTCGGACGCGGCTTCCAGCAGGCTGGTGTCGTGCTTCACAAGGTTGGCGTACAGCGGCAGGATCATGAACGGCAGGTAGGAATAGACCACGCCGATGTACACCGCCAGGTTGGTGTTGAGGATCTGCAACGGCGCGTCGATCAGCCCGAGCCACATCAGGAATGCATTGAGCAGCCCGTTGTTGCTGAGGATGCCCATCCAGGCGTAGACGCGGATCAGGATCGCCGTCCAGGTCGGCATCATGATCAGCAGCAACAGCACGGTTTGCAGGTCCTTGCGCGCGCTGGCGATGGCATAGGCCATCGGATAGCCGATCAGCAGGCACAGCAAGGTGCTGATGAAGGCCATCTTCAGCGAGCCCAGATAGGCCGAAACGTACAGGTCATCGCCACTGAGCAAGGTGTAGTTGGCGAAGTTGAGGACCATCTGCAGCTTTTCGTCGGCGTAGCTGAAGATTTCGGTGTACGGCGGGATCGCGACGTCGGCCTCGGCGAAGCTGATCTTGAGCACGATCAGAAACGGCAGGGCAAAGAACAGGAACAGCCAGAGGAACGGCACGCCGATGACCATCTGCCGCCCGTTGGGCTTTATGCGCTCGAACGCGCGCTTGATCTTGCGGATTTTCATGAGCGCAGTACCACGCCGCTGTCGTCTTCCCACCACACGTAGACTTCATCGCCCCAGGTAGGCCGTGCGCCCTGACGCTCGGCGTTGGCGACGAACGACTGCACCAGTTTGCCGCCCGGCAGCTCGACGTAGAACACCGAATGACCGCCCAGATAGGCGATGTCGTGGACCTTGCCGCGCGACCAGTTGTACTTGAAGCCTGGCTGCTCGGTGGTGATCAGCAGCTTCTCAGGGCGCAGGGCGTAGGTGATGTGCTTGTCTTCCACCGACGTACTGACGCCGTGGCCGACATAGATATTGCGCTCCAGCTCGGGACTGCGGATCAGCGCGTGGGCTTCCATGTCTTCGATCACGTCACCTTCGAACAGGTTGACGCTGCCGATGAATTCGCAGACCAGACGGCTGGTCGGGGTCTCGTAGATGTCGATCGGGCTGCCGATCTGCGCGATCCAGCCCAGGTGCATGATCGCGATGCGCTCGGCCATGGTCATGGCCTCTTCCTGATCGTGAGTCACCATTACACAAGTCACGCCGACGCGCTCGATGATCTCTACCAGTTCCAGTTGCATCTGCGAACGCAGTTTCTTGTCCAGCGCGCCCATCGGCTCGTCGAGCAGCAAAAGCTTGGGCTTTTTGGCCAGCGAACGGGCCAGGGCCACACGCTGACGCTGACCGCCGGACAGCTGATGCGGCTTGCGCTTGGCGTACTGGGTCATCTGTACCAGCTTGAGCATCTCCGCCACGCGGGCTTCGATTTCCGGCTTGCCCAGCTTGTCCTGCTTCAGGCCGAAGGCGATGTTGTCCGCCACGGTCATGTGCGGGAACAGCGCATAGGACTGGAACATCATGTTGATCGGGCGTTCGTACGGCGGCATGTCGGTGATGTCGACACCGTCGAGGTAGATACGGCCTTCGGTTGGCCGTTCGAACCCGGCCAGCATGCGCAGCAGTGTCGATTTGCCGGAGCCAGAGCCGCCAAGCAGGGCGAAGATCTCGCCCTTGTTGATCTGCAGGGACACATCGTCCACCGCGATCGTCTCGTCGAACTTCTTCGTGACCCGATCGATCCTGACCAGCACCTCTTTGGGTTGCTGACCGCCTTCGATGGCTTTCTTGTAGGCGCCGGAGGCAACTGCCATGGGTGAAACTCCCAACAGGTAGGCAACCCGGCCCATATGGCCGGGTGCTGGATTTTTATTTGCCCGACTTGACCTTGGTCCAGCTGCGGGTCATCAGACGTTGCACCTTGGGTGGCAACTCGCTGTTCACGAACAGGCGGTCCAGCACTTCCTGAGGCGGATAGACCGCTTCATCGGTACGGATGCTCTGGTCCATGAACTCGCCGGAGGCGGGATTGGGGTTGGCGTAGCCGACTTCATCGCTGACCTTGGCGATCACCTTGGGGTCGAGCATGTAGTTGATGAAGGCACTGGCCGCCTTGATGTTCTTCGAGTCCGCCGGGATCGCCAGCATGTCGAACCACAGGTTACCGCCCTCTTTCGGAATGCTGTACGCGAGCTTCACGCCCTTGCCCGCTTCTTCTGCACGGGCCTTGGCCTGGAACACATCGCCCGAGAAACCTGCAGCAACGCAGATGTCGCCATTGGCCAGGTCGGTGATGTATTTGGACGAGTGGAAATAGGTCACGTAAGGACGAATCGCCAGCAGCTTGACTTCGGCCTTCTTGTAATCGGCTTCCTTGGTGCTGTTGGGGTCCAGCCCCATGTAGTTGAGCATGGCTGGCAGCATTTCATCGGCGGAATCAAGAAACGCTACGCCGCAACTGGACAGCTTCTTGATGTTCTCCGGCTCGAACAGCACGGCCCAGGAGTCGATCTTGTCGACGCCCAGTGCCGCCTTGACCTTCTCGACGTTGTAACCGATGCCGTTGGTACCCCACAGGTACGGTACGGCGTACTGGTTACCCGGATCGTTCTTCTCCAGACGCTTGAGCAGCGCCGGGTCGAGATTCTTGTAGTTGGGCAGCAGCGACTTGTCGAGTTTCTGGAACGCACCGGCCTTGATCTGCTTGCCGAGGAAGTGATTGGACGGCACCACCACGTCATAGCCTGTGCGTCCGGCCAGCAGCTTGGCTTCCAGGGTTTCGTTGGAGTCGAACACGTCGTACATCGGCTTGATGCCGGTAGCGGCTTCGAAGTCGGCCAGGGTGGTCTTGCCGATGTAATCGGACCAGTTATAAATATGCACGGTGGACTCAGCCTGGGCACTGATCGACAGTGTCAGCCCGGCAGCCGCCAGCAAGGCTTTGGAAAGAATAGAAATAGACAAAGAATGAGTCCTTTTAACAGAGGGGCCTGAGCGCCGGAGGGCGTCCCGAAAACCAAACCGGCGCGCAACTTACCGTCTATGCGTCCAACCAGCAAAGGTTTAGGCGATATTCCTGTCTACTGGATGTTGCGCGGCCGAGGCTACGCAGCATCCACAGGTTTGATGACAGGCTTATTTACCCGATTTTATCTTGGTCCAGCTGCGGGTCATGATCCGCTGCGTGGCAGCAGGCAGATCAGCGATTGCATACAGTTTGGCCTGGACGTCGGCAGGTGGATAAACGCCAGGGTCACTGGTGATTTCCTTGTCGACCAGCGCCGTAGCCGCCGCGTTACCGTTCGGGAAGCGCACGGCGTTGGTGATCTCGGCCATGATTTCCGGCTTCATCAGGAAGGTCATGAACTTGTAGGCACCCTCGACGTTTTCGGCACCCTTGGGAATGGCGACCATGTCGTAGAAGCTGCCGGCGCCTTCTTTCGGAATGTTGTAAGCAACTTTGACCTTGCCACCGGCTTCGGCAGCGCGGGACTTGGCCTGATAGATATCACCCGAGTAGCCGACCGCTACACAGATGTTGCCGTTGGCCAGATCCGAGATGTACTTGGACGAGTGAAAATAGCCAATCGACGGACGAATCTTCAGGAACAACGCTTCAGCTTCGGCGAGCTGCTTCTTGTCCTGAGAGTCGGTCGGGTAGCCCAGGTAATGCAGGGCGATCGGCAGCATTTCGGTTGGAGAATCGAGGAAGCTGATGCCGCACGACTTCAGCTTGGCAGCGTTCTCCGGCTTGAACAGCAGGTCCCAGGAATTGACTGGCGCGTCAGCACCCAGGGCGGCCTTGACCTTGTCCGGGTTGATGCCGATACCGATCGAACCCCACATGTACGGGAATGCGTGCTTGTTATCCGGGTCGCTGACCGACACGGCCTTGAGCAGCGACTCGTTGAGGTTCTTCCAGTTCGGCAGCTTGGACTTGTCCAGCTCCTGATAAACGCCGGCCTTGATCTGCTTGGCCAGGAAGTTGTTGGACGGCACGACGATGTCATAGCCGGATTTGCCCGCGAGCAATTTGGCTTCGAGCGTCTCGTTGCTGTCGAAAACGTCGTAGACCACCTTGATGCCCGATTCTTTCTCGAATTTGGCAACGGTGTCCGGCGCGATGTAATCGGACCAGTTATAGACGTGCAGCACTTTGTCATCGGCCTGCGCAGCAGTGGCCACAACGCCCATCAGGGACAGCGCGAGAAGGGTCTTGCCAAATTTTTTCATGCGTAGCTCCAATGTATTTTTATCACTGACCGTCAGTTAGCGGCGTGTAGCCATTAGTCTGGCAACTTCCTGGGCAGGCTTTCAAGCCGAAGCCCCTCAAACAATGCACATTGCGCTTGAATCGACGCTTTTTTTGCGTTTTCAGCCCTGCAACACCGCCAGCGTCAGATCCAGGCATTTGCGCGCCTTCTCGACCAGCTCATCGATTTGCGCAAAACTGATCACCAGCGGTGGCGCAATGATCATGGTATCGCCCACAGCCCGCATGATCAGGCCATTGTCGAAGCAGAAGGTTCGACAGATCATTCCCGCGCCCTTGTCGGTATAGCGCTCGCGGGTGGCCTTGTCCTTCACCAGTTCAATGGCCCCGAGCAGCCCGACACCGCGGACTTCGCCCACCAGCGGATGATCGCCCAACTCACGCAAACGCTTTTGCAAATACGGTGCCGTTTCCGACCTGACCCGTTCGACGATCTTCTCTTCGCGCAGGATACGGATGTTCTCCAGCGCCACCGCGGCAGCCACCGGGTGCCCGGAGTAGGTAAAGCCATGATTGAAATCGCCGCCCTCATTGAGCACCGCGACGATTTCATCGCGCACGATCAGGCCGCCCATCGGCACGTAACCGGAGGTCAGTCCTTTGGCGATGGTCATCATGTCCGGCTTGAGGCCATAGAAATCGCTACCGAACCACTCACTGGTACGCCCGAAGCCACAAATCACTTCATCGGCGGCGAACAGGATGTCGTAGCGGGAGAGGATTTCCTTGATCTTCGGCCAGTAGGAATCAGGTGGGACGATCACACCGCCTGCGCCCTGGATCGGCTCGGCAATGAACGCACCGACGTTCTCGACGCCCAGCTCGAGAATTTTCTTCTCCAGTTGCTCGGCAGCCCAGATGCCGAACTCGTCCGGCGTCATGTCGCCGCCTTCGCCGAACCAGTAGGGCTGGGGAATGTGCACCACCCCCGGAATCGGCAGATCGCCTTGCTCGTGCATGTACGTCATGCCACCCAGACTGGCACCGGCGACGGTGGAGCCGTGGTAGCCATTGACGCGGCTGATGATGGTTTTCTTGTTAGGCTGGCCTTTCAGCGCCCAGTAATGACGAACCATGCGCAGCATCGTGTCATTGCCTTCAGAGCCAGAACCGGTAAAGAACACATGGTTCATGCCCTGCGGTGCAATCTCGGAAATGGCCTTGGCCAACTCCAGCACCGGCGGGTGGGCGGTCTGGAAAAACAGGTTGTAGTAAGGCAGCTCGCGCATCTGTTTGCTGGCTGCGTCGGCCAGTTCTTCGCGGCCATAACCGATGGCCACGCACCACAGCCCGGACATGCCATCGAGGATCTTGTTGCCCTCGCTGTCCCACAGATAAACGCCCTCGGCACGGGTGATGATGCGCGGGCCTTTCTCTTTCAATTGTTTGTAGTCGCTGAACGGTGCCAGGTGATGCTCGCTGCTCAGGGCCTGCCATTCGAGGGTTTGCGGGTTGTTGGCACTCATGCAGCACTTCCTTTGATCAGGTCAGTTGGCAGAGCGCCGCGCATCAACCGCAGCGGCGCTCTGCGTGATCAGACGGCGAAAAGCAGGAATTCCCGCTCCCACGAACTGATCACGCGCTTGAAGTTTTCATGCTCGGCGCGCTTGACCGCGACGTAACCGATGATGAATTTCTTGCCCAGGTATTTTTCGATGGTCTTGCTGTTTTCCATACGCTCCAGCGCGTCTTCGATGGTCAACGGCAGACGCAGATTACGCCGCTCGTAACCCCGCCCGACCACCGGTGCGCTCGGGTTGATGCCTTCGACCATGCCGATGAAGCCGCACAGCAGACTGGCGGCGATGGCCAGATACGGGTTGGCATCGGCACCCGGCAAACGGTTTTCCACACGACGGTTCTGCGGTACGGCGTCCGGCACACGCAGGCCGACGGTGCGATTCTCTTCGCCCCACTCGACGTTCACTGGCGCCGAAGTGTCGGGCAGAAAGCGCCGGAACGAGTTGACGTTGGGTGCGAACAGCGGCAACAGCTCGGGGATGAACTTCTGCAGACCACCGACGTGGTTCAGAAACAGCTCGCTCATGGTCCCGTCTTCGTTGGAGAAGATATTCTTGCCGGTCTCGATGTCGATGATGCTCTGGTGCAAGTGCATGGCACTGCCTGGCTCGCCGGTCATCGGCTTGGCCATGAAGGTCGCCGCGACATTGTGCTTGAGGGCGGCTTCGCGCATGGTGCGCTTGAACACCAGAATCTGATCGGCCAGCGACAGGGCATCACCGTGCCGGAAGTTGATCTCCATCTGCGCCGTGCCGTCCTCGTGGATCAGAGTGTCCAGGTCCAGGTTCTGCAGTTCGCACCAGTCATAGACGTCTTCGAACAGCGGATCGAACTCGTTGGCCGCTTCGATCGAAAACGACTGACGGCCCGTTTCAGGACGCCCGGAGCGCCCGATCGGCGGCTGTAGCGGGTAGTCAGGGTCGTCGCTACGCTTGGTCAGGTAAAACTCCATCTCCGGCGCCACGATGGGCTGCCAGCCCTGATCGGCATAGAGCTTGAGAACCTTCTTCAGCACGTTGCGCGGCGACAGCTCGATGGGGTTGCCTTGCTTGTCGTAGGTATCATGAATCACCTGCGCAGTGGGCTCGACCGCCCAGGGCACCAGATACACCGCGTTCTGGTCGGGGCGGCAGATCATGTCGATGTCTGCCGGGTCCAGCAGCTCGTAGTAGATATCGTCCTCTACGTAGTCACCGGTCACCGTCTGTAACAGCACGCTCTCAGGCAGACGCATGCCTTTTTCAGCGATGAACTTGTTGGTCGGCGAGATCTTGCCGCGCGTGATCCCGGTGAGGTCGGACATCATGCATTCGACTTCGGTAATCTTGTGTTCTTTCAACCAATCGGTGAGCTGGTCGAGGTTGGTACTCATAAATACCTCAGGGTTTTATTGTCCTGATCGTGATCAGGCGTTCCAGACGCATCGGCGTCATGATGTACAACTCGTTTCGGCAGACGCCGAATAGGGGTAAGGTGACAGCTGCGGGGCCGGATTTCCAGACGGCCGCGGTCACACTGACGATGCCGTTATAGTGGTAATGTCCAGCGTTGAGCGTAGAGCAGACTGGCTTCGATAGTCGTTCAGGGATGTCGCAAAGTGTGGCAGCCCACCACGAGCACCGAGATCACAGGCATGATGGGCGCCGTACGGACTTGATAGTCGCGTGTCGACCAGGGAAAGGTGAAGCATGGGACCCCCGCTAGTGTTGCTCTACTGGGTTGCGATCGAGCTTAGCCTCGTTCATTTTTTTATACAACAAGCCGTTAAGAATAGAAGACAGGCCGCTCTAGCTCGTATTTAACAACGGTCAAAAACGGAATTAAACGCCCTAAATAGCAGCAAAAAAGGCCATTTGGCGCAGTTTTAGGGCAAAAAAAGGCTCTATTGACTTCATCATGGCTTTCGGATTGACTGAGATCCGCAATCATTGATGATTGATATTTTTAACAACAAAGGTGTTGCATCATG
>Ga0308164_10001597_pt1 | contig 25827 bp, 18 predicted proteins | sample PhyTR2_FD_201031 | JGI IMG/M metagenome (GOLD analysis project Ga0308164, IMG submission 201031) | Phyllosphere microbial communities from UC Gill Tract Community Farm, Albany, California, United States - DLSLT.R2 | ecosystem: Host-associated > Plants > Phyllosphere > Unclassified | place: USA... | reverse complement strand
ATGCAACAGATGCACATAAATCAATCAGCATAATTGTAGATGGCTCGGGTGTTTTGCATGTGGCCTGGGGACAGCACAATAACGATTTAAATTATGCAAAAGGAACAGCTCCTGGTTCGCTTCAACTTGGCGAAAAGCTGGCAATGGTTTCTAAAAAAGAAAATAAAGTCAGTTATCCTGAATTTTATAAACTTCCGGCAGGAGATTTACTTTTCTTTTATCGTGACGGCGGTTCGGGAAACGGAAATTTGATGATTAACCGTTATTCTGTTAAAAGCAGAACCTGGCATCGCATTCAGGATGGGATGATTGATGGGGAAGGAAAACGTAATGCTTACTGGCAGGTTGCAATTGACAAATCAGGTGCGCTGCATCTCTCATGGGTTTGGAGAGAAAGTCCCGACGTGGCCAGCAACCACGACCTCTGCTATGCAAAATCTTTAGATGGCGGGTTAACCTGGCAAAAATCAAACGGAGAAAAATACAGTTTACCGATTATTGAATCAAACGCTGAATACGCTTTAAAAATTCCTCAAAAGAGCGAATTGATTAATCAAACCTCTATGTATGCCGATGCAACCGGAAGGGTTTTTATTGCCGGTTACTGGAGAGACATTCCGAACGAAATTCCTCAGTATCACATCGTCTTCAATGGCGGGCACGGTTGGAAAGTGAATGCGCTTTCCTTTAGAAAAACTACCTTTAGTTTAAGTGGTGGCGGTACCAAGAAGATCCCAATTTCAAGGCCTCAAATAATTGTTTGGCCCAAAGGTAAACAATATGCTGCGGGCATTTTATTCAGAGATGCCGAACGCGGCAGCAAGGCTTCGATTGCGGTAAATCAGGATATTGAAAAAAATAACTGGCAGATTGAAGATTTAACAAATGAAAGCCTGGGCGATTGGGAGCCAAGTTACGATACAGAGCTTTGGAAAAACAAAAATATACTCAATCTTTATTTGCAAAACGTTACTCAGGTTGATGGGGAAGGGAAAACCGAGTCAAAACCAACAACGGTGAAAGTTTTAGAATGGAAACCGAAATTTAAAAACTAAAATGAAGCACCTTAATATAAAAAATAAGCTTTTTGCGATTTGCCTGCTGTTTTTCGCCTGCTCGTTTCCGGTTAAAATATTTGCGCAATTAAACCATACCGGCGCAAGTAAAAATGCGGGCTACTTATTTGTTTACTTCACCGGTAACGATAAAAAAGAAGAAGCCATTCATTATGCGATAAGCAAAAATGGTTACACTTTTAATGCCTTAAATAATGATGAACCGATAATTTCTTCTGAAACAATCAGTTCTACAGGAGGTGTCCGCGACCCGCATATTCTGCGTGGAGCTGATGGCAAAACATTTTATATGGTGGTTACCGACATGGTTTCTGCAAAAGGCTGGGATTCTAACAGGGCAATGGTTTTTCTGAAATCGACAGATTTAATCAATTGGTCTTCATCAGTTATCAATATTCAAAAGAAATTTCCCGGTAACGAAAACCTTTTACGCGTTTGGGCACCTCAAACCATTTACGATGGTGAAAAGCAAAAATACATGGTTTATTGGTCTATGAAACATGGAAAAGACCCTGATAAAATTTACTATGCTTATGCGAATGCCAATTTTACGGACTTGGAAACGGAACCAAAACAATTGTTCTTTAGTCCGACGAATGGTTCTTGTATTGATGGCGATATCATTTATCAAAATGGAAAATACAACTTGTTTTTTAAAACTGAGGGCAATGGAAATGGCATCAAAAAAGCAGTTTCAGATAAACTTACTGAAGGTTATAAACTGGAAGACAAATATCTGCAACAAACTACAGAAGCCGTTGAAGGTGCAGGTGTTTTCAAGTTAAATAACAGTGATGAATATATTTTGATGTACGATGTTTACATGAAAGGGAAATATCAGTTTACACGAAGCAAAGATTTAGAAAACTTTAAAGTCGTTGATCAGGATGTTTCTATGGATTTCCATCCGAGGCACGGAACTGTTTTGCCGGTTACTCAGACAGAGATGGAGCGATTGGTGTCGAAATGGTACAATACTCAGCCTGTTCTTAAATCTGCTCAGTCTAAATTCATTAAGAAGAACAATATCGTTTTAGACAGCGCAGATAAAACACTTTTCCTTCCTGTTGATTACGGTACAAATTTAAAAAGCTTCGACCCTGATTTTCCAGATTATTCCGGTGTTACCATTTTGCCAAAGGGCAAGCTTGACTTTTCAAACGGAGCTAAGAAAATTACGGTTGCAATTGCCGGAAAATCGTCAGTAACTTACAGTGTTGATATAAAGGTGAATAATAATCCTGTTTTAAAAGGTTACTACGCCGACCCTGAAATTCTGTATTCCAACAAAACAAAAAGGTATTATTTATATCCAACCAGCGATGGATTTACAGGTTGGAGCGGAAATTATTTTAAAACTTTTTCATCGCCCGATTTGGTAAACTGGAAAGATGAAGGCGTAATACTCGATTTGGTTAAGGATGTAAGCTGGGCTAAACGAAATGCCTGGGCTCCAACAATTGCTGAGAAGAAAATTAATGGAGAATATAAATATTTCTACTATTTCACAGCCGCCCAGAAGGTTGGCGTAGCTACATCAGATAATCCTCAAGGTCCTTTCAAAGATAGTGGCAAAGCATTAATTGCTAAAAAACCTTCGGGAATTAAAGGAGGACAAGAAATAGATCCTGACGTTTTTACCGACCCGAAAAGCGGGAAAAGCTACTTGTACTGGGGTAACGGCTACATGGCTGTTGCAGCTTTAAATGCAGATATGGTTTCAATCGATACATATTCAATTAAAGTAATAACACCAAATAAAGATTTTAGAGAAGGCACGGAAGTATTCTATCGAAAAGGAAAATATTACTTTTTATGGTCTGAAGATGATACACGAAGCGAAAACTACGGTGTTAGATATGGTACTTCTGATTCTCCTACAGGGAAAATATCCATGCCTGAAAACAATTTAATCCTTTCGAAAGATGTTAAAAACGGCATTTACGGCACCGGACACAATAGTATAATTCAAGTTCCTGGTAAAGATGAATGGTACATTGTTTACCATCGATTTACCCGACCAAAAGGCATATCTATGGGAGACGCCGCAGGTTACAATAGAGAGGTCTGTATTGATAAAGTCGAATTTGATCCCGAAGGAAATATAAAAAAAGTAACACCAACGCTAACCGGCATAAATCCTGTTAATAATGAAAAATAGAACGCTTATTAGTTTCCTTACGCTGTGCTTTTTAACAGTAAACCTGATGGCTCAAACGCTACCATTGCGAAAGGAAGTGCTTAGTATAATTGACAAAGCAAATGTTTACTGGCAAACAAATAACAAAGCTGAGGTGAGGTCCTTTTGGGATAATGCCGCTTATCATACAGGAAATATGGAAGTAGTAGCGCTAACAAAAAATGAAAAGTATCGAAAATATTCAGAAGATTGGGCTGTTCATAATCAGTGGATGGGTGCAAAATCGACTGATAAAAGTCAGTGGAAATACAAATACGGTGAAACGGACGATTATGTTCTTTTCGGAGATTACCAAATATGCTTTCAAACTTACATTGATTTGTACCATATAAAACCCGAAGAACATAAAATTGCCAGGGCAAAGGAGGTTATGGAATATGAAATGAGTACGCCCCGTAACGATTATTGGTGGTGGGCAGATGGTTTGTATATGGTAATGCCCGTGATGACTAAGCTTTATAAAACGACAGGCAATCAGAAATATCTCGATAAACTTTACGAATATTTCACATACGCTAACAGCATCATGTACGATAGTGACGCGAAACTTTACTATCGTGATGCGAAATACATTTATCCTCAACATAAAAGCACGAACGGCAAAAAAGATTTTTGGGCGAGAGGCGATGGCTGGGTGTTCGCGGGTTTGGCTAAAGTGCTTAAAGATTTGCCGAAAAATGATAAACACAGACTGGAATACGTAAATAAGTATAAAGGTATGGCCGATGCCATATTGAAAAGTCAGCAAGCGGATGGTTATTGGACACGAAGCATGCTTGACGCTGAACATGCGCCCGGTCGGGAGACCAGTGGAACCGCCTTTTTTACATATGGATTATTGTGGGGAATTAATAATGGCTACCTAAACAAAAAAACTTATTTCCCGGCAGCACTAAAAGGTTGGAATTATTTAACGAAAACAGCATTGCAGGCGAATGGTAAGGTTGGCTATGTGCAGCCGATAGGAGAGAAAGCCATTCCCGGGCAAATAGTAGATGCAAACTCAACCGCAAACTTTGGCGTTGGCGCATTTCTTTTAGCCAATTGCGAAATGTACAGATATTTGAAAAACTAACCGATTAAAACCGATATGAAAATCCTAACTAAAAAGCTGTTATTAAGCTTTATTGCAATTGTCTTAATTTATTCTTCCGTCTTTGGTCAAAAAAAGAAGGCGAGCAAACAAGTTGTTTTCAGCGACAGACAATTCTGGCTTCAGCAAATGGATAAAATGGTGAAACCCGTTTTATATAATTTGGCGAAAGATAGTTTAAAAATCAATATGCCGCAGGTTACATCTGTTCATATCGATAATAAGGAACACAGAATTAAAGTTCAGTATGTGGAGGTTTTAGGTCGGGTTTTAAGTGGTATAGCACCTTGGCTGCAACTCGAAGGTGGCGACGCCACTGAAGTTGCCTTAAGAAAACAATACAGAAGCTGGGTAATTCAGGGTTTAAAAAACTCATTAGATTCCAACGCAAAAGATTTTATGAACTACGATATCGGCGGGCAACAACTTGTTGACGCTTCTTACGTGGCCCTGGCTTTTATTCGTGCACCATGGTTGTGGGAGAATCTTGACAGGAAAAATCAGGAGTTGATGATGAAATCTATAGTTACAACCAGAAAATTTAAGCCCGTGTTTTCAAACTGGTTGTTATTCTCAGCTATGAATGAAGCCTTTTTGGCGAGATTTGGTTATACATGGGATCCGATGCGTGTGGATTATGCTTTACAACAAATGGAGCAATGGTATGTAGGCGATGGTATGTATAAAGATGGCAGTACCTATGCTTTCGATTATTATAACAGCTATGTAATTCATCCTTACCTGGCTACAATCTCGAACATTATTGGCAGCAAAGTAAGAGATTACAATGCTATGTTTGAGAAGGTCAAAAAACGTAATGAACGCTATGCAATCATTCAGGAACGTTTAATTAATACCGATGGAACTTATCCTGCTACAGGTCGCTCTATCGTGTATCGCGGGGGTGCTTTTCACCATTTGGCTGATATGGCATTTAGAAAAGCCTTGCCGAAACAGTTAAGTCCGGAGCAGGTACGTTGCGCCTTAACAGCGGTAATCAGAAAAACGTTAGAGAGCCCGACAACTTATAAAAACGGCTGGTTAACAATTGGTTTATATGGTTCACAACCAGACTTGGGCGATTTCTACAATAATCAAGGAAGCCCATATATTTGTACCAACATCTTTCTGCCTTTGGGGTTGCCAGCATCCGATCCCTTTTGGGCAAATCCGGCAGCGAAATGGAGCTCGCAAAAGATTTGGGCAGGTGAAGATTTTCCAAACGACCACAGCGCAGATTTAAGATAAATTTTCGACAATTTTCAAAGCAATTGGTATGGCTATCTTTTGCTTTGAAAAATAAACGTAGTTGTTACGTTTAAAAACGGTTGTTTTTTTAGAATTAGGCATAAAAGGTGGCTTTTTGCTCATTTAATCAGAATTCAACCCCTATTAATTACCGTATTACCCCTCACTTCGAAGGCTGATTTTGTAGTTAATTTGTTTAACCAAATATAAAAAACTTATGAAAACAGACGGAAAGACTTAGAAGCCCCTGCTCATTGCGGTAAATAAGATTTTGAAAATTTAACCATTCAAAAATCAGTTGATTAACCCAGATAATCACGAAATAAATAACCAACTAACCAAATAATTATTATGCTAAAAAATTTACTTTCACCACTTAGGTGTGTGATGGCCTTATTCGCGATATTTCTTATGGCAGAAATAAATCCGATAAGCGCTTTCGCCCAAACAGGAAGCACCGATGTTTCCGGTACAGTTCTCGATGCAAAAGGTTCTCCGATTCCCGGCGCAACAATTAAAAACCAAACGACAGCTAAAGTTGCTATTTCTGATGGAAACGGTCGCTACAGAATTGCAGCTGCTAAAGGAGAAACACTAGAATATACATTTATTGGTTACACATCAAAATCTGTAGTCGTTTCCACCGAAACCCAAATCAACATAACATTGGCTGAAGCTGCCGATAAAACACTTAACGATGTTGTGGTTATCGGTTACGGAACTCAAAAACGCTCGGATGTAACAGGTTCGGTTGTTTCGGTACCCAAGGCCAGATTATCACAATTGCCCGTTACCAACGTTTTACAATCTATCGAAGGTGCCGTTGCGGGGGTAAACGTAACTACAACTTCGTCAGTACCGGGTAGTCAGCCGAATGCATTAATTAGAGGCCAAAACTCAATTACAGCAGGTAGCGGCCCATATGTTGTAGTCGACGGCGTTCCGTTAAGTAAAACAGGCGGTTCGTTAAATGATATAAATCCGAACGATATTGCTTCTGTTGAGATTTTGAAAGATGCCAGTGCCACGGCAATTTATGGAACCAACGGTTCGAATGGTGTTATTTTAATCACAACTAAAAGAGGAACAACAGGTAAGCCGATAATCCGCTACAGCGGTTATGCAGGGATCGATAATTTGGCGCATATTCTGGAGCCACGAAGCGGTGCGGAATATGTTCAAAAATATGCAGATTTTTTAAAGCAAACCGGACAAGTACAAACAAGGCCGGTTCCTAACATTGGCGAACTTCCTGCATACAATGCAGGTACAACAATAGATTGGGTGAAAGAAGCAACACAACAAGGTGTAATTCAAGATCACAATGTTGGTATTTCGGGCGGTTCACAAGATGTTAAATATTTCATCTCAGGCGATTATCTTGACCAAAAGGGTGTAATTAAAGGTTACGATTTTAAACGTATTGGTTTACGTTCTAACTTAGATGTTAACGTAACCAGCTTTTTAACTGTTGGTACGTCGTTATTTTTAACAAGTAATAATTACGATGGTGGCAGAGCAAACCTTCTATTCGCAACTGCAATGAGTCCTTATGGTCAGGAGTATAATGCAAACGGAACCTATACAATTTATCCGATGAACCCTGAGCAGCTGTACACAAACCCTTTATTAGGTTTAACAACCACTCAAATAAGCAGAACCACAAACATCAACGGAAACGGTTACGCTGAAGTTAAATTTCCGGGCGCTTTAACAGGTTTGAAATTCCGTTTAAATGCAGGTTACACTTATTTCCCTGAAAGAAGAGGAAGTTATATTGGCCGTTCAGCTAACGATTTGAACGGAACTGCGAGTAGTTTCAATGCATCTACAAACAGCTACACAATTGAAAATATCTTAACGTATGCTAAAGATATCAAAAAACATCATTTCGATTTCACCGCCTTATACAGTGCACAAGAGCGTAATTATAATTCTACCACTGCAGGTGCCGTTGGTTTTATTAATGATGAATTGGGCTTAGATAATATCGGCGCCGGCGCAACGCAAACAAGTGGGTCTTACCGTGACAGATATGGTTTAAATTCTCAAATGGGTCGTTTGTTTTATTCATACGACAGCAGGTATATGTTAACCTTAACAGCCCGTAGAGATGGTTCGTCTGTATTTGGCTCTAACACAACGAAATACGGTGTTTTTCCTTCGGCCGCGATAAAGTGGAATGTGATTAACGAGAACTTCATGAAAAATGTGAAGTGGGTAAGTAATTTAGGTTTAAGGTTATCGTATGGTAAAACAGGTAACGAGGCAGTTGGTGTTTACAGAACCATTACTACAGATGGTACGGCGAGATCTCCCTTTAACGGAATCAGCACTATCGGCGTTTTAGCAGGTAACTTAGGTAACACAAATTTGCAATGGGAAACGACTAAAACGGCAAACATTGGTCTCGATTTTGGAATACTGAACAACAGAATCAGTGGTAGTATCGAAGCTTATCAAAATAAAACAAGCGGCTTACTCCTAAACAGAAGTTTGCCGATTATTACAGGCTACACAAACGTGTTGGATAACATTGGTAAAACCAGCAATAAGGGCTTGGAGCTAACTTTAAATACTCAAAACTTTGCCGGCAAAGATTTCCGCTGGGAAACAATGATCGTTTTCGCAACTAATAGAAATAAAATTGTTGATTTGTACGGCGATGGAAAAGATGATTTAGGAAACAGATGGTTCTTAGGTAAACCGATCAGCGTTGTGTACGATTATCAAATGACGGGCGTTTGGCAAACTGGAGAAGATGCATCTAAACAAGACCCGACGGCAAGGCCAGGTAGTTTGAAATTTGCGGATTTAAACGGTGATGGCAGAATTACGGGCGATGGAGACAGAACGATTTTAGGTCAGACTACTCCAAAATGGACAGGTGGTTTAACCAATACCTTCCATTACAAAAACATAAACCTTAGTATTTTCATTCAAACCGCGCAGGGGATGACTAAAAATAACCCTGATTTAACTTACGGTGATGAAACCGGAAGAAGAAATACACCTGCCGAAATTGGTTACTGGACGGCAGAAAACCAAAGTCAAACCAGACCTGCTTTGTCTTATAACAACACTTTAGGTTATGGATATGCATCTGATGCAAGTTACACCAGGATTAAAGATGTTACTTTAAGCTATGTTTTCAGTCAGTCTTTGTTGGATAAACTTCACCTTGGCGGTTTAACGGTTTATGCAAGCGGTCGTAATTTGCACACCTTTACAAACTGGGTGGGCTGGGATCCCGAAAATAATTATTCTACCAGAGGCTCAGGCGACTGGACAAATAATTATCCGTTAACAAGAACTTTCGTATTGGGTTTAAATGTTTCATTACGTTAATTATAAATCATCATGAAAAAATATATAACCATAATCGCATCACTATCAGTATTGTTTATTGCATTCTCTTCTTGCAAGAAAGCATTTCTGGATGAGAAACCTTTTTCATCATATACACCGCTTACGCTAACAGATTCACTCGGATTTGAAGCATCATTAATCGGTTTGTATAACCACACAAGTACCATATTTTCATGGTCCGATCAGCAAGGCTGGCCAAGCGTTTGGCAGGTTGGAACCGATGTTGCAAACGCAACAAATAACCAGCAAGGAGTCGAAATTCCATATTATAATTATGCTACGTTAACATCTACGGATGGTGGAGCCGCCCGTTCTTGGAACAGAAATTATATAATGGTTAACTTAACAAATACTATTGTTGATGGAATTGAAAATCCTGCTACAACAAGCTTAAGCGCAAAAGGTAAAAGCTTGGTAAGCGCCGAAGCTAAATTTTTTAGGGCTTATGCTTACAACAACTTAGCAACTTTATTCGGCGGTGTACCTTTAATTACACATGCACTAACCGGACCGAAAACGGATTTCGTTAGAGCGCCAATAGCTGATGTAAATAACTTCATTGTTGCCGATTTGGTTTATGCTGCGGCAAACCTTCCCGATATCGAATCAGTAAAAACAAATACCAAAGGAAAGATGTATGGCAGAGCGAATAAATTTATGGCCATGCAATTACTCGCAGAGGTTTACCTTCGAATCGGCAAGCCCGATTTAGCCGAGCAACAGGCTCAGGCAATTATTACCAGCGGAAAATTCAGTTTAATTAAAAGCCGTTATGGAGTAAAAACCAGTCAGGCGGGAGATTATTATTCTGATATGTTCCAATATGGAAATCAAAGAAGATCGCAGGGCAATACTGAAGCAATATGGGTGCTGGAACAAGAAAATCCAAACAGTGTTGTCGGTGGTATTACCGATAATCCTCAGCAAAGAAGGGTTTGGGGCGCTGCTTATTATAACATTGCAGGTATGGCACTTGCCGATTCATTGGGCGGCCGTTCCATCGGACGATTACGTTTGAGTAACTGGGTGCTTTATGGTTTGTACAAAGGAAACGATATCCGTAATTCGCAGTACAACATTCGCAGAAGATATTATTACAATGATCCCAATCCTACTTATGCAGCAAGGTATGGTAAACAAGTTCCTTTTACAGGTCCCGATACCTTAATTAACATTTGCCCAAGTACAACCAAGTGGGGTGCTTTTGATCCTAATGATACTTTTGGGTATGCAATGATTAAAGATTTTATCTTAATGCGTTTGGGTGAAACTTATCTATTACTTGCCGAAGCACAAGTTGCTCAAGGTAAAACTGCTGAGGCAGCCACAACCATTAATGTGTTAAGAACCAGAGCAAACGCTGCACAGGTTACCGCTGCACAAATGACAAAGGATTTTATTCTTGATGAAAGAGCCAGAGAATTAATTGGCGAAGAAAACAGAAGAATGACCTTAATGAGAACCGGAACTTTGGTAGAACGTGCACTTCGCTTAAATTCGAACGATGCTTCAAAACCAATTACCGGCTTAACCTCGAAAGCGTTGTTATTGCCAATTCCGTTAAGTGAAATACAGTTGAATAAAGATGCTGTACTAACTCAAAACCCTGGTTATTAAGTGATATTTTGGTTAGTTTTTCGGGCCGTCTGCGGATGGCCCGATTATTAAATCACATTTTTTTTATAGTACAATTTTACTTGTTTTCACATCATAAATCACGTTTTATGGCCGTTCGTTTATCCCTCTTCGTTAGTATCGTCGTTTTCAGTTTCTTATGCAGTAATCAGGTTCTCGCTCAGGAAACTTATCGGGATTTTAATCCGGGTAAAATTTGGAAAGATAATAACGGCGTTCACATCAATGCCCACGGCGGTGGTATCGTGTACAGTAATGGAGTTTATTATTGGTTTGGTGAGCATAAAATTGAAGGCGAAAAAGGAAATACCGCACAGGTAGGCGTTCATTGCTACTCTTCAAAAGATTTATATAACTGGAAAGATGAAGGGATTGCGCTTAAAGTTTCTGATGATTTGAAAAGTGATATTGCAAAGGGTTGTATTTTGGAACGCCCGAAAGTTGTTTACAATAAAAAAACCAAAAAATTTGTAATGTGGTTTCATTTGGAACTTTTAGGTAAAGGTTACGAAGCTGCTCGTGCAGGCGTGGCTACTGCCGATAAAGCCACAGGACCTTATACATTTATTAAAAGTTATCGCCCCAACGCAGGGAAGTTACCATTTTACACGGCGCAAACTGCCGAAAGCGAAAAAGTTAACTGTGATAACCCTGCCAATAAAAGTGATGGTTTTTTCTGCCGTGATTTACCGGGCGGACAAATGGCCAGAGACATGACCGTTTTTGTTGATGATGATGGTAAAGCCTATCATGTATTTTCATCAGAAGAGAATTTTACACTACACCTCGCAGAGTTAAGCCCCGATTATTTAGGGCATACAGGAAAGTTTATCAGAATTTACATCGGTCAGCAAACCGAAGCACCGGCTTTATTTAAAAAAGACGGAATGTATTACATGGTAGGATCCGGTTGTACAGGTTGGGCTCCAAATCCGGCAAGGTGGCTTAAAGCAAAATCGATTTATGGACCGTGGGAATACATGGGGAATCCTTGTGTAGGGCCGGGCGCCGATATAACATTCGGCGGACAAAGTACTTATGTGCTTCCTGCTCCGGGTAAAAAAAATGCGTTCATTTTCATGGCAGATAAATGGGAACCTAAAAATGCGATTGATGGCCGTTATTTGTGGCTACCGATTCAGTTTGACGAAAATAAATTGAAAATCGAATGGGCAGATAATTGGAATCTGAGTTTCTTCAAATAAGAAGAAAAAAAGCAAAATTTTATATTAACACATATAAACCAGCGAAAAATACGCCAGGCACGCTTCTTTTTGCCTAAAAAAACACCTCTTAAAGTCTACCAAAGTATAAAAAATGAAAAAAAATCTGTTACTGATCCTCTGTCTTTACTTTTCACTAAATGGTTTTAGTCAGCAAATTAAACACACTTTCGAACTTGGTTCGAGTGAGTTTTTACTCGACGGGAAACCGTTTCAAATGATTTCTGGAGAAATCCATTATCCAAGGGTTCCGAGAGAAGCCTGGCGGGAAAGAATGAAAATGGCAAAAGCCATGGGCTTAAATACAATCGGTACCTATGTTTTCTGGAATTTGCACGAACCTCAAAAAGGGAAATTTGATTTTTCGGGCAATAACGATATCGCAGAATTTGTGAAAATCGCTAAACAAGAAGGTCTCTGGGTAATTTTACGTCCGAGCCCATACGTTTGTGCTGAATGGGAATTTGGTGGTTACCCTTATTGGTTGCAAACAGAAAAAGGCTTAGTTGTACGTAGTAAAGAATCTCAGTACCTTGAAGAGTATAGAAAGTATATTAACGAAGTTGGAAAACAGCTTGCGCCGTTGCAGGTAAATCACGGAGGGAATGTACTTATGGTGCAGGTTGAAAATGAATATGGCTCGTATGCCGCCGATAAAGAATACCTCGACATTAACAGAAAAATGTTTATGGATGCAGGTTTTGATGGCCTGCTCTACACTTGCGACCCTGAATCCGATATTAAAGGCGGGTACTTGCCTGGATTGCTTCCTGCAATTAATGGTCAGGATAATCCTCAACGTGTTAAGGCAATGATTGATAAATATCACAATGGTAAAGGCCCTTATTTTATAGCAGAATGGTATCCGGCATGGTTCGATTGGTGGGGCGCACCACACCATATAGTTCCTGCCGAAAAGTACACAGGGAAACTGGATTCCGTTTTAGCTGCCGGAATCTCTATAAATATGTATATGTTTCACGGTGGTACCACCCGGGCTTTCATGAACGGGGCAAATTATAAAGATATTTCTCCTTACGAACCTCAAATCAGCAGTTATGATTATGACGCTCCATTAAACGAAGCAGGAAATCCAACAGAAAAATTCAGGCAGTTTAGGGCTGTTATAGAAAAGCATCTTCCGAAGGGAGAAAGTTTACCGGCGATACCGGCAGCAAAGCCCGCAATTTCTGTGAAGCCCTTTAAATTGACAGACAAATTCAATCTGTTCAACTTACTACCTGCAGGCGTTAGTAACGAAAAACCTTTAACTTTTGAAGATTTGAAACAAGATTACGGATACATGATGTACCGGACCAAAATATCAGGAGGAAGAAAAGGTCTGCTTCAGGTAAAACAATTGAGAGATTTTGCTTTGGTTTTTGTAAATCAAAAAAGAGTGGGTGTTTTAGACAGAAGGACGTTACTGGATAGTGTGGAATTGACTTTGCCAAAGGGTGAGGTTATACTCGATATTTTTGTTGAGAACATGGGTAGAGTTAATTTCGGTAAATATTTGCTCGAGAATAAGAAAGGGATAACCGAAAAGGTCTTATTCGCAGGAAAAGAAGTTAAAGGGTGGAAAATGTTCAGCCTGCCATTTAATAACATTTCTGAAGTAACAGCTAAAAAGCCATCACAAACAACGGGCGAAGGTCCATCCGTTCAGAAAGGTGTTTTCAATATTACGAAAGTAGGTGATACTTATTTGGATATGACAGATTGGGGTAAAGGCGTGGTATGGCTTAATGGCCATAACCTTGGGAAATATTGGGCCATTGGGCCGCAACAAACGCTTTACGTACCTAAAGAGTGGCTAAAGATCGGTAAGAATGAGGTTACGGTACTCGAATTATTAAAACCTCAACAAGATGTAATAAAGGCAGTTGATACACCGATTCTAAATAAATTGAATTAAAAGATTCCGAAATGAAAAGCAAAATCCTTTTTATGTTCGCTCTGTATGCGTCATTAACTTCCGGTTCAGTATCTGCCCGGCAGCATCGGGTTGATGGTTACAACTTAGTTTGGTTTGATGAGTTTGAAAAAGATGGTTTACCTAATGCCCAAAATTGGACCTATGAAAGAGGCTTTGTCAGAAATGAAGAGTTGCAATGGTATCAGCAAGAGAATGCATTTTGCAAAAATGGCGTTTTAATTATTGAAGCACGTAAAGAGCTTAAAACAAATCCGTTGTACGAAAAAGGAAGTGGCGACTGGCGCAAAAAATCCGAAAACATTGAATACACTTCCGCTTGTCTAATTACAAAAGGTCTCCGGAGTTTTCAATATGGCCGGTTTGAAATGAGAGCGAAAATCAATATTTCATCAGGATTATGGCCTGCATTCTGGACTTTGGGAGAAAAGGGAAGATGGCCTGCCAATGGTGAAATCGATATTATGGAATATTACCGTGGCAAACTATTAGCAAACATTGCTTCACTTGGTATCAACAACAAACCAAAATGGTTTAGCGAGGTCAAATCAACAGAAGAATTGGGCGGAGAAAAATGGGCGTCGACGTTTCACATTTGGCGCATGGACTGGGATAGCGAAGCCATCAGTTTATATGTGGATGGTTCTTTGCTTAATAAAACTTCGTTAAGTGAATTGCACAATGACGATGGGAGCGGAATAAACCCTTTCAGGCAAAAGCATTACATACTTATCGATTTGGCTATGGGTGGCTTAAACGGCGGCGATTTAAATGATACTAAATTTCCGAATCAGATGGAAATAGATTATGTTAGGGTTTACCAAAGAAAATAACATGCGCTTAAAAATAACTACTTTACTTTTGTGTGCATCACTTTATTCTTTAGCTCAAAAGAATAAAGAAATTGTCGTTTCTACCGATAAAAGATTAGCTGAAGTTTCGCCCTCAATGTGGGGGATTTTTTTTGAGGATATAAATTTTGCTGCAGACGGTGGTCTGTACGCAGAGCTTATTAAAAACCGCTCTTTTGAGTTTTCAAACCCACTAATGGGTTGGGAAACCGAAGGAAAGGGCAAGCTGTTGGTTATAAATCAAACCGCCGATCGACCGAAAAATGCCAGATATATTTCCATTGAGCCCGGTACGGGAAATTTTTCCTTAACCAATGAAGGTTTTCGGGGAATTGGTTTACAAGCGGGAGAAACTTATAGACTTTCACTCAAAGGAAAACTTGTTTCTGCAAAGCAACCTAAAATCATTTTTCAGCTTTTAGATACAACCAATAAAGTAATTTCTGAAAAGGAACTGACCGGTTTAAACCCCGATTGGAATACGTACACGCTTGAACTAAAATCTTCATTAACAGTTCAAAAAGCAAAATTCAGAATTGTATTCAGTGGTGCAGGTTTGATAAACCTGGATATGATTTCGCTTTTTCCCTTAAATACCTGGAAAGGAAGACCAAATGGCTTACGTAAAGATCTCGTTCAGAAATTAGCAGATTTGAAGCCCGGCTTTGTACGCTTTCCGGGCGGCTGCATCGTTGAAGGAAGAGACTTAGCTAATCGTTATCAATGGAAGGAAACTGTTGGTGATCCTTTCGATAGAAAAGTAATGATCAACAGATGGAATACGGAGTTTGACTACCGTCCGGCGCCCGATTATTTTCAAACCTTTGGCTTGGGCTTCTACGAATACTTTCAGTTAGCCGAAGACATCGGTGCCAAAGCATTACCAATTCTAAATTGCGGCATGGCTTGCCAGTTTAATACCGCCGAACTTGTCGCAAACACAGAACTCGATCCTTACATCCAAGATGCGGTTGATTTAATTGAATTTGCTAATGGTGACATTACAACAAAGTGGGGCAACCTCCGTGCGAAAATGGGGCATCCCAAACCTTTCAATTTAGATAGAATAGGTGTTGGAAACGAACAATGGGGTGCGCAGTACATCGAAAAATATAAACTCTTCGAAGCCGTTTTGAAAGTAAAATATCCTAATATTAAACTAATCGGAGCAGCCGGCCCATTTGCAAGTGGCGAGCATTTTAATTTCGCATGGGATAATTTTAAATTGACAAATGTTGATTTTATTGATGAACACTATTATATGTCGCCTGATTGGTTTTTGAAAAATGCCGGCAGATATGATCATTACGACAGAAAGGGACCGAAAATTTTCGCCGGGGAATTTGCAGCACATGATAAAGAGGGAAAAGCACCCGAATCTCGAAATACCTGGTTTAGCGCTTTAACGGAAGCCGCTTTTATGACTGGCCTTGAGCGCAACGCGGATCTTGTTCAAATGTCGTCTTACGCACCACTTCTTGCGCATGTAGAAGCCTGGCAATGGCGACCGGATCTAATATGGTTCGATAATTTGAATTCAGTTGCAACGCCAAATTACTGGGTGCAGAAGATGTATTCAAATTTCAAAGGAACGAATGTTGTCAGCATTTTGAAGGATGGAGAAACTATAATAGGAAAAGATAGTTTATACGCAAACGCGGTCGAAGACAAGGATAATAACCAGCTGATTATTAAGTTGGTAAATGTTTCTGCAACACCGATGAATTATGATTTGATCCTCACCGGAAGCAAGCAACTTGGAAGGCGAGCAAAAATATACACACTGCAAAGCGATGTCCTTTCCACTATAAACAGCCTTCAAAATCCTGATAATATCACGCCAAAAGAATCATCAATTGATATAAAGAACAACAAAGCAACTATAAAAATGCCTCGGTATAGTTTTATGGTTGTTGTTGTAGATAAGAAAAAATAAGTTGAACCCAAGGCAATGGTGAGATGGTAAGAATAGCCTTCAAAATGAAGTTATTGGCCGGTAACGAGGCAGAATACAAGAAGCGTCACGATGAAATCTGGCCTGAGTTAGTTTCGCTTTTAACAGAAACAGGAATTGTTGATTATTCAATTTTTCACGATTCGACAACAAATGATTTATTTGGAGTTTTAAAAATTGCGAGCCCTGAACTGATGAAGAATTTGCCCGCACAACCGGTAATGCAAAAGTGGTGGACTTACATGGGCGACATTATGGAAAGTAACGCAGATAATTCCCCTGTTTCTGTCCCCTTAGCAGAGGTTTTTTACCTTGCTTAGATTAGTTAAAAGATCGTCTGAATTCGAGGGGTGATAGTTGTGTTTTAGTTTTAAATAATTTGTTGAATGATTGAGGATGTTCAAATCCCAATGCGTACGCTACTTCACCAACTGAAAGGCCGGTTGTAGATAGCTTTTCCTTTGCCTTTTCAATTAATTTATTGTGAATATGTTGTTGAGCATTTTGGCCTGTAAGCGAACGCAACATGTCGCTCAAGTAACTTGGCGATACATTCAAGCTTTCTGCTAAATATTGAACAGATGGCAATCCTTTCAAAACTGTGTTATTACTTTCGAAATAATGCTCTAAAATTTCTTCGAGTTTTTGCAGCAAACTGCTGTTCGCCGTTTTTCGTGTGAGAAACTGTCGCTTGTAAAATCGATTACTGTAATTTAACAACAATTCTAGCTGTGAGATGATAACATTTTGGCTAAAATCATCAATTCTACTTTTTAATTCTTTTTCAATTAAGAAAAAAAAAATGGAAAGGATAGTCTCTTTTTCTTCGTCAGAAAGGTGCAGTGCTTCATTTGCTGAGTAAGAAAAGAAACCAAACTGTTTAATGGTTTTAGCTAGAGGATAATTCCATAAAAAATCAGGATGAACAAGTAGTGTATATTGCGAACAAACATCGCCCTCTCCATCTTCAGGATGTCCTATAATCTGATTCGGCGCTGCAAATAATAAACCGCCTTCATCAAAATCATAATAGTCCTGTCCGTATTTTAGCTTGCCGCCCAACCTGGGTTTGTAAGAAATTTTGTAAAAATGAAGTACATGAGATTTTGGCATCTTTTCTAAGATAAGCCTGTTGGTTGCCGCATCTACAATGCATATAAGCGGGTGTAACGGTGCGGGTAAACCAAAAGCTCTGTGTATTTCAGATAATGAATTCATTTGCAATCGGTTACTTTCGTCCTTTTTCATATCATAAAATTAATTCAATAAAACCGGCATTGCATCAGCTTTGCCGGTTATAAAAAATCTTTACCAAACAATTACTTTAAATCGCCTTGCGCTGCAATGGCAACATCATTCCATTGTTCCCACAGAGCAAGCCTTTCATTATACGTTTTACGTGTCCACTCTAAATTGTTGCTTCCTAAATTAATTCTTAAGGGTGGGTTTTCTGCATCTACAACTTTGAAAATTGCTTCAGGCGTTGCGCTTGGGTTGCCTCGGTGCATACCGCCAAGGCTCTTAAAAAACTCCGCTTTAAACTCTTGATAGACATCAAGTTCGTCTGCAAATTTTAATGATTCCTGACTGCCGAATTCTGTTGCATAAGCACCGGGCTCAATAATTGTTACTTTTATGCCGAAAGGCTTAACTTCAATTGCCAAACTTTCATAAATGGCTTCGAAAGCCCATTTCGACGAGCAATAATAGCCAATTACAGGCAGCGTTACATGCCCGAGGTTACTCGAAGTGCCGAGAATGTGGCCGCCGCCTTGTTTACGCAACAGTGGAAGCGCTGCCTGAATTACACTAACCGAACCAAAAATATTGGTATCGTACATGGCTTTTATTTGTTCGGCATTCGCTTCCTCAATTGTGCCCACGAGCGAATATCCCGCATTATTTAAAACGATATCCAATCTGCCAAAGTGCGAATACGCCTCGTTCATAACGGCTTTAACTTGTTCTTTATCAGTTACATCTAAAGCAAGTGTAAGTGCGCTTTCACCATACCTTTCTTTAAAGTCGGCAATGCTTTCAAGTTTTCTGGCGGTAACAACAACTTTATCGCCACGTTTTAATGCCGCTTCTGCCCAAACGCGGCCAAAGCCTCTTGATGCTCCTGTAATAAACCAGATTTTATTTTTAGCTTCATCTTTAAAGCCCGAATTTTGATTTTCCATAATTCTTTATCTTAATTAATAACAAAGATGAACAGGATCAATCGAGCAATTGTATCCTTATTGAGGAAATTAGTAGCCAAAATGAGCAACTAAAACTCATGTAGTAAAAGCTTTCTAAAAAAAAGAAATTGAATAAACCGATCTCAGAGTTTAAGGTTGCTTCAGATACGCTTCGATTAGTGATTTTATTTCGGAATTTGCCTCACGCTTGCTTTGGTTGCTGAGTTTATGCATGGAAGAATTATATTTTTCGATGAAGGTTGCTTCAGTTTCGCTGAACTTTAAATACCCTTGTTCGAAATATCGCTCCTCTATATCTGCTGATGAATCCATAGACCGAAACCATAATTTAAGAAAAGACGATGTGCCCTTATCAAAATACAACCAATGATAAATATCTGATATATCGCTGGTTGCAGGCAAATCAAGCCTCTGTATTTCCGTGCATATGATATCCTGATTTTCGAAAAGGTACAAAATTTTATAGTTCTCCGCCATTAGCGGCAAAAATAATATAACGAAGCTAATATGTATCATCATGTTTTCAACACTTCAAAAGCTTGTGCGATGATTGGTCTGCTGCACCTAATTATATTCATATTTAATTTCTATTAAAGCTGAAACAACATTGAATAAACAAATAGGTTAGATATCTGTTCTTCAGAACAACAATTGCGGGTTTATATAAGCCGTAGTATAAAGCGGCTTTAATTTTTAGAATTTGTAATTGTAAAGTTACCTGTCTACAAGAAATGTTAACTAATAATCAATAATTTTAAGCAATCGCCCGAACCGCTGCGGCACAACGGGCGGTATAACGACAATCTTCTTCATATATAATTTTTTATCCTGCAAAACAGATGAAACACTTCGATGCAATTATAATCGGTGCCGGCCAGGCAGGTACACCTTTGGCTAAGAAACTGGCTCTTGCCGGTAAAAATACCTGCATAATAGAAAAAAGATATATTGGCGGAACCTGTATAAATGATGGCTGCACGCCAACAAAAGCTATGATTGCATCAGCAAAGGCAGCTTATCAGCCAATTAAAGCTGCTGCGTTAGGCGTGGAAATCGGAAAAGTGAAAGTAAACTTTAAGAAAATTAAAGAACGAAAAGATAAAATTGTCAGCGAGTTCCGCACATCCTCTCAAAAAGGGTTGGAAGAAACTAAGGGACTTACAATTTTATTTGGCGAAGCGAGTTTTACCGGCGAGCGAGAACTTGTCGTAAAAGACAGTAATGGGAACACGCAACAGGTTTCAGGAGAATGGATTTTTATCAACACAGGCGCAAAAACTGCAATACCTGAAATTGAAGGTCTAAATGATGTTGATTACCTGACATCAACCACTATACTCGATCTGGAGGAGGTACCAAAACATTTGATAATTATCGGCGGAAATTATATTGGTTTAGAGTTTGGGCAAATGTTCCATCGTTTCGGCAGCAAGGTTACCATTCTGGAGAGATCAAAGCGCATTATGAGTAGAGAAGATGACGATGTAAGTGATGCCGTGACTAAAATTCTTGCCGATGAGGGAATTGAAATTTTATCTGGCGTTGATATCAACGAAATTCAAAAAGCAAAAAACGGGAACATTTCTGTCAGGATACAATCGGGCAAAATCACCAAAAAGATAAGCGGAAGCCATTTGTTAATCGCCGCTGGGCGAAAACCGCAAACGGAGTCGTTAGCATTGGAAATCGGTGGCGTGAAAACGGATGATAAAGGCAATATTTTGGTAAACAGCAAATTAGAGACAAATATTGAAGGTATTTGGGCCTTGGGCGATGTTAAAGGCGGTCCGGCTTTTACACATATCGCGTACAACGATTACACCATAGTTTATCGCAATCTAATTGAGAAAACCAAATATACAATCGATGAGAGACCCGTTCCATACTGTATGTTTACCGATCCGCAGTTGGGCAGAATCGGGATTTCTGAGCAAGAGGCAAAGGCGCAGGGAATTAAATATAAAGTTGCATCCATGCCAATGTCTGCCGTTGCAAGGGGCATTGAAACCGGCGCAACTTTGGGTTTAATGAAGGCAATAGTAGATGTTAAAACTAAAAAAATATTAGGTGCCGCAATTCTTGCCGAAGAAGGAGGTGAGATCATGTCTGTTTTGCAAATGGCAATGGAAGGCGGAATTACCTACGATAGAATTCGATATTGTGTTTTTGCACACCCAACTTTTTCCGAATCGCTTAACAATTTATTTATGAGAATTGAGGATTAGTGATGATCGAATTCAAAAACGTTAGTAAGAAATACAGCGGCAAAGCGGCAGTAGAAAACGTGTCTTTTCTGGTAAAGGAAAAAGAAAATCTGGTGCTTTTAGGTACGAGCGGTTGCGGAAAAACAACGACACTGAAAATGATTAACAGGTTAGTAAGTCCGGATAGCGGCGAAATAATTGTCGATGGTAAAGATGTTAAGGACCAAAATCCCGAATTGCTTAGGAGGCGCATTGGCTACGTAATGCAAAATACAGGTTTGTTTCCGCATTATACTGTCCGGCAAAACATTGCCTTAGTTCCTGAATTATTAAAATGGAGTAAAAGTAAAACGGAAGAAAGGACCGAGGAATTAATTACAAAACTTCATTTAAATAAAGATTGCCTAAACATGTATCCCAATGAGTTAAGCGGCGGCCAGCAGCAACGCGTAGGTTTAGCAAGGGCATTAATTTCCGATCCCGCTTTCTTGCTTATGGATGAACCCTTTGGTGCCCTTGATAACGTAACCAGAGCGGAAATACAGAAAGAGTTTAAAGCTTTGGATGAATTTAAAAGAAAAACCATTGTTATGGTCACGCACGATGTTCAGGAGGCGTTTGAACTTGCCGATCGAATTGCACTTATGGATAAAGGAAAGATTATTCAAATTGGTACACCTAAAGAATTACTTTACAAACCGACTAATGCTTTTTCGAAAGGTTTTTTCGACGGACAAAGGCTGGCGCTCGAATTTAAAGTTTCGCGAATTTCAGATTTATGGGAGTTTATATCGGGAGATGAAATCGCTGATGATGATAGCTTTACCGCAGAACTGAGTGTTTGGCAGGTAATGGAAACCTTACGGCTTACAAATAAAGCCGCACTTAAATTTTTACATAAGAATGGCGAGCGTAAATCTGTCGATTTCAATATTTTAACTCAAGCCTTTAACGCTTATCAAAATTCGCATAGAAATGAATGAGTATCAGCAAAGCTTATGGGCGTTTATGCATGCTGAATCTGATAAATTGCTTACTCAGACTTTTCAGCACATCGGACTCACTTTTATATCCCTTTTGTTTGCTATCGCAATTGGTTTGCCCGCAGGAATTCTTATTGCCAGAAAGCGAAAACTCTCAGGTATAGTTTTGGGAATAGCAGGCATTCTCCAAACTATTCCAAGTATTGCACTTTTGGGTTTTATGATCCCTGTTTTAGGTATAGGCGCAAAACCTGCAATTGTAGCGCTACTAATTTACGCCTTACTGCCCATCATCCGAAACACTTATACGGGTATAATTGGCATAGATAAAAACATTATTGAGGCTGCAAAGGCGATGGGAATGAGTAAAACTCAGCTTCTGTTTAAAGTGGAATTGCCGTTGGCAATGCCTGTAATTTTAGCAGGCATAAGAACCGCCACAGTTATAAATGTGGGTGTGGCAACCTTAGCATCATACATTGCTGCGGGTGGTTTGGGCGAATTTATTTTCGGCGGCATCTCTCTTAATAATACAAACATGATTTTGGCCGGTGCAATTCCTGCAGCCCTTCTTGCTATTTTTTTAGATTTTTTGATTTCTGTTTTGCAGAACATGAATTTCAAAAAACTCAAAAAAGTTATTTATGCTTTTCCTGCGCTACTTCTCGTTCTGGCGGGCTTTTATTTGCTGCCTTCAGCTTACGGCTCTGAGCTTACTGCCGGGTTTACGCCCGAATTTATGGGTCGAAAGGATGGGGATTTGGGTTTAAAATCTGCTTATGGATTAAAAATACATACTATTGTTATCAGTGATGCTGTTATGTACAAGGCTGCCTTCGAGAACGAAATTGACGTGATCAGTGGCTACTCTACCGACGGACGTTTAAAAGCATTTGATTTGAAAATTCTGGATGATGATAAGAAAATTTTTCCTCCTTACTACGCTGCGCCGATTGTAAGGCAGTCTGCTCTCATCAAATATCCCGATTTAGAGAAGGTGTTGAATCTGCTCGCAGGAAAAATTACTGATTCAATAATGACGGATTTAAATTACAGGACCGATTATCTTCATCAAACGCCTGAACGGGTGGCTAAAGATTTTCTTGCTAAAAACGATTTGTTAAAAGCACCGGGAAAGGGAAACAAGGGGATCATCAAGATTGGCTCAAAAATTTTCGGCGAGCAATACATCCTCGCAGAAATGTACAAAATGCTTATTAAAGGTTACACAGACTATGACGTTGCTACCAAAACAGGGTTGGGTGGCACTAAAATTTGCTTTGATGCACTTGTAAATAATGAGATTGATTTATACCCCGAATATACCGGTACCGGCTTACTTGTTATTTTGCAGGCAGATGCCAAAACATCTACGGCAGTGGCGCAAGATAAAGTGCGTACATATAATTATGTACAACAAGAATTTTTTAAGAAGTACAAAATCAAGTGGTTAAAACCGATAGGCTTTAATAATGCCTACGCATTGATGATGAGGAGAAAACAATCGAAAGAAATAAATGTTAATAGCATTTCAGACCTTAAAAACTATTTAGATAAAAACTGATGAATCTGGTTGATCAATACCTGCAAATCAGGCAACATTCCGAAGAAATTTGCGCTCCCCTTCAAACAGAAGATTATGTGGTTCAGCCGATTCCTGATGTTAGCCCACCTAAATGGCATTTGGGACACACTACCTGGTTTTTCGAAACGTTTATTTTAATCGCTTTTGCAGACGAGTACAAAGTTTTCAATGAAAGTTTTAACTATGTTTTCAATAGTTATTATGAAACTGTTGGCAATCGGGTTATACGTACCGATCGTGGTAATTTGAGCAGACCGGGTGTTAACGAAGTTTACGATTACCGCAAACATGTTGATCAGGCAATGGTAAGATTTTTAATGGGCGATCTAACAGAAAACATTAAAGAACTTTTGCACCTTGGTTTTAATCACGAGCAGCAACATCAGGAACTGTTACTTACAGATGTCAAGTACATACTAGGCAATAATCCCTTGTTTCCTGCGTACTCGAATGAACGCAGTGAAATTGCCTTTAGTGAAAAAACTCCAAGCCAAATGATTACGATTTCTGAAGGTATTTATGAGATCGGATACGACGGTGATGAATTTTGTTTCGATAACGAGTTAAATCGTCATAAAGTTTACCTTAATCGGTTTTCCATTGCCACTGCCTTGGTAACGAATGCAGAGTACCTGGAATTTGTGAACGATGGAGGCTATCGGAATTTTAATTTTTGGCACGCCGAAGGTTGGGATTGGGTAAAAAATAATCAGGTTAAATCGCCTATGTATTGGCACCTTATAGATGATGAATGGCACAATTATACGCTAAAGGGTCTATCTCCCTTGGTTGCTGATGAACCTTTGACCCACATAAGCTTTTATGAAGCGTATGCCTTTGCAAGCTGGAAAGGCATGAGGCTCCCTACCGAATTTGAGTGGGAAGCAGCTTGTAAACAATTTAAATGGGGCGAAAGATGGGAGTGGACTGAAAGTGCATATTTACCTTATCCGGGTTTTAGCAAGGCCCCCGGCGCAATAGGCGAATATAATGGGAAGTTTATGGTTAACCAAAAAGTACTTCGAGGTGCATCTGTAGCAACTCCAGCTGGCCATGAACGTTTCTCTTATCGTAATTTTTTTCACCCGCACCTCAGATGGCAATACACAGGAATCAGACTTGCGAAATAGCTTAAACATGAATACAATACTACAAGACAAACCCGTTGAAACAATAATAAAATTTTCTGAAGATGTGATTTTAGGGTTAAAATCTGAACCGAAATCCTTAAGCTCTAAGTATTTTTATGATGAAAAGGGCGACAAAATATTTCAGCAGATTATGAACATGGAAGAATATTATCTCACCAAAGCTGAAATGGATATTCTTGTTAACCAGGCAGATAATATTTGTAATGCAATAACCGCTGACGGTGATTCTTTTGATTTGATTGAGCTTGGTGCCGGCGATGCTACAAAATCTATACATCTGCTTAAAGCGCTGACGGAAAAAGGGCTGGACTTTAGTTATCTCCCGATAGATATTTCTGAACATGTAATTGCAGATTTGGAAGGAACCTTGCCATTAAAAGTACCACAATTAAATATAAAAGGCTTTAATGGCGATTATTTTGAAATGCTTGGTAAAGCCACGGCCTTTTCTAGCAGGCGAAAAGTGGTGTTGTTTATGGGTGCGAATATTGGAAATATGACGGTTGCCGACGCTCAGAAATTCTGTATAGCACTAAAAGAGCAACTTTCTGAAAACGACTTGCTCATTATAGGTTTCGATTTAAAGAAAAATCCGAAGCAGATACTCGCTGCTTACAACGATAAAAACGGCATAACCAAGTCATTTAACATAAATCTTTTAAATCGAATTAATAACGAATTAAATGGCAATTTTAACCTGAATAGCTTCGAACATTACGCCTGTTATGATCCTCAATCGGGCGCCTGTAAAAGTTATTTAATTAGTCTGGAAGATCAATCAGTAAATATCGGAACGTATGCTGTTTCATTTAAAAAGAACGAATATATTTTTATGGAAATATCTCAAAAATATGCGTTAAACGAAATAGATGCGTTGGCAAATACGTCAGGATTTTCACCTGTGGAAAATTTCTTTGATGCAAATAGGTACTTTGTCGATGCGCTGTGGAAAGTAGAATAAATCCGCTAAAATTTCTCATCAATAACATCGAGCAGGTTGTTTAAATCTTGTTCGGTGTTATAGAAATGAAATGAAAATCTGATTCCGCTTCCTCTTGCAGAACATAAAATTCCTGCCGATTCAATTCGTTCTGTAAGGGCTTTACCCAAAGGCA
>Ga0308164_10001596_pt1 | contig 25846 bp, 26 predicted proteins | sample PhyTR2_FD_201031 | JGI IMG/M metagenome (GOLD analysis project Ga0308164, IMG submission 201031) | Phyllosphere microbial communities from UC Gill Tract Community Farm, Albany, California, United States - DLSLT.R2 | ecosystem: Host-associated > Plants > Phyllosphere > Unclassified | place: USA... | reverse complement strand
TGGGCCTGTGGACTGCGCAACTGGTGTCTTGAAGAAGCGGTTTACCTCAATCCAGAACGCCCTCGACTGGAGCTGAGAAAGCAAGCGGCCTAACGGCAAAGGCGACAACTACCTTGACACACGCCGCGTGACAAGAAAGGGGGTCGGCTGCCGGGCCGAGACCCGGCTCCTGCCCCTGGCAAGGGCATGCAGCCAAAACTGCCACCTGCCTGCAAGCACAAACAAAAAAGCCGCAGCCTTGTGAGCAGCGGCTTGATCCGGCGAAGCGCAAGCCCCACCCGTCAAAAATCAGCAGATCAGCGAGTCTCGTTCTGCATCGCACGGCTCAAGTCAGCCATCATGCGCGCATCCTTGAGCGCCGCATTCCAAGTACGCTCGTCCTCGGCAGCCTGCCTGCGGCTCTGCACCCAATCACGGTGCCCGGCGCGAAGAGTCACGCTGGTGCGGCGCGCAGCGCCAGAAAGCAGGCGCAGACCAGCGCGGACTCCAGCCATCAAAGGCAAGCGCTGCGAACCCGTCAGGTCGGCAGCAGTAGCCTGCAAAAACACGGCCGCGCGCTGCACGCGCACCACACCGGTATGTTCGAAAGAAGGGCTGGAATGGACAAAGCTGGTCATGATGGAAACCTCGTTACAGACGCTTGTGGCGAAATTGCCGGGCAATGCAGCAATCATAGGGTTTACCCCATGCAATCTCAAATTTATCTTTTGAATTAATATCATTCATATGAGTGATGTATTGCCACCATGACACCGCGCGGCTTCCACCATCTCGACCTGAACCTGCTGCGGGTCTTCGATGAGGTCATGGCCGAGCGCAGCCTCACGCGCGCCGCGCACAAGCTGGCCATCACGCAGCCCGCCGTGAGCAATGCGATGCGGCGCCTGCGCGAGGCGCTGGACGATGAGCTGCTGGTGCGCCATGGCCAGGGCGTGCAGCCCACGCCGCGCGCGCTCGCGCTGTGGCCCACGGTGCGCGGCGCGCTCGCGCAGCTGCAGCAGTCGCTCGCGCCCGACCCCTTCGATCCGGCAACCGCCAACACCACCTTCGTGCTGGCGATGGCCGATGCCACGGCGTCGACGCTGGTGCCCGCGCTGCACGCGATCATGGAGCGCGAGGCGCCGGGCATCACGCTGCGGGTGGTGCCGCTGACCACGCGCGACCCGCGCCCGCTGCTCGAGGGCGGCGAGGCTGACATTGCCGTCGGCTACTTTCCCGCGGTGCTGGCCGATCTCACGGCGCGCGAGCAGTCGGGCGATGTCGTCGGCTTCGAAAGCCGCAGGCTTTATGCAAGCGCCTATATCTGCGTGATGCGCGAAGGCCATCCGCTGGCCGAGGTGCCGCTGACGCTCGACAACTACTGTGCGGCGCGCCACATGCTGGTGAGCTTTTCCGGGCGCTCGTTCGGCTTCATCGACGAGGCGCTGGCGTCGTTGGGGCGCAAGCGCCAGGTGGTGCTCACGGTGAACCAGTTCTTCACCGCCGGACGCGTGGTCGTGCAATCCGATCTGCTGGCCATCCTGCCGCGGCATTTCGTGCCCGTGACCGGCATGGCCGGCTCGCTCGCGCTGCGCGAGCTGCCGTTCAGCGTGCCGCCGGTGCATGTCGATGCGCTGTGGCGCCACCGCGGCCCGCAGGCCAATGCCGGCGACTGGCTGCTCAAGGCACTGTTCCGCGCGGCCCAGATCACCTTTCCCAGCGCCGCCTGAGGCGCTTGCATTCCTGGGCATTTCCAAGGTACGCCGATGCCGACACGGCAGCAGCCTCACTCTGGTGCAACGATGCATTGCGCTGCACCAGGCTGGATGGTCATTCCCCGTTCTGGCCCGCCTCCTTGAGCTGGCCGGCAACGAACTCCGCGAACGCCGCCGCGGCCACCGGCAGCGCCCGCTCGCGCAGCGCGACCAGCACCAGCCGGCCGGTCGGCAGCCGGCGCTCGTCGATCGGGATCGCGACCACGCCTGCCGAAGGTCCGGCGCCGATCTCGATCTGAAAGCTCACGCCGCCGGTCTCGCGCGCATAGCCGCGCATCATTTCGTAGGAGTTGGACACCAGCGGCGGGTGCGGCTGCGCCGAGGTCTGCCCGAACAGGTCCTCGAGCACGCCGCGCCCCGAGAGGCTGGCGTCGGGCAGCGCGATCGGATAGTCCAGGCAATCCTTGAGACGCACGCTCTCGCGCCCGGCCAGCGGATGGTCCGGCGCGACCATCGCGCAGGTGCGCTGGCGCGCCTGGGCCAGCACCGCCAGGCCGCGCAGCTCCGGTGGATTGAAGATCAGGCCCAGGTCGGCCTCGAAGTCGGTGACGGCATCGACGGCGCGTTCGCGGTCGTGCACCTTGACGTCGAAGGCAATGCCGGGGTGCAGCGTCTGGAATGCATGGATGGCCTGCGGCAGGAAGGCCGGCGCGAGCGCCTGGCTCGCGGCCAGCGTGACGCGGCCGCGCCGCACGCCGTCCAGCTCCTCGATCTGCGAGCGCACCTGCTCCAGATCGGCCTTGCGCCGGCGCGCATAGCCCAGGAATAGCTCGCCGGCGGCCGTCAGGCGCACGCCGCGCGGCAGCCGCTCGAAGATCGGCGTGCCGAGTTCGGCCTCGAGGTCCTGGATGCGGCGGTTGACGGCCGAGGAAGCGACATGGAGCTTTTCGGCGGCCGCGCGGATGGAGCCGCTGCGGGCGACGGCATCGACGTAATGGAGAAAGCGCAGGTGTTGCATGGCGCTTTCCTTGCAAGACCGATGCCAGATCGGCAGCGCACAGCCGGCAAAAAGGCCTCGCTCGAGCGCACCGGGTGGCATGGCGCTTGCATGCTGCAGCGGGCATGGGACACCGCGCCCGCCCCTCTTCCATCGAAAAGGCCACCGAACATGCATCACGTCGACGTCATCCGCATTCCCAGCCGCAGCCCCGGCGACATCTCCGGCCTGGAGGCGCTGATCGCCTCGGGCCGCGTGGCCGCGCACGACATCGTTGCCGTGATGGGCAAGACCGAAGGCAATGGCTGCGTCAACGACTACACGCGCGAATACGCGACCAGCTCGCTTGCGGCCTGCCTGGGCCGGCATCTGCAGCTCGCGCCCGCCGAAGTCGAAAAACGCGTGGCCTTCGTCATGTCGGGCGGCACCGAAGGCGTGCTGTCGCCGCACCACACGGTGTTCACGCGGCGCGCGGCGCAGGGCGCGCCCGTGGCCGGCGCCAAGCGGCTGACGCTGGGCATCGCGTTCACGCGCGACTTCCTGCCCGAGGAGATCGGGCGCCGCGCGCAGATCGAGGAAACGGCCGATGCCGTGCGGCACGCGATGCGCGACGCGGGCATCGAATCGACCGACGACCTGCATTTCGTCCAGGTCAAATGCCCGCTGCTGACCTCGGGCAGGATCGCCGCGGCGCGTGCGCGCGGCTGCGAGCCGGTCACGGCCGACACCTATGAATCGATGGGCTACTCGCGCGGCGCGTCGGCGCTGGGCATCGCGCTGGCCACGGGAGAAGCGGATGCGGCGGCGCTCGTGGACGAAGCCGTGCTGCACGACTGGAGCCTGTCCTCGGGCGTGGCGTCGACATCCGCCGGCATCGAGGTCGAGCACAACGTCGTCATTGCGATCGGCATGAGCGCCCAGGCAACGAGCGAGCTGGTCATCGCCCATGACGTGATGGCCGACGCGATCGATGCCGAGGCCGTGCGGCGCACCCTGCAGGCGCTGGGCCTGCAAGGTGCCGAAGGCCTCGAGCGCATCGTCAACGTCTTTTGCAAAGCCGAAGCCAGCCCCGACGGCCTGGTGCGCGGCATGCGCCACACCATGCTGGTCGACTCGGACATCAACTCGACGCGGCATGCGCGCGCCGTGACCGGCGCCGTGGTGGCGTCGGTGGTCGGGCACGGCATGGTTTACGTGTCCGGCGGCGCCGAGCACCAGGGCCCGGCCGGCGGCGGCCCGGTGGCCGTCATCGCCCGCGCCTGAACCTTCAAGGAAGCACCATGGAAGAACAAGACATCCTGGCCTACGTCAAGGCCGCGGCGCCGGCGCTGGGCCTGACGCTGGACACGCAGCGCGCGGCGGCCGTCGCGCAGCATTTCGGCCGCACGCTGGCGATGGCGCGGCTGCTCGAGCAGGCGGCGCTGGCGCCCGAGCACGAGCTCGCCGAGATCTACCGCGCCGCGCCCTTTCCCGCCGGGGAGGTGTCGGCATGAACACCACGACGATCCTGCACGCGATCGCCAGCGGCGAGCGCAGCGCCCGCGAGGTCTGCGATGAAGCGTTGGCCCATATCGAGGCCAGCGACGACGCGATCAATGCGTTCACCGAGACCACGGCCCAACGCGCGCGCGCCGAGGCCGATGCCGTCGATGCGCGCCGCGCGCGCGGCGAGGCCCTGCCGCCGCTGGCCGGCCTGCCCTACGCGGTGAAGAACCTGTTCGACATCGAAGGCCTCACGACGCTGGCCGGCTCGAAAATCAACCAGGGGCTACCCGCGGCCCGCGAGGACGCGGTGCTCGTGCAGCGCCTGCAGGCGGCCGGCGCGGTGCTGGTCGGCGCGCTCAACATGGACGAGTACGCCTACGGTTTCACGACCGAGAACACGCACTACGGCGCGACGCGCAACCCGCACGACACCACGCGCATCGCGGGTGGCTCCTCGGGCGGCTCGGGCGCGGCGGTCGCAGCGCGCCAGGTGCCGCTGGCGCTGGGCTCCGACACCAATGGCTCGATCCGCGTGCCGGCCTCGGTCTGCGGTACCTGGGGGCTCAAGCCCACGTTCGGGCGGCTCTCGCGCCGCGGCACCTACCCCTTCGTGCACAGCCTGGACCATCTGGGCCCGCTGGCCGACAGCGTGCAGGGCCTGGCCTTGGCCTATGACGCGATGCAGGGCCCCGATGCGCTCGACCCGGGCTGCCACGCGCTGCGCGTGCAGCCCGCGGCGCCGCGCCTGGAGCACGGTGTCGAAGGCCTGCGCATCGGCGTGCTGGGCGGCTACTTCCGCGATTTCGCCAGCGCCCCGGCGCGCGCCGCGGCGGACCTGGCCGCACGCACGCTGGGCGCGCGCGCTGAAGTGCTCTGGCCCGATGCGGCGCTGGCGCGCGCCGCGGCCTTCATCGTCACGGCCAGCGAGGGCGGCAGCCTGCATCTGGAGGACCTGCGCCGGCGCCCGCAGGACTTCGAGCCGCTGTCGGTGGACCGCTTCCTCTCGGGCCTGCTGCAGCCCACGGACTGGTACCTGCGCGCGCAGCGCTTTCGCCGCGCGTACCGCGACCAGGTCAATGCGCTGTTCCAGGACTGGGATGTGCTGATCGCGCCCTCCACGCCGGTCAGCGCCCCGGCCATCGGCAGCGAGTGGATCGAAATCAACGGCACGCAGCACCCCTGCCGCCCGGCAATGGGCCTGCTGACGCAGCCGATCTCCTTTGCCGGCTGCCCGGTGGCCGCCGCGCCGCTGTGGCCTGAAGGAACAGGCGGCATGCCGATCGGCGTGCAGCTCATCGCCGCGCCGTGGAACGAGGCCCTGTGCCTGCGTGCCGCGCGCGTTCTGGAACAAACGGGCACGGCCCGCATGGAGCAATGATGGAACAGATGCAGATCAACCTTCCCGAAGTCCTGGCCGAGGTCACGGCCGCGTTCGACCGCTACGAACGCGCGCTCACCTCCAACGATGTCGCCGTGCTCGACGAGCTGTTCTGGCACAGCCCGCACACGCTGCGCTATGGCGCGACCGAGAACCTCTACGGCTACGAAGCGATTGCCGGTTTCCGTGCAGGCCGGCCCTCGAGCGGGCTGGAGCGCGAGGTGCTCAGGACCGTGATCACGACCTACGGCACGGACTGCGCCACCGCCAATATCGAGTTCCGCCGCAATGGCAGCGAACGCACCGGCCGCCAGAGCCAGACCTGGCTGCGCACGCCCGAGGGCTGGCGCGTGGTGGCGGCGCATGTGAGCCTGCTGGCGCCGGCCGGCTGACGGCCATTGCGGCACCGGGCACGCCGGACTGTGCCAACATAGGCGGCTTGCCAACCAGGCCCCATGCCGCCATGAAGATCCAGCTGCTTTCCGACCTGCACCTCGAAGCCGACCCGCATTTCCAGGCCGAACCCGCGCCCGGCGCCGATGTGCTGGTGCTGGCCGGCGATATCGGCTCCTACCAGCAGGGCGGCAAGCTGACCGAGGAGGACTTCGGCCTGCAGCGCTTTTCGCCCTTGCCGCAGTACGCCGGCTGGCCCTGCCCGGTGCTCTTCGTGCCCGGCAACCACGAGTACGACATGCAGGACTTCGACGAAGCCCATGCGCGGCTGCGCGCGGCCTGCGACCGGCTGGGCCTGATCTGGCTGGAGCGCGAAAGCGCGGTGCTCGACGGCGTGCGCTTTGTCGGCACGACGCTGTGGACCGACTACGACGCGATCGCGCTGCAAGACCGCAAGGTGCAGGCCGGCGACCTGGGCGCGCTGCTGCGCCTGCGCGAGAAGGCGTTTCGCGCCGCGAACTTCTACCTGCGCAAGACCGGCGGCACGCGCGGCGGCGAGCCCTTCCTGGCCGAGCCGATGCGCGCGCAGGCGCTGCAGTGCCAGCAGTGGCTGCAGGCAGCGCTGTCCGAGCCCTTCGACGGCCCGACGGTGGCCGTGACGCACTTCGCGCCAAGCCTGCGCAGCGCCGATCCGCGCTATGGGCTGGTCCCGGGCACGGCGGGCTTTTGCAATGCGCTCGACGAGCTGTTCGCGCACGCACAGCTGTGGCTGCACGGCCATCTGCATGCGCCGAGCAACTACCTCGTGCGCGGCGAGCGCGGCGACGGCGCGCCCTGGCAGTGCCGCGTCGTGGCCAATCCGCTGGGCTATGCACGCAAGGGCGAACAGGCTTTTTTCCAGCCGCGCGCCTGCATCGACTTATGATGGCCTTGCCACCTGCGATTCACGCCAGGCGGCCCGCCGGCTGCGTTCTACAAAAACAAGTCCTATCAAGACGCGCAACTTCTGCTGGCACTCATCCGATCCCCAACATCAGGAGAACACCATGAAGATATTGCTTGCTGTCGATGGCAGCGCCTACACCCAGAAGATGCTCAGCTACCTGGTCTCGCACGCCGAGCTGCTGGCCCCCACGCATCAGTACACCGCCTTGACGGTGGAAGGCATGCTGCCTCCGCGCGCGCGCAGCGTGCTGTCCAAGGAAGACCTCGAACTCTATTACCGCGAAGAAGCCGACAAGATCCTCAACCCGGTGCGCGACTTCCTCGCGCAGCACGGCGTGCAGGCCACTGGCTTGGCCAGCGTCGGCCCGGTCGGCGAGACCATTGCCAAGGTGGCCGAAGACGGCCAGTACGACCTGCTGGTCATGGGCACCCACGGCCATGGCGCGCTGGGCAAGCTGGTGATGGGCTCGGTCAGCACCCAGGTGCTGGCGCACAGCACGGTGCCGGTGCTGCTGGTGCGTTAAACGCCCCGGGCCTGCGTGCAGGCCTTGAACCCAAAGCCGGAGACCTGTCTCCGGCTTTTTTTTGCACGCTCGGCGCTGGCCGACCCGCGCCGCAATGCCGTCATCCCCCCCATGGGACAATCCCCCCATGCCCTCCCCCATTGCCGTCATCGACTTCGAAACCACCGGTATGTCCCCCGGCCAGGGCGCGCGTGCCACCGAGGTCGCGATCGTGCTGCTCGAAGAAGGCCAGGTCGTGGACCGTTTCCAGAGCCTGATGCGCACCGGGGTCTGGATCCCCTCGTTCATCACGCAGCTCACGGGCATCACCAATGCGATGGTGGCCGCGGCTCCGGCGGCCGAGGAGGTGATGCGCGATGCCGCGCGCTTCGTGGGCGACGCGCCGATGGTTGCGCACAACGCGGCATTCGACCGCAAGTTCTGGGAGGCGGAGCTGGCCTACGCGGGCCTGCCCGCGCCCCATCCCTTTGCCTGCACCGTGCTGCTGTCGCGGCGGCTGTACCCGGAGGCGCCAAGCCACAAGCTGGGCAATATCGTCGACCACCTGGGCCTGCCGCGCGCCGGGCGCGCCCACCGCGCGCTCGCCGATGCCGAGATGGCCGCGAGCCTGTTGGCGCGCATGCAGCGCGACCTGCGCCTGCGCTGGGGCATCGGCCAGGCCGGGCATGGCGTGCTGGCGACGCTGCAGCGCTGCCCCAAGGGCAAGCTCGCGCACCTGCTGGCGCAGCAGGCGGCGCAGTTCCCGCTGACCGGCGACCTCTTCGGCCATGCGGGCGGGCTTCTTCCCCAGGACGCAGTGGTTGATCGGGCTCGGCCCATAATAGGCCCATCCTTCCCGTGACGCTGCCCGTGAACCTGCCCCTACCCCCTTCCACCGTGGCCCAGCCACCGCTCTTCACCCCGCATGATTTCCGCAAGGCGCTGGGCCAGTTCGCGACCGGCGTGACCATCGTGACCGCGCTCGACGCCCAGGGCCAGCCCGTGGGCGTGACGGTGAGCTCGTTCAATTCGGTGTCGCTGCATCCGCCGCTGGTGCTGTGGAGCATGGCCAACAGCGCGGCGTCCCTGCCGGTGTTCATGGCCTGCACGCACTACGCGGTGCATGTGCTGGGCGCCGAGCAAAAGGCGCTGGCCATGCAGTTCGCGACCAAGGGTGTGGACCGCTGGGCCGGCGTGGCGCATCAGCCGGGACGCAGCGGCGCGCCGCTGCTGGACGGGGTGGTTGCTTCCTTCGAATGCTTCAACCGCAGCCGCTACCAGGAAGGCGACCATGTGATCTTCGTGGGGGAAGTGGAGCATTGCGGGTACCGCGTGGATGCGGCTCCGCTGATCTATCACGATGGGCGGATGAGGTAAGACGCGGCTCTATAGCTATAGGGCTGGCCGTTCATGGTTCGACCGGGCCGCGCAGGCAGGCTCACCACGAACGGATGAGAACCGTTTGTCCTGAGCCTGTCGAAGGATGAACGGCCCCTCTCTAAAAGGGAAGCGGGTCCCTTCACACAGTGGGCGACCCAGGTCCTTACTTGACCGCCTCCGGCAACTCGATCTTCACCTCCAACACCTCCAAATTATCCTGCCGCTCCAGCTGCACCTTGATATCGTTCGGATGGATCGACACGTACTTGGAGATCACCGCCATCAGCTCGCGCTGCAGCTCGGGCAGGTAATCGTGCTGGCTGCGGCCGCCGCCGACGCGCTCGTGGGCCAGGATGATCTGCAGGCGTTCCTTGGCGACCGAAGCCGACTTCTTTTTTTCGCCCAGTAGAAAAGACAGCATCGACATTTCTTATCTCCCTCCGAAGATGCGTTTGAAGAAGCCCGGCCTTTGCACGTCGATGAAGCGCATGGGCTTTTCCTCGCCCAGGAAGCGGTCGATCACGTCCTTGTAGGCCTCGGACACATCGGTATTCGCCAGGTGCACGGCCGGAATGCCCTGGTTCGAGGCCAGCAGCACGGTTTCGGATTCGGGGATCACGCCGATCAGCTCGATGCGCAGGATGTCCTGGATGTCCTCGAGCGACAGCATCTGGCCGTCTTCGACGCGGTTCGGGTTGTAGCGCGTGATCAGCAGGTGTTCCTTGATCGGCTCGCTGCCCTCGATCGCGCGCTTGGTCTTGGAGCTGAGCATGCCCAGGATGCGGTCGGAGTCGCGCACGGACGAGACTTCGGGGTTGGTCACCACCAGCGCCTCGTCGGCGAAGTGCATGGCCATCAGCGCGCCGCTCTCGATGCCCGCGGGCGAGTCGCACACGATGTAGTCGAAGCCCATGTCGCCGAGGTCCTTGAGGATCTTCTCGACGCCGTCCTGGGTCAGCGCGTCCTTGTCGCGCGTCTGCGAGGCCGCGAGCACGAACAGGTTGTCGCACTGCTTGTCCTTGATCAGCGCCTGGTTCAGGTTGGCTTCGCCCTGGATCACGTTGATCAGGTCATAGACCACGCGGCGCTCGCAGCCCATGATCAGGTCGAGATTGCGCAGCCCGACGTCGAAGTCAATGACGGCGGTCTTGTGGCCCCGCAGGGCGAGGCCGGAGGCAAAGCTGGCGCTGGTGGTGGTTTTTCCCACGCCACCTTTGCCCGAAGTCACGACGACGATTTTGGCCATGTTTGCACTGTTCCTTAAAGACGAAGCTCAATGTGGGAAGCCACGGGCTGCCCACGTTCACGCATTAGAGTGGCTCGACGATGATTTTCTCGCCATCGAGCCGGACCTGGGCCGGCTTGCCGACCACCTCGGGAGGAAGCTCCGTCTCGGTGGTGCGGTACATGCCGGCAATGGACAGCAGCTGCGGCTCCATGCAGGTGCTGAAGATGCGCGCCGAAGTGTTGCCGCGCGCGCCTGCGATGGCGCGCCCGCGCAGCGGTGCGTAGACATGCACATTGCCGTCTGCGATCACCTCGGCACCATAACTGACGACAGCCAGAACCACCAAGTCGGTTCCACGCGCATAGACCTGCTGGCCCGAGCGCAGCGGCTTGTCGATGACCATCGCGCCGGCCATCGGCGCCGGCACTTCGCGCACGACCTCGACTTCGACCTCGCGGATCACCTCGTGCACGACTTCATGCACTTCGACCTGCGCCGCGCGCGCCGCCTGGGCGTCGGGCGCCGAGCACAGGCCCGCGGCCAATGCATCGCGGGTCTGCGCCTCGCTGCCGCCGCGCACCGCGACCGGCTGGGTGTGGTGCGCCTGCAGCAGCGCGATCAGCGCCGGGAAGTCGATCGGCTCCTCGGAGTCCTTGACCTGGGCCAGGTCGATGAGGACCGGGTCGTTGTCGAAGAAGTCGGGATCGGCCGCCAGGCGCTGCGCGAGATCGGCCGCAACCAGCTGGATGTCTGTGCCCTTGAGAGCGACAGCCACGACATGCAGCTGCGCGCTCTTGAGGTCAAAACTGGAGCGGGCGGTGCCCGTCGAATCAGCGGCCATGGATGGATCTGCGGTAGGAAGGTCGGAACCAGGTGGGACACCCGGTCGGGGACGAGGCCAAAGTGTACCCCGCGGCCATCGAGCGCAGTCTGCGTGTATCCGCACAGATACAGATCACTACATCTGCGCGGCGGCCACAACCCCGCCCGCGCCCTGGCGCCCGCACGCCAATGCCTCGTACCAGCCCAGGCAGGCGGGGTTGGCCATCGTGTCCTTGTTGACGACCTGCGCCAGCGGTTTCCCCAGCAGCAGCTGCTTGATCGGCAGCTCCTGCTTCTTGCCGCTGAGCGTGCGCGGCACCTCGGCGACCTGGTGGATGATGTCGGGCACGAAGCGCGGCGAGACGCCGCTGCGGATCGCGCCGTCGATGCGGGCGCGCAGCGGCGCGTCCAGCTCCACGCCGGGGCGCAGCACGACGAACAGCGGCATGTGGCTTTCGCGGCCCAGGTATTCGAGGTCGACGACGAGGCTGTCGAGCACCTCGGGCAGCGCCTCGACGGCGCGGTAGATCTCGCTGGTGCCCATGCGCAGGCCGTGGCGGTTGATGGTCGCGTCGCTGCGGCCGTAGATCACGCAGCCGCCTGCGGGCGTGATGCGGATCCAGTCGCCATGGCGCCAGACCGCGCCGGCCTCGGGCCCGGTGTCGCCGCCGCCCGGGCGCCGGCCCTGGCCGGGCGCGAAATGTTCGAAGTAGCTCGAACGGTAGCGCCTGTTGTCCGCATCGCCCCAGAAATACAGCGGCATCGAGGGCAGCGGCTGCGTGCACACCAGCTCGCCCACTGCGTCGATGACCGGGCGGCCCTGGTCGTCCCAGGCCTCGACGGCCGCGCCGAGCTGGCGGCATTGCATGACGCCCGGCACCTGCGGCAGCTCGCGGTGACCGCCGAGAAACGCGCCGCAGAAATCGGTGCCGCCGGAGAGGTTGTTCCACCAGACGTCCTCGCCCGCGGGCAGCCCCGGGTGGCCTTCGGCCTCGGCGCGGGCGCGCAGCGCGCGGAACTGCTGCGTGCCCCACTGTTGCACCTCGGCCGACAGCGGCGAGCCGGTCGAGCCCAGCGCGCGCACGCGCGACAGGTCGCCGCAGGCCGACAGATCGACGCCGGCCTTCATGCAGTTCGCATAGAACGCCGCGCCCGAGCCGAAGCAGGTCACGCCGGTGTCAGCCGCGAAGCGCCACAGCACGCCCCAGTCGGGCCGCTCCTTGCTGCCGCCCGGGCTGCCGTCGAAGATCACGCAGGTCGTGCCGCCGAGCAGGCCCGAGACCTGGGCGTTCCACATGACCCAGCCGGTCGAGCTGTACCAGTGGAAGCGTTCGCCCCAACTGTTGGGGTGCCAGCTGCAGCCGACGTCGTTGTGCAGGCCCTTGAGCTGCAGCGCGACCAGCACCATGCCGCCATGGCCGTGCACGATGGGTTTGGGCAGGCCGGTGGTGCCGCTCGAGTAGACGATCCACAGCGGATGGTCGAAGGGCAGCCACAGCGGCTCGAACGCGGCCGTGGCGGCATCGCTGCGCGCCGTGATCCGGCCCCAGTGCGCGCAGTCGGGGCGCTCGAGCGACAGGTCGAGGTTGTTGACCAGGATCACCTGCTGCAGGCTCGGCAGCTGCGCGCGCAGCGCGGCCAGCACCGGCTGGCGGTCGAGGTCGCGGCCCGCATAGTGCACGCCGTCGACGGCAATGAGGACCTTGGGCTCGATCTGGCGGAAGCGGTCGAGCACCGCCTGCGTGCCCATGTCGGGCGCGCAGATGCTCCACACCGCACCGATGCTCGCGCAGGCCAGCAGCGCGACCATGGCTTCGGGAATGTTGGGCAGGTAGGCGGCCACGCGGTCGCCGGGCTGCACGCCCTGGGCCTGCAGATGCAGCGCCAGCGCCGCGACCTGGCGCTGCAGTTCGGGCCAGGACAGCTCGCGGTGCAGGCCCTGCTCGTTGCGGCTGATGACGGCCGGCATGCCCGCGGCCTCGGCCGCCGCCGTGTGGCGCAGCACCTGCCGGGCGTAATTGAGCTGCGCGCCCGGGAACCACCGGGCGCCGGGCATGACGTTGCGCGCGAGCACCGCCGAGTGCGGGGTCGGCGACTGCAGCTCGTAGTAGTCCCAGATGCTCTGCCAGAACGCATCGAGCTCGGTGACCGACCAGCGCCACAGCGCGTCGTAGCCGGCAAAAACCAGGCCGTGGCGCTGCGCGAGCCAGTCCTGGTAGCGGCGGATCTGGGGGATATAGGCGGGAATGGTGCTCATGCCCATGACGTTAAGCGGCTCGCCTGGAAGGCGTTTGAGGGTTAGCCCGCAAACTGCCGCCTGCGCGACAAGCGGCACTGGCGTCATCCGCCTACAACGTTCTGCGAATCTGTCCCCCATCCGACTCCGAATATCTCTAACATCGCGCCAGTTTTGTTTGGGAGAGATGCGATGGGAATTTTCCACTGGACCGAAAAGTCCTCCGACGTGCTGCATTCCGGGGGCGTGATCGGCCCCGATGAGCGCCTGCCCTGGCCGCAGACCGGCCTGATGGGCATCCAGCATGTGATCGCGATGTTCGGCTCGACCGTGCTCGCGCCGATCCTGATGGGCTTCGACCCCAATCTGGCGGTGCTGATGAGCGGCATCGGCACGCTGATCTTCTTCCTGATCACCGGCGGCAAGGTGCCGAGTTACCTGGGCTCGTCGTTCGCGTTCATCGGCGTGGTGATTGCCGCGACGGGCTACGCGGGCCAGGGCGCGAACGCCAACATCGGCGTGGCGCTGGGCGGCATCATTGCCTGCGGTGCGGTCTACACGCTGATCGGCGTGATCGTGCAGTGGCTGGGCACGGGCTGGATCGAGCGCTTCATGCCGCCCGTCGTCACGGGCGCGGTGGTGGCCGTGATCGGCCTGAACCTCGCGAGCATCCCGATCAAGAACATGGCGGCCAGCAACTTCGACAGCTGGATGCAGGCGCTGACCTTCGTCAGCGTCGGCCTGGTCGCGGTGCTCGCGCGCGGCATGCTCCAGCGCCTGCTGATCCTGGTCGGCCTGATCGTCTCGAGCGTGTTCTACGCGCTGCTGACCAACGTCGCCGGCCTGGGCAAGCCCATCGACCTGTCGGGCGTGGTCAATGCCGCCTGGCTCGGCCTGCCGCAGTTCCACGCGCCGGTATTCAGCGCGCCGGCGATGCTGCTGATCGTGCCCGTCGTCGTCATCCTGGTGGCCGAGAACCTGGGCCACATCAAGGCGGTGACCGCCATGACCGGCAAGAACATCGACCAGTACATGGGCCGTGCGTTCATCGGCGACGGCGTTGCCACGATGGTCAGCGGCGCGGGCGGCGGCACCGGCGTGACTACCTATGCCGAGAACATCGGCGTGATGGCCGCGACGCGCATCTACTCCACGGCGGTGTTCCTGTGCGCCGCGCTGCTGGCCGTGCTGCTGGGCTTCAGCCCCAAGTTCGGCGCGCTGATCCAGGCGATTCCTCTGCCGGTGATGGGTGGCGTGTCGATCGTCGTGTTCGGCCTGATCGCCGTGGCCGGCGCCAACATCTGGGTGCGCAACCAGGTCGACTTCTCGCAGAACAAGAACCTGATCGTCGCGGCCATCACGCTGATCCTGGGCACGGGTGAGTTCACGCTCAAGTTCGGCGATTTCGCGCTGGGTGGGATCGGGACCGCTACGTTCGGGGCGATCATTCTTTATGCGTTGCTCGATCGCAAGCCGCGCTGAAAAAACCGTTCGTCCTGAGCCCGTCGAAGGATGAAGGGCCTGTGCTCAAGTTTTGAGAACAGGCCGTCCATGGTTCGACGGGGCCGCCCAGGCAAGCTCACCACGAACGGTTTAGACAGGCTCACCACGAACGGTGAACGACACCAGGGGCCGCAAGGCCCCTTTTTCATGTGCCGCGCACCCGCATCGCGCTAACATCCGCCCCGCAAGCCACCGCACCCGATTCCTGGAGACAAGCCGGTGGCGCTTTTTTGCGGAGTTTGCAGATGTCCTTGATCGACCGCGTACGGTATGGCGCTTTCCACCCCCTGATCATGAGCGCCGAAGCGGCGGCCGCGCTGGTGCCCGCGGGCGCCAATGTCGGCATGAGCGGGTTCACCGGCGCGGGCTATCCCAAGCTGCTGCCCCAGGCGCTCGCGGCACGTGCGCGCGCCGAGCATGCGGCGGGCCGGCCGTTCAAGATCAGTCTCTGGACCGGCGCCTCCACCGCCCCCGAGATGGACGGCGCGCTGGCCGCGGCCGATGCCTTCGACAAGCGGCTGCCCTTCCAGAGCGACCCGATCTGCCGCGCCAAGATCAATGCCGGCGAGATGCATTTCGTCGACATGCACCTGTCGCATGTGGCCCAGCACGCGTGGTTTGGCTTTCTCGGCGAGATGAAGGTCGCGGTGATCGAGGTGCTGGGCGTGCTGCCCGACGGCCGGCTGATCCCGTCGACCGCGGTGGGCAACAACAAGACCTGGCTCGAGATCGCCGACAAGGTGATCCTCGAGGTCAACACCAAGCCCCCGCAGGCGATCGAGGGCATGCACGACATCTACTACGGCACGGCCATCCCGCCGCGGCGCACGCCGATCAATATGACGCATGCGGCCGAGCGCATCGGCGAGGCCTATCTGCGCGTCGATCCGGCCAAGGTCATTGCCATCGTCGAGACCCACCAGAGCGACCGCAACTCGGGCTTTGCCCAGCCCGATGCGGCCTCGAACCGGATTGCCGGCCACATCATCGACTTCCTGTCGCACGAGATGCACCGCGGCCGGCTGCCCAAGGACATGCTGCCGATCCAGTCGGGCGTGGGCAACGTCGCCAACGCGGTGTTGGCCGGGCTGCTGAACGGGCCGTTCGAGAACCTGCTGGGCTTCACCGAAGTGCTGCAGGATGGCATGCTCGACCTGCTGCGCACCGGCAAGATGCGCCAGGCCTCGGCCACCGCGATCTCGCTGAGCCCGGCGGCCTACGAGGACTTCGAGCGCAACATTGGCTTCTACCGCGAGCGCATCATCCTGCGCCCGCAGGAGATCAGCAACCACCCCGAGCTGGTGCGCCGCCTGGGCATCATCGCGATGAATTCGATGATCGAGGCCGACATCTACGGCAACATCAACTCGACGCACATCATGGGCTCGGGAATGATGAACGGCATCGGCGGCTCGGGCGATTTCGCGCGCAACGGCTACCTGTCGTTCTTTGTCACGCCGTCGGTGGCCAAGGACGGCAAGATCAGCTGCATCGTGCCGATGTGCTCGCATGTGGACCACACCGAGCACGACACGCAGATCATCGTCACCGAGCAGGGCTTGGCCGACCTGCGCGGGCTGTCGCCGCGCGAGCGCGCGCAGGCGATCATCGACCACTGCGCCCACCCCGATTTCCGCCCAATGCTGCAGGACTACTTCGACCGCGCGCGGCTCAAGGGGGCGCAGCACACGCCGCATATTCTGGGGGAGGCGCTGAGCTGGCATGAACGATATCTCGAGACGGGGACGATGCATGCAAACCGTTCGTCCTGAGCCTGCCTGGACTGCTCACTGTCGCCTGCGTTGCCCCCCAAACCCCATCTTTGGGCATGATGCAGCCATTGCCTTTACCCGCCGAGCCGCCCCATGTCCATCTGGAAAAAACCCGCCTCCGTCGATGCCCTGAACCGAAGAAGCGCCAACACCGCGGTCAGCCATCTGGGCATCGAGATCACCGAGGTCGGTGACGACTTCATCGTCGGCCGCGTGCCCGTCGATGAACGCACGGTGCAGCCTTTCGGGCTGCTGCACGGCGGCGTCAGCGTCGTGCTGGCCGAGACGCTGGGCTCGCTGGGCGCGTTCCATGCGAGCCCCGAGGGCCATGCGGCGGTGGGCTTGGACATCAACGCCAACCACCTGCGCGCCGCGCGCAGCGGCTGGGTCACGGGCACCGCCAAGCCGGTGCACATCGGCCGCACGACCCAGGTCTGGCAGATCGACATGGTCAACGACGAAGGCCAGCCGATCTGCACCTCGCGCATCACCATGGCGATCCTCGCGCCGCGCTAGGCGACGCGCTGAGCAGCCTCAGCGCGCGGTCTGCGTCGCCAGATGCCGCTCGAGCGCCACGCGCGCACGCTGCGCATGCTCCGCGCCGACGCGCTCCTGCAGCACCGCCGCGAGCTGCTGCAGCTGCGCCGCCGTGAGGCCGACATTCATGCTGATGCGCATGTGCGACTGCAGCTGCGATTCGGCGCCGGGCAGCGCCGACAGCATGCCGACGGTCGCCAGCTCGCGGCTTTGCCAGTCGAGGTTGTCGCGCTCGAAGATGTCGCCGAACAGATGCGTCTTGAGGTATTCATCGGCGGCCGGCGCGAAGTCGAACAGCGCGCCCTTGACCGGGCCGCCCGAGAGCTTCGTCTGGTTCGCGGTGCCCGCCGCAAGCAGCGCATCGCCCTTGGGCACGGCGCGCCCGGGCAGCGCGCCCGCGGGGTCGTCGATGCCGCGCTGGCGCCGCGCCTCGAGCACCTTCATCAGCTCGCCCAGCGCATTGAGGCTGCGCGGAAACCCGGCGTAGGCATAGAGCTGCACCAGGATCTCCTTGGCCTCGTTGACGCTCAGCCCGGCCGACAGGCCCTGCTCCAGCGCCTGGTTGAGCCCGGCCATGTCGCCCGCGGCCGCGAATGCCGAGATCGGCACGATCGCCTGCTGGCGCGCATCGAGCGCGCTGGACGCGGCCTGGCGCGCCGGCGCGGGCTGATGCGTGTCGCTCGCCAAGGCGGGCGCGGCGGCGGCGGCAGCGCCCATTGCGGCAGTGATCAGTGCCATGCGGATGGCCTTACTGGTCTTGGTATTGCGCATCGGTGACTTTCTCCATCCATTGAACGTTCTTGCCCTCGGGCGTGGTGCCGGTGACGGCCAGGTGGGTCATTGCGGTGTGCGCCGAGGCGCCATGCCAGTGCTTGACGCCCGGCGGGCACCACAGCACATCGCCGGCGCGGATCTCCTGCACCGGCCCGCCCCATTCCTGGGTGCGGCCCACGCCCGACGTGACCAGCAACCGCTGGCCCCTGGGATGGGTGTGCCAGGCCGAACGCGCGCCGGGCTCGAAGGTCACGAGGCCGCCCGAGGCATTGATCTCGCCATTGGCCGGCCAGACCGGCTCGACGCGCACGCGTCCGGTGAAATACTCCGCCGGGCCGGCCACCGAAGGCTGGGCGCCGGCGCGCGTGATTTCCTGCGGCGCGGCGCTTTTCTCCTCGGCCGCGCCTGCTGCGCCGGCCTGCATTGCGGCCGCGCACAGAGCGGCATTCAAAAGGGTTTTCTTCATGGATCTAGCGGGGGATGTGGATGACCGGTTCACTGTAGGCGCGGCCCGATCTGCTGAGAAGATGGCAAAGTCCGCATGCACATGTGCATGGGATTCACCAATGGAGCCGCGCACTAGAATTGCTGCACCTGGCCGCCAGAGCCTTTGGAGACCCTCCTGAACACCCGAATCGATGCCTACAACCTGCGCCTGTTCGTCGCCGTGGCGCGCGCCGGCTCGATCGTGCGCGCGGCCGAGGAGCAGAGCATTGCCGCCTCGGCGCTCGGGCGGCGCCTGGCGGCGCTCGAACGCACCTTCGGCACGGCGCTGCTGATCCGCTCGCCGCGCGGCGTGGCGCTCACCGATGCGGGGCGCATGGTCTACGAGCGCGGCATCCGCATCGACGAGGAACTGGAGTCGCTGGTGCGCGAGGTCAAGGGGCTGGGCGCAGAGCTCTCCGGCACCGTGCGGCTGTACGCGAACATGTCGGCCATCGTCGGCGCGCTGCCCGAGCGGCTCAAGCGCTTTCGCAAGGCCCATCCCCATGTGCAGGTGTCGCTGCACGAGGCCGATACGCGCGACGTGATCCGCGCCTGCCTCGACGACCGCGCCGACCTGGGCATCGGCGTGCAGTCCGATGTGCCCGCGGGCCTGGACCTGTGGCACTTCGCGCACGACCCGTTGCAGGTGGTGCTGCCCGCGGGCCATGCGCTCGCGCAGGCGCCCTCGGTGGGCTTTGCGCAGGTGCTCGCGTACCCGGTGATCGGCGTGCACCAGGGCGGCGCGCTCGACCGCTTGTTGCACGAACGCGCGCAGGCGCTGCACCAGCGTTTCGAGCCCGAGGTATCGGTCAGCAGCTTCGACGCGGTGCACCGCATGGTCGAGGCGGGCCTGGGAATTGCCGTCGTGCCGCTGAGCGCCTTCGCGGCGTTTGGCGCCAAGCCCGCCTTCGTGCACCGGCCGCTGGGCGACAGCTGGGCCGAGCGCACGCTGGTGCTCTATGCACTGCGGCGCACGCCGCAGCCGCGCGCGGTGCAGGCGCTGATCGCGCTGCTGCAGGGCTAAGGGGAAAACCCGGATCGCGCGCCCTGCGCGACCCCCTGTGCCGAGTTAGCGCTTCCCGGCGCCCGGGCCGCGGCCGATCATGGGGCATGCAAGCGCTCCATTTTTCGCCCCATATCCTGTATCTGAGCCAGCAGCCCGAGCTCGTCAAGGGCGCCCTGGCCGGCGCCCGTACCACGCTTGCGGATGCCACCCCCCTGCGCGACGATGTCTCCACCGACGAGATCACGCCGATCGCGATCCTGACCCATTTCGACGAGCAGCTGGGCCGCTACGCCCACACCGGCCTGCGCATCGGCGGTGAAGCGCCGGTCGGCGTCAGCGCGCTGCAGGCCAGCGGCATCGAGGTCGTGGTCGCGGGCAAGCGCTACGGCAAGGGCTCCTCGCGCGAGCACAGCCCCGCGGCCGAGAAGCTCGCGGGCGTGCGGCTGGTCATTGCCGAGAGCTTCGAACGCATCTACCGCCAGAACGCCGACAACATCGGCCTGTTCACCTCGACCGATTTCGGCCTGATCGCGCGCATCGAAGCCGGCGAAGACATCGCGATCGACGAACTGGTGGCCGGGCGCGACGCGCTGGCCGCCGCCATTCTGCGCGGCGGCGGATTGCTGCCTTTCGGACAGCGCCATCTGCGCGCCGTGGCGCCCGCGCCGGCCGCGGCAGCCACGCAACCGCAGACGCTGTTCGAGAAGATCGTTGCGCGCCATACGCTGGCCACCGCCGTGACATCGACGGCTCCGGCCGTGGGTGACGGCGCGTTTGTACGCGCGGACTGGCGCTTCATCCACGAGTACTACACCGGCATGGCCGCGCACATGCTGCATGCGACCTTGGGCCGTCCGCTGGCGCTCATGGACCCGGCTTCGATCATCGTGTTCGAGGACCACACCTCCTATGTCGAGGAAAGCCCGGCGCATGTGATCGGCGGCCTGGTGTCCAACGTGCAGCGCATGGTGCAGGCGCAGCGCGACTTCGCGCGCGACTACCAGCTGCGCAGCCACCGCACGCTGACCGAAGCCGAGGCGCGCCTGGACGATGGCAGCAACGTGGCCGGCATTTCCCACGCAATGGTCGCCGAGCATTACGCGCTGCCGGGGCAGCTGGTGGTGGGCACCGATTCGCATACCCCGCACAGTGGCGCGCTCGGCTGCGTGGCGTTTGGCGTGGGCACCACCGACATGGCCAATGCGTTCGTCACGGGCGCGGTGCGGCTGACCATGCCGGCGAGCGTGCGCGTGGTGCTGGACGGGCAGCTGACTGCGGGCGTGACGGCCAAGGATGTCGTGCTGCAGCTGCTGGCCCTGCCCTATATCCGCTCGGGCGGCGGTGTCGGCAAGGTCTTTGAATTCACGGGCGACGCCGTGGCGCGCATGCGCACCGACGAGCGCGCGACGCTGACCAATATGTGCGCCGAGCTCGGCGGCTTCACCGGCATCGTCGCGCCCGATGCCGAGACCCAGCGCTTTCTGCGCGAGCGCCGCGGTGTCGACTTCGCGCTCGAGGACTGGATGCACAGCGATGCCGGAGCCGAGTACGCGCACACCATCGCGCTCGACTGCGCGACGGTGCCGCCGATGGTGGCCGCGCCCGGCGATCCGGGCAACGGCATTCCATTGAACGAGGTCGAGGCCGGCGTGCGCATCGACATTGCCTACGGCGGCTCATGCACCGCGGGCAAGCGCGAGGACTTCGATCATTACCACGCGGTGCTGCGCTGGGCCGCCGACCGCGGCCTGCGCGTCGCGCCCGGCGTGCAGCTGTTCCTGCAGTTCGGCACCACCGCCGTGCGCGACCACTGCATCGCCGCCGGCTACCTCGATGCCTTCGAGCGCGTCGGCGCGCGCATCCTGCAGCCGTCGTGCGGCGCCTGCGGCAACTGCGGCCCGGGCGGCTCGTCGCGCGCCGACCAGGTCACGGTGAGCGCGATCAACCGCAACTTTCCCGGGCGTGGCGGCCCCGGGAACGTCTGGCTGGCGAGCCCGCCCACCGTGGCGGCCAGCGCCATTGCCGGAGAGCTGATGGGATTTGCCGCGCTGCAACAGAGATACCCCATAAAAAAGGAGACAAGCGATGAACATTTCCCCGACCAGACGCCTGGCGCTGCAGGCGCTGCTGCTGTCGATGGCGCCGCTGACGGCCTTCGCGCAGCCCGCGCCTAGCGACAAGCCGGTGCGCGTCGTCGTGCCGCTCGCGGCCGGCTCCACGGTGGACGCCGTGGCGCGCGCGCTCGCACCCGGCCTGGGCCGCGCGACCGGCCATCCGATCGTGGTCGAGAACGTCGTCGGCGCGGGCGGAATTCCCGGCACGGCGCAGGTCGTCAAGGCCGCCAGGGACGGCCTGACGCTCGGCATGATCTCCTCGAACCATGTGATCAACCCCGGCATCTACAAAAGCATCCCCTACGACACCCTCAAGGACATCACGCCGATCGCGGTGCTGGCCACCGTGCCGCTGGTGCTGGTCGTCAACCCCAAGCTGCCCGTGAAGAACCTGCAGGAGCTGCTGGCCTATGCCAAGGCACATCCCGGCACACTCAACTACGGCTCGGCAGGCAATGGCAGCACGCTGCATCTCGCGGGCGAGCTGATGATCGGCGAGACCGGCATCGACATGAAGCATGTGCCCTACCGCGGCACCGGCCCGCTGGTCACCGACCTGATGGGCGGCCAGGTGCAGCTGGGCTTCGTCTCGATCTCGCAGGTCGCGCCGCAGATCAAGGCCGGCGGGCTGCGCGCGATCGCGCTGTCCACCTCGACGCGCTCCCCCGCGCTGCCCGAGGTGCCGACGATGGCGCAGGCCGGCGCGCCCAGGTACAGCTTCGATGCCTGGATCGCACTGGTAGGCCCGGCCGGGCTGCCCAAACCCCTCGTGGACGGCCACGCCGCGGCCGTGAAGACCGCCATGGAGTCCCCCGAGGCCAAGGCCGCTATCGCAGGCCAGGGCCTGATGGTGCTGGACAAGGGCCCGGACACCGCACCGGCGTTTTTCCAGAGCGAGCTGACCAAGCACCAGGCACTGGTCAAGCAGTCGGGCGCGACGCTCGATTGAGGCCGCGATGAAGTTATCCACAGCCGATCTCTGCGACCGGAACCCGCAGGCGCGCGTCTGCGTCGCGTCCTGGCAATCCTATGGCGGGCGCAGCGCGTTTGGCGGGCGCGTCGTTACCGTGCGGTGCCTGGAAGATGCGGGCCTGGTCCGGCAGAAGCTCGAATCACCGGGCCATGGCTGCGTGCTGGTCATCGATGCGGGCGGGTCCCTGCAGCGCGCGGTGCTGGGCGATCGCCTGGCCGCGCTGGGCCGGGCCCAGGGCTGGGCCGGGGTGCTGGTCCATGGTGCCGTGAGGGACACCGCGGCGCTGGCCGCGATGGATTTCGGTGTCGTGGCGCTGGGCCGCGTGCCGGCGCGCGGCACGGGCGATGGGACGGGAGAGTGCGACGTGGTGCTGCGCATCGCGGGCGTGGAGATCCACCCCGGGGAGATCATTGCGCTCGATGCCGATGGCGTCGTCGTGCTGCCCGCCGCGCCCTAGGCTTTCAGGGCGTCTCGGCGCTCTGCGCCATCCGCTCGCTTTTCCAGTAGACATCGTCGCCGCCGTCCATGCGGTTGAGCACGCGCGCGAGCACGAACAGCAGGTCCGAGAGGCGGTTGAGATACTGGCGCGGCGCCGGACGCATGGACTCGGCCTGCTCCAGCGCCACCACCATGCGCTCGGCGCGGCGCGCCACGGTGCGGCAGACATGGGCCTGCGCGGCCGCGCGCGTGCCCGCAGGCAGGATGAATTCCTGCAGCCGCGGCAGCTGCGCGTTGTAGTGCGCGAGCGCGTTGTCGAGCTGCAGCAGCGCATCGTCCTTGAGCAGCTCGAAACCCGGAATCGACAGCTCGCCGCCCAGGTTGAACAGCTGGTGCTGCACATCGACCAGCAGCGCGCGCACGTCCTGCGGCAGCGGCTCGCACAGCAGCAGGCCGAGATGCGAATTGAGCTCGTCGACATCGCCCATCGCATGCGGGCGGCCGCTGTTCTTCGAGACCCGGGTGTTGTCGCCCAGGCCGGTGGTGCCATCGTCGCCGGTGCGCGTGGCGATCTGTGTCAAACGGTTGCCCATGGCAGCCTCCTTGAGAGGGGCCGTCCATGGTTCGACAGGCTCACCACGAACGATGAAAACCGTCCGTCCTGAGCCTGCCTACGCGGCCCGGTCGAAGGATGGACGGCCTGCGTTAGTAAAAGACCCCCATTCTCCGCCACCGCCCGCCAGTAGTCGTGCTCCCCACCGAGACATGCGCGCGCGCCTCGGCCTGACAACGACGCGGGTGTTATTCTTCCAAACCGATCAAGAGGTTCTTCCATGAATTCACCCGTCGCCTCCCACCACCTGCTGCCGGCCACCGCGCTGCGCCCCGTGTCCCCCGCCTTTCTCGATGCCCTGGCCGTGCGCTTCGGGGCCCAGTGTTCGCAAGCCATGGCCGTGCGCGAGCAGCATGGCCGCGACGAAGGTGCGCTGCAGGCGCCGCCGCCGAGCGCCGTGGTGTTTGCCGAAAGCACCCAGGACGTGGTCGATGCGGTGCAGCTGGCCAGCGCGCACGACGTGCCGATCATTGCCTATGGCGCGGGCTCGTCGATCGAAGGCCATCTGCTGGCCGTGCAGGGCGGCATCAGCCTCGATGTCAGCCGCATGAACCGCGTGCTCAGCATCAATGCCGAGGACCTCACGGTGACCGTGCAGCCCGGCCTGTCGCGCAAGCAGCTCAACGAAGCCATCCGCGACACCGGCCTGTTCTTCCCGATCGACCCGGGCGCCGACGCGAGCATCGGCGGCATGACCGCGACGCGCGCGAGCGGCACCAACGCCGTGCGCTACGGCACCATGCGCGAGAACGTGCTCGCGCTCGAAGTGGTCACGGCCAGCGGCGAAGTGATCCGCACCGGCACGCGCGCCAAGAAAAGCAGCGCCGGCTACGACCTCACGCGCCTGATGGTCGGCAGCGAAGGCACGCTGGGCATCGTCACCGAAGTCACGGTGCGTCTGTACCCGCTGCCCGAAGCGGTTTCGGCCGCGGTCTGCTCCTTCCCGAGCATCGAGGCCGCGGTGCGCACCGTGATCCAGACCATCCAGCTGGGCGTGCCGATCGCGCGCGTCGAGCTGCTCGATGCGAACTCCGTGCGCCTGGTCAACAACTACAGCAAGACCACGCTGCGCGAGGAGCCGATGCTGCTGATGGAATTCCACGGCACACCCGCGAGCGTCAAGGAGCAGGCGGAAACCGTGCAGGACATCGCCAGCGAATTCGGCGGCCAGGCCTTCGAATGGGCCAGCACCCCCGAGGAGCGCACGCGCCTGTGGACCGCACGGCACAGCGCCTATTTCGCCGCCGTGAGCTCCGTTCCCGGCTGCCGCGCGATCAGCACCGATACCTGCGTGCCGATCAGCCGCCTGGCCGACTGCCTGCTCGACTCGATCGTCGAAGCCGATGCCAGCGGCATCCCTTACTTTCTCGTTGGCCACGTTGGCGACGGCAATTTCCACTTCGGCTACCTGCTCGACCCGAATCAGCCGGAGCAAGCCGCAAAGGCTGAAGTGCTGAACCATCAGCTGGTGACCCGCGCGCTGCGTCTGGGTGGTACTTGCACTGGCGAACATGGCATCGGGCTGCACAAGATGGATTTCCTGGCGGAGGAAACCGGTGCGGGTGCCGTGGAGATGATGCGGGCGATCAAGCGGGCGCTGGATCCGAAGAATATTCTCAATCCTGGGAAGATTTTTACGCTTTGATTTGCTTGGGGAAGTGGCATATCCTCAATAGCTGACGAGTTCAACGGCATGCTCTTGCAGAGGGCAGGGGCCGGGTCTCGGCCCGGCAGCCGACCCCCTTTCTTGTCACGCAACAAGAAAGGGGGCAAAGAAATGCGGCCCAGCTGTCTGCGACCCTCCGCTACGCTACGGGCGACCTGCCGTGCTCGGTCCCGGGCTGCACCGCAGAACTCACTACGCGGCTTCGCCGCTCCGTTCGAACAACTGCGGTGAGTCAGATTACGAGGCCTCCGTGTCCTTCGGCACTCCGGCTCAGCCCGGGCCCTGCGCGCGGCAGGCGCAGACAGATGGGCGAAGCCGGGGCCGGGATAGCTTCTTCGAGTGGTCAAGTGGGTTGGCCTTGGCTATAGATAGCCCTTGCAGGTCGCTAAGCTCATGCTTGATTGTTCCTACAGCTGCGGTTTCCGAAGGGGGCCGTTCATCCTTCGACAGGCTCAGGACGAACGTTGGGGATTGAGGGGCGTTATCCCTGCAAGGGCTTGCTACAGGCAAGGCTCAAGCCCTCCACGCCCCAAAGAAGCTATCTCGGTTGTCGCCCATCTGGCTGCGCCTGCCGCGCACAGGGCCCGGGCTGGCCGTAGTGCCGAAGGACACGGAGGCTTCGTAAACTGACTCACCGCGGTTGTCCGAGCGGAGCGGCGAAGCCGCGCAGTGAGTTCCGCGGTGCAGCCCGGGACCGAGCACGGCAGGTCGCCCGTAGCGCAGCGAAGGGTCGCAGACAGCTGGGCCGCATTCTTTTGCTTCCTTTTCTTGTGCGAGCCCTCCATGTCAGGATAGTTGTCGCCTCGGTGTTCCGAAGAAAATAGGGGCGGCAATGAAAGACGAGGATGAAACAAATACGCTACACAGCCGAGCAGCGGCAATGGGCGCTGGAGCAGATGCAGG
>Ga0308164_10001595_pt1 | contig 25848 bp, 28 predicted proteins | sample PhyTR2_FD_201031 | JGI IMG/M metagenome (GOLD analysis project Ga0308164, IMG submission 201031) | Phyllosphere microbial communities from UC Gill Tract Community Farm, Albany, California, United States - DLSLT.R2 | ecosystem: Host-associated > Plants > Phyllosphere > Unclassified | place: USA... | reverse complement strand
GTCGTGCGGCCACATGCTGACGATGGAGAAGCCGCTGCTGGTGAACGCGGCATTGTCCGGCTGGCTGGCGGCGCTGCCGGCCGCCTGAACGACCTCAGGCCGGCGTGGCCATCACCGCGATGCCCTCGTGCTCCAGCGCCTCGCGGATGCGCCGCGCGAACGCCAGCGCGTGGGCGCCGTCGCCATGCAGGCAGACGGTCTGGGCGTTGACGGCGACGACGCTGCCGTCGATGGCCGTGACACGGTGGTCGCGCACCAGCGACAGCGTCTGCGCCAGCGACCGTGCTTCGTCCTCGATCAGCGCGCCGGGCTGGCTGCGCGGCACCAGGCTGCCATCGGGCATGTAGCCGCGATCGGCGAACACCTCCTCCACGGGCTTGAGGCCGGCGCGCTCGGCGGCGGCGATCATGCCGCTGCCGGCCAGGCCGAAGAAGCGCAGGCCCGGATCGAAGCGCCGCACGGCCTCGCAGATGGCGGCGGCGAGTTCGGGCTCGTTGACCGCCTGGTTGTAGAGCATGCCGTGCGGCTTGACGTGCGCCAGCGTGCCGCCCTCGGCCCGCACGATCGCCGCCAACGCGCCGATCTGGTAGAGCATGCCGTCGATGATCTCCTGCGGCGGCAGCTGCATGGCGCTGCGGCCGAAGTTGGCGCGGTCCGGAAAGCTCGGATGCGCGCCGATCGCCACCTGATGGTCGATGGCCCAGCGCACGCACTGCCGCATGGTGGAGGCGTCGCCGGCGTGCCAGCCGCAGGCGATGTTGGCCGAGCTCACCAGGGCGAGCAGTGCCTCGTCGCTGCCGGCGCCTTCGCCGAGATCGGCGTTGAGATCAATCTGCATGGGGATGTCCTTGAAGGGAGGAAGAGGAATTCGCGGAACTCGCGGGCGGGACCGCGACGGCCGCCGATGTTGCCGCCGACTCCGGCGCCAGGGGCCAGTCCGCCGCGCTCAACCCCTGCAGGACCAGGGCCAGGTAGCGTCGCTGCGCCTCCCAGGCCTGCCGGGCGCGCGCGGCATCGGCCTCCACCAGGCGCAGCATGCCGCCCAGCGGCGCCTGCGCCAGCTTCCACAGGTCGGCCCGGATCACGGCGCCGATGCGCGGATAGCCGCCGGTGGTCTGGGCATCGCCCATCAGGATGATCGGCTGGCCCGCGGGCGGCACCTGGATCGTGCCGGGCACCACGCCCGAGGACAGCATGTCGATGGCGCGGCCGCGCTGCAGCGCCGGACCGTCGAGCCGGCTGCCCATGCGGTTGCTCTGGGGCGTGACGCGCCAGCGCGCGTCCCACAGCAGGGCCTGCGAGGCCCGCGTGAACTGGTCGAATTCGGGGCCGGGCATGACGCGCAGCACGGTGGTGGCGCCCTCGTCGTCGGGCTCGTCGTCGTCCGTGCCGCCGTGGCCGAAGAGGCTGTGCGCGCGGTCGGCGACCTCGGCGGCGGCGATGGCGCCGTCGTCGGATCCATGGCGCGCCCGCTCGTCGATGCCGCCGGCCGGCCCGCGCAGGCCGAGCGCGCGGCGCTCGCGCTGCGCCGCGTCGAGCATCGACGGGCCCAGCGCCAGCCGGTCGCCCTTGCGCAGCGCCCGCCCCCGATGGCCACCGAAGCCGGCCTTGAGATCGGTGCTGCGCGAGCCGAGCACCAGCGGCACGTCGATGCCGCCGGCCACCGCCAGCCAGACCCGGATCGCCTGCGCCACGCCGCTGCCCAGCACCAGCGACTGGCCGGCCCGCACGGCCACGCTCCAGTGGGGCGCCAGCGGGACGCCATCGAGCCGGGCGCCGAAATCGCCGCCGGCCAGCGCGATGCGGGTGTCGGCCTCGAAGCGCAGTTCGCAGCGGCCCATGGTCAGCTCGATGCCGGCGGCGCCGGGCGCGTTGCCCACCAGCCGGTTGGCCAGGGTCAGCGCCAGCGGATCGAGCGCGCCGCCGGGACAGATGCCGAGCTCGCGCTGGCCATGGCGGCCCAGGTCCTGGACCGAGGCCAGCAGGCCCGGCTTGACGACGACGATCATGATTCGATGCGCTCCACGACGAACCGCACGCGGTCGCCCGGCCGCAGCAGGGTCGGTGCGGCCGCCTGCGGGTCGAACAGTTCGATCGGGGTGCGTCCGATCAGCTGCCAACCGCCGGGCGATGCGAGCGGGTAGATGCCCGTCTGGGCACCGCCGATGCCGACCGAGCGGGCCGGCACGGCCAGGCGCGGCTCGGCGCGCCGTGGCGTGGCGAGTTCGGGCGGCAGGCCGCCCAGGAAGGCGAAGCCGGGCAGGAAGCCCAGCAGGTAGACCACGTAGTCGCCGGCCGCGTGGCGCCGCGCCACCTCGGCCGGCGCGAGGCCGGTGTGGGCGGCGACATCGGCCAGGTCGGGGCCGTGCTCGCCGCCATAGGCGACCGGGATCTCGATGGTGCGCCCGGGCGCGTCCAGGTCCTCGCGACCGGCCGCGGCGAGTTGCGGCCACGCGGCCAGCACCTGGATCTCCAGTTCCGTGGCATCGATCAGGGCCGGGTCGAACAGCAGGGTCAGGTTGTTCATGCCCGGCAGGGCCTCGCTCACCGCCGGCCACCGCAGCGCCTCCTCGCGCAGCGCCCAGATGCAGCGCTGCCGCGCCAGCGTCGCCGGTCCGGCCAGGGTGCACACCAGGGCGGCATCGCCCAGCGCATGGAGGCGCGGCAGGTCGCGCGACGCGCTCGCGGGGATCGGCATCGCGCGCCCTACCCGCGTGCGAGTTCGCGCACCTTGGCCTCGAGCCTCTCCTGCACGAAGGGCGAGACGAACTTGTCGATCTCGCCGCCGAGGGTGGCGATCTCGCGCACGAAGGTGCTGGAGATGAACTGGTACTTGTCGCTGGGCGTGAGGAACACGGTCTCGACGTCGGGCATGAGCGAGCGGTTCATGCCGGCGAGCTGGAACTCGTAGTCGAAGTCGGTGACGGCGCGCAGGCCGCGCACCATCGCCTTGCCGCCGCGCGCGACCACGAAGTCGCGCAGCAGGCCCGAGAAGCTCTCGATGGTGACGCGGTCGCTGTAGGGCCTGACGGCCTGCTCGGCCATGGCGATGCGCTCGGGCAGCGAGAACAGCGCCTTCTTGTGGTGGCCGGCGGCGACCGCGACGATGACGTGCGAGAACAGCTGGGTGGCACGCCGGATGACGTCCTCGTGGCCCAGCGTCATGGGGTCGAAAGTGCCGGGATAGACCGCGATCACGCTGGACATCGGTGGAGTCTCCTCTGGGGCCGTCGGAGACGGCGTCTGCTGAAATCGGCGGAAGACGGGTTCGGACCCGTCCGGGTTGTCGCGGATTATGCCGACGGCCCGGCCCCGGCTTCGCCCTCGTCCACGGCCCGCAGCAGGTGCGCGTGCACCGCGCCGGCCTTCAGGTGGCGGAACACCCGCAAGCCGAAAGCGGCGAGCTCGTCGTCGTTCCAGCGGCGTGCCGCCTCCAGATAGACGGCGCCCTCGGGGCGCAGCGCCCGCGCGGCCGCGCGCAACGCCGGCTCGTAGAGCGCGGGGGTCTCGAACGGCGGGTCGAGCAGCACCAGGTGCAGGCTTTGCGGCACCGCGCGTTCGAGCGCCGTCACGCCATTGCCGCGCTCGATGCGCACCGCCTCGGCCGCCAGCTTGGCCTTGGTCTTCTGCAGTTGCGCCACCAGATCGGCATCCTGCTCGCACAGCAGCACCAGTCCCGCGCCGCGCGAGGCGGCTTCCAGGCCCAGCGCCCCGGTGCCGGCGAAGGCATCGACGCAATGCCAGCCGGGCAGTTCGCCACCACCCGCGCCGGCCAGGCTGGCGAGCCAGTTGAACAGCGTCTCGCGGACCCGGTCGGGCGTCGGGCGCAGGCCGGGCTTGTCGGCCACGGCCAGGCGCGTGCGCTTCCACTGGCCACCGACGATGCGGACCTCGTGCGCGCGCTTGTCGTGCTGCGGGTTCGATGGCTTGCCGGCCTTGGCGGCCTTGCCGGTCGGACCGACGCGCGGCCCCGGCCGCGAGGAGGAGGAAGGAAAGTCGGGCGTCCTCATGGCTTGCCTCCCACCACCACGGCGACCATGCGTTGCGGTTGGAGCTTGCGCGCGAAGGCGGACTGGATGTCGGAGATGGTGACGGCGTTCATGCGGGCGGTCCAGGTATCGAGATAGTCGAGCGGCAGGTCGTTCCAGGCGATGTTGGCGACGTTGCCGAGCAGTTTGGCGTTGCTGTCGAGCAGCAGCGGAAAGCCGCCGACGACATTGTCCTTCGCGGCCTTGAGTTCGGCCGCGGTCGGACCGTCGGCGACGAACTTCGCCACCACCTCGCGCGACACGGCCAGGGCCTGCGCGGCCTGGTCGGGCCGGGTCTGGAAGGCGATGCGGAAGGCGCCCGCGTGCAGGCTGGGCGAGAACCCGCTGTAGACGCTGTAGGCCAGCCCGCGCTTCTCGCGCACCTCGTTGGTCAGGCGCGAGACGAAGCCGCCGCCGCCCAGGATGTAGTTGCCCAGCGTGAGCGCGAAGTGATCCGGGTCGCGGCGCTGGTAGCCCGGCTGGCCGAGCATCACGTGCGCCTGGGCCGAATCGAAGGGCACGTCGGTCTCCGACGCCGCCGCAAGCGGTGCCACGTCGGGAACCGATGGCAGCGGCGCGCAGGAGCCGCCGGAGGGCTGCGGCAGGCGCGACAGCAGCCGCGTGGCGATGGCCTCGGCCTGCGCGCGCGTCACCGCGCCGACGATGCTGAGCTTGGCGCGGCAGGGCTGGATCAGGCGCTCGTAGCGCTCGCGCATCGCCGGGACATCGATCGCCGCGAGCGTGGCCTCGGTGGTCTCCTGGCCATAGGGATGGCCGCCATAGACCTTCTGCGCGAAGGTGCGGGCGACCACCGTGCCCGGCCGGGTGTTGGCCTCCCGGATGGCGGCGCCGATCTGCTCGCGCTCGCGCCGCCAGACGTCCTCGGGGAAGGCGGGCTCGCCGATCTCGCGTGCGGCCAGGGTGACGGCGCGGTCGAGCAACGACGGCTCGGCCAGGGTGCGCAGGTTGAAGCTGGTGCGGTCGGCGCCGGCGCCGGCATTGAAGGCGGCGCCCAGATCGGCCCACGCCTCGCCCAGGGCGTTCTCGTCGAGCGCGGGTTCGCCGGCGGTGCCGGCGCGCACGCCCTTCTCGACCATCAGGGCGGTGGCGTCGGCCAGGCCGGCCTGCGCCGGGGGATCGCGCCGGCCACCGGCATCGAAGTCGACCTGCACGTCGACGATCGGCAGCGCGTCGGTCGCGGCCAGGTAGATGCGCGCGCCATTGGCGAGCGTCCAGTGCTGGATCGGGGGCGCGGCCTGCGCGGGCAGGGCGACGCAGGCGGCGGCGCCGGCCAGCACCAGGCTGGCGGCAACGGTTCGGAGATTCGGCATGGAAACGGTGTCCTTCAGCGCAGGTCGCCGGCGGGCGCGGCGCGCGGGCGGCGGTTCTTCTCGGGCGGCAGGGGGCGCAGCGTGGCGACGGTGAGCTGGTCGTCGCCGAAGTAGCGTCCCGCCACGGCCTGCACCTGTTCGGCGGTCACGGCCTGGAGCCGCGCGATGATGCGCGCGCTGGCGTCCAGCGGCAGGCCCTGGATCCACTGGCTGCCCAGTTCGCGGGCCTGGGCCATCACGGAATCGAGCTTGTAGGTCTCGCTGGCCACCCACTGCGTCTTGACGCGCGCCAGTTCGGCCGCGCCCACGCCCTCCTTCGCCACGCGGGCGACCTCGGCGCGCAACGCGGCCTCCACGGCCTCGGTCGTCTTGCCGGCGGCGGGCACGCCGTCGAGTTCGAACAGCTGCGGGCCACGGCCGATGAAGCCGGCGCCGCTGCCGGCCGAGTCGGCCACGCGGTCGGGGCCCTGCGTCAGGGCGCGGTCGAGCCGCGCGCCGGGATAGCCGTCGAGCAGCGCCGACAGCACCACCAGCGCCCAGACGTCGCTCTCGCCATCGAGGCTCTCCAGGCGCGGCGTGCGGAACGCCAGCGAGACATAGGCCTGCTCGGCCGGCGCCTTGAACTCGAGCCGGCGGATGCCGCGCTGCTCGGGCTCGGTGCGGGGCTTGCGCACCGGCACGGCGCGCGCCGGGATGCGGCCGTAGTAGCGCTCGGCCAGGGCCCGCACGGCGGCGACGTCGACATCGCCCGCCACCACGATCGCGGCATTGGCCGGCACGTACCACTTGGCATGGAATTCACGCACGTCGTCCGGCGTCATGGCATCGAGGTCGCTCATCCAGCCGACGATCGGGCGGTGATAGGGCGAGGCCATGAAGACGGCGGCGTTCTGCTGCTCCCCGAGCAGGGCGCGCGGCTGGTCCTCGGTGCGCAGCCGGCGCTCCTCCTTGATGACCTCGATCTCGCGCTTGAACTCGATGTCGGGCCACTGGTTGTTGGCGAAGCGGTCGGACTCGAGCTTCATCACCTGTTCCAGCCTGGCGGCGGGGATCTGCTGGTAGTAGCCGGTGAGGTCGCGCGACGTGAAGGCGTTCTCCTGGCCGCCCAGGGCCGCCACCTGGCGCGAGAATTCACCCGGCGGGATGCGCTGGGTGCCCTTGAACATCATGTGTTCCAGCGCATGCGCGACGCCGGACGTGCCATCGACCTCGTCCATCGAGCCGACGCGCACCCAGACCATGTGCACCGCCGTGGGGGAACGGCGGTCGGGCTTGACGATCAGGGTCATGCCATTGGACAGCGTGAACTGTTCGGCGCGCGTGGGGCCACCGGTCGCCGGCGGGGACGAGGAAGCGGAGACGGGGGAAGGCGCGGGAGTCTGGGCGATGGCCGGTGCGATCCAGGCCGTCATGAGCGCCAGGACCAGGACCGCGCCCGGCGCCGCATGGCGTTGCAAGGGGTGTTTCATAGAATGGCTCGGATTGTAAAAAAGCACCGATGTTCAGTTTCTTCAAGAAAAAGCCGCAGCCCGACGCCGTCGTGCCGCCCGCTCCCGTGCCCGAGCCCGTCGCGGTACCGCCGCCGGCCGTGCCGGCCGCGAAGTCCGTGTTCTCGCCCTCGAGCTGGTTCGGCGGCAAGTCGCCGGATCCCGCACCTGATGCGGCGCCTCCGGTCGTCGAGCCGATCGTGCCACGTCCGCGACCGGCACCGGTGCCGCCGGTGGTCCCGGCGCCCGTGGCGGCGCCGGCCGAGCCGGCGCGCCAGGGCTGGATCGACAAGCTCAAGACCGGCCTGCGCAAGACCGGCACCGGCATCCAGGCCGTCTTCGTCAATGCGCAGATCGACGAGGAACTCTACGAGGAGCTGGAGACCGCCCTCCTGATGGCCGACACCGGCGTCAAGGCGACCGAGTATCTGCTCGACGACCTGCGCCGCCGCGTCAAGAGCCAGATCGCCACCAACGCGCAGCAGGTCCGGGTGCTGCTCGCCGATGCCATCGCCGATCTGCTGCGGCCGCTGGAGAAGCCCTTGGAGATCGGCCGCCACCTGCCGACGGTGATCATGGTCGCCGGCGTCAACGGCGCCGGCAAGACGACCTCGATCGGCAAGCTCACCAAGCACCTGTCCAGCGAAGGCGCCTCGGTGCTGCTGGCGGCGGCCGACACCTTCCGCGCCGCCGCGCGCGAGCAGCTGCTGGTCTGGGCCGATCGCAACACGGTGGAGATCGTCAGCAATGCCGGCGGCGATCCCTCCGCCGTCAGCTTCGATGCCGTGAACGCCGGGCGGGCCCGTGGCAAGGACGTGGTGCTGGTCGACACCGCCGGCCGCCTGCCGACGCAGCTGCACCTGATGGACGAATTGCGCAAGATCAAGCGCGTGGTGTCCAAGGCCGACGCCACGGCGCCCCACGAGGTGCTGCTGGTGATCGATGGCAACACCGGCCAGAACGCCCTGGCGCAGGTCAAGGCCTTCGACGAGGCGCTCGGCCTGACCGGACTCATCGTCACCAAGCTCGACGGCACGGCCAAGGGTGGCGTACTGTGCGCCATCGCGCGCGAGCGGCCGATCCCGGTCTACTTCATCGGCGTCGGCGAGAAGCTCGAGGATCTCGAGACCTTCGACGCGCGCGAGTTCGCCCAGGCCCTGGTCGGCGACGCCGACTGAAGACGCCCCGGCGCGTCGGACGGGATCCGGTCGGGCTGCGGTCCCCACGGCGTCGGTCAACGCGAGGGCCCGCGACCGGCATCGGCCGACACCCGATCGCTTCGTGGCGGGGCATGGTTCATTCTGATCACGAAGGGAGGTCGGCTCCGAAACTGGCATCACGATTGCCGGTCATGTCGCCCTTTTGTGGTCCAAATCGGAACAATGCATTCCGAAAACAGCGTGATTCGAGCATTTAGGCTCGGAACTACAGCTTTAGCACTCCCTCTAACCGAGTGCTAATATGACGAACTTCAAAGGAGTTTCCCTGATGACATCCCTGTCCGGAGCCTCTATCGCGACTCACCAACTCGCCGTTGCCAATCCCTGGTCGATGGTGCCGCCGCTCGGCAACCTCGATGCCTACATCTCCACGGCCAACCGCCTCCCCCTCCTCACGCTCGAGGAAGAGCAAGGCTTCGCCCGCAAGCTGCGCGACCACAACGATCTCGAGGCCGCCGGCGCCTTGATCCTGTCGCACCTGCGCCTGGTCGTCTCCATCTCGCGCCAGTACCTCGGCTATGGCCTGCCCCACGGCGACCTGATCCAGGAAGGCAACATCGGTCTCATGAAGGCCGTGAAGCGCTTCGACCCCGATCAGGGCGTGCGGCTGGTGAGCTATGCCATGCACTGGATCAAGGCGGAGATTCACGAGTACATCCTGAAGAACTGGCGCATGGTCAAGGTCGCGACGACCAAGGCCCAGCGCAAGCTGTTCTTCAATCTGCGTTCCATGAAGCAGAACTTCAAGGCCGATGCCGCCGCGTCCGACAACGACACGCACCGCGACACCCTGAGCCCGGCCGAGGTCAGCGCGATGGCGACCAAGCTGAACGTCAAGCGCGAGGAAGTGCTGGAGATGGAAACGCGCCTGTCGGGTGGCGACGTCATGCTCGATCCGGGTCCCGCCGACGATGGCGACGAGGGTTTCGGCCCGATCGCCTACCTGGCCGACGCGACGCAGGAGCCGACCGCGCAGCTCGAATCACAGCAGCGCGACCGCTTGTCCAGCGATGGCATCGCCACGGCGCTCGAGGCCCTGGACGACCGCAGCCGTCGCATCGTCGAGGAGCGCTGGCTCAAGGTGAACGACGATGGTTCGGGCGGCATGACGCTGCACGATCTGGCGGCGGTCTATGGCGTCTCGGCCGAGCGCATCCGCCAGATCGAGGTGGCGGCCATGAAGAAGATGAAGAAGGCGCTGGTCGAATACGCCTGAGGCCCGGCCTCCGGACCCCCTGCTCAGCCCGTGGCGAGCAGGGTCTTCACATCCGCCACCATCGGCGCGACGCCGGCTCCGTAGCGGGCATACAGCCGCAGCCGGCCGGCCGGGTCGTAGACATAGCTCGCGGCCGAGTGGTCCATCGAATAGCTGGTCGGCGTCGAGCCATCCACCTTCTTGTAATAGAACTTGAAGTCCTTCGACAGCGCGGCGAGTTCCGCCGGCGTCGGGATGAGCGCCACGATGCTTGGATCGAAGGCCTGGGTATAGGCCTTCATGACCGCCGGCGTGTCGCGTTCCGGATCGACCGTGACGAACACGACCTGCAGGCGATCGCCATCCGCGCCGAGCTGCTGCTTGACCTGCGCCATTTCGGTCATGGTGGTCGGGCAGACGTCCGGGCACTGCGCATAGCCGAAGAACAGCACCACCACCTTGCCCTTGAAATCCGCCAGCGTGCGGCGACGGCCGTCGGCATCGGTCAGGGCGAAGTCCTTGGCGTAGTCGGCACCGGTCAGGTCGACGGCATTGAAGGTCTGCTTGGGCGCGGATTCGGAACAGCCGGCGATGCCGGCGCCGACCAGCGCGAACGCACTCGCCCGTCCCGCCACCGAAGCGGCGATGCACTGGAGGAAACGACGCTTGTCCATGGGGGCCATGATGGGGATCCGGTCCGCGGGGATCGCGGAAAGAGTGGGATTCAGAACACGTAGTGATCGACCAGGAGCGCGGCGAACAGCACGCTCAGGTGGATCAACGAGAAGCGGAAGGTCCTGCGCGCCAGGGCATCGGAATAGTTCCGCCACAGCGCGAAGGCATAGCCGCAGAAGCCCAGGCTGACCGCCACGGCGACCGCGAGATACAGCCAGCCGCTCATGCCGTAGATGAACGGCAGGAGGCAGGCGGCCAGCAGGATGAAGGTGTAGAGCAGCACCTGCAGCCGCGTGAACTCGTTGCCGTGCGTGACCGGCAGCATCGGCAGGCCGGACTTGCGATAGTCCTCCACGCGATAGAGGGCCAGGGCCCAGAAGTGCGGCGGCGTCCACAGGAAGATGATGAGGAACAGGATCAGCGCCTCCGGGCCGACGTCGCCCGTCATGGCGGCCCAGCCGAGCACCGGTGGCATGGCGCCCGAGGCTCCGCCGATCACGATGTTCTGCGGCGTGAGCGGCTTCAGGATGACGGTGTAGACCACCGCATAACCGACGAAGGTGGCGAAGGTCAGCCACATGGTCAGCGGGTTGACGCTGAACCACAGCAATGCCGAGCCCGCCGCGCACAGCAGCGCCGAGAACAGCAGCGCCTGGGTATCGCTCAGTTCGCCGCGCGCGGTGGGCCGCCAGGCCGTGCGCTTCATGCGGGAGTCGATGCCCTTCTCGACCAGGCAATTGAAGGCCGCCGCCGCGCCCGCCACCAGCCAGATGCCGATGCAGGCGAGCAGCGCGCGCTGCAGGTCGGCCCCGCTCGGCACGCCGGGCACGGCCAGCACCATGCCGATCAGGGCGCAGAAGACGATCAGCTGGACCACGCGCGGCTTGGTCAGCGCATAGAACTGCCTCACCACGTCGGCGAGGGAGGCGCTCTGTGGCGCGGGAGTCGGCACGGGCCGGTTCATGGCGTGGCGGCTCCCGTCGTCGCGCCGGTGCGATCGGCCGATGGCCGCGCGGCCGTCGTGGGCACCGGCGCGGCCACCGCGCTCGAGGCCCGCCGGCTCTCGCACAGGGTCCAGGTCAGCACCACGGCCAGGGCGGCGGCACCGCCCGTGTGCAGCACGGCCGCCGCCAGGGGCCAGCCCAGCAGCACGTTGCCCAGGCCGGTGGCGAGTTGCAGCAGCGCCAGGCCGCCGAGCCAGCGGGCCTGGCCGCGCAGGGCCGGGACGTCGCGATGCAGTCGCCAGCCGAGCAGTCCCAGCGCCAGGAACACCGCATAGGCCATCAGCCGGTGGACGTAATGGATCGCCGTCAGGGCCGAGAAGTCGATCGGCGCGCCCGCCGCGTCGACACCGAGCTCGCGCCAGACCTGGAAGCCCTGGGCGAAGTTCATGGCGGGCCACCAGCTGCCCTGGCAGGTCGGGAATTCGGTGCAGGCCAGCACCGCGTAGTTGGTGCTGACCCAGCCGCCCAGGGCGATCTGCACCGCCAGCAGGACCGTCGTGCCGACGAGCAGCAGCCGCAGGGGCGCGGCGAGCGCCACGGGGCGACGGCCGACCGCCGCCTGCTGGTAGCGCACGGCCTGGATGCACAGCAGCGCCAGCAGCACGATGGCTCCCAGCAGGTGCAAGGTGACGATGGCGGGAAACAGCTTGAGGGTGACGGTCAGGGCGCCGAAGGCACCCTGCAGGCAGACCCAGGCCAGCGTCGCCATCGGCCACCAGGCGCTGAGCGCGGCCGACGACGCCGACGCATCGGCTCCCGCACCCGCCCGCGAAGGCTGGCGACGCTGCCGCCGGCGCACGATCCACGTCGCCACGGCCAGGGTCAGGATCAGCACGCCGACCCCGGTCGCGAGATAGCGGTGGACCATCTCGACCCAGGCCTTGCCATGCGTGACCGGTCCGGTCGGCTGGGCCGATTGCGCCATCGCGATCTCGTGGCGCGCGCCCAGCGGGCTCGCGTTGCCATAGCAGCCCGGCCAGTCGGGGCAACCCAATCCCGAATCGGTCAGGCGGGTGAAGGCGCCGAAGAGCGTCAGGTCGAAGGTCAGGAACAGCGTGAGCACCGTCAGCGCATGCAGGCGCCGCGCGGCGCCTGCGCCGGCATGGCGGCGCCACACCCACACGAGCGGCCCGAGCGCGAGCAGGATGCCCACGGCCATCAGCCAGGCGATGGGCGTGAGGTCGTAGAGGGAGGTGTGGTCCATGGGGGGCGTCGGATCGGGAAGAGCGTGGGGCGTCGGTGGCGTCCGGTCGTCAGCGACCGGGTTCGTCCCACGAGGAGGAGGCGCGCAGCAGGCGCTCCAGATCGCGCTTGGCGCGACCGGCGCCCTCGGCGTCCATGCGGGCCGGGAACCGCATCATCCAGTTGCCCTGCGGATCGACGACGAAGAAGTGCTCGGCCAGCACATGGCCGGCGACGGGCGCGAGCCATTCGGTCAGGCGCGCGGCCGGCACGCGCAGCACGGTCGCGCCATGCAGGCCGTTGTCGAGCCGGGCCGGGATCGGCGCGTCGTCGCTCACCAGCCAGACGCGGTCCAGGCGATCCTTCTCGCGCCCGAGGCTCTCGCGCAGCTGGCGCTGCAGGTAGAGCTGGCGTTCGCACAGCGCGTCGCAGGCCGCGTCGGCGACCGCCACCAGCAGCCATTGGCCCTGCAGCGAGCCCAGGGGCACGGCACGGCCGTCCGGGGTCGTCGCGCTCAGCGCGGGCACGGGACGCTGCGGGTCGATCAGCTCGCCATAGACGCGCCGCCCTTCCGGACGGATCACGTAGTAGGTGAAATAGGAGGCGATCACCGGCGCCGCGCAGCACAGCAGCACGACGATCATCTTCCAGCGTCCCAGGCGCGTGCGCCGGACGTCCTGGCCATCGAGCGCATGCCGCGGCGAGGGCAGCGAATGCACCGTCAGGTCGAGCGGCTCGTCGGCTTCAGCCACGACGCTGCCGGCGCGATCTGCGCCACGGGGCGATGAGTTGGAACCAGACATAGAGGAGGACGACGAGACCGGCCAGGCCAAACCACTGGAACGCATAGCCATGGTGCTTCTCGACCCCGAGGGCCGGTGCCGGCCAGTCGCGCAGCAGGCCTTCCGAAGCTGCGCCGGCCTGCTGCAGGGTGAGGTCGGTGCGCAATGGCAGCCGGGTTTCGGCACGGTATGCGGAGAGGTCCAGATTCTGCCGGATGGGCGAAGACCCCACGGCACGGTCCCGGGCGGCGGTGATGGCCGCCGCGGCGGCCGCGTTGCGCGCCGCGGACGACAGCGGCGCCGCGCCCTTGCCGGTGGCGGCATCGGTGGCGTTGCCGGTCGCCTCCGGCGCGACATCGGTCGCCGCGCCTTCGCCCGGCCCGGGTCTGTTCGCCGTCTCGGCCGCATCGCCGACCGGAGGCACCGTGCGCAGCGGCGTGACCGAGGCGACCGGCGCCGCCGGCACGACGATGACCGACTCGGCGGCGCTGGCCGCATCGGACGGCGCCATCGTCGCCACCACGCTCGCGACCGCGTCGGAGGCCGCGTTCGCGGCGGCCGCGGCCCAGGCCTCGGGCGACGAGGCGTCGGACGCCGTGGGCCATGGCGCCGGCGCCGGCGTCTGCGCCCTGCCCAGGTCGAGCAGCCGCCCCGGCGGGGGCGCCACGAGCGCGGTGATCTCGACCAGTCCACTCGGGGTCTCGACCGGCGCCAGTTGGGTGCGATCGTTGAAATTGCGCGGGATCCAGCCCCGCTGCACCAGCACGGTCCGCTCGCTGCCTTCGAGGGCGAACGGGGTGAGCACATAGAACCCGGTCAGGCCGTGCATCTGCCGGTTGTCGAGATACACCGTCTGCGGTGCCAGCCACAGCCCGCGCAGGCGCACCGGCCGGTGCAGCACCGATGCCGGATCGCCGAGCGCCAGGAACTCGTCCTGGTCGAGCGGTGGCCGCAGCTTCTGCGCCTCGATCTCGGCCTGCAGGGCGATCTTCTGCGCCGCGCGGGAGAGCTGCCAGCGTCCGAGCGACACCGTGGCGGCCAGCGTCAGCGCGGTGGCCAGCGTGACCAGGGCGAAGCGCAGCGGGCGCCATTTCCGGGGCGCCGGAGCGGTCCGTCCGGCGCGCGGCGGCGGCGGCGGTGGCACGGCGCCAGGACGCGCGGCGGCATCCGCGGAGGCGATGGGGGGAGTCGATGCGGCGGCGGCCGCCATCGGTGCGGAGGTCGTGGTCGCCGACGACGCCGACGCCACCGGCATGGCTGCGGTCGATGGCAAGGGCGATGGCGACGAGAGCGCGGGCATCATGGCCGGCTCGGGACGGTCGGCTGCGGCCTCCGGGCGGAGATGGAGCGGGGGCGGCGACCACTGCTGCGGCGCTCGCGCTGGCGACGGCGAAGGCGCGCGCGGTCGCGCATTCAACGGCGCGGGCGCGGGCTCCGACCGATAATCCGGCGCATGAAATACCTCATCGCGGCGGCTTTCATCGGCATCCTGGGCAGCCTCGGCTGGGCGCTCGTCTCGATGCTGCGCGGCGGGCGCGACGGACGCGCCAGGAGCGGCAGCATGGCGCGCGCGCTCACGGTCCGCATCGGGCTGTCGGTGCTGCTGTTCGTCTGCCTGCTGGCGGCGTGGAAGCTGGGCTACATCCAGCCGGGCGGGCTCCCCATCGGCAAGTAGGTCGTGCTCGTTCCAGGTCCAGAACGACGCACCGACGCCCCGCCCCCGCCCTGGGAACCATGAAAAAAGCGCCTTGCGGCGCTTTCCATTCGTGCCGGAGTGGTCGTTCAAAGCCAGTACACCATCACGTAGAGGCCCAGCCACACGACGTCGACGAAGTGCCAGTACCAGGCCGCGCCCTCGAAGCCGAAATGGCGCTCGGGCGTGAAATGACCGCGCTGCAGGCGCAGCGTGATGAACAGCAGCATCAGCATGCCGATGAACACATGCAGGCCGTGGAAGCCGGTCAGCATGAAGAAGGTCGAGCCATAGGTGCCGGAGGTCAGCTTCAGGTTGAGCTCGGTGTAGAGGTGGTAGTACTCGTAGCCCTGGACGCCCAGGAAGACGATGCCCAGCAGCACGGTGAGCCACATGAAGCGCACGCACTGGGCGCGATGGTCGGCGCGCAGCGCATGGTGGGCGATGGTCAGCGTCACGCCGGAGGTCAGCAGCAATGCCGTGTTGATGGTGGGCAGCCAGAACGGCCCCACGGTCTGGAACGGCTCGACGATGTCGGCCGGCGAACCGGTCACGCCGGCCGCCATGCTGGGCCAGACGGCCTTGAAGTCGGGCCACAGCAGGGCGTTGTCCAGGCTCCCGAGCGCCGGCAGCGCATGGACGCGTGCCCACCACAGCGCGGTGAAGAAGGCGCCGAAGAACATCACCTCGGAGAAGATGAACCAGCTCATGCTCCAGCGATAGGAGAGATCGATGCGATGGCTGTACTGGCCGCCCTCGCTCTCGCCGACCGCGTCGCGGAACCACTGGTAGAGCACGCCCCACCACCACAGCAGACCGAATGCGAGCGAGTACGCGCCCCAGTGCTGGCCGTTGATCCACTGCCCCGCACCCAGGATCACGAAGAACAGGCCGATCGACGCCATGATCGGATGGCGCGACGGCCCGGGCACGAAATAGTAGGGCGTGGTGCCGTGCGTGGTTGAACTCATATCAGCTCCTGCTTTCTGCTCTCGATTCGAATGTTCTTTTTCATGCGACGCGGCGGCGGCTCAGCTCGCCACCACGTGCCTGACCAGCACGATCAGCGCGACGACGAACACGATCACCGCCACCAGCCCCACGGCCACGATGTGCAGTGGCGTGAGCCGTGCGATGTCCTCCTGATAGGCGCTGTTCTTGCGCACCCCGAAGAAGCCCCAGGCCACCGCCTTCACGGTGCGCCAGAGACTGCCCCGGCCGCCACGTGCCGTGTCTTCGCCACCCCCGGTGCTCATGAACGAGGCTCCACGGCCGGCACCAGGGCACCCGCCGATGCGGTCGGCGCGGCGGGCGTCTTGCCGCCCACCTCGAAGAAGGTGTAGGACAGGGTGATGGTCTTCACGTCCTTCGAGATCTTGGGGTCGATCACGAAGGCCACCGGCCATTCCTTCTTCTCGCCCGCCTCCAGGGTGTACTGGCTGAAGCAGAAGCACTCGAGCTTGTTGAAGTACGGCGCCGCCTGGGCGGGCGCGTAGCTCGGGATGGCCTGGGCGGCCATGCGCCGGTTCTGCACGTTCTGGAATTCGTACATGACCGATTTCAGCTCGCCCGGATGGACCTCGATGGAGCGCTGCGCCGGCTTGAAGTCCCAAGGGCCGCGCACGTTGGCGTCGAACTCGACCGTGATGGTGCGGCTCATGTCGACCTGCGAGTTCTCGGGCACGCGGACCTGCGCGCCGGCCGCGCCATTGCCCGGTACCTGGCGCTCGGTCAGCGACAGGATGTTGATGCCGGTCATCTCGCAGATGTGGCGATAGACCGGGATCAGCACGTAGCCGAAGGCGAACATGCCGCACGCCACCACGGCGAGCTTGCCCACCATGCGGAGGTTCTCGCGACGCAGTCGATGGCCGATGCTCATGGATTTCCTTGGGGATTCGTCCGGATGACGCGATCGCGACGATGTCCGGTCAGCGGCCGAACACCACCATGCGGACGAGGAAGCCGACGAAGAACAGGATGGCGATGGAGGCCAATGTCAGCCCCATGCGGCGGTTGTTCTTCTTCTGTTCGGGAGTCATGGGCTTTGGTGCCTGGGCGCGAGCGGACGGGGTACCGGCGCTCAGCCGATGATCTTGGAGGCCGAGGCGTCCAGGCGCGGCGGCGTCTCGAAGGTGTGGAACGGCGCCGGCGACGGCACTTCCCATTCCAGGCCCTCGGCGGCTTCCCACGGCTTCTGCGGTGCCTTCTCGCCCTTGCCCATCATGGCCGGGAGGACGACGAACAGGAAGAAGTAGACCTGGGCGAGGCCGAAGGCGAAGGCGCCGACGCTGGCCACCGCGTTGAAGTCGGCGAACTGCATCGGATAGTCGGCATAGCGGCGCGGCATGCCCGCCAGGCCCAGGAAGTGCATCGGGAAGAAGGTGACGTTGAAGGAGATCAGCGACCACCAGAAATGCAGCTTGCCGCGCGCCTCGCTGTACATCACGCCGGTCCATTTCGGCAGCCAGTAGTAAACGCCGGCGAACATGGCGTAGAGCGAGCCGGCCACCAGCACGTAGTGGAAGTGCGCCACCACGTAGTAGGTGTCCTGCAGCTGGATGTCGATCGGCGCGACGGCCAGGATCAGACCGGTGAAGCCACCCATCGTGAAGACGAAGATGAAGCCGACGGCGAACAGCATCGGGGTCTCGAAGGTCATCGAGCCCTGCCACATGGTGGCGATCCAGTTGAAGATCTTCACGGCCGTGGGCACGGCGATCAGCATCGTCGCGTACATGAAGAACAGCTGGCCCGTGACCGGCATGCCGGTCGTGAACATGTGGTGCGCCCAGACGATGAACGACAGGATCGCGATCGACGAGGTGGCATACACCATCGAGGCATAGCCGAACAGCTTCTTGCGCGAGAACGCCGGCACGATCTGGCTGATGATGCCGAAGGCCGGCAGGATCATGATGTAGACCTCGGGATGGCCGAAGAACCAGAAGATGTGCTGGTACATCACCGGATCCCCGCCACCGGCGGGATTGAAGAAGCTGGTGCCGAAGTGGCGGTCGGTCAGCGTCATCGTGATGGCGCCGGCGAGCACCGGCATGACGGCGATCAGCAGGTAGGCCGTGATCAGCCAGGTCCAGCAGAACATCGGCATCTTCATGAGCGTCATGCCGGGCGCGCGCATGTTCAGGATGGTGACGATGATGTTGATCGAGCCCATGATCGACGAGGCGCCCAGGAGGTGCATCGCGAAGATGCCGGCATCCATCGACGGACCCATCTGCAGCGTGAGCGGCGCATAGAGCGTCCAGCCGGCCGCCGGCGCGCCACCGGGCATGAAGAAGCTCGATACCAGCATCAGCGCGGCCGGGATCATCAGCCAGAAGCTGAAGTTGTTCATGCGCGCGAACGCCATGTCCGAAGCGCCGATCTGCAGCGGGATCATCCAGTTCGCGAAGCCCACGAAGGCCGGCATGATGGCGCCGAACACCATGATCAGCCCGTGCATGGTGGTGAACTGGTTGAAGAGTTCGGGGTTGACCAGCTGCAGGCCCGGCTGGAACAGCTCGGCCCGGATCAGCAGCGCCAGCACGCCGCCCACCATCAGCATCGTGAAGCTGAACAGCAGGTAGAGCGTGCCGATGTCCTTGTGGTTGGTCGCGAACAGCCAGCGGCGCCAGCCGGTGGGCGCGTCGTGGTGCTCGTCGTGGGCGTGGTGATCGCCGTGGGCGTGGCCATGGGGGTCGAGGACTGCGCTCATGTCTTGGTTCCTTGGATGTCTCGGGGCGTCGCGGACGTCAGGGCGCCGCTCAGAGCTTGGCCCGCTCGGCCTTGACCTCGGCCGGCTGCACCAGTTGGCCGGTCTTGTTCGACCAGCTGTTCTTGGTGAAGCTGATCACCGCGGCCAGGTCGGTGTCGCTCAGCTGCTTCCAGGCCGGCATGGCACCATTGTTCTGGCCCCGCAGCAGCACGTTGATCTGGTCGGTGTGGTCGGGATCGAGCACCTTGGGCGAGCCATCGAGCGGCTTGATCGGACCGGCGCCCTTGCCGTTGGCCTGGTGGCAGGCCGCGCAGTTGGCGGCATAGACCTTCTCGCCGCGCGCCATGATCTCGGGCAGGGCCCAGACCTTGTTCGGATCGTCGAGCTTGGCGGCGGCTTCCTTGCGCTTGGTGTCGACCCAGGCGGTGTAGTCGGCCGCCGAGACCACCTTCACGTGGATCGGCATGTACGCATGCTCCTTGCCGCAGAGCTCCTGGCACTGGCCGTAGTAGTCGCCGACCTTCTCGGCGCGGAACCAGGTGTCGCGCACGAAGCCGGGGATCGCGTCCTGCTTGATGCCGAACTGCGGCACCGCGAAGGCGTGGATGACGTCGTTGGCGGTGGTGATGACCCGGATCTTCTTGTCGACCGGCACCACGAACGGGTTGTCGACCTTGAACAGGTAGTCGACCGGGATCTCGCCCTTGGCCCCGGCGTCGGACATCGCGCGGTGCGAGCTGTCGAGCGTCGAGATGAAGCCCAGGCCCTCGCCCTCGCCCTTGATGTAGTCGTAGCCCCACTTCCACTGGTAGCCGGTGACCTTGACCGTGAGGTCGGCATTGGTGGTGTCCTTCTGCGCGACCAGGACCTTGGTGGCCGGCAGCGCCATCAGGATGACGATGACGAAGGGCACGATGGTCCAGATCACCTCGACCACCACCGACTCGTGGAAATTGGCGGCCTTGTGGCCCACCGACTTGCGGTGCTTCCAGATGGAATAGAACATCACCGCGAACACGGCGATGAAGATCACGGTGCACAGGACCATCATGATCGTGTGCAGCAGATGCTGCTCCTGCGCGATCTTGGTGACACCCGTGGGCAGGTTGAGCTGGCGCACCATCGGGCCGCCGGGCAGATCCTCGACCGCATGGGCGATGCCGCCGAACGTCGCGCCGGCCGTCAGCAGGAGATGGGCGGGTCTGAACTTGTTGCGCCAAATGCTCTTCATCGTGTTCATCACTTCTTCATTTGTCCGTTGTACCCATCCGCCCGCGGCCACCGACGACGTCCGCATGCGCCCGCCCGCTCAGGCACCACGCAGCGCCATGCGGATCTCCCGCGCCAGCGCCGCCCGCAATTCGGGACGCACATAGCGCCCCACCTTGACCGAACGACCCTGACCCGACACCTCGATCAGCGAGCGGTCGCTGGCCTCCGGCTCGACCCGCACGTGGTCCGGCAGGAATTCGACGCGCTCGCGATGTCCACCATTCTCCAGTTCCACCACCAGCCGGCCGGCCTGGAGCTCGATCCGCTCGCCATCCGTCGCATGCCGCGCATACATCAGGAACGCCACGCCGACCGCCAGCAGTTCGAGCCACGCGAACGGCAGCACCATCGTCGCGCCGCAGAGCCAGAAAGCCACACCGATGCCGAGCGACACGAAGCACAGCGAGGCGTACAACCAGCCGAGCTGGGACGGCGTCACCGAGCAGTTGCGCTTCAGCAGCCAGTGGGTGTCCTGGCCGGAAACGGTGGCAAAACGAAACACGGAATTCGACACGGGCGAGTTCGGCAGATCGGTTCGTCGACAGCCGCCGAACCCTCATCCGACGGACGTCGATCGCGGGGAAATTCCCGGGAGTTGGCGCAGCCGCGGATTGTAGCGGTTCACCTTTCAAAAGCGAGGCGCTTCAGGGACGCCCGCGCTGCAGCATCTCGCGCATCTGGCGCAGCGAGACGGCGCTTTCGCCGGACAACGCGATGCGCGGCGGCGGCTTGAAGGCATGGCCGTAGACGACCTCGAAGGTCAGGGCGATGCGGCCATCGTTGCGCCCGGGAACGGCCAGCGAGGCCAGCGCCTCCAGCAGCGTGGCGCGCCAGCGTCGTCCGCGCGGCGCGTCGAAACGCCGGGGATGCAGGTTGCGGCCGAGCCCGCGCAGTTCCGCCAGCGCCGCCTCGGGCGTGGCCCAGGTCAGCACGATGCGCTCCATGTCCATGATCGGCTCGGCGAAGCCCGCGCCGACGAGCATGTCGCCCCAGTCGTGCATGTCGGTGAACTGGTGGCCCGGCGGCGGCCAGCCCAGCTGCTCGTAGAGCCCGCGCAACTCCTGCACGGTGTCGGGGCCCAGGCAGGAGAACATCAGGAAGCCGTGGGTCGCCAGCCGCTCGTGCCACGTCGCGATCAGCGACTGCGGGTCGCCGGCCATGTGAAGCGCCATGTTGGCCCACAGCAGGTCGACGCCGGCTTCCGGCGGCGCCTCGAAGCGCGCCTGTCCGCCCTGCCAGCGCCGCGCGGTCCACCAGGGCACGGCCAATGCGCGCGCCGTGCGCGCCGCCAGTGCCGCATCCGGTTCGATCACGAACGCCGGCGCCTCGCGATAGCGCCGGGCGACGCGCTCGTGCGCCTGCAGGCCGCCGCGCAATGGCGACCAGTCGGCCCAGCTGGCCGGCTTCATGGTGATCCACTGGAGGCGCTCCTCCATGCGGCGGCCGATCTCCTCGTGCAGCCACGGCGAACCCTCGTCGGCGGCGGGTGGCAGGCGCGCCCAGCGGGCGGCGGCCACGGGATCGATGGTGGGTGGACGCTGGGAGGATTCGGCAGGCATGGAGCCACTCAGTATATTGAGCGATGCACTTCCTTCGGGCGCTACGCCCTTTCCCCGCGTCCCTGCTGCGCGCGTCGCCGTGGTCGGCCCTGGGCGCCATGCTGGGTGCCCGCATCCCCAGCCAGTGCGCGATCTGTCGCGCCTGGCCGTCGCGGCCACTGTGCGATCCGTGCGTCGCGCGTTTCGCGGCGCCCGTGGCGCGCTGCCCGACCTGCGCGATCCCGGTGCCCACGGGGGTCGAGCGCTGCAGCGACTGCGTCCGCCAGCCGCCGCCGCTGGATGCCTGCATCGCCGCCTGCGCCTATGCCTGGCCGTGGCCTCAGCCCATCGGCCACTTCAAGTTCCAGGGCGAGACCGGATGGGCGGGCGCCTTCGCGCAGCTCATGCGCAGCGCGCCATGGAGCGCGCCGGCGCTCGAACGCTGCGACCTGGTGCTGCCGATGCCGCTCGCGCCGGCACGCCTGCGCGAGCGTGGTTTCAACCAGTCGCTCGAGCTCGCGCGTCGCCTGGCGCCGGACAAGACCGATCCCGGGCTGCTGCTGCGCGTGCGCGACACGCCCGCGCAGCGCGGTCTCGCGCGCGCCGAACGGTTGCTCAACCTGCGCGGCGCCTTCGCCGTCGAGCCGCTGCGCGCGGCGGCGGTGCGGGGTCGTCGCATCGTGCTGGTGGACGACGTCATGACCAGCGGGGCGTCGCTGTTCGCGGCGGCGCGGGTCCTGCGTGCCGCCGGCGCGGCACATCTCACGGGCCTGGTGCTGGCACGGACCGATGCCTCGTCCTGAGGCCGGCGCTCCTCGCGCCGCTATCCTCCGACGCTCCCGCCACGCCGCCCTGCCATCGGGCCGCGTCGTCCGGCCCCAGTCCTCCGTCCGCCGCCGAAATCACCGCGCATGTTCCACATCGTCCTCGTCGAACCCGAAATCCCACCCAACACCGGCAACGTGATCCGGCTGGCCGCCAACACCGGCTGCACGCTGCACCTGGTCGAGCCCCTGGGCTTCTCGATGGACGACCGCCTCCTGCGCCGCGCCGGCCTCGACTACCACGAATATGCCGAGGTGCGCCGCCATGCCGACTGGGACGCCCTGCTCGCCACCGAGCGACCGGCGCCCGGGCGCATGTTCGCGCTCACCACGCGGGGCACCCGCGCCGTGCACGACACGGTCTTCGCGCCCGGTGACTGGCTGGTCTTCGGTTCGGAGACGCGGGGCCTGGCAGCCGAACTGCGCGAACGCTTTCCCGCGCAGCAGCGGCTGCGCCTGCCGATGCGCGCCCACCAGCGCAGCCTGAATCTCTCCAATGCCGTCGCCGTGACCGTGTTCGAGGCCTGGCGCCAGCAGGGCTTCGCCTAGCCTCGGCGCGCGTCGGCCTCAGGGATAGCGGCGGACCACCGACTCGGCCACGCAGGCCGGCTTCGAGGCGCCCTCGAGCTCGATCGTCGTCTCCCAGGTCATCTGGTAGCCGGCACCGGCGATCGGCTCGGCCGCCAGCAGCTTCATGCGGGCGCGCAGCCGACTGCCCACCGGGACCGGCGACATGAAGCGCACCCGGTTGAGGCCGTAGTTGACGCCCATGCCGGACTGGACGATCTCCAGGGCCGATTCGAACAGGCGCGGCAGCAGCGACAAGGTCAGGAAACCATGCGCGATCGGCGCGCCGAACGGACCGGCCCTCGCGCGTTCGGGGTCGACGTGGATCCACTGGTGATCGCCGGTCGCCTCCGCGAACCGGTCCACCTGCGCCTGCGTGACGGTCAGCCAGTCGCTCGTGGCGACGTCCTCGCCGACATGTCGCGCGAGCTCCTCGAGAGTCTGGAAGGTCTTCTTCATGCGCCGCACTTTAGGCGGCGCGGCGCCGGCGCGATGTCCGTGGGGCGACACGGACATCCGGTCCAGCGCGCATCCGTGACCACGCGATGCACGATGCGCCGTGGGCGTGGGTGCGCTATGTTCCACGCATGACTCCATCGTCCCCGGATGCGCCGACCGGCCGCCACATCCACATCTACCTCATCGCGGCCCATCCGCGCTGGCGCGACTCACGCGTCAACCGCCAGCTGCTGACCACCGTGCGCGAGGCGGCGGCCGACGCCATGGGAGCGGTGACGATCGACATCAACGATCTCTATGCCAGCTATCCCGACTACGCCATCGACACCGAGCGCGAGCGCGAGCGGCTCGAGCGCGCCGACCTGCTGGTGCTGATGCATCCGATCCACTGGTATTCGATGCCGCCGCTGCAGAAGCTGTGGCTCGACGAGGTGCTGCGCTATGGCTGGGCCTATGGTCCGGAGGGCACGGCCCTGCGTGGCAAGGACGTCTGGCTGGTGGCCTCCACCGGCGGTCCCGAGGACAGCTACAGCCCGCAGGGCTACAACCGCTACTTCTTCGATGCCTTCCTGCCGCCCTACGAACAGATGGCGGCGCTGTGCGGCATGCGCTTCCTGCCGCCGCTGGTGATGCATGGCGCCAACCGCGTCGCCACCGCCGAGCTGCAGGCGCACGCCGACATCCTGGTCCAGCGCCTGCAGACCTATCCCGACTGGCCCGAGATGGCCGATCTCGACGCCTGTCCGACCTGCACCGTCCCGTCGCGCGACCGCCCCGAACGCCCCGACCGCACCGCCTGAGACCGAACGCCATGGAACACGCTCCCGCCTGGCTCACCGCCAGTCTCATCTATCTGGGCGCCGCCGTGCTGGTGGTGCCGCTGTCCAAGGCCCTCGGCCTGGGCTCGATCATCGGCTACCTGGCCGCCGGCATCGCCATCGGGCCCTGGGGCCTGGGGCTGGTCTCCAGCGTCGAGCAGGTGCTGCACTTCGCCGAGTTCGGCGTCGTGCTGATGCTGTTCCTGGTCGGGCTCGAACTGGAGCCGGCACGGCTGTGGAACCTGCGCCGACCGATCTTCGGCTGGGGCTCGGCGCAGGTGCTGGGCTGCGCGGTCGTGCTGTTCGCGGTCGGATATCTGGCCGGGGCCGACTGGCGCGTCGCGCTGGTGGCGGCGCTGGGACTGGCGCTGTCGTCCACCGCCATCGCGCTGCAGGTCTTCGCCGAGCGCAACCTGATGGCCACGCCCAGCGGCCAGGCCGGCTTCTCGATCCTGCTGTTCCAGGACGTGGCGGCGATCCCGATCCTGGCGCTGCTGCCCCTGCTGGCGGTCGCCGGCGTCGATGCGCACGAGCCGGTGGCCGGTGCCGCGCGCGCCTGGCAGGCGGCCAGGATCGTCGGCGTGATCGCGGGCATCGTGCTGGGCGGGCGGCTGCTGCTGCGGCCGCTGCTGCGCTGGATCGCGCGCAGCGACACGCCCGAGATCTTCACCGCCACCGCGCTGCTGCTGGTGGTGGCCATCGCGGCGCTGATGCAGTTCGTCGGGCTGTCGATGGCGCTGGGCGCCTTCCTGGCGGGCGTGCTGCTGGCCGAGAGCGAATACCGGCGCGAACTGGAAACCGACATCGAGCCGTTCAAGGGCCTGCTGCTGGGCCTGTTCTTCATCGCCGTGGGCATGAGCATCGACTTCGGCGTGCTGATGGCCCATCCGGGCCTGATGGCGCTGGTGGTCGTCGGCTTCCTGGCGCTCAAGTTCGTCGTCATCTACGCCCTGGGCAAGGCGATGGGCGTGCCCTACCAGCAACGTCCGGTGTTCACGCTGCTGCTGGCCCAGGGCGGCGAGTTCGCCTTCGTGGTGTTCCAGGCCGCCGGGCCCGACGTGCTGCCACCGGCGACGGCGTCGTTCCTGATCGCGGCGGTGGCGCTGTCGATGCTGGTGTCGCCGCTCCTGCTGGTGGCGATCGACCGCTTCGTGCTGCCGCGCTACAGCCGCGGCGCGGCGCCGACGATGGCGGAGATTTCCGAACCGCAGGCGCCCAAGGTGCTGATCTGCGGCTTCGGCCGCTACGGGCAGATCGTCGGACGGCTGCTGTTCTCGCAGAGCATCGAGGTGACCGTGCTCGACCACGACCCCGACACCGTCGAGGGGCTGCGCGAGTTCGGCTTCCGCGTCTTCTACGGCGACGCCACCCGGCTGGACCTGCTGCGCACCGCGGGCGCCGCCACCGCGACGGCCATCGTGGTGGCGGTCGACGACATCGAGCAGTCGCTGGAGATCGTCGATCTCGCGCGCGCGCATTTCCCCCAGGCCCGCATCGTGGCGCGGGCCCGCAACGTCGGGCATCTCTATCAACTGCAGGACCGCGGCGTCGAGCACATCGAGCGCGAGCTGTTCGAGTCGTCGCTGCGCAGCGCGCGCTCGGTGCTCGAGGCGCTCGGCTGGCCGGCGCACGAGGCGCGCGAGTCGACGATGGTGTTCCGGCGCCGCAACCTGAAGCTGATGGCCGAGACCTATCCGCACTACAAGGATCGCGCCAAGCTCATCGCGGTGGCCAAGGAAGGACGCCAGCAGTTCGCCCGGCAGATGGCGCGCGAGCGCGAGGAGCGCCAGCGCCTGGCCGACAGCCACTGGGATCACGACGCCTGAACGCGGCTGGCCCGAAGCCCCCTCCCCCTGATCAGCGGGCCAGCAGGGCGTCGCCGACCAGCTTGATGCCGGTGAGCGCCATGCCGGCGTGGACGAAGCGATAGAACCAGACCGGATCGATGCGCCGCGCGATGCGGATGCCGACCCAGACCCCGATCGGCGCGAACGGCAGCAGCACCAGCGAGGTCGCCATGTTGCGCAGATCGAGCAGCCCGAGCCAGGCATAGGG